>Ga0210040_10000040_pt1 | contig 341159 bp, 296 predicted proteins | sample CryGeyCG12114_NA_FD_185462 | JGI IMG/M metagenome (GOLD analysis project Ga0210040, IMG submission 185462) | Groundwater microbial communities from aquifer - Crystal Geyser CG19_WC_8/21/14_NA (SPAdes) (version 2) | ecosystem: Environmental > Aquatic > Deep subsurface > Groundwater | place...
CCGTGGCCGATAAACGATGCCGCTTGGAGTGCGCTGTTGTAGTATCCTCCTTTCATGTTAACGTTAGCGCCATGGTCGAGCAGTAACTTCACTACTTGCTCGTGGCCGATAAACGATGCCGCTTGGAGTGCGCTACCGTAGTGTCCTCCTTGTATGTTTACGTCGGCGCCATGGTCGAGCAGCAACTTCACTACCTGTCCGTGGCCGATAAACGATGCCGCTTGGAGTGCGCTACCGTAGACTCCTCCTTTCATGTTAACGTTAGCGCCCTTCTCTAACAGCAGGTTGACCATCTCATCGTGTCCACACGTCGCTGCGAGCGTCAACGGAGTGTGATCTCTGGAGTCTCTGAAATCGAATGCTGCCAAGATCTCTTCATTCTTCAGCGCTTCTAGAGATACTTCCAGGAGACTGCACCATCCACATCGCGCAACGAGATGTAATCCTGTCGAACCTTTTGCTTGAATTTGCCTTTGCCCTATCCCTGGAAGAGACTCGTAGAAGAACGGCTTCATGTCCTCCATCTCTATTACTTGTGTAGCACAAAAAACCAACTTGTTGTCGGTCAAAAACGAGCTTGCCATCTCACGTATATTCAAGTCGTCTTGGACGGTGACCGTGTGTTCTCCCCAGTGCTTGGCAGCATAATTCAGGAACTCATTTTGTCGAAGCCTTTCTTCGAAGTCTTCTGCAGAAGAGCAGCCTCCACTCTTGAACGTATCGAAGGACAGGTAGGTAAGGCATGTCCGAGCTATGTTCAGTTGAGCATCAGGGTTCCATTCCGTCCCAATGCGCTCCAGGTAGTCTTGAGTGGTATAGTGCACAAGACGAATGATGCCGCTCTCTGGGTCAACAACGACAAGACCCGCGCACACGGTCACCAGATCATCGATATCCGGAACATTCTCTCGATCAAGGTCCGCATCCCCCGGATCTACTGCCAAAGCACAGCATATCTCGGTTGTGGTAAGCGGCCTTTTCGCATACGTGATCCAGGACAGAACTTTCTTTGCTAGTTTGGGATCATCACCTGGCTGGCTCTCAACCCTTTGGAGAGCCTCTCCATACGCATGATCGAGCGAGGCCGAGCCCTTCTTAAATGTGGACAGCGTTGACTTCACGGCTTTAACTGTCCTTTTGCCTAATAGCGAGTCTGTGTGTAAGCGAGCGAGAAGAAACCTAGAAATGCGTGAGTCTGCATAAGCTCATGAAATGCACAAGAGACTTACATGCCATCCACTGCCTCCACAATCATCTCTTGTATCTTTTCTTGCAGCGCAAGATCCTTCTTGATGAACTCAGGCAGTAGGTGCATCTGGCCGACCACGAAGCGCTTCACATCTTCGCTACTAGCCCGCACCTTCCTGTTCAACGTGATATCTCAGCTTGGAAAGCAGGCTGTGAATGTTCGGGATCTCGACGTTGCACTGTGCGTAGTCTTTCGTGGCATCCTTGACATCACTCAGATACCCGAGGACTCCGGCTGAGAGTTGGAGAACAGCGATAATACTGGCTGTGATACTGAGCGGCTCCATGTCGAGGAGGAGCCAGTATATATGGTAGATGCGTATGGAAGAGCAACGGAGGGAGAAGACAGCGGCGTTGTGTAGGTAGAGAGGTTATAACAACAGGCAGCCATCGAAGCCGAGGGGACGCAGCTGCAGCGAGGCTGAGTAGCTGAGTAGCTGCATGCTAGTGGTCAGATGAAAGCCAGTCATCAGGCATATTTGCCGACGATCAGCCTATCAAGCCTGTAATCTGCATGCCACTGACGCTATACTACTTGCGCTACACTTGTTACCCATACCTCTAGACTAAACTCAACCCAATTGAGTAGAACCAGGTTAGGTTAGGAAGCCGCAGGACAATACAGTAAAAGAAAACAAAGATTAGGAGTCGCTGTAATAGTACTATTATTGTGCTCATAGAAGTGCATCAAAGTACTTTTGCGGTCCTCGTCTCAAGGTCCCAGCTTCACCCCACAGCGTTTGCGGGGTCGGCACGGGCGTGTCCGCAGCGGTCGGTTCCACTTGCATGAGAGCACATGCCGCGCCCAAAGATGAAGCATCCCAGCGAACTTCGTTATCTTGCCCAGCGGACTCACTCCCACAATTGAAGTAGCATTGTTCGAAACCTTCCGTCCCGCACCTCGTCTCAAGGCTAAGTTTGTTAGATGACACGCCGGCACAGCGAGACATTTGCTGATCGAGCTTGTTTCAGTGGCAGATCGGCAAACATGGACAATTTGAACTCGGCAGTTCCCGCGCGGATGATCAACGTGAACACTCCTGTGCCGCCTGCCTTACTCGACAAGCGTACTGAAATCGGATATACGTATTGCCGAGTGTAGAATCACATGTTCTCATCGCCTTACAGCACTCTCCATCCTTCTGCGAATGCTCAGCAAAAGTACATCTTGTTGAGTGCCAGGTCCACTGTGGCCAGATAGAACGCAGACGTGTCTTGTACAAGCTCAAAAGCACAGTATCTTGAGATCTCAATGATCAAGACTCTGTCGTCGACCTTGTCGACCATAGTCTATCAGCTACCCTGACTACTAGTACGAGTATACGCGCCTCCGCACGCAGCTTAGCTACCGGTGGTTCGCCGCCCACCCAACAACCCACGCAAGCGCAGAGTTCCAGTTAATCGCGACCTCGTTGGTTGAATAACTGTTCACATCGTCCACATAGCACATCATCGGCTCACATCCCGGCAGCACATCGTCAGCCGGCGGATCACTTGCATCTTCATTCGCACCTCCAGCCATCGACCCAGCTGGCGCCTGCGGCACCCGGTCGTCGAGTTCGTGAGCGTAGAGCCGCGAGTGCATGTTCGAGGAGGCCTTGGCGCCGTACCCGCGGATGTACGACTGTGCGAGCGCGTTGCGGCCGAGGACGTAGTCGATGCCTTGTAGGGCGGCGTCCCGGTAGGTTGAGTTGCCGCTTAGATCGTATGCGGATGCCACGACTTGGATGTTGTTGAGGTTGTTCGAGTTTGAGCCCCATGGGTAAGTGGTTAGGAAGTGGCCGTAGCCGTTGGAGCTATTCCCCTGTACGGCCAGGTACATGTCTGCTGCGTCGAGGACGGACTGGACGATCGCGGAGTGGTTCGAGATGTTGCTTGGAACCATTGCGAGATCTAGCTGGCCTAGCGCGGCGACAGAGCCCCAGCTGAATCCGCTCGGGATCGAAAACAGTGTTGATGTATTAGCTGTGAAGTAGGTGTTATTTTGTAGATCCGACAGATACTCATCCTGTCCCGTGGTCAGGTACATCTCTGCAGCCGCCCAATAGAATTCATCCGACACGTCGTCGTCGCTGTATGCGCCGCCGCCAAGATCCCAGTCAGTGCCCGGTGCGAGGATTCCTGGGTTCTTCTTCGCTGCAGCATAAGCAGTCGTTGCTGCTTGTAGGCACTGTTGCGCAAAGTCGCTGTCGTATGCCGCAAATGATCGAGCAGCCATCGCCCCTGCAGCCGCCAGGTTCAGTGTAGCAGCTGTGCTCGGCCGATGCAGCTCCCGTCGTTTTGGGTCTTGCGACGGATCAGTAGGCAGCCGCGTCCACTGGTTATCGTGCATCTTGTGGTGTGCCATGCCCGACATATCGACCATACTTCCATTGAACAGCTGTGGAGCACTACCGGCAGGAACCTGCATCTTAAGCATGAACTCGAGCTCCCATCTCGCCTCGTCGAGTAAGTCAGGGACTCCATTGTTACGTTCCGGAACACGTAACGAGCCGTCACCGAGCGGATTCGTGAGGTTATCAACGTGTCGGGTCCGCTCGAACTCCATTAGGAGTTGTGCTGCAGATATCCCGCCGTTCACGACGTATTTACCCTGATCGCCGGCATCGTACCAGCCTTGCGTGACGTCGAGGGTATAGTTGCATGTCCATGGCTCGAGGTATGCGATGAGCGAGTCATGCACTGCTTGACATGGCACCTTCACGTCGCCTTGGTTCGGTGGTATCTGGACGTGTCCCGCGGCTCGAGCGTACTCTGCACCGACAAGTGTAGCATCTATGGCGATACCGCTGCGCTGCTGGTAGAAGAACTGTAGAGAGTCTTGGCGCAAAGGCTCGAAGAGGGTAGATGATATTGCAAACGGGAAACTGATTGTATTACCAGCTCTCAGAGTATATCCGACGCCCTCTTGTGTGACATTGGTGAAGTTGATTATTGCGACCTTCTGTCCCGACGTAGCGTCTATGCCTCGAAGCATCGTGTTTCCTTGCGCGATCTCGTTACCAGCACTGTTGACTATAGACCATGGTGTTGCGCCGGTGCTGTTAGTGACATAAGTCGCAATTTTTGGTCCTTGTGGCAAGTATCCTAGTTGGTTGAGTTTTAGTGCTGGTCCAAGGTCCTGCACATAGCTGCTCCTGTCGATACGCTTCATGCTGACATTGCCAATGCATACTTCAGTCTGATCCGGGGCACCCGCAAACACAAACTCAAGAATAGCATTGGGAGCTTGGTTTGCGGGCGAGAATGTGAAAGAGAACGGGTGCAAGCTCGTCGTAAGTGCAGCAGTAGTATTCAGGTTCGGATCGAGCGGAAGATCAGGAGTCAGGACAGTAATGTCGAAACCAACAGAGGACCTGGCAGTGAAGTTGAGAGTGTACACGTCGTTCTTCGTTTCAAGGAAATCATAGGTGGTTCGTAAGTAACTACTGTTCCCAGGAGAGTTTGCTGGTACGCTGAGACAATACAAACCATCTCGAATTTGTCCATCGGGTGACGACTCCCATCCGTAACTTGCGTTGTCGAAATTTCCATTCGTGACGATCTGAGGCGTCCCAGGGATTGGTGGAGGAGAAACGTCTCTAATTCCGAGTGGTCTCACGGACCTTGCTTCAGCCGTGAAGAGATGTTCTGTAGCCAGACATACTAGGAATAAATACTTGAGCATGACGACCCACTATGTAGCAACGGCAGCGAACGGGGGGTGAGCTAGGTGCTGAGAACGAAGTTGAGTTTGCAGAGCATCATCAAGGCTTGTGCAAATGCCTTCCATATATTCATCTTGAATACTGATGATGGACCTCACCTCTGAATGACGACCTTCCCGATTCGTCTCGCGGATCGACACTGCTAGCCAAGGTTCACCCTGGCAATAATCTGGGGTACTTGTACGGGCCCACTTCGATGCCACTTCTTCAATCGAGGAGTAAGAGCGCACATGGCGGAGCAACAACGCACAATCCAGCTGCTTGACAGGTGTGGTTCTGGCTGGTTTTGCAACGTAGGAGAATATTGTCTAATGGTTTGCTACCATGTTTGCACTACTAATGTCAGACACGGTTCCTGTGGTGTTCTAGCAGAAAGCTCTGCTGAAGGTACAAACAACATTTAGCCTAAGCTGTCGGATCAATGACGACAACGGAGCTAACCACGCTGGTCCATCCTCCGGTTTTCCGCGTGCTAGGACTCCATTGTTGATCAGCTTGCAAGATGTCAACCTTCCACAGCCAGCAAGAGATGGAGATGTCTGGCTGTGATGCGAGGTTCCGTGATTGTGCTTTCGTACTGTCGATGAGCAATGTGATTGGCTAATGATATCCTCTGGTCGTGTCCGACGCGGGTAACGAAGACCACCACGTCGATTTTGCTTCGGCCGTCGGTTTGAGACATCCAAATGTTTTCATCATCCTTTCCACGACCACCACCACGAGTTCGCTACCTGCTGTGAACAGTTACCCATCGAATCCGTCGAACTTATATGGCGAATCGTAGACTCCGACGCCTCGCGACATCTCGAACACAAGCTGGTCTGTAACAAACTGTACCAAGCCATTCTCTCGAGGAGGTTCTAGCTGATCGATTACCAGCAAATGTCGGGGTCGAATGTGCCCACAGTCGAAGAAGTCTCTAATCCTCACCAGAATCTCAGAGCAGCATTTGGTGACCATCAGCTGATCAGCAATTCCGTAGGCTCTGACAAGCATATCGAAATTGGCCCAGCTCACTCTACGGACAGTTTTGTAGTAGAACCAATTCGCGACGATGCCAAAGGCGCTGGGATCCATCTCTTTCAGCTCAACTGCACTGTTAAGTCCTTCACTAAAGTTCTCCATGGCTGCTGCAAAGTAAGGACTCTGATCACGGAGGATTTGAGAATGAATGAAGTATTCGCCGCCGCTCGTTTCGTTCGTGACAGTGATCTTGATTATTGCGCTGCGCAGGTAGCTGATAAATGTTAGATAAAGTTGCTGCAGAGCGTGACGGATGCATACCTGGCGACATCATATTGAGAGACGAACGACATTCTGTTCGTGGGGTGAAGGCCTCAAAATCTCGGGTGCTGATGTTGTGGACTTGTAGGGCGTGAACAGCTGCAAACTGACAACTTTGAATGTTAGTCGTTCTCGCTTCTCGTATTGACGAGTGAATAAATAGTCATTCCAAGTTTTCTCTCACAGTCTTGTAGCGGGTGGCCCCCGTTGACTTTGCGCTTTCACTGGACTGAGTGTCTGACTTCACAGTAACTTTATGTCGTACTTTTCCTTCCAGATCCACGAGTCTCCGAGCACTTTCGAACCTTGCCTCTCCGCCATTCTGAGAATTTGCGCTGCTGCGAACTTGTCCTTCTTGCCACCAAATCCATTGATATAGCACCAGGCCAGCTCGCGCATGGCATCGACATCTCCAAGATCAGCAGCAGTCTTGTAGAAGGATCGAGCAGATACCGCACTCTTTGCGCAGCCCCAGCCATGCCTAAGAGAACTGGCAATCTCGAAGAGTGCAAGTTTCAGCTCATCAGGTGCTATTGAAGTGGAAGAGGTTCCAGAGTCTATTGCCCCAAGCTCAGAGTCAATGGCTACTCTAGTAGCACTGTAAAGGTAGGCTACGGCCGTCTTTGGCTCGGGGTCACAGCCCCACCCATGGCGCTGGGAAAGCGCATACATGATCTGAGAAAGAACGTGTCCTTGTTCGGCCAATTCTTTCAGGGACAAGGTAGCCATTTCGAGCCTGCCGGACTGGTGCGATTGGACTGCATCCTGGAATATGGCATCATTCTGGGTGGTGTTAGTGGAAGGCGCTAGTTCAAGACTGCGCTCGTATATGCGCCTGGCAGGTTTCTCGAAAGCGGGATCGTTTCTAGAGACGAATTCGAAGACCTGAACCGATATCGCGGAGGCTAAATCAAGCAGCGAATCTCGGCTGAGCGGCTCAGAGACCCCCGAAAAGCTTCTACATACCACTGTCAGGGATGATTCGCTTTGTCGACTTCGCACAAAAGAGAAGCGCGACTTTCAAATTGCTCCATCTTCATTTGAGGTCGGTGGTGGGGCTTTCCTCAAATTCGTGACAGACGTCATAACAGTGGGCTGGAACACCTTAGAAAGGCGACCGGGCTTCCAAAGCTCGGGTGTCATGGTGAGGGCTGGCACATCAGACTGTCGGGATGCTCTGTAAGAGACAGCGGTGTCGAGGCTCGCACTCAACGCTGCTACAGACCGTGGCGGGGTGCCTTCAGATTGATAGCCATCGTCAATTTCCGAGGTGAGCTGCTTGAACATCAAGACTTCTGTCGCTGATCTCGGATCTTCGAAAGGGTCGGCGTTACTGGTCTGTACTGTGCCATAAGTTCTGGAGCTATTGCTTCGAAAGATTGAGCCACCTGTGCTTTCCGTGTACGCTTCCTACAGGAAGCGCTGCATTGCCAAGCTCAGCTGCGGCCTCTGAGACGGATCGCCATTGTTGAGCGTATGAATTACCTCTAGGACCGCCGCTAGCTGATTTTGGATCTCTGGTATTCGAGCCGCCTTGCTTCGAATGCTCGATGTGTCACTCTTGATGCCACTAGTCATCGACATCGAGGCAAAAGCGATTGCTATTGTGATAGCTGACTTGTGCCCTTCCAGGTTACGGTGTAGGCGGGTCACCTCGTCGCGAGCGGAGAACGACCAGTGCACCTGCTGGCTCAGATTACCGGCACCAACTTTGTCAAGTAGACGGTCGATCTCGTCCACGACATACTTGCATTGACGAATGATCGTGTCGAGGTCATGTCGGAGATGATCAAAATAGTTGTCCGCAAGACCACTCCCATAGAAGACACCCAAGCTCCGTTGAAAAGAGTCGAGCTCGCTCTGCAAAGCGCTGACCTCCTTATTCGTGTTCTTTGCATCGGTTGCAAGGCTGCGGATCTTTGTCGTTACCGTCGTCAGACCACTCAACAAGCCCACACAAGCTGCCGCGATCGATAGGGGATCCATACCATCGGCCTGGAAGAATAAATTTGAGTGGTGTCAGACTGATGGCCGCACATCAAAGCTCCCGAGCAACAAGCTGAGAACGCGCAAGAAGACCGCATCGAGACTGCGACGCATAGATATAAGAGCTCACAGCGCAATTGAAACCTGCATATTGACAGGCGCCGCCGCCGCCGAATCAGGCCAGCCACATTCTGCAGCTAAGTCTCATTAATCGCACCCTGACCCTATGAGGCTCAGCCTGATAACATTTTCGCACTCATTTGGAACGCGAAAAATGGGCCGGGGAGAGCTGAACACTGAGAGACAAGGAGGCTCGTAGCAAATACATGAGAGGTGTGCAGATGTGAACGCAGTGAAAGTAGATAGACGAGTCTCTGAATTGACCCCCATGCCAGAAAGCAGAGTAGCAGGTCCGATTAGGGACTATTTCTGGGGCCTGCCGAGGTCCCACTCTTGCCAAGCAACTAGCTCATTTTCCGTGAACCATAAAGACTACTTAGGTACATTCGTCGAGCATTCCTCCTCGTCCACCCGACTCCAAGGACTTTGACACAGAAAGCCTCAAGATCTGTATCAGGTTCTCATCGAAGGCGGTAAAGCGAAGAGTACCATGAAGTGAGGATCGTGAGGGAATTCAAGGACAGTGAAGCAACAGCTAGTTTCAGCCTGGGACAGCTGTGGGCTACGCAGTGGTAGTTAGCTGGACACACCGCAATCGTGACATCTTCACTTGGGCAAAGCTCTGAACGCAGTCAGAGCTCGAGATCTGTGTACGATAGTCGAAGGCAGGTCAGCGCTAGAGGGGCACGTTCCGCTCCGTTAGCTAACTTGGATGCTTCTGTCTCCACCTACCTCAAACTGATAGGATCCTGTTCTGCATTCACCTCCTTCCGCTTTCACGAGCGTAGTTCTCTGGCCCGCAGAAACAGTTGAGCCAGCACAGCACTTGCAATCTTCGAGAAAAAGAAAGCACGTTTGCAGCTTTCACCAGTAAAAGAACGAGAGCTGAAAGCAGCAAGCACATCCAACCCCCACCATGGCTTCCCCCTTCGGTCTCCCCTTCCCAACCCTAACACTCCCAACCTCAAATCCCGCGCTCCTCCCCCTTCTAAGCACAACAGCCTCCGCTAGCATCGCCATCTACGAAGCCATCGTCTTCAACGGGCTCATCAAAGCCTCCCACCATGACAGACCCTCCACTGCCCGCACAATCTCGCTGTGGTGGAAGACAACGCTCCCCGAAGGCCTCGCCGTCATCCTCGCCCTCGGGCTAGCAAGCGCCCTCGGTGGCGTTCGCGCCATCCGTGCCTTCCGCAGCGGCAGTCGCGAACGATATGTTGCTATCGTGGGCACGTGCTTTGCGGTGGGACACTTCTTGTTTGGACGAAGTGTGGCGGGGAGGGTTCAGGGGCTGGTGGAGGCATATGATGGGCTGGAAGGGATCGAGGCGAAGGAGGAGGGGAGGGGGGAGGTTGTGGATGAGAGAGTCATTGAGCTGCAGAGACGGTGGTTGACTGTGCATGCATGGAGGACTTTGGTGACGGATGGGCCTGCTGTGGTGTGCTTCGGGTGGCTGGCGATGAGGAGATGAAGGTACAGCAACGAGCACAGTCAGTGTCCAACAGCGTTTGAGATCGACATTGGAGAACGCTGGAAGCACGGTCGTCTGCAAAGTTTCCGCACATCTCAAAACACGGTATCATCAAGTTACTGGAGCTCGGAAGCACCTTTTCCATGTCATCGACCTTGGCTTTCATTCTAGTCTATATATGTATAGTCTGGTGTACATACGTGTATACTTCAACTACCTTGACATCATTTCCCGCACATCCGTAGGCCATGCTCAAATTGCTTCACTTCAAATCACTTTTGGAATAATCACTTTTCCGAGACATATGTACTCCTGCAAACCCACCAACGGCGCCTCACCACACTCTGGTATATTCGCTTGTCCCACCGAGGGATACGCCGAAGACACCGAATAAACGCCAAACAATACATGCTAAATGGGTATCTCTTCAAACAGCGCTGAAAGGTCGTGATCGAAGTGAAATCGTGTCAAAGTCGTTTGTTATATAACAAGCTTGATCATGCTTGCTGCAGCAGAGGATCGAGCAATGGATCGAGTGTATTGTGAATGTGCTCACGCTCGTGCTCGAAGTCGAAGAAAGGCTCTACGTTAACATCATCTGCTGGAAGCGGTCCTGGTGGTGGATTGTGGCACGGCATGTACAGACCATCGTCAATCCTGCTTTGGTCGGCACTAGCATCCTCGCCAGCAAGATGATAGCCTTGACCATTATGGTAGAGGTGGTCTCCGTAAAGTGTCATCGACCCGGAGAGTTGGTTCCAATCGTCGACGTCGTCATTCAAGACATCACCGTCAATCTGGGCTGGACCGTCCGCGGTATTGAAGGGATAGGGGTTCGTCATATTGGCTGTCTCGTCTGCTGGCATGCTCACACCTGTCAAGGCATTCAGGGTAGAACTCTTTTTGATGCCTTTGTCTTTTCTCGGCTTCCTCTTTTTGGGCATCGCCACCGCGAACTCATCGTCTTCGACCTGCCGCTTCGCCTTCTTCTTCTCTTCGCGCTGAATTCTTTTACTCGGCAGGTTGAAGTGAGTGGTCCTGACGTGCTCAACCAACGCAGCCTTGCTGGTGAAAGAGCGACCACAACCATTAGCAGGGACCTCCTGCCCTTGTTCCACCTCAGCAGGTACAGGAATCTCGGTCGAACCACAGATGAAGTCCTTTTTCTTCTCATGTACAGTCTTGGTGTGGACATTGAGGTTACCCCGCTTGGTGAAGACATGTGTGCAGCCAGGATACGTGCAGGGGAACTGCTTTGCAGCCTGCTTCGTGGGGTCCACTAAACCATGATCGATCTCGAGATGTCGTGTAAGCTCTTTGTTCGTGGTGAAGGATGTCGCACAGAACTGACAGGTCGGAGGATGTGCATCCGCGGTGTGAGCTTTCAGTTCAGAGTAGCTACTGAACGTGTAGGCCTGAAGATCACTCTCTTCATACATCATCAAAGCATCTTCCGCAGGGTGACTGGCTATACAGATGGTACAACAGTACTTGGTACTATCGTGTCTGGCCCGTTGGTGAGACTTGAGCTTGTCTGGTGTATCGAAGGCCGCTGAGCAAGTCTCGCCAGATTGTGGATCAACATGTTCACAAGGGAAGGGCTTCTTCTGCTCGTGCACGGACAGAATATGTCTCCTCAGAGTCTCATGCTTGCGAAACGTCTCGTTGCAACCCTCATAGCCACGACACCTATACTTTTCCCGGCCCTGGTGTGCTTGAATGTGTCTACGCAGTCGAGTGCCAGTCGCGAAGCTTTTGTCACATCCTTCCCACGTACATTGATACTTCCGAATGTCAGAGTGAGCACTAGTTAAGTGATGCTTCAGGTGACTATCTCGGAGGAAGTCTTTAGGACAGAAAGCATGAGGACACTTGAAGGGCCGTTCGCCTGTATGGGATCTTATGTGCTCGTCTAATCGTGACTGGCGGTTGAATGTCTTCGAGCACTCATCGTAGGGACAGGCAAGGATCTTTTGACTGACAGGCCGAGGGGTCTGAGTTCGCGGCGGAGTGGTGGAGGGGGTGTCGTGATCTAAATCTACACTTTCTGCTTCGCTTTCAGAGTCCGACATGTCGAAGTCACGCACATGGTCGAACTCATCGTCGGACAGCGTTTCCATCCTTAGCTTTCGTGGTCATGCGCGGCGGTGTAATTGGCGCCTGGTAGACTTTCATGGACGAGATGTTTGAACAGTCTTGGAGGGCAGTCTCGTGGCACTTGCATGTGGTTGATCTGCAAATCTTTGGAAGGAATGTCGGGTGGTTCCTGCCCTGTGGGGTGACGTTAGTCTGCCAAGCTTCGGCGCCACTTCCCTGCGACTTGCCCAAGCCTTGCATCACTAGCGTATGATCTAACGCCAGCCTTGGTCATGTTTTTCGCAGAAAGTGATTGGGCCAGTGCAGACACTCGAACTTCTTGCCAGTCTCTCCACTTGTCGCTGCGCATCTTTCCTAACATCAAGTTTCTCCCTGACTAGAAGCAAGATGTCGGACTACGGTGGTGATGATGCGGCGTGAGTATCTTCTTCTGCGCTTCTGCTCAACTACTAAACTGTTGCGCTTGTCAGGTTCGGCAACGATGAGCCAGAAGAGACTTTCTTTGATGAGCCCGAGGATGAGGAGGACATCCTTCCCGACGCCGACGTAGATGCCGAAGACAACGATCTCCAAGCGAGGGGTGCTCAGACGAACGAAGAGGGGAATATTGTCGAGTCCGATGCGACCGGCGACCCGAATCAGAGGAGAGGTGCCAGGCCTCTTGGTGAAGAAGCAAAGAGAATTCCGGACGAGAAGCGCACCACAACTCCATACATGACCAAGTATGAGCGCGCTCGTGTGCTGGGTACGAGGGCCCTTCAGATCAGCATGAACGCTCCTCCCTTGGTCGATATCGAAGGCGAGACCGATCCTCTCCGAATTGCGATGAAGGAGTTCAACCAGAAGAAGATTCCGCTGGTTGTGCGCAGGTATTTGCCTGACGGCTCCTTTGAGGACTGGACTTGCGAGGAATTGCTATGATCACCATCTAAACCTTTCAGACACTGCTGCTGCGTGTGCTAGGTCGAAGAGAGTCGATACCATAGATCATGCACCGCTAGCATCGGCACAATCGACTGCCCAAGTAGGGAGCTGGAGCCTGCCGCAGTACACAGATCATTGGATTACGCGGGATGCCCATCAAGTGATTGACAACGGCGCCAGGGACTAGGTTTAGCAATACGCACCGTCGACGCCGGCTAGCAAAAAACGACGAAGACGTTCTGAATGTCATCAGGACGAACTTCATTGTACGCATATTGGGTCTGGACAGCGCATGACAGGCAGCATTTCGATAGAAAAAAGCCTAGATGGGAGGAGGCCTATGGCTATGGAAGTTCATGGGTGGCCTATTGGCAGGACCAGCATCTGAGACCTGGTAGAATGTGCCTTCCAAGGACAACACTGCAGAATTTATGCGTTGTTGGGTCTTCGATGTTCTTGCCCGTACACCGGCCGCGTTTGTGGCCCTCCATGAATCAGCTCTGTGGCTCTACCTAGTACAGAAAAGCTTCTTTTGAGATGTCCCACATGCCGTCCTTGCCCCGTTTTAGCTGTCTGTCTTGACACAAAGCGCAGAGATCTAGAAAGATGTAGCAGTCGAACTCGATCTCAATTAGGACTTTTCAGTGTTCTGTCTTCGCACTGATGGAGCAAAGGAAGCACAGTGTCACTAAACGCAGTGCCGCGGGATGCTTTGGTGCGGTAGTCATAGCTCGTATGGTGGCCGCAGAACGGCTCGTATAGAGCAAGTACTTAACGCATTTGGGTTTAGGTCTTCTGCAACCAGCTCCTGAAAACCCACCGATACGGAGATCAATACCCACTACTTGCACGCTTAGCAGCCGAGGGTCGACAGGAATTCCCAGCGTTCAAGTTGACCACCTCGTGTACATGCCGGACATGCCCGCCGAGGGAGATGATGAGTATGCGCGTTCTTGTTAGTTGACTTCTCCACTTCCACCTTCGTCTAACGTCGTCGTTTCTTGACATGTACCACTGCAAGGCTTGTCGAAGATAAGCACTGCTTACAATAATGGCGGAAGCGACAGTTGCCCAGTATTCAGGATCGCGGAAGGATCCGGACGCATTGACCACTAGCAACCAAATCACTAGGGTCCTAACTCCAGTCGAAAAGGCCATCGACGCCGAAGCTACACCCAGCCCGCCTTCAGGCTTGGAGGAAAAAGCAGCAGATGTGCCAGAGCCTCCACCAAACGGGGGTCTTCGGGCATGGCTACAGGTTCTTGGGTGAGCGAAGCTATCCCAGACTGCGCATGGCATACTTGCGCACCTGCAACATCGATAAATATCAACGCGATACTGACAGTCGCGCTGTAGGTCCTTCTTTCTCTTCTTTAACTCCTGGTAAGTATCTCAGTAGACCACAGGAACGAGCCCTGATGACCTTAGGGGTACAATAAATTCGTTTGGGTTGTTCCAGACGTACTACGAGAACAATCCTTATTGGACCGAATCACCATCAAACATATCATGGATTGGTTCGATACAAGCGTTCTTACTGCTCATGGTAGGAGGTAAGTCAGGGACAAAATGAACGTCTTGCACCCTTCCCGCTGTGACAATACTAACCTCGATCGATGCAGTCATCTCCGGCCCAATTTATGATATGGGTTATTTTCGAACCCTCATAGTGACCGGGAGTCTTTTGGTCACTTTCGGCTTCATGATGACAAGTCTCTGTCGTGAGTACTGGCAGGTCGTTTTAGCTCAAGGCATTCTTGTTGGTCTCGGCAACGGGTGCCTTTTTGTACCTTCTGTCGCTATCTTACCTCAGTATTTTTCTACACGAAAAGCCCTTGCCAACGGTCTCGCAGCGGCAGGCTCCAGCTGCGGTGGTATTGTCTACCCTGTCGTGTTTCGATCACTTCAACAATCCGTCGGATTCGGTTGGGCCACAAGGAGCATAGCCTTTGTTGTTCTTGGCACTTCCATGATCAGCATTAGTGTGATGAAGCAGCGTGTCATGCCAAAGCAGAAGCGCAAACTCTGGGACCTCGATGCGTTCAAGGAACCACCATACAGCTTGTACTGCCTCGCCATGTTCCTAGCATTTGCAGCTTTCTACGGTCCAGTCTACTATATCCAGCCATACGCCATATCAAAAGGCATCACCACTGAAGCATTTGCATTCTACCTCTTGCCAATTCTCAACGCGGTCAGTGTCCCTGGACGAATATTGCCGAACTTTGCTGGAGATTACATTGGTCCAATGAACGTTCTCGTACCCGCATCCTTTTTGACAGGGGTCGTGGCCCTTGCCTGGGTCGGCGTGAATACCTTTGGAGGCATCATCGCCTGGGCGTGCTTCTATGGCTTTTTCAGCGGTGCCTTTGTCAGCATCGCTCCAGTGGGTGTCGTAGCGTTGACGAAAGACATGCGCAAGATTGGCACAAGAATGGGCCAATCCTTCTTTATCAGCTCGTTTGGGTTGTTGATCGGTACACCGGTTACTGGGGCGATACTTTCGTCGACTGGAAAATGGCTTGGGCCGCAGCTGTTTTCTGGGTTCGTGTTGATAGCGACCGCAAGTGCATTCCTGGCAACTAGGTATTATCAAGTTGGAATGAAGTTGATGGTCAAGGCATAAGTTGCGTCCCTCATTACGTTCCGGTAAATGGAAGAAGCAGCGATACAGACATTGGTTTAGTGGAACGGACAATTTCTAGGATGTTCGATCACAGCACTCTGGACGAGCTCAATACGCTCGGTGAAGCCGGCATCTGAGTGACGTACCTAATGGAAATCAAGGCTGTTCCAAATCAGTCAGATAGACGCCACAAACGCCATGGCAGTCTGCAGGATCTGAGCTTGGTCTTTCATACTGCGGTCCAGCGTGCGAACTGTGGACAAGCCCCACGTCGTACCTCGCCGCTTCCTTCAAATTACAGCGGATAACGCTCCCTAGGCTGGGACGGGTCATGCGCTTGTGGGATTTCGGCAAGGCAGGCAACCTCCTCCACGTAGTGGGACAACAACAGAGGCGAGGAGAGGATTGTCTGGTTCAGCAACGTCATCCTTGCCTGCACAGCGATTCGGCTGCCCGTTGCCGTAACGTCTGCTGACCGGCACGACTTCGCCATATGACTGGCGAGGAGCAAAGCAATGGCGAACAGGAATTTGGCGCATAGCTCGCGCCAGTGGCTTGGCGATCTATTTCTGTCACAAGCGATGCGACCCAGACACGTTGTGATGGCGCCGCACGAGGCTTGAAAAAGAAAACATAACTATTGATTTCATTCACTCATAGAACCGAAGAATCCACCATCTCCCGATTGAGGCTACTCACTCACAGCCGGTGAGCGACTTTCCTAGCACTATTTGTCGCGTGTTCGTAGCGTTGGCGATCATAAGCACAACAATTCAGCTCCTTGCTGGCCAGTAGGCATTATTGCAAGGTCAGGTGAACAAGTCACGTAAAGTACTCTGAAGGATCAACTAATCCGTGCGTGTCGAATTGCGATGACGTGGCCAGCCTTAAGGACGTTCGACAGGTGCGTACCGAGATTGCGCAGTCAAACTTGACAGGGGACTGATCGAAGAAACAGCAAGCATTTGGGCTGACATCTCGGCGCTGTGCTTCGTCCAAACCTTATTTGCAATTCCTAACGCTCCTGCATTTAGTGTTGGCTTAGCTAAGAAAAGTGCTCACAAGTATTCTATGCATAGAACTTGGACAAGAACTATCTGAAAACTTGTTCCGTACGCTGTCGGGTACTCCACCGTCTGAGTCACACTGGAACGGTCTCCAGTGATGCGTTCTCTCTGGAAGCTGCAACAAGTATTATTGTGGTGGGCGGAGCAATACGATGTTAGTCTAGCGCAGGTACCCGGACCGTCCTCTGGATCACCCACGGCGATCAACAGTCCAATCATAGACTCAACTTAGCAGACAAGCTTCCGCGAGCTCCTGCATGTGCCGGTCAGCTACTGGCGTCAACCGGCGCCGCGACACTGCTCCTGCTTACTTCCCAGGATCAGTGTAGCAGACCTCGTTCGTCGAGGCCCTTCGATCGTTGTCTTCAGTACCCATCAGGCCCTCCACTGAGTAGGGATGGGCTGTTTTGCGACCCACTGTGGTGGCGGTAACCCCGGTTGAAACTGGACCATATGCTGGTTTAGGCAGGCTGTTTATGATCAACAGGTGCCAAATGAAGGGTTGCCCGGATCGTCTCTCTGATACATAAGAGGATGGCCGTGCGCGTGCTACTCATTCACATCTTCTTCCATCACTCACGCGCTGCCATCTCTCGCTAATTACCAAACACATTCGTTGAAGCATATAGCAAGTCACTCGTTTAGCACCATCACATATCACCATGAAGGGCATCTTCGCCATTGCCGCGCTTGCCGGCGCAGTCGCCGCTGCTCCATACCAACTCATCAACAAGAGAGCTCTCAAGGACAACGAATGGGCGCCTAACAAGCGTGACGGCTGCCCAGGCTACCTCACAGAAGGCGAGTTCGAATTCCCACACTACATCACACAAGTATCGGAGAAGAACCCAGACAAGGCCTACGGCCCTCAGTACAACGGCATCTTCACACCCAACGATATCTCCACCATCTTCAGCTTCGACGTCCCAGCTTCACGAGCAGACGCCAACTGCACATTGGAGTTCCTCTTCCCCAAGCAGTCCCAGCTCAAGACTTCGTCATACACCTACTCTGGTGACGGTTCGTTCTTCTTCAAGGGCTACAACCCAGGCAGCTGCCCCAACGCCTCGACAACATACAACAACCAGCCTGAGTCGGGTCTCTTCCCAGCATTCCCACCTATCCACATGGAGCCTGGCTTCGCATACACGATTGATGTCGGCCCATGCTTCGTCGGCGCTGGTACTTGTGTTGCCGGCATGACATCTACCAACGACACCCACTTCGAGTTCTTCCAGGACTACGATCAGTGCCCAATCGGTATCTACACTACCTACCAATATGGCTTGCCTTGCGCGCCTCCATACTGCTAGGTGTAACAACGCATCAGCACGATGCAAACAGACTTGTTGGTTTACAAGCTGTGCGAAGGACATTTTGACGACTTCTAATGACAGATCACCCTTATACCTGTTGGCGAATAGCTTTAGAAAACCTGCGCAATAATAGAACGTAATGTGGAAGAAGTACCATGTGTGCAAGACGTGTTGTCCCATCCTGTGCTTGTTTGACACTACCAAATCTTCCCTAGCTCTACTGCACCGAATCATTTCTCACGTACGCCTTCTGCATACCGTCCCCTAGATTTACTCTGCAAGCCCCATATATCGAAGCAACTCACCCCAATTACCCCGCTGAACGACGAAGAGCCAGCCCTAGGATCTTGAACAAGCGACGAAACCGATCCTAAACCACGGGCGTTTCACAACCCTCCAGGTATCGTAGCCGTTACTGAGATTGCTCGATGATCTCGCCAAGCCCGAGCATGTGCTTACGGAGCTTAAGCGCGATAAGGTTGCGCCGTTGTTTCGGCGCCAACAGGGACTCCAGGCTGAGATTGTGCCCCTTTGGGAATTTCAGAAAGAGGGAGACGGAAGCGGATCTACTCTGCTCTCTAATAGTGAGAAAGTGAGAAGCTGTTAAGGTTGTTTTCTGGAGATTACTTCGAAGTGCGTCATGCAAGTACTCAAGAAAGACAGACACGTGCGTAGAGGCGGATGCGGGGATCACAGGGTGCGACTTGAAGTCGTACGGGAACACAGCATGTCCACGAGGTGCACGGCAGGAAGTCGTGAAACGTCCCACGAGATGCAGCCTATGTAAGGCTTCCACAACTCATTCTCTCCCACCCACCAGGATAACGAGCAGTGCACTACCTGTCGTCGCTCAAGTCTACGTAGACTTGGTGCTTTCACATATGGTTGCGGCAGATGGAAGACGCGCATCATGTTCTTCGGGCACGGTGGAAAGCCGGAAGAGACACGCTCCTGATTTGGGGTTCTCAGTCCTCGGAGGTTTTCTACCCGAGTTTGTGGTTCTACGGTGAGAATTTCATGATGATGCTCACAGAGTGTCTCACTGAATAACCGTAAGATTTCTCAAGACTTGCAAAGTTTTAAATGAGGTCATGATCGTTCTTGGCCATTGCTGACAATGGAACCTACCTAGGTTGAGATAGAATAATGCTCCCTTACGATCTCAGACATCTTCTGACCGAGGACATAACAAGAAATTCACGATGTCAAACAAAGTTGCCACTGTTCTGCGCGTTGCCATCGCAACAGTTCTTGGAAGTGCGATAGCATTTCCTTCCGTGTACCAGCCCTCCCTCGACCACTTATGGGCAGTGCTAAGAAGGAATGCTTTCTACCGAGCCTCGACCTTCGAAACGTTCTGGACTGTCCTTTGCTATGCAGTGGTCGAGCCACTGATAACAGTAGTCTTCCTCCAGCACCCTGAATGGCGTCTAGCAGCAAAGCACAAGAAGGCTGATGAGTCAAATAGCACTCCTGATGGCACGGAAGGATCACCAAGTCGATTGCCTCGCGGTCTCGCCTACATTTTCCCTCCACTCTTCTTGGATTTGACCAAGAAGATGGACGAGCCCGGTTCTCGTCCTCATGGTATGCGAAGACCAGCTAGTCGGTTATTCGAAGGGCTTACCTACCTTGTACCCCTCCTCCTCCTCGACTTGACCATGATCAAGAAGTTCGCAGATGTTCCTCTTGAGGCCATGCTAAGCTCTGGTAACTACGACCCAGCGCTTGCACGAACGAATTGCAGAGGCAACACATGTCAAGTCAACTTCCTCATGCCCTCCGTTCATAATTTCAGCTTTTCGTCGCCATTACAGACACAACGAGCACTACCCAACGACGCACCAAGCAGCCGCCGTCTTGCCCTCGAGCTGATTGCCAGCTTCGTAATTTACGACGCAGCTTTCTTCGCCTTCCACTTAGCGATGCACGTTCTCCCAGGTATCAGGTCGTGGCATGCCCCGCATCATACCCATGCTGAGATCCATCCTCAGATTACAAACCAACTTCACATCTTTGAGCGGATGGGTTTGGTGCTGTTGGCCAATTTCTCGCTGAATATTATCAAAAGTCATGTTTTGACGCGGACGTTGTTCGTGCCAATTTTTGTCTGGCTGCTGGTAGAGATACATAGTGGGCTTGATCTACCTTGGGGATACGAGAAGGTGCTTCCGAGGGGTTGGGGCGGAGGAGCGAGAAAGCATGCTAGGCATCATGGAGGTGGTGAGGGAGGGTTAGAGCCGTACTTTGAGTGGTGCGATGGTGCGTTGGAGTACGGCAAGGCGCTTCTCAGGCATAGCTAGCCACCCCAATAGAATATAGACAATGTACAGTTATCGTTGTGTGCCTTTCACTCCTTCGTGAAAATGTGGTGCAGTAGCTTTGGCTTGACTGGGGAAACGCCGCTTGGCCGCCGGATGTACCGTGGAGAGTAAATAACTTCGATTTCGTCACACGTACGTTGGGGCAGGTTTTACCATGTACATCGCCGACGCTGCCACACACACAACATGCATCTCACGTAAAGCTATCAACATAATCTCTCAAACGACGAAAATGCTTGACATCCAATTCCGTCCCCTCAAAGATCAAATCTTCAACCCGCTCTCTCGACTCATCCCACGCTCTGTCACCCCAAGAACTCTTACGCTCTTCGCCTTCATATGCGGTATAGAATCCTGCTATTTCGCCCTCTCCAATTACACAGCAACATCCCTCACCTTTTGGGTCCTCAACCGCGCGCTCGACTGCCTAGATGGCGCCGTAGCACGCCACCGCAACCAGTCGTCCGACCTCGGCGGCTTCTTTGATCTACTCGGTGATTTCATCGTCTACTCTCTCATTCCGATATGCTGTGGCCTGTCACCTGCTGCGGAGGGCGGGGGAAGTGGGAGGCTGGTGCGCCTCTGGGTGTCGGTGGCGCTTGTGGAAGCGAGTTTTCACATCAACAATTTTGTGTTGTTCTTCGTGGCGGCGGTGGTGGAGAAACGGAGGGCTGGGGTTGTAGTTTCTGAGCAGAAGAAAAAAAGCAGTGCTGCGGCGGGAAGGAATGAAAGCGAACAGAAGATCAAGGAATTGACGAGTGTGGCTATGAGACCTGCGTTGGTTGAGGGGGTGGAGAGTGGGCTTTTGTTTACTGTTATGCTTGCTGTGCCTGCTTGGACTGAGTGGGTGTGTTGGCTTATGGCTGGGCTTGTGGCGATTGGAATCTTTCAGAGAGTTTTCTGGCTGGCAGGAGTTATGGATTGAATGAGTTGAGACGCGAGCATGGAGAGATACGATGTGATTAATGACTACTACTTCGCTATGACAGAGATCCTGTCTTCTTGTCCGAGAGAACATCCTTCTTGTACAACTCCTGCACCAGAGCATTAGGGTCGCCGCCACAAGCATTCAGATCCGTGTTTGTCATGATCTTGGTATAGCTACCGTCGCTGCCATCGAGCAATACTGCTGGGTAGCGGATGCCGCTGGATTTGACAAAGTCCCTTACACCTTGCGAGATTTCGTCTCTGTGCCATTGCACCACCTTGATGCCATTGCTCTCGATCTTCTTCTTGGCTTCTAACCATCCTGGGGACTCAGATAATGACAGACCCCCATGTGTGATGTCGCATGCCTGTAGGTGCACTGGTTAGGCCAATTCAAGAGAAAAGTACTGCCACTTTTGTGCAGATGCAAGTGGCCCCTTACAGCACATTCTGGCTCGTCGCCTGATTTCGAGAGCTTTCGGAATCCGTACTTTAGCTTGCCGAGAGCCGTGCTATCTGCATTGTAAAGGACGTACAGGGTTCTCTGAGACATGTTAATGCTGTAGACGCTGAGATGTATGTGATAGATCCGGTTTTATGAGGCATGGTTGTTGACAAATGGTGGCGTAATGAGTCTTGCCGACTATCCCGATGGTTACCAGATAGGTAAGCTTTCGTCCTTAACCCGCTCTGTCGGCGTGCCTGAGCAACCCTAAATAGAGTGCCTAAACTTACACCCTAGGCACCACATTGTACAAGCTCTCAGGCTTGTCACGTGAATCGAAGGTCTCGGCATTCGTGATAGGCGATACATGCCTAGTACCTACGTACCTCAGCCCTTCTCTTATCTCGTCCATCCTACTCCTCTGCCGTTGCTGCTCATCGAGTTTCTCATCAGCTAACCACTTTTCATACACTTTCTTGCACATCGGCCATTCAGCGTCGATCATAGGATACCAACAAGTGTCTCTGTTCCTTCCTTTGACAATCTGTTCTTGTCTAAGTGTTCCTTCGTAAACAAGTCCATACCTGTCTGCAGCCTTCCTGGACGCAAGATTCAAAGAGTCGCACTTCCATGCCATTCTTCGATAATTTAGCTTCTCAAAAAGAAGACAGCCAAGGAGTGAAAGCACTTCCGTCGCCGCTCTGGTCTTCTGTAACTGAGGACCGAACAAGACTCCGATCTCGCTGACTCGGTTAGTGAGAGGCTCCCCGTATTGAGCAAAGGCGCAGCCGACTGCTTCACCCTTGTGCGGTCCAGAAAGCAGAAGGATGGCGTACGTTGACAGGTTGATGGTCCCGAGATAGGCATTTAGCATGTGAACGAAGTCAGAAACCGTGCTGAACGGCCCACTAGGCCACCAGGTCCAAACATCGTTATGAGATCCCACGTTCTTGTAGAGGTCGGGGAAATGATTCTGCGTGAGACGCTCCAGTGACACGTGCTTGCCCATCAGAGGCTCGGGTCCAGGGATGAGAGCAAGCTTAGGTTCTGATTCAAGTGCTCTGGGTGTCAGGAGGTTGCTCGCCATTTCAGGAATGCTAGTACGTGATTTTGGATGTTTAGTTTTAGTGTTGAACTACGACGGTATTTGACGAGGAGAGGTGAGTTCACAAGGAGTCTACATGGTCGACTAGACCACTGACACTTTTGGTCATTCGTTCTTTTATGACTGTTCTCTTGGATCGATGTATGGTACCGTTACAGGAAGGTAAAGATATGTATTGTAATACGTACGATACTGGGCCGAGGATAGGCTCCAACAACCAGGGCTAAAGCCTAACTTTAGATTCATAAATTACACCCTAACCAGGAACTACAGCAACCTGCAGACCACCGATAATTCGTATACCCCCGAGCTCTTCCTCAGATGTCGCCCAATCCAGAACGAAAACACGCTGGTAGGCACATGTTCGCCGAAACTTCTGATGAAAGTCTGCAAGGCTTTGACCTTGCTGTCATTGGCGCAGGCATCTACGGTATCCAAGCTGCACGGACATATCTGGAACTCCACCAGAACGATCGAGTCATAGTGTTTGAGGCAAGTGGACATGTAGGTGGTGTATGGTCACCAGGTAAGCGAATCCACCGTGTGCGGAATAGTCTGACACTACGATCCAGAACGTGTCTACGATGGATTTTGGACACAAACGCCCCTCGGCATTCTAGAGTTCTCGGATATGCCTCTAAAAGGCGTCCCGAGGTCTGACACCTATCACGACTTCTTTCCAGCAAGATACGTGGCTGACTATCTGGAGTGCTATGTCAATTCCAAGATCTACGCTGGAAGGTCCCTAGCCTCAAGAATCCATTTTCATTCTGAGGTTGAGACACTGAGAAAAGTCGAGCAAGGATGGGTCCTGCACATCCGAGGGCACCAGGACGGTGACTTGGGTTCCGCTCAGTTCGTCGCACGCAAAGTCATTGATGCTACTGGGCTGACCTCCAACCCTAACATTCCTTCAATATCCGGCCAGAATGAATACCGTGGGCAAATGCTACATGTCAAGGACTTTGGACGACAGCAAGACTCAATTTTGAGACCCAAAGGACCTCGAAGGGTCGCAGTCATAGGAGGTGCGAAGTCCGCAGCTGACGTTGCGTATGTATGCGCAAAAGCCGGCAATGAGGTCGATTGGATCATCAGACGGAGCGGTGCTGGCCCTGCAGCTTTCGTCTCAGCAAAAGCTTCATGGCCATACGGTAACTCAAATGAGAGTTTCTACAACAGATTTACTTCTCATTTCCTCGTCAGCTGGTTCTTCGACGAATCGAAGACGTGGCTAGGAAGGTTCTTGTACCATACGAACCTGGGACGGGCTGTGATCACTAAGGTATGGAAGGCTATAAGCCACAAGGCGCGCGCTCTGGCCAACTATGACAGGGAAGACGGGAGACAGAACGGTTTCTACAACCTGAAACCAGATACAGATATCTTCTGGCAGAACGACTCTACCGGCGTCTGCCAGCGAGATGACTTCTTTGATGTAGTCGCGCATCGTGTCAAAGTGCATCGACAGGATATCACACGCATGACTGATCACGGACTAGAGCTTGCTGACGGAACTGATGTATCAGCCGACACGGTGGTCTTCGCTACCGGCTGGAAAAGATCTCATCCCAGATTTCGGGTCAGTGAAGAAGAGCAAGATCTAATGGTGTCTCTCGGACTTGCAGCGCCAGAACCTCGGGAACATGATCCGTCTGCGACTCATTGGAACGTGCTGGAAGCCGCTGCAAAGAAGAATGTTTACGCGAGGTTCCCTATCTTGCTAGATCGGCCTCCTCACCACACGGCGGACCCGTCAAACAGCATAACACCTTTACAACTATATAAAGGCATCCTTCCCATCAACGACAGATCCATAGCGTTTGTTGGTCAGATGCTTCTGGGGAACAATTTTCGAAACGCAGAAGTGCAGGCGCTGTATGCTGTGTCCGCGCTTGACGGAATGCTATCGCTGCCTTCAAAAGCGCAAATGGAAATGACAGTGGCGCACACTGTCGTTTGGGACCGCCTTCGATACCTATCCAAAGGACAGCCTGGGAACTGGCTCTACTGGGATCTTATCCCATACACTGACGATCTGCTGAACGAGCTCGGCCTACGAAGCCATCGCCACAATAACCGCTGGAAGGACATGTTTGCACCGTGCTTCGCGCGTGACCTTACCGGTCTCATTGAAGAGTACCGGATGAAGAGTAGAAAGGGTCGAAACACTGAGTTGCGTCAAGCCTAGTGACGCGCATTCGTCATTGCGTTGCAATCACGATGCTAGCTACGAACAATACGACCACCATCGACACAAGCAAAGCCCCAAAGACTGACACCCCGACTTTCATCCATCGCCGCACACTGCGCCGCGGAATCTGGTAAAGGTCCTTTCGCAGCAATGGCACAGCAAGTAGAAAGCCGATGCCGGCAATCCAGTAGCCAAATGGGATGATAACAGCCAGAGCTACCTGAGTGTCTTTGGTGTAAGCTGGGCTTGCCACATCTGTGTTCCTCAGTGCGAGACCGATGATTTCGGGACCTGCAGAATATATCAGGACCTGGATAGTGCTCCAAATTGCCAAGCCAAAAGTCTTGTACCTCGGCGGAAACAAGAGCGCAACGAGGCCGAACAACGCACCCAGCCACGTTTCGGCCGTCAGGTACGCAAGACTCATCATGCTGTATAAGATCTTGATGCCACTATCCTGGTCACCACCTGCAATGTCCCGAGAGAAGATCATGAGCAGTACGAACAAGCTGCTGATCATGCCGCCGATGCCTGTCAGGTACAAAGGAGTAAGCTTCGTCTTGTGCCAAAGCAGTGAAGTCAGTGCTCCTCCAGCCAGAACGGTGAGTGAGCCCACGACTCCAACAATGATGCCATATCGAGAAAGGAGTTCTGGATGATCAGGGTACGTGTTGGCGAGGTAGCTCGGCATGTAGTAGCCAAACACATTCCCAGCAAGCTGACGGAACGCCGCAGACAGGACCAAAAGCCAGAATGAATGCATACGCAGCACGTACGACACCGTGTCATGCAGCTCACTCCGTGCTGCAGAGAGCTTGTTGGGTTGTCGAGCTGGTACTGTCCCCACCTCGATGTTCTTTGCACTCTCTACAATACTGTCTTGCCTCTCGGGGTCACGAACCACTAACCTGACCAGAAAGGCAAGCACGATCCCGGTGATTCCAATCGCCCTCAAGGCAATCCTCCATCCATTCTCCTTATCTGGAAAGGCGACCGCAATCTGCCCGCTAACAGCCTCACCAATGTACACGCCGACGTAGAACGCACTGCTCCCAAGGAACACATTGCGCCACTGGAGGATGTCGCTTATTAGACTGATGCTCAATGCCTCGACACATGACTGGCCGATACCCATTCCGATTCTCGCTAAGAGCACCTGCCAGAAATTGTTACACAAAGATTGAAAGACGACGCACAACGACCACCATGTCGATGCTGCTGCGAGAGTCCAGACCCGAGCGGACGGGAAGTAATCAGCCAGGAAGGCGATGGGCAAGGCGAGAAGAGCGTAGAAGATTCCCGTTGCATAGCCGGAGAGGACGCCGTATTCGGGCGATGAGAGGTTGAGCGACTGGCTGAAGGAGTCTTGGAAGTACGAGAGGATAAACTTGTCGTACTGTGCTGTGAAGTAATTGAGGAACAGCAGGACTATTGACACTGTGATATGGAGCTTTTGGATGATCGTTGGCTCTGGCTTGCTATGAGGAGATGATGGTGAGCTTTCGTGCTCATGTCCGGCTTTGATCGCTGGACGTTTTTCGTCGGTGCCTCTGCCAACGCGCGCCTGGTCGAAAGCCATCGAGCCTGGTTCGTGGAGTCTACTTTGATGCTGGATAGACGTTCATTAGAACAGCTAATCACGTCAGGTTGATCATGTGCTACGGGTATGTTTACTGGCAGAAGTACCGACCATCGCCAAGCTGGATGAACCCTGCCGATATATGCAAATCTGTGGAGCAGTGAAGTCATCATTCGACTAGATTCGCGCCATGCTCCGTGCATTCAATTGGAAACTCCACGTGTTCTTGGCCTGTACCGGCAGCCGAACAGCCACTGGACAAGGTCTTACCACGCATCGTACGAGGTCGATATGGAACGCAAGTTTCATCGCACCACCACCCACCACCACTACAGAACAGTCAAGCTTACGAGAAAGACGACTGAAGTAATGCAACCAGATTGTAGCTCATGACGTCAGACTACAAATCCGAGTCGTCCAGACCACAACCACAACTCCCTCTAGGCAACTCCAGCTCTCTGCGCGGCGTCACAGAGAATTTCTCCTTCCACTCGTCGCCAGAGGCCTTCATCGCGTCTCGTACCCAACAATGGCAGAGCGAGAACCCCTCTGGTACAAACACGCGTACCCCCATCCGTGCCAAAATCCTTAACCGTAACGTTGCCGTCGTGAGCTCTTACAAGCAGATACAAGCGATTCTGAACGCCAGTGGTGGATCGGGTTCGCAGCCGCCGTACGTCGCTGCACAGGCCTACGATGAGCTGATGACTGAGTTCTTCCCTCCTCCTAATCTACTTTTGGCGGATGGTTGTCCTCATGCCAACATGCGAAGAGCATGGGACGAGAGGATCAAGGGGTCTCATTCATCAGCATCTGGGCCTCAGTCGCTCTTGTCGAGTTTGGTATCCTCTTTCCTCAGCGATAGGTCGTGTGTTTCACTCGACAAGACCATCGATCTGTACGAAATGATGAAGGAACTTGCGTGGCGCGTTCTGCTTGGCGCGTTACTTGGGCTATCACCGGATAAAGATGAGAAGCTGTTTGCGGAAGTGCAGAGTCTGCAGGAGGATCTGTTGCGAGGTCAGTTCTCGCTTATGCCGATCAGCATCAACACGAGAATTTTCCGGTCTCCGCGTTCAAAGGGGATTCAGGCAAGAAAGAAGTTGCAGGAGGTGATCACGCAGAGACTGCAGCAATTAGAGCATGAGGGGGATGCTGATAGGACTGGAGGAGGTGGGGATGTTGGTGGTAAAACGATGCCGTTTCTAAAAGTGCAAGGCCATCAAAAGATGGATGAGGTGCGGGACCACACGTTGATGATGACAAGTAGTCTGGCGGCCAAGGGGCTCGCATCGTTGCTGACTGCCTTCTTTCTGAACTTGTTTCTCTTCGAGATGGGGGGAGTAAAAATCGTTGATGATCTGAAGGCTCTGGCCGATCAAGGGCAGACCGATCAAAGGCGTAAGGTATTGAGGAGCATTTACCTTGAGACTGAGAGACTGAGCCCACCAATCGTAGGGGTGATGAGACGAGTCACGAGAGATATGGTTGTGGAAGGAGGCCATGGCGAGAATAGTACGTTGCTGCCCAAAGGTTGGGACGTGTGGATGTACTTCGTGGGAGGTGGTAGGGATTCAGCAGTTTTCGGGGAGAATTGTCTGAGTTTTGACCCGACCAGATATATGAGTGACAATGTTCCGGAACCACTTGGGTTTGGCACAGGTGCTAAGTCCTGCTTAGGCAGGGATCTTGTCAGAGACATCGTGTTACTTACTGCCGAAAATTGCCTTGCGAACGGGTGGAGCATGGATGGTGATGTTTCAAAACCAGGATTGAAGGCATGGCTAGGCTGGGACAACGCGAAACCGGAGCAGTGGGCGGCAGATATGAAACAGCTGCCCACGCAGCACCCGACAGATCCTGTGACAGTGAGATTCGCGCAGCAATGACATACCGTGACATTACAGTGGGCATTGGTTCCTCCTTGCCATTCTTACAAGTAAACTGGCTCTTAACAGCGTCCGAGGCAACTTCAGAGCTCTTCGACGGAGCAACCTTCTGCAAATCCACTGACGAGGCAACAAATACAGAGGCAGTTATTGGATGTCTGTACTTGGGAAGTGGGTAGATCAGCTTAACCTTCATCGTTCCATAGATTGCCTACAACTGGCGCATCCAGGCTGCGCGAGCAACGAGGGTTCTTGCTACGTCGAAATGTGTAAACAAAAAGTGCTTAAGTACAGGCCACGTTGCTCTCGTGGAGTGTAGTCGGCTGACACTGGTCACCTGATGAGTCCCGCTTACGTCATCAGCGCGACGCGCCGCTCGCAAACAAACCGACCAGTTTTCACCTCGGTCTTGTTCGCTCTTCCTCTTGTATCCCATACAACCAGTGCTTACAACCCAGTCAGAATGTCGTATATACCCTCGATAACGCTGCCTGCAGCAGTCTTCAACAATCCAGCAATATCAATACTCCTGCCTGTCGGCTTAGGACTCGGCCAGGGACTGCTCTCACAGCCAGGCAAAAGCACGCCCAAATCAACCTCTGACGCACCAAATCCAGAACGTCGCACGTTTCGAAAAGATGTCCAGGCAAAGTACCGGGCCATTAAGCAGCCTCCGCTTCGTCCGCCGCCGTGGATCTTCGCGCCCGTATGGACGGCGCTGTACGCTCTGATGGGATATGCCGCGCATTCAGCCTGGAAGAACGGCATGGCCAGCTTGAACCCACGGGTTATCGAGGATACGCGACGAGGCGCAACCCTGTACACGGTACAGCTTGCTTTGAACCAGCTATTCATGCCTCTGTTCTTTGGATTGGGGAGACCTGTCGAGGCGCTCGTGGATATCGTGGCTTTGACGGGCTCGGTGGGTTACCTGGCATATGTCTGGAACAAGGTTGACCAGACGGCGACGTATTGCCTTGTGCCTTACCTGGCTTGGCTCGGATTCGCGACCTACCTTACAGCAGGGACTGGCTACCTTAACGACTGGTCATTCGAGAAGAGTGATGCTGAGGCTGCGGCAGCAGACACCAAGAAGGAAACATGAATCAGGTGTTTACCTTTGTATTTTGCGCAGTGACCAGTACCAGCAATACCAAGGGTCGACATGCGACGGTCCATGCTAAGCTGCTATTGTAAGGACTTGCATACAGCGTAAGGTAATGGGCAGTATTAGCACTGCCACTGCACACTCTTCAACGAGATTCGGTGACAATGATACTTGGCGTGCAATAGCCTCTTCCTCCGCAGACGCGAATAATCTTGTCCTCGTCTCAACGTGCTTCTTCAAGCCGCTAGAATCGCTTAGCGGCGTCTCCTTCCAATGCTCAATGCAAGACACATTCCCCTGATAGAATTGTCCAACCACCCGTTTGAGCTATGCCATACATCGAACTGCTTCCGTACGCAGCCCGTTGCCATCCACGGCGCCCTCAGTGTACCTTGAGGTTCCGAAAGGTTGCCCTGCTCTTTCACTTCTCAGGTCCACACTTCACCAATCTTTCCCAATCTCGATGATACCAGCCGACCTCGACTTCGTCCCGGTGGCGCTATCTAGGTATGGCATGGCCAAAATGTCGTGTTGGCAGTAAGCGCGCGAAACAGACGAAACATGATCATGATGCGTGCGCTCGACTCTTTGCTCTGGACTAACTCATCCGAAAGCGGAATTGCTGCAACACCCACTCTAATTCATTTTCAAATGAGTCTCTGAGGCGGTGCAGCTGGAAGGCGAAGTGACTCTGACTAGGCGGCAGTCGCCGAGGACGAATTTCGAGGCCAGCCTGCAGTTCACACTACGGCGCGATCAGACGGTCACAGGAACATCAAAATTGATATCTCGGTAACTGTGCTCCTTGGCCTAAAGCTACTTAATGATATCCGTTTACCAGTCTCTGCTCCGACACTGAGATTGGCTTAGGGAAGCGATATCTGGTTCTACCGGCTTCATCGTCATTAAGCCTTGTCACCTCCTCGCCTCGAGCTGACACTACATGCCTCTTGTCACCGTGCGGCAGAACGACAACCACCTCTTTCCACGGCGGAACGAATTTGTCGCCAGCTCGTCTGTTTAAGCTCACCTCGACCTTCTCCTCGGTTGAGCTATATTCGATCGTGAACTTTGATATCTCGGGCTTGAGCGACAGGCCATCATCCTCATACCACGAACTCGAGAAGCTTGTGCCGTGTGAGCTGCTCTGGGGAGGGAATATCTCGATTCCACGGTAGTCATCTTCTTCCAAAGCTTTGCAGGCAGGGTCCACATCCCCGGGCATTCTCGTCTGCACGCTTTTCCCAACCGGTAGTGCACCTCCAATCTTCGCAAGAACCGGTATATGATCTTTCCACAGCGAAGCAATGGTTGTCCATTGACCTGCAGCAAGATATTGATGTGGTGCATTCAGGTTGACGTAGCCGTAGTCGAACTGGTCGCCTGCCTTACGAGGCAGGTAAACCTGTGCTTCCGAAGCGCCTGGTTCATACACACCACCGACCAGGAGAGTGTCACCGAACCAGTATTGCTCCTCTCCTCGCTTGAGACGCTTCGTCCACACTTCGGGATCACTTTCGTAGCCCCATCCGATCCACCTCTGTGGTGGTGATGCGTCCATGTGGCTTTCGAGGCCGAGAGAATAGATATATGGCATCAGCTCGTAGCGCCGCTTTATCGCCTTCCGCACGAGGGGCGTGATTTCCGGATACATCCAGGGCTCAATCACTTCTCCATGAGTGTTGTCCTGCGGAGACGTTTTGAAGCAGTTGATGGCGAATCTAGGCCCGTAAATACCTAGCTGGATCCACCGAAGCAGCAGTTCTGGCGATGGCTGCGGTCCCTCGAAGCCCCCGATGTCGTGGCCGTACTGATGCATCAAGGAGATTCCGGCGGTCAATGACAGAGCGTTCGCGCCTTTCATGCCGTCCCAGCTTGTCATGTTGTCGCCACTCCACGAGCTGCAGCAATACCGAAGCGTGCCGATGCCTGCACTTCTAGTGAGGACGAAAGGACGAACATTGGGCTCAGCGTCCGATAGCCCTTCGTATGATGCCTTACCCATGAGTTCTGTCTGCATAGCACGTCCCCACAGCCCTACCATGTTCCTCGCGTCTGCAGGTGCTTTGGTGCCTTGCAGGGACATCTGGAGCATATCGTTTGGAAGAGTGTACTCATTGTTGTCGTTCCACATCGCGTCAATGCCCTGCTCTCTGAGCTTGCGAACTCCGTCACGCCACCAGTTGTATGTTACAGGCGAAGTGAAGTCCAAATGACCACCAATGTCACTTTCACCTCCGCCGGCGCTCCACAGGCGCACGGTTGCGGTCTTACCAGTCCTCGAGTCACTGAACATACCTCTTGCGTTGTCGAGCTCGTTGTAGCTAGGATGCGACGCCAGAATGAACGGCTTGATATTGGCTAGCAGACGGATGCCCAAAGAATGGTACTTGGCAGCCCACGCTTCTGGATCAGGAAATCGGTGCTTGTTCCAGGTGAACACATTCCGTACTTTCGGCTCTTTCTCTGCTATCGAGTACCCCGAGCTCATTTGATGACCTGAACATGGAATCTGGTGTTCTTTGAGCTTGTCTGCAAAGTCTGTCAGACCTTGATGAGCCGGGGGATCGTCCATCATGGTATATTTGTAGCCACCCGATATGTAGCCGAACGCCCAGCGAGGTGCCAGCAATGGAAATCCGACTAACTCTGCATAGCTTCGGACGATGTCTTTGAGCGTCTTACCGATTAGCAGGTATTCCTCAAGACCACCGTAGTCCTGCCTGTAGACTTTATAATGACCCCAGAGTCCATCTATCTCAGCTCCAACCGACCATGTTGCCCTGCTATAGGAGGACGAGACGATAGCAACGCAGCCGCGAGGAGTGGCTTTGACCAGAAACGGCATATGCTTGTATAACGGATCGGTCTTATAGGGCTCATACCCGAAGCAGTCGGTTGCATCTACTTTGAACTTACGGGCTGTAAGGTCCATAGGAGCTGCGACCTCACCGAGACCGACATGGAGCGCTTGCCTATCATGCTGCGTATAATGTGCAATGCCGTCACCATCGATGGCATAAGATCGGTAGGGCAAGTCTGAATGAAGCTTGTCCTGCGAGCCTGACCATCCTAACGAGACGATAGGAGCATCAGACCAATCGATGCTGGCTGTGACGTCTCCAATCTGGAACGTTCGAGACTGCTCGCTCCCGTCGATCTGTACCTCTGATTTTGAGATGTCTGCTTGAGGCCGAGGTATGGATGGATGTGGTGGTAACGGATGTGATTCAGAGCTATATGTAACCCTGAAAAGATCTGCTCTAATGGCTTGGAATGTGAAGTCGAAGTTGACCGGCTCCTTGTCCGACCTCAAGGACAAAGACGCCGGGCTTACGTCGATGTCGACCTCACGATATGCATTGGGAACGTGCTCAAGCTGAGGCATACTGGTGGCTTGTGCGAGGCTTTATCGTAGTGAGAGAAAACCCTTTGACCTCTCCAGGTCAGTAGGCTTTTTGAGGAGTTCAATAATCGATGGAGTGGAAGGGGCTGGAGATGCACAACAGGGTACATTCCCCGTCTGAGAACATGCCGCGTCTGTTGCAGCACATGAACCGCTATCCTTGGGGGTCAATAGCCAATCGCAACCATGGCCGGTGGTTGCGCGCCAGGATCGGATTTGAAGCAAGAACACCGAAGACCCATACGGACTTGGCTCTGGTTTCTCCGACCGTGCTCTCAGTTCTCGGCGACCGATACACACTTTGATTCGTTGTTTTCACGAGGCTCCAGGAAGTCGTTGTCTTCCCCTTCCGTGCTTAGTCCCCGCCTTTCTAGATTGGTACTGGTCCGCTGCGCAAGACACCTTCTTCCAAGGTATATGGTACTGCCCCAGATAATTCATATTGTCGACTGTGGAGTGTGGAGTAGCAAGCCGTCGCGGCCAGTATGCAGGTCAAAAGCGATGGCCGAGAACCTCGTAACGAAGTTAAAGTCAAGCTCGCATAAAAGCCACCCTTTTCGCTCTCTATCCAGCTGATCGTTCACATCCTACACCATGCATAACCCCGCCCCCAGAACAGATGATACATCAAAGATGGCTGACGAGAAAATCGACTACGTCGAGCAAACCTACGCTCCTAGAGCTAGCAATGCTAATGAAGACAAAGCTGCTCAAGTATTGAAGGAGTCAAATCACTCCTTGACCTTGACACACGAAAACAACAAGAGGGTGCTCAGGAAGATCGACCTTGCCATACTGCCAGTCATCCTGGGAATCTACTTCCTTCAAGCTCTTGACAAAGCGACGTTGGCGTATGCCTCGGTTTTCGGTCTGGTAACTGACACCAACCTAGTTGGTCATCAGTATTCATGGTACGTGTCCTCTTTCATCCAGACATGGCAAAGCTGACCACTGTTAGGCTCGGCGCGGTAGTGTACCTCGCACAGTTAGTTTCGCAACCAATAATCGCCTACGTACTCGTCAGATTCCCTCTCGGCAAATTCATGGCAGCGACGACCCTGTGCTGGGGCATCTCCCTTACCTGCATGACAGCAGCTCACGACTTCCGCGGTCTTCTTGTTAGCCGGTTATTCCTGGGTCTCTTCGAGGCTGGAGTAGCTCCTGCCTTCATCGCACTCACACAGATGTGGTGGCGCAGACGGGAGCAGCCAGTGAGACTTGGCGCATGGGTAGGTCTATACAGAGTGCTCGAAGGCGCATAGCTGATCAAGATGTCCAGTATGCAATGAACGGTATAACGAACATCGTCGGAAGGTGAGTCGGGTCTTCGTTGGAGTAAGTTGGCGGTTCGCTAACAAGATCACAGTCTCTTGACCTGGGCGATTGGACACATCTCCTCCTCATCGCTAAAGGAATACCAAATCATCTTCTTGTTCTTTGGAGTAAGTACTCGGTACTCCACAGCAGCAACTAGCTAACATCACCTACAGCTTATCACCGTCGCGTATTCGGCTGTTGTCCTCTTCTTCCTTCCTGACTCCCCAACGACAGCGCGATTCTTGAAAGGCGACGACAAGTTGGTTGCCATTGAGCGGCTGCGAGACAACCAGCAGGGCGTTGACAACAACGTCTGGAAATGGGCCCACGTCAAGGAAGCATTACTTGACTTCAAGACCTGGGGCTGGGCCGCAATGATGTTCAGCATATCAGTGCCGTCGGGAGGTGTCAGTACATTTGGTCCTCTCATCATCAAGTCCTTTGGATTCTCCCAGTTCCACACGATCCTATTCAACATCCCGTTCGGGTTTGTGCAGCTGGTGGCCACTATGGGTGGTGCATGGGTGGCGACCAAGCTGAAGATGAAGAGCCCAGTGCTAGCATTCTTGAGCCTGCCGCCGATTGCAGGATGCGTGATGCTGTTATACCTTCCCCGAGGCGCGAACGCAAAAGCTCCGCTACTTGTCGCTTACTACCTCATTTCTGTCTACCCGGGTATCACACCACTGATATACAGCTGGTCCGCGGGTAACACTGCTGGGGAGACTAAGAAAAAGGTCACGACAGCCTTTCTCTTTATCTTCCAATGCGCCGGCAATGTGCTCGGCCCAAACCTCTACACAACGGAGGAAGCCCCTTTGTACCGGCGCGGTCTTCTGTCGAATCTTGCGCTCTTCGTGGTACTCATTGCGCTGTATGCAGCTCAGGTCGCGTATCTCATGACACTGAACAAGAAGCATGCAAACAAGAGGGTCGCCGCTGGAAAGAACGCTACGGTCGTCGACCGCTCCATGTTGACGGTGAAGCAAGGCTATGGCACCAAGGAAGCTGAACGGGATGTGCAAGAGCCAGATGAAAACTCATGGGAGGATGAGACAGACTGTCAGAACGAAGACTTCGTGTACGTGTACTGAGACATGAGCCGGCCTGGCAGGTAGTCGCTCTGTGGGCAGGTCGAAGAATGTGGAGAACAGGAGGTGGATAATGCCGATGTAGACTGTCGCGTGCTGGTAGCTGCTCATACAATCCTAGCCGTCTTGGCGCACGGCAAGCGCGCGTCACGCGTCGCGCGCTGCATTGCACCTTCCACTTTCCACTAAACAATGCGCACCTGGTGCCCTCATGTGCAGCACCATTACCTACCATCATAAACCTTCGCGATTGTTGTCAGGAACGTCCTTCAATGTCAAGACTGGCGTTACACGAAGTCTATCGGATTCCACCGTCCACTCATTCTTCTTAGCCGAAGTCGTGTTCTGCGCGATGCGATGAGCTAAGCTGAATTACAATTGCTTTGGATTCAGACTTGTCCTGCTTTGCTAACGAGTCGTTGTTTGGCCGCTCAGCTGCACAGGTGGACATCAGAATGCTCCAATATTGATGTCGATGAAGTATTGCATTACTCCATGTGATGCGCAATTGTCCCGCAAACTCTTGCGCAGTGCTTAGAAAAGGAACCAGTGCTCCATTACTCCCAGAAGCTAGACCTTAGCAAGTCCTGCCACTTCACCCGAACCCTCACAGCGACATCGTCAAAGATGGATAGTATGAATGTAGACGCAGACGTTCGGTTCCATACGGGCAAAAGGAGGATACCAAAGGCATGTAATCCTTGCCGGCAGTCGAAAGTGAAATGTGATGAGCAAAGGCCGTCGTGTGCAAGATGTCAGACCTTGAAGAAAACCTGCATCTACGTTGAGAGACCCAAAACAGTAGAAGAGCAGAGAATTGAAGACCTGGAGCAGCAAATCTGTGTTTTGAGGCAACAGCTGCAAACACAAACGGGTCTGCAAAGGTAAGCTGCACTCTGATATGAATAGCTACCCACGAGCTCATCCTCTCTGACAGCACTGCTGTGGCACAACAATCGGATCCAGTCCGTCGACACCCGTCTGAAGTCCATTCGCCTGGCTCTGCTATCTCATTAAATCATTCGAGCCCTACCTGGTCCAATGACCAAACTCTGAAGCGCAAGCGCTCTCATTTTCGCATGCAGAAGGAAGTAGCCGTCCCGGACTTCATCAGTGAAGGTATGCTATCAGACACCCAGGCCATGCACTACTTCACTTGCTTCTTCGAGGGCTGTGATCGCTATGTACCCATATTCGATAACAGCTCTGATGGCTTTGCCGCGGTCAGACTCCGTAGCAGTCTTCTTCTGAACGCGATTTGTGCCGTGGGCTGCGCAATTTCGGTGGACACTCTGGTCGACAGTCGCTTGCTTTTTGCGCAACTGAAGAGGTCGCTGACAATAGTGATACTGAGCACTCATGTCCACTCGCTTGAGACCGTACAAGCATTGCTGGTAAGTGGCTGCCAGCACCATGTTGTAGGAACGTCGTAGATCAACGCTGACGCAAGATTTCAGGTCATGGCATGTTGGATGTCTGAAAGAAGTCTAATACTTGCTATCGCTACGCGTATGGCTGTTGAGCTGCAGCTCGATGATACCTTCGACCGCCTCTTACATTTGTCACTAAGCAAGCCAAGCACAGCTGAGTCTCGCAGCCTCATGAAGAGCGCGCGAACTTGGTTTCTTCTTCTGAATCTTGGACAGATCTTGCAAGTCGATGCTGGAAACCTTCTTGGTGTTAGCATCAAAGGCGTCCGCAGGTGTCGGACGCTTCTCGACCGGCCATTTTCGTCGAGATTAGATGTTCGCTTGTTCTCACAAGTCGAGCTCAATCGGCTTAGAACCAAAATCAATCAGACACTAACAAGCCGTAGTGATGATTTATTCCAAGCTGTGCAGGACGCGAGAGTGGACATTGAAATCTGGTATCAGGATTGGAAGCGCATCGTCGAAGCGTCGCCTTTGTCAGGAAGCGAGCTGCCATCGTTGATTGCTAACCTCACAGTTCAAAGACATTGGGCCGAAGCAATGGCAGCTTGTCGAGCCGTTCGTGCTACTGGCGTGCAGCAGGTCGAGATGATGCCTGAGTCGACTCGTGCGATGCTCATCATGGGAAAGGAGGCATTACAGAACCATTTAGAGGTGATGCTCACCCAGCCGCCCTATCTGGCCAACTTCAGGTATGCCATGGACTTCGTCTGGGCGAAGTGTGCGTTCTCGTTTCTGCTTCTCCTGAAATTGACGATTCTGCTGCCCGATGCCGCCCGTCAGGATCTGCTCGGTCAAGGTAAGGCGTTACTCACTGAGCTTACAAAGTCGTCCGGATATGGCTCAAGTAAGATCTACCTGCGGCTGCTACAGCTCAGCATAGAGAAGTACGAGTCGAGGGGTCAGGCACAATCGGGAGAGCTTGACGCCTTCATTCCTGAGGAATTTATTTTTGAGTGGGATTTTCCAGGACTGAATCTGTTCTCTTCTCCGACAGGGTGGGATTTGTTGTTCGACCAATACTTGATAGGCGATGATCTGTTCCTGGGTATGGATGTCTAACCCGTGGCTCAGTAACGCTACGTGGATCGCACAACTACTACCCATGCATTCCAATGTTCGGCTACATCGTCCTTCAACCGCTCGCCGATTCATCATTTGGGTGGAGGTGGCTCGACGCCTCGATCTCCGACGGGTCCAAGACCGCCGGCTCCAAGACCGCCGGCTCCTTCATCAACTCAGCAACCAGCCTTGCATATTTCAGAAATCCCGCAGCCATATTTATGCCAACTCCCTCGAAGTTCGTTCCGGCCTCTCTCAGTACGACGAACACGGCTAAAAAGCATGTCCCGGACGGATACCAACAGTTGACGAGTGACATGTCGAGGACCCTCGGTTGTCGCAGTGTCAACGACAAGAAGCAAACTTGGCAGCATCAAGTAGGAGCAGGATGGATCAAGTTATAACGCCCATGATGGGCCAATGCATACTTTCCGGCCTTACAGTCAGTCCTGGCATATGACAAGGACAGAATGAGGTCAGTATCCGCTTCTGACCTATACAGCAGGAGGTCGTCGGTCAATTAGAGGCCTAAATTGCCTTATCATTCATTCACTAATCAGCTGTTATAATGATGAGACCCCTCTCCAATTGTCTGCCTTCTTGGTAAGCCAGAAGTCACGAAGATATAATGCCAATCTAGCCGCGTGATAATCTTAGATAGTTGGCGGGCGCGTCGGAGACGCCTTGCCATAGGCTCGGGCTTTCCAGAACGACGAATTGCTAATCGAATGCAAACACATCTCAGCCGAATGCCTCAATTCGTCTCGTCAATATTTGGCCGTGCTCGTCCAGCCTGATGGCAAGACCACACGTACTACCCTTGTCCTTCAACCCTCCAGCCGACCAGACCAGACCGACCCCATACCACAACCCAACACCACTGTACTGCACTACACCGATGCACACTACGTGTCATCGGATAGATAGGCGGCCACATCACGCTCATCCATCAAGCACGAGCATGTCCCGCCCCGTCCCGCAAATCTGACCTTACTCCATCCGCGTAACACGACGTGACCTTCTTCACTCTAAGACTCGTCCGTGCACGCTCTTGCCATCGCCTCGCACTCTAGCAAGTCATTCAGACACCGTCCCCAAAACGCCCATACCTCAAGTACAATAGCCCAGCCCAGCCTAACCTGGCCCAGCTACTCAGCCCAACCAGCCTGAATCGCAAACACGCGACCACCAATCAATCAGTGAACCCTCCATTCGACCGCAAGCAGGCAGTTTCGAGCAAGCAAGCAAGCAAGCACTCACCCACCCACCCACCCACTCACTCGGCATATACTCCTGGCGACCGACCGACCGACCGACCCCAGGACGAAGCCATAATAAAAAGCGATAAGACAGACGAAAGGAGCGAGTGTGGTTCCTTCCATATTCCCCAACAAGTCCGTCCGTCCGTCCGTACATAGTAGCAACTACCAAGAAAACCAGGACTACCAGCCACCACCTAACTAGCTGAGCTAACGTTGAAGCAGCGCCGTAGCGAGCTAGCTAGACACGAAAGATAGGATCTAATGCAACGCAATGCAACGCAACGAAATAAGTACGTAGCACTCGTTTCAATCTACTGACCACCCCAACTACAACCGCATCTTCAACCGTCACCAAGATGCGCAGTGCTATCTGAGACAACGACTCACCAGCCGAGCGCATATAAACGTCGTACACATGAGTATGTGCAATACTAAGTGCAGCGTGGGATTAACGCACGGAGACCAAGAACAAACAATCAACCGATCAATCGACGCGATGCGATGCGACGCGAGGTGCAAGTTAGACAGATAGAGGATTACAAAGGCCTTACCCACTCAACTGGTCGAATTAAAAGGATGTACACAATATACAGCACGGTATAGCGCAGTCGCGATACGATACGACACGATACGTTCTATCCACTCCCAGCCAGTCAGCCAGCGTCCAAGTATCGACTGCAAATACGACCAAAGCGCCCCTGTCCACTGAACACCCGACGTCGCCCATGTAGTATGTATTCGCATTATCTTGTGCCTCCTCGTACACATCGACGAGATTCCCCGCGCATGCACCTCTTGGACATGTGTTCTAATCACTCACTGGCAGCTCCGAACATTGCTGCGCCAAAGGTGTGTCAAGCAATTCTGACTCGCTTCTTATTGGTGGACGACCGAACACCGTTCACTGACGGAGACATAGATGTAGATGCAGAGCCAGCTCTTGAATCCGTGTCTGTGTTCGTCCGTCTCTTTACTCTGCCGGCCCCGATCTCGACTGGGGTCTTCGCCTCAATTGTCTGAGATCTTCTCTCCCTTAGCGGCGGCTGCTTGTTGCCGCCTGGCCCATGGTTGTCCTGTCTTCCATTGCTGAGCGTCGGAGCACTGCTGGTAACATCCACCGTCGTGTCAATTGTTCTTCCTTCAGCACCCGACCAATCTTGCCGGCTTTTAGCATAGTCGTTAAGTTGTGGCTCCTAACCCTCAACCCGTCTCGCACTAGCCCCCAACCCCTCCCAGCTCAGAGGCTCAAATTCCTGCCCCACACGCTTCATATCAGCAAGCACTTCATTGAAGTTCTCTACCAGTTTTGCAAGCACCTTCCTCCGGTCCCACTCATCTCTCGTCTTCCACAGTACATCCATCAGCACACTGTTCACTTGCTCCAGCTGCTCGACACCCAAACCACTCGTGTTGTCCGCGAGATCGAGAATTGTGTTCTCGATACTCGATTCCGGCGGCAGAATGAGGTTGTCTTGTGGCGCAGAGGACGAGGATGACTTCGGCGACGGCGGGTTGAGGAGATTGGAAAGGGCATTTGTTCCGCTCGTTGCGGCGCGAGAAATGGCGGCAGGCGCAGTGGCAGGTTGGTGGGCTGCAGCAGAGGGCGCGAATGGAGGAATCGGTGGTGCAGATGCGTTTGGCTGACTGTTCGACTGCGAGCTCGTATCTGGCCTTGCAGTAACGTAATGACTGCTCACGCCGTTCGTACTGGACTGTGAGGACTGAGCAGGTGGGTTTTCTGTCCACTTGGTTAGACACGATATCCTGGGGGTCCCATTGCTACGCAGTTGCCTCGCTCGGCTGTCGTGATGCATGTGGGGGCTATTAGTAGAGAGGGCCATACCTTGGGTGTTTTGCGTGTCAGGGATGTCCGTTCCGCCTGCACTTCGTCTCTCGTCCCACATGAACAAGTTCGGGCCACTTTCTTGGGTGTTCTGTTGCTGATCGCTAGGTCCGGAGTGTTTCTGGCCAGACGTGGTCTGCGTCGTGCTTGCCTCGTTGTGATAGTCCGCTGCTTGCGAATCCGTCCGCATTGGGGTTACATACTCTGACTGAGAGAGCTTTTCTTGCATGCCATGTTCGCGACGGAGTTGCTGCGACGGGCCAGTGTGCATCCAGTATGGTCTCGGTTGAGCAGAGCCACGGTTATCGTATGAGCTAGTTGTGGTGGTGGTGTGGGTCTTCTGGGTTTCCGCTGACGTTTTACTATTGGTATTCACGTTCGAGTTATACATCGGTGTGTCACCCTCTGCATCTGCCTCGTGTCCACTGCCTGCGTGGTTGAAGTCGTGGTTGCCAGGATGAGGATGATATCCGTTTGTCAACGCACTGGAGTTCGAGGGCGGTCGTGATGGCGTTGTAGGGAAGTTCTTTCCGAGTGTGTCTTTCGGGTTCTGGAAGCCCTCACCAAGCTGTATCTGTCCTGTCCCTTCGGTAGTCGTGGTGGCTGCCAGATCAGAACCGTTGGCAGCCGTTCTTGGCGGTCCCATGACTGCACCAGCGTGACCAGCAGTCGCGGCTTCTTTCTGCATAGTCTCTCTTTCTCTCTTCAACTCGCGTTGGTACACTTTTTCACATTCGGCAGAAAGGCCTGGCTCATTCATCTCGATCACAGCAATATCTACTTCGACATTGGCGAGTAGCTCGTTCGCCTTCAACAGTCGATCTTCGTCTTCCACAGCCTTGGCATCTTTCGCGAGCCTCTTAATGTCAGCCACAAAGTCCTTGGGACGCTTGTAGTATCCGTTGCTCAGTCTTTTCTCGATGGTGACAGAGTCAAGGTTGTAGTAGAATTTGCCACTACCCTGATCGATGAGACCAGCCACGCCATGGGCGTCTTTGCCCACCTCAAACGGTCGGAAACTAGCCTGAGCCATTGGGAAAGCGCCCGCCACATCAGATGTGACTGTGCCTGGATCGGCTTCATCGTACAGGTAGCGGATGGCACTCTCTTCGATGACACCAGTTCTGAACTTCTTGTGTCTCGTCCTGATCTGGTCCATAATCGGTTGCAGACGAATCTTGAGCAGATTGAGTGTCTGACGGTCCTTCTTCTTTTGAGCTTTGAGCTCTTCCTTGCTCGGTGGAGGAGGCGTTCTGGGTCTTTCTGGCGGCGCAGGCGGCAATATCTCCATTTGCCTTTTCTTGCGCTTCGTCGGATCAGGGAAGTCGCTCGGTTTCGTCTTGATGTAGTCCTTCAGTGGCTGGAAAAACTCGCTTCGTTCCTGCTTCTGGGGACTGTCGAGTAGATACTGATTGTGCGAGGAGTAGCCAAACAATTCCCGTCTCATACCGACATCTTCCTGGTCTGCATCTGCTTCAGTAAAGCCGAGCACCAGGATCGGATCAGTTGGTTTGATGGACCGCAGAAGCCCGAAAAATATTGTCAAGGCTTGTGAGCTGAGGGTACCATACCACTCCTGCACGTTAGGTATGTAGATCACACTTGGCTTATGCATCTTGACCTCAGAGAAGAGACGGATGATCGTGGCTTCCGGTGTGCTTGCAGTATCACTAAGCAGAGTTGCCAGGTCGAACGACTGAACATGTATGCCCTGAAAGTGGTTGAGCAGTGCCGCAGCAAGATATTGTTGGCCCATGCCAATCTTACCGTGAATCAGCAATCTAGGTCTGAAAACCCTCGAGGATTCGAAAGCTTGCTGCATGCGTTCTCGACCGAAGCCCTTGCCGTCCGCAGCGTCTTCGTACATTGCTTCCTCGAGAGCCGTGGTCTTCTTCTTTTGAGGCAACATCTCTGCTATTAGGTCCTTGATCTTGCCGAGAGGTCTGTTCAGTAGAGGGGCAATACTCTGTGGTAGAGGTGCTGCGCCGGACGAAGCTGATCTTTCGGACGAGGGCGTCATTTTCTTGATCGAGATCATGAAGTCCTTAGGCATGACTTCAATCGTCTTTGGGTCGATGAGGAGTTTCTCCTTCGACTTGTAGATCTGTGGATATCGCCTTTGCACAGCATTTAGCGCGGCCTCGGTGCACAGCGCTCTCAGATCAGCACCGCCGTAGCCCTTGGTCATATCAGCTAATTCGTCTTTGATCTTGTGGTCAAGTGGCGGATTCCATGCTTTCGTATGAATGTTGATAATCGACCTTCGAGCCTCTGTATCTGGTAGAGGGAAGTAGAACTCTCTGTCGAATCGGCCGGGCCGCCGTAGAGCAGGGTCAATGGAGTCAGGCCTGTTAGTTGCGCCAATCACAACGACCTGTCCTCTACCATCCATGCCATCCATCAACGCAAGTAATGTCGACACAATCGATGCATGAATCTGCTCTTGTTTGCTCGATCGCACTGGCGCCAAGCCATCGATTTCATCAAAGAAAATGATCGAGGGTTGGGTCTTCCTTGCTTCGTCGAACAACATTCTCAATTGCCGTTCGGCCTCACCAACCCACTTGCTAAGGGCATCAGCACCCTTGCGCATGTAGAAAGTGACTTTGCGACCCTGCGTGCTGACACTGGTGGCGAGTGCACGAGCAAGCAATGTTTTACCCGTGCCCGGAGGACCATGGAAGAGCACACCACGCGGCGGGGTGATCTTGAAGCGCATGAAGATTTCGGGGTACAGTAACGGCAGGGCAACCATTTCTTTGAGCTGGTCAATGTGACCTTGCAACCCACCAACGCTGTCGAAGTCAACATTCTGGTCGACGCCGAGAGGATCAGCATCAGCCAGCGCTTGTTTGTCTTTGACCTTGCCGAGGTTTGCAGGGGTGCCAGCGAGCTGCTGAGCAGGATCAGAATTATGTGCTTGAGCGGAGAAGGGGTTGAATGGATTAGTGGCAGTAGTTGGAGTCATGCCGACCATGCCGCCAACAGGTTTTGGCTGCTTCATTATCTCGTCGTCACTGCTGTCGGAATCGGCATCTGCACGTCGGCTAGGCCCGCCGAGCAGTGATCGTCCACCTGCACCTCCAAAGGGCCCATAGGTATCGAGGAGGGTGCGGTGCTGCCAGGCAGCGCCAGTCTTCCTCGTTCTCTGAGATGGAGATGGAGCGGCGGCGGCGGCCTCATCGTCTTCTTCTATTTGGGGCAGATTGCGCATCAAATCGTAGTTCTTGGGAGCGGCATTCCTCCTCCCTCTCGTTTCGTAGATGAGCTCCTCTCGCACGGGGCGTTTTCGCTTGCTGCCGTCTTTCTTCAGCTCGGCCAGTTCTTCAGCCAGCTCATATTCAATGTCTTCAGCCTCGCTGCCTGACGCTGGCCGCGATGCAGCTTTCCTTGAGCGCAGGCGAGTGGATCTTCGGCCACCATTGCTACTCTGAGAATCGTCGTTGTTTTTGTGGGACTTCTTTCTTGGAGAGGCATCTGATGCTGCCGAATCGGACAGCTCTTCCAGTTCTTCTGCATCGCCTTCGGGAGCGAAGTCGCTGGTCTCGTCGATGCCCCTGCGTCGTGTTCGTGGAGCGGAAGTCGGACGACCTGCTGAAGGTCTATCTCGCAATCTCCGTCTTCCAGCAGCTGGCTCGTCTGGCGGAGGCGACTCAGCCTTTCGTTTCGAGGCGCCTGTTAGCATGCGACCGCGGGTTGTGACTGGTCCTTCATCGTCATCCTCTTCGTCCCCCTCGGCCAAATCCGACAGTGCCTCTATCTCGGGTCTCATTGGCTCTTTCTCGGGCGAGAGGTGTAAAGGGTCCTCACTAGGAGGCACCGCTTCGGCCGCTGCAGCAGTAGGCAGGTCCGAGAGGAGTTGCGGAATGATTTCAGGCAGCTCAGCTTGTGACGCAGGCACCTCGTCCTCGTGAATCTCGTGCTGTGAAGCTTTTATCTCCAGTTGCTCTTCCTCGGGTTCCTCAGGATGTGAACCTGGCTCGTCAAGCTCGTCAATTGTGCTCCTCGAAGGGTATTTGATGCTCTTGCTGCCTCTCGAGGCTCGAGTGGGCAATTCAGGTTCGCGCGAGCCAGCTCTCACAGCGTGTCTGCCAGAATTTGACAGCTCGACTAGCTCGTCGTCGTCGTTTTCGTGCGACATGCGACGGGATCTCCGGGTGCCTGCAAGTGCGGATGAGGACGAGGGTCTGGCGGGGATGCTCGACTTCCTCTCGCGCAGTGATCGAGTTGGAGGAAGAAGCGTGCGAACCTTAAGCGTCACGATCTTGCTTCTCGGAGACTCGATGGCAGTTGGTGCCGCTGAAGCTGCTGCGCCTCGTTGCCGTCGGTGGGGAGTTTTGGGTACATCTGAATCCTCACTGTCTGTTAACTCTGCCTCCTCTTCTTCCTCACTTTCTTCGTATGTGTTGTGTTTCTTCGTCGCTTTGCGCACAGGCCTCCCTCGCTCGTTGGTCTCTGGTTCTTCACGTTCTTCCTCATCTGTCCACACCTCGTCTTCTGTCGATACATCGTCATCGTCGTCACTAACGTCTGAGCCTTTGTACCCGCCTTTTCGCGGCTTCTTTCGGGGCAGCGCGCTGCCTCCCCTGCGAGATTTGGATTTCTGCTTCGGTCTACTACGTTGCTCTCGGTCGTTGTAGTCATCGTCGTTGGAGTCTTCGGCATTAGCGATGGCAGCGAGATCGCGATCGGTGATGTCGCGAGAAGGGCGGTATGGCATGTTGGGTGGGTCGACAGGTCAAGCTCCTCAGAGAATACCTGTTGTACTTGATAGTGTCGCGACAGGAGCGCAATAAGGATCAAGGCTCAGGCAGGCAATGGAAACATCTCTTTATGGAGTTTGTACAATGGGGATACTGTTGGTAGTTGCCGTTCAGATGGGGTCATGGCATTCTGTTGCAGCTCGAGTGACCAGCACAGTAATTGCGTAACTGCGAAGGCTTGATGTGCAGATAACTGGAGTGAAAACTGGAGGTCTAGTCACTTTCAATAGCGCAATCAGATGGGTGCGAATGTGAGTCGAAGAGCGTCGCGTGCTCAAAGTTCCAACTATGGTTATTATGTGGGAGGTGAAGGTCGAGTGGGAGGTACTTGTCCAGAGGTCGAGGTGAAACGCAGTCACGCCAGTCACGCCAAGCCACGCCAATCGCCGACCCACAGCTAAACACCAGGCAGCCGTCCAATCACAATTCAAGATCTTATGCAACAACTCAACTCCAAAGCGAGTTACAAGAACAAGGTATTGAGTGATTCTGAGAACCATCAACGCGACGAGGTCGACTTCCCTCCATACAGGGTCCAAACGATGCCCGACGTCTATGCGACACAGGTCTCGCTGTTTTCGTCAGTTCACAAGCCAAGAAAACGATTCCAGCCGTCTTTGATGTTATGTAGACACAATTCTCAAGCTCTCGGTTCGCTGCGAGATCGACGTCAACCCACGTTGGTGCCAGATCTCCGGACCATCTCATCCGGACCTTGATCCACCTGGTCAACGTACTTTTGCACTCGGTCACGTGATTACGAGCATGAGGGGTCGTGCGCAATATGAACGACAATAACATGCTATGTTCTACGGATGTAGTTTTAATCTTGCTTAGGGTTGGCTTGTACCGCCAGGTTGTGCGCCAATGCATCCGCTCCTTCATCGTCTGTCGTCGTAGTGCCATCCTCCTCGGCTTCAGTCGGTGAGTCCTCGGTCCACAGCACCGCAGCTTGCCTTCCTAGCTCCTGAAGAATACTACTCTGTCTCCTTGGCGGTGGCGGCGCAGAAAACTCGTCTTCTGAATCTTGCTGTACCGCGCTAGCCAGCTTCTCATTGAAGCCCCGCATTATGTCCGCCTTCTGCTGCTCTTGCACAGGGTTCGGAGTGGCTGCACCGCTGCCTGGCTTGATTGATCCTCTCAACCCCTCGAGGATCACTCGTTCTACTTTGAGCCTGTTGTCGATGAATCGAATCCGAGGCCAGCAAGATCGCTCTCCCACTCTGATCATACGAGCCAGGCGTTCTGTGCTCGGGTCACTGAGAATATTCCAATAGTCGCTAATTATCGACTTGGGCCATACCGTGACTGTGCCGGAGAAGCGTTGCAGCCAGATCTCCGACCAGTCCTGTCCCATAGGTCGCGGTAAGAGCTCAAGATGCCGCAGAATCTTCAGGTACTTTTGTAGGTCGAGTTTGACCGACGTTTCAATCGAGGAGCCCAGAAAGCCGCCTCGCCACCCGCGGCCCTTCCGATGCCGCACTGGACTACCTGGCAGGCCTCGAGGCGAGAAAAAGAAGAGGTTGATATGCGGGTTTACCTGAGACACAATAGAAAAAGTGACGTTAAAGTGGATGTTCAGCTGTTTCAGAGGAATGTCTGTTCGTAAGCTGCCGTCCTTCCACTTGTGTCCGAAGGAATATGGCGAGAGACTCCCATCCTTGTTCTTGCGCATCAACACAATCGGGTTGAGAATTCCTGGTACCGCTGCTGATGCAAGGACGGCCGACCAGATGACGCAGTCAGGGCTGGTTATGTGATTGTTGAGCATAGTCGGTGAGTGAGGGTCGGAGGGTACGCACGAGACGTTCAGTATTCGACCTGTTCTCTGATATGCCTCTCGAAAAGTCATCGAGCCACGACAGAACCAGCTACTCTTCTTGGCCCAATCGACTGAGTCGAATCGTGCCCCAGTCCGCCACCACCGCCGGCTCCATGTCCACCAGCCTTCGCTGCATGCCCTGATACGATGAGCCAGTGCTGGCACCACCAGCTTCTTGAGCTCTTCGTCTGTTCGAGTGCCGACCAGTGCGGCGACCAATGCTCCACCAGAAGTGCCTGTAATGATTTGTGGTAGGTCACCTGCATCAAGAAGTGCTCTAATGACACCAAAGTGATAGTAAGCAAATGTTGCTCCGCCCGACAAACAAAGCGCAGTACGTCCATAGTTCAGCTCGAGATACCGGAAGAAGTCAGTCTTCTCTTTCGCTGACAGGTCTTGGTTGTCCAGAACCATCTGTACACTTTGCGCAACCTCGTCGATGAAGCGCTGGACGAGGTACTTGGTGCCAATATGAGTTTCGCTGTAAAGGCGGGAGTTCTCGACGCCAACGAAATTGTTTTTAATGCAACTTTCCAGAAGCGCTTTGAGGTCCCCAACACTCGAGCTGGCGCCGTCTGTGTTGCCCTTGGTGAGATTCTCCTGCGTAATCTTCTGTCGCAGATTGCTAAGTTGCTGTGTGACCCTCGATACTGTCCCCGAGTTATAGTAGGAGTACTCATCGTCCCGCTTCCACTCTTCGTTGCCGAGCTCAGCATCTAGCCGTTCTGCTGCTTGCTGCCATTCCTCGTATGAATCTGCTCGCTGCAACTCGTGGCGGATGTTGTTGCGTCTTCCGCGCCATCCTGCAACGACCTCGTATGAAAATATGTAAAGCCTTGTGATGTTGTAGACTATGAATAGAAAGATAATCCATCCCAGGACGCCAAGCAATATCGGGTACCGGAGAAGCGTGTAGACAAAACCCTCCCTAGTTTCGTCCTTACTACGAGCCTTCTTTCGCTGCCGAGGCTTCTTGATTTTCTGATGTATAGGTTTCCAGTCGTTGAGTGCTACCACCGGATTTGTTGTTGGCGCCTCGAGTGCCGCAGCGAAGGCGTCAAGGTCTTCTTGACTGATAAAGTCGTCATGGTAGTCGGGTAGATCCTCCGGATCGAACGTGTCTTTGGGCTGTCCGCAAGAAGGGGACGCTGTACGAGCCATCAGTCAAGGCAAGTCTTGCATGATCACGTCTGTGACTGTTTTTACGGCAACGAATGTTGATGAATTAGGTATAGACAAGCAAAGAACAAGTCAGTAGTAGGGGCGGTTGTGTTGGGAGGCTATAAAAGATGCTACGGTTGCGCACAGCGGCGTCACCGATGACGTTGCTGATGCCCAGACCACGGGCACGGAAGGCCTGGGGCGGTCACAGATTGAGCTTCAATGTAGCCTGAGGCATCATAATCCCATACATTCAATCGCCAGTGGCAGGTGAGGTGTGGTGCACGTCCAAACAGAGTAAGTGGACGAACAGGGCTCAGACCCGAGTATCATAAAATGTTCTGTGGTCAGTCGCTGCGAAGGGCTGAACTGACTGTTTTTATCCATGACCGGGTACCCTATGAAGGCTCCCGCCGCTTCCTCGTCGCTGTCATCAACAATGATGTCGCCTGGTTTACCACGGTGGCCGTGCTCTTGTTTGGTTGTTTCTTTTCAGTACAGTACTTCTCGTATATGCAGCGTGCCAAGAGACCGAGGCTTTACCCTGAACGAGGACCCATTCGTCAGATGAATCCCAAGTTGCAAAGAGGATTTGTCTCACATGTATTTTGCTTGGACTAGGACACTTGGGCGAGGATCCTCAAACACAACATCAGGTACACCGACTTACTTCGTTTCTTCGACAACTCAGCAGTACAGAGTATATCGAGCAGGGCCAACAAGCAGGCACTGGAGTGCTCTTGCAGACTATGTAAGCACTAGTAGTCATGTGCTCTCAGGCCATGGGTGTCATTGGGTGATCGTGACCCTAGCGAGATTAGGTGCATGGCTCGGGACGTGGGGTAGCCCGCCTAATTGGGAGTAGCATCGTAGATCACTCGGGGTGCACTCAGCAAATTTCTTAGTAGCAGCAGCGATAACACAAGTGCAGCCCCTTGAATCATAGGTACAGGGTACAAGGGCCAGACGTGCAGGGTTGATAGGTCACGATGTGCGTGCAGAGGCGCTCAGTCGGTCGTTGAGCGATGTTATTTGTGATCACGCTGCCTGCAGGAATATCACGGCATTTATTAGCCGACCAGATTGCTTGGCCTCTCAGAGTACAATCATTGCCACGAACTGATTGTTCTTCCGGTTGCAAGCAGTCCATGATGGTTTGAATGGCTTGATGATGCTCATGGTCATGAATGCATGATGAGCGATTTCATATATATCCGAGACAGAATACGCTGTCGACGGTGAGGGTGTGTAGCAGATCCCACTACGCCTAGCATTCCTGCCACTGGTTCATGCGCTTACGGTCATCTGCATAAGCAGCGCATCACATTGCGCGCTAGATATCGTCCGTGGGGTTTAGAGAACATGACGCCTGATCAGCCTGTTGTACGTTTCTGTGGCCCGCAGTACCTCTCAAATCCGTGCATTACGCATACACATCGCATTTGTTCGGAGTGGTAACATCATCGCATCGACAAGAAATGTCGCGCATGTTGTGTCTAACAGACCCGCATTGTCTAGTAGGGACATCGAGCCGAGGGGCTCGATCTAAGGGCTAGGAACGATACTATGATAAGATGATGCTGCGGGGCTCATCCAAGATTTGTTCCACCAGATATTGCAGGGGTACCTTGGATGTATCTGGCTATAATGCTCCGTGTCTAATGAAAGGTGGAAATAGATGTCATCAGCCTCCTACACGTAAAGATGGCTCGAGCCGTGGTTCGACGAGGGTGTGCTGCAGACCATGATTGGCCATGGCGCCTGACATATGCAGCGCTTGCTTTTACGCGTCCGTGCCCTTGATAGGTGTAGCACAGAGGTGTAGTGAAAGCAGTGACCTAAACAGTACGCAGGCGGCCAGTCTCGAAGCCATCCACTTGATTCGAAGCTAGCGCTTGGGCTTCCGAGCTGACCATACGACGGCAAGGTGCAAAGATCGTCTGACGAGACGACGGAAAAAGATCGCGAAATGGTGTTCAGGTTTGGGGCAGTGAGGTTTATAGAAACTTGTGGTGAACGTCGAGGCACATTACCTTCAAGGGTTTCGAATGGAGTCGACAGCGAGTCGAGAGCTTCATCTGATGCCTAGTAACATGGCCTTCTTTTACGGAGCAAGCAGGGAAGAAGCTGCAGTGCAACATGAGCGATAGAGGAAAATTAGCAGCGAGAGTGATCAGCCTGGCCAAGCGAGACCCTGGAGCAAGCTTTATCTTAGCGGCTTCTCTTGGTGGGATGTCGCTCGCATGGGGCTGTAAGAATGAATTTTACTGGTTCAGGAATGAAGCTTGCGCCGTGAATACTGGGAGGTTGGAGCTTGTACTGACATGCCTCGGCTGCGGTATCGATCGTGGGGCAGAGCGCTACACCGACAGGTCAGCGCCGTAAATACCATGTAACGCATCACAACATCTCGCTAGACCGATGTCACTTGCTGCACATGTCGCGATCAGTCGACAACCGATTGTGTCCACGGCGCCAATGGGGCCCACCGCAGGTTTGACTCGCAGGCGACTGTCGAAGTCGACCAGTCAATCAGCGTTCTCACTTCACTGCGTCCGCTCATCTGCATGCTCTGTGAGCGAGTGGGGGTCATGCTACCTTCCCTCATGCACGACGACTGGAGGAAGTCATACTGCTACCACTAACTTACAGAGGTTGCGAGAAATGCTATCTCCATGCACTCTGCTCCCGATGAGTTATGTTTTTCATGCTATCAGAATCTTCGATTTTGCACAGATATTGAGGCCGGCTTCGTCTCTGTCCTTCCCTTGATCTACCAATTCTTGCCAAATTGTTCATCGTGCTTTGACATTCCTTCCTTCAAGCCCACGAATTCTCACTGGTTACGTTCAGTCATCCTCGCCGCTAGCCTCCGTACCAAACAGAAGGATCGAGTACGAGTGACTCGAGAAGTTCAGTCCCCACAACGCCCTTACCTGTGCCCGATCCAACCAGCCTGGAAACGTCGACCAAAAAGCCAGGCAAGACAATCGGCAGGCATACCGAGGACCTACTCCAGACAACCCTGAGCACTGCCTGGAGGTGTGTGCACTTTTGTAGTTCATAGTGCAGCCATGTCTGCGCCAACACTTTGCAGGTTGTACTAGGCAATCGGCATACGAGGCATGAGTCAGTAGATACTCAATAGCAAGGACATTCTGGGTTAGAGCAGGCATCTGCTTATTGAATTCTCCCTCATTTGGACCATCGAACCTGTTGTAAACGAGGTTTCTGCCTGACAAAGCAATGGAAACACTGCAGTCTCAAGACGGGCACCCATTCATCCGTGTAGGTGGTTTGTCCAGGTGGCCATGCAACATGGCGTTTCGGTACATGCTAACAGCGATCACAGGCGGTTGCACAATATATTCGGCAACATGAGAAAGCTCTGGCCAACACCTTGCAAATGACTGTTCAGCGGCGGAAAGCGTCTCAGAATGCTTCTCCTCCGACCACACCTACGAGTCAAAGCGTGCCGACCCAGTCTTCAACGAGCACGCTCGCGGCTGCTCTGTCCTTCGCAGGCCTCAGTTTCAAGTCCTCTACTGTTAAGTCTGCCCAGCTGACTCTGACCCCTCACCACCTATTCTACCTCCTCTCGCGGATTGAAGAGCTGGATGTCGATGTTGGGCCGATGAACGTGCGTATCGAAAGCATACACAACGACTCGGCCAACTACATCTCCTTCCTTCAAGCATATAAGAGGCCAGAAGGCCGAAGCGATGCAGGCTCAATACACTCGGTGTCTAGTGTACGCAGTGTCATGTCTGGCATGAGTGCTTTATGGTCTGGCATGGGGCTGTCTTCAAGTTCGTCAAAGAGCGAGAAAGCCAGACTCGCCTTGGAGAGTGACATGAAGTACATCTACGGAGCTTTCACCAAATTACCCGCCTTGCGGCTGTCGCCGGACCATCGTACACCCCTCATCAAAGGATACGAGCAATTCCCATTCGATACAGCTGTTCCACTCTTCGCCTTCAAGAACCTGCAGCAACTGGAGATTGTAGATCTGGACTTCAGGAGTTTTCATGGCTGGGATCGTCTAGCGGACCAACTACGAATGCTGACAATCAAGCGCGGCAAACTTGACGATCCCATCGATCTTCTAGAGAAAATCGTTCTTGATGACGCAGAGAAGCGCCGCCGGAGGTCGAATCGTACCCCGGGCAACGCGTCTCCCCCCTGGTCATTGCCATCAACTCCTCGAGCGGATTACGCCCGGTCGAACTCAGATCCGGGTTCACCTCAACGCACACCTCCGGGGACGTCACCCCTCACGAAAGCTCAGCGAGACGAGTATACTGTAGAGACAACGCCATTCAGGCCCAAAGCTAGAAACCAACCGCTAGAAGGAACGTCTCCGAAACGACCAATACCAAATCGGCCTGCAAGCTCATACCGCTATGCACGCGCCTATTCTTCCAAGGCCAAGAGGACTGGTTCCGGCAGCTCAAATCCAAGTGACGCTGCAACTGCACTTGCACGAAATGACGGCACAGCAAACACGAGCTACACTACCCTACCTGCTTCAAAATGGCAGAGACTCGTCTACTTGTCGCTCGCGGACAATGGGCTCCATACACTTCCAGAACGAAGTATTCAGCCTCTAGTACCATCTCTAAGATCCTTCAATCTGTCCTCAAACCTCTTCACAGAGATACCCGAAAGTCTATGCAAACTTTCTAGGCTGGTATCTCTCGACCTCTCCAACTGTATGATCGAGTCGTTACAAACGCTGGTGACGCATCCCCTGCCAGCCATTACTACTTTGAAGCTCAAGGCTAATCGCCTAACCAGCCTTGCTGGCATTGAAAAGCTGCCATCGTTAGAGAACATTGACCTTAGCAGCAATAAGCTGTCTGACCCTGATGAGGCGGCAAGATTAGCGCAGATCGCAAACCTTCGCAGGATTTGGATCAGACACAACTTATTAACCAAGCGCTTCCCGGATTATCGAGTAAGGATCATGAATCACTTCCGAAGGGTTCCAGGTTTCACAGAGGACATAATAATCGACGACCAACCCGCTACATATGCAGAACGAAAGCAGCTGATAGAACGTGTTGCCGAGCTGGAGCATTCGGCGCCTGATCTCACGACTCCTGCGCAAAAGAAAACGGTTTCACTACAAGAGCCGTCGAAGACGCAACAACCAGTGCTGGGAGTCCGTAGCCAGCTGTCGATTGTTACTCTTCAACAAGAGCCATCCAGTGCCGCTATAAGACGAAAGAGCACGAAGCGCCGGATTATAGACTTGTCAGCGGCAGAGGCAAACTTGCCCTCCAACCTGGTCTCCTCCATCAACCCGTATTTTGCGGATGCCACAACACTAAACACGGTGTCTGCTTCATACCTCGAACGGAGCTTGACTACAGAAGACAGGCCCCTTTTGCCGGAGCTGTCCACGTCACTGACACCGGTCACAGACGACGATATGGCAAAGACCCTAACCAACAATTCACCCACAGGTGATGAGTATCGTCGCAATGTGGAAGAGCTACGACTTAAGTTCGGCAACACTTGGCTTAACGCGTTAGATGAACAAAATACCCATACACCGTGGCAGTCAGACAACGACCTGTCAACCCTGTCACAAACTCACCACCCACCAATGTTGCACCACTACCACTCGACTCCGCCGGTCGTCAACGTGGGGGCGACTGCATCTTAGCGTAACATACGCACAAATTTCAGAAATGTGTCGCCGTCACACAACAGTCAGAAAGGGAAAGGGATGTTGTTGGTCTTCTCTTCGCATGTTGCTTCCAGATCTTTTTCTGATCGATACCCATATGTTCATTGTTTTTTTGTGCTTTTTTACGATTAACGACGCTGTTGGACTTGTTTCTCTCTGGTCGTGGAGACCTTGTCGTTTTCATGGGACGGATGTCTTGATATTCGTTCAGGTTTTCAATCACTGCTCATGGTAGGCATTCTGGCGACTTAACGACGATTTGGTATTGCATGGAAGGCGAATGAGGCATGACTTACGGATGATGGTGTTCATGAGTATACATAAACGGGGGTTATCTAAAGTGTCTGCATATCATGCAAAGCATATGCTTCTGTTTGTCTTCAGATGCGACATTCGCGTTCTTGGTCACCTAGTACACATCTCATGCGAGCATTCTCCGAGAAACTTCGGTTGCACTCATCAGTTCCGCAATACATCCTCTCCAATCAAGATGACATAGCCTTTAGCCAGTGGGTGCAGACGGTTGACAGCCCATGCTCCATGGTAACGGTTGTTCTTATCTATCAAGTCCCCCTGACGCAGTTTCATTTTCGACCTGCTGGCCGTCCATCGTACCTTCTTCACGAACCAGCACCTGCCTTTGCTACAATCCTGACAACAGCCCTACTTGCCTTGTTTGATTGCGATGCCGGCTGCACCTTCCATATCCGCGCACTTCTGCAGGGCGGCATCTGTCTCGGACTAGTAATTCTTTAGTATGATGACTAATAGAATAGGATGGCACAGCTGCGCTGCACAACTCGTAGATCGGATCAGCGAGTGTTATCTGGACGACACACGTGCAGCCGGTTTCATTGTCGCTATAACAGTGTAGGCTATGTCCAGTGCTCGATGACTATCCGAGTGGTGAGAATGCTCAACTCGGCCGAATGGTGCAGTAGGGTTGACTCGATTGTGCGAGTAGGAACATCACGTCGAAGGTGTGCTGACTTGCCCACTGAACCGCGGCTCATTTCAGTACTGAGCGGTGGCGCCCGTGGAGAACCCAAGCATTCGAAGCCCTAAAAAGCTTTCGACAAGAGACTTGGCTGCGAACGACATTGCTCAACCAACTCGCGTAATTCACGAGATCACTACATTCTCTGGGTTCAGCACTACCGTCTCTCCTAGAATCTCGATAAAAAAGGACTCTCACTGCCTGATGGTTATGCTTCGTGGTTCTATGTGCTCAACCTGCCGGCACGACTCCGTTCGCTCCGTAGCCGCCAGACGCTTCTACACCTACGATTACCAATCCCACGCTTCCCCATCTTTCCCCAGCAATCTCCCCAGAATCCTGCAAGACCCACTACCTACTACTCTAGGTCTTGATTCAACTGAAGGTCTTTCCGTCGGTACAATATGCACAGATAAGCATCGCTTCAAGCGATGTCTGCTGTTGGTAGGTTCGCAGTCTTCCTTGCTGAGCACAAAGCGAACTAGGGTTGGTCATGGTCCTATTGGCCATGCAGCAGGCGGCGTGCCTTGAATATGCAGAAGACTACAGGGGGTTTGGGGTTCTAGATCTCTCAAGTCCCAGCTTCACAGACACATGAACGGAAACGTGTGCGCTTCTTCGTTCAAGCGGACACGCCTAGACCTTCTCTCGCATGGCATAAAGTCCTTGTACTGTAGCCATGTTAGAGCAGCTCTGCGCTCTCGAAATCTCTATACTCAAACATTATTGCTGCGAGTTTCACTATCATGGACCAGAAGGACGTTAACGTCATCTCCGAAAAGCATGTCGAGACTACCGGGTACCACTCTCACCATAGAAAGTGGAGCATCCAAGATGCTGAAGCTGAAGCTCTCGGTGGCCTACGCACAGTCGAAACCGGTCTCGACGCTGAGCAGGTCCAAGACACGATTGAGCTCGATGCCGCTGAGCAGAAGAGAATTCTTAGGAAAGTCGATTATCGACTGATTCCATTGCTGACATTCCTCTACCTGTGAGTCAAGTCCCGCTGCCATCTAGACTTAGCTAACAGCATGCAGCATGGCCTTTATCGATCGAAGTAACATCGGTAACGCGAAGATCGCGGGAATGTACGACGATCTCAAACTCCATGGGCATCAGTACAACATTGCACTTACCGCCTTCTTCCCAACATACGCTCTACTTGAGGTACCAAGCAACATTATACTCAAGATGCTTCGACCGTCCATCTGGATCACGATTCTGCTTTTCAGTTGGGTATGGTGACTTTGACTTTCAGATGTTCCATGACTGACGTGAGGTAGGGAACCGTAATGACCCTGATGGGTATGGTCACCTCCTATCAAGGTCTCGTGGCAGCCCGTGTCATGCTCGGTGTAGCAGAATGCGGCTTCTTTCCAGCTTCAGTCTACCTCCTGACCATCTGGTACAAACGCTACGAAGTGATGCAACGTATGGCTGTTTTCTACGCCGCTGCATCGATGTCTGGCGCCTTCTCCGGCCTCCTCGCCTACGCCATTCAGTTCATGGATGGAATCGCCGGCAAAACAGGCTGGCAGTGGATCTTCATGCTTGAGGGTCTTCTGCCTGTCACAGTGTCGTTCTTTCTTTACTTCATCCTCCCCGACAGCCCGGAGACGGCCAAATTTCTCAGCAAGCATGAAAAGGAGTTCATCGTCAACCGTCTCGCTCTGGAGACAGGTTCCGGCCACGGACGTGTCACCAACAGCGACCGGATCCAGTTCAAGCACATCAAGGCTGCTTTCGGAGAGTGGAAAATCTGGGCCGCTGTGGTAATGTTCTGGGCTAACAGCATTGGTACATACGGGTACGTTGCTTCCTCTATGAAGTCGTGGAGAGAACTGACATGCAAGCAGGTTCACAGCAACGGTCCCTTCGATCGTTGAGGATCTCGGCTACACTTCCGCCAAAGCTCAACTCATGACAATTCCAATCTACCTGTTCGCGGTTGTCGCCGTGCTTGTCGTTGCTCGTAAGTACCAAACTCTAACGCTACTCGTCCACCCCTTCTGACATATCGCAGACTTCTCCGAGAAAACCCAACAGCGAACGCCCTTCATCATGGGTGGTTTCTCAGTCGCCGTCTGCGGCCTGATCGGCATGCTCATTACCCGCCGTCACGCCAACATCCCCGGCGCCTCCTACTTCTTCCTCTTCCTTGTTGCCGCGGGCTTCTACGGCCCCTTCATCTGCATCGTCTGCCTCATTGGCAACAACCTGGCGCCATCCTCCAAGCGCGCAGTCGGCATGGCGCTCCTCATCTCCATCGGCAACCTAGGTGGAATCTGCGGCAGCAACATCTTCATTCCGGCGCAGGCGCCAGAGTACCCGCTTGGCTTCGGCGTGGGCATCGGTATCTGCAGTGCTGCAGTCATCATGGCGTTTGTGCTGAGGACAGCGTATCGGAAAGAGAACGAGAAGCGCGATAGATTCATGGAGGGCAAGACCGATGCCCAAGTCAGGGCCATGTACACTGACCAGGAGCTGTTGGACCTAGGGGACCAGAGCCCTTTCTTCAGGTACACTCTGTGATTCGACGAGTCGCAAGTCAGTCGTCTAGAGGACGGACGACGCTCCGTAGAAGGGGACTGTTAAATGCTGCCACTGCAGACAAATCCCTAGACGCTATATGTGGACTACGTTCGATCTACGGTTCACGTCACACTCAACGTGTTGCATCATTCTTCCATTGCTGCTCATCGAACACACAGTGCTACTTACCTAACACCTAGCTGTGCCCGCAGAGACCCAGCCTCAAGAACGTCCGGCCCGGTCGCACACACAACCCTGCTACCACCGGCCCAAACAACCTCAAGCTCGTCCTAGCAGTCGCCTTCCCAGCGCGGCGTCTTCCAGTGCTCCGTAGCGTAGATCCGAGACAAAGAGAGTAGTCCCATCTATTCGGCTCCCCATGTCCCACTACGAGCGCAGTGTCAAGCTCATAGCAACAGCACCCACAAGCCAGGCTCAAGACGTCCCATCAATGCCATCGACTCGATTCGCTAGAGTGCCGGGACGCTGCTTCTACACTTACTAGTACTCCGTCCCTTTGCCATGATACTTGCCTGAACTGCACTGCATGTTCGAGGACTGTGTTGCTGTTACGATCGAGTAGCTATTGTGCTTGGTTAGGCTGAATGGGTAGTGGGTTCATCTGTAGGTACGGACATGGTTTCGGGTATTGGCTTCGTTCTCGGCTGATACTAGCACGACGAGTGTTGTGGTGGTATGGCTTCCAATGTTCTCGTTGATCGACAGTGAAGATTTACGATCAGCATAGGAGCAGACACGAAGTGAGTACTTGAGGACATATCTCCTTCGCTGCTGCTATTTGACTATACTAATATTACTCCTTAGGGTATACTGACGTCGACAATAACAAGCACAACAGAACCAAACGCCTGCAACCTAGGGTATAACACGAAAGCGCAACGTGACCCGTGTCCAATTATACCGTAAGCGAGAGTTGTAACACAAGCGCACAACCCGGGGTGCGCGCTAGTTGCGATGGACCTTGCAGGCTATTTCAGACCACAGACTCAGTATCAGTCTCTCTGGTAAACGAATTCTTGTCGCCAGCGGTGCCCCGCGGTATACCTGGCAAGCTTCTGGTGCTACGTCCTCGACCAAATTTCTTCTTCATATCTGCTAGCAGCTTTTTGTTGACGTTGCGGCTGGATTGTCGTTCAGGTATATTGTGGGGACGGCGTTCGTTCTGAGGCTCTACGCTATCAGCCTCCGGCATGACGGGCATCGGATGTGACAAAATCATGGGTTGAGGCATCTCCTAGTTACTGCTCTCATTCTGACTCTGCGAAGCTCGTCCAGTGATGTCTTCCCAGTTAGCGCCTAGGCGTCGCCCTGTGCTGGCAATCAGACCCTCCTCTTCTTCCTCGATGATGTCGCTGTCAGTGTCACCTTCGCTGAGCTTGGGTGTTCTGAAGAGCAGAAGAACGAAGGCAATGAGGAAGATGCCGAGGAAGGCGAATTGTGCCCAGAAGTCGACGACGCCGAAGAAGGGGAAGTTGACCATGATGCGATTGAGGAAGGTGCTGGCGACAGAAGGCGTGCAGACTAGGCTAGCGGACCCGTTCTCAGCTCGTTCAGTGCATGGAACGATCCTTTTCTTATTGTGGGAACAGTCCGGCTGCTCGCCTGGGTGTCTTGGTGGAAGATCACAAAAGGTTTGCGGTCCGAAGGTAGAGTACTGCGGTGCAACCATCATTGTTACTGCGTAGTTGGTGGCGAGCGTCATGAGCGTGAGCAGAACAGTAGCTAACAAAAGCGCTTGTGGAGAAGTATGCGCCTTTCTGATTCTGAAGAGTGTGATCCACAGAAGTCGGATACCGATTGTCGCAATGCCGATGACGCTGGCGGTGAAAAAGAGCATAGTGATGAGCAAGAAGATGACATAGTCGATAGGGAAGACCTTTGCGGTCTTGACCAAAAGCCAGTTGATCGGTTGGAATATGTTGTTGTGTCCCAAGAGGAAGCCACAGTGTCGTTTGCAGACCGAATTCTTCGCTTTGTCGATACCCGTGATGAGCATGCTGGCGAAGATCAGAAGAACGACGATGACCATGAGGAATCCAAGGATAAGCTTGATCGGTCTCAGGATGGCTTCAAGCTTCAACCAGGCTTTGTAGAAGAAGTTCTGACCTTCGCCAGAGGATTCGCTGGCCAACCTCTGTCGCCTGCGGAGTGTCCTTTCTTCTCTTACGAGAGCGTCAAGCTCACGCTGGTCCTTGGAAGACAAGCCATCTGGATTGCCTTGAGCACGTCCTTCGAGCTGTCGCTGTCGTTCACGGTTGGATTCGAGCTGTGCATCGGTGGAAGCACTCAGAGCAGGAGCCGAGATGGCTGGAGCTGTTTTGATCAAGGTCAGAGGCAGGAGAGCCAAGCCTGAAGCAGTGTAGAAGCAGTAGACAATGATACCGATGGTGATAAGAAGGCCGAGGGCGAAGGTAAGAGCTCGTTCGCCATGGTTCTCCGACAGTAGGTTCTTGAAGAAGTCTAGGTCAAAGTGGGCCCCGTGTTTGTCTTTGGCAATGGGGAGGAAGAAGCCGACGAGGAAGAGGGCGATGCAGATGACCAGGAAGATCAGCGTGAACTTGAAGGCAGCCCAGAACCTCTGCCCAAATGTCTGGTGTCCTTCTTCGGCAGCCACCTCGTCGTGTTCTTCGTACCAAAAGTAGGCAAACGGCACGATGAGCAGACACAGAACTGCATCGAGAGAGTAGAGGGTGTAGTAGACGATCTTGAGGGTATTGACAATGTTGTCGACCTTGTTCTGCGTGGCCCATTCTTTTCGTTGGCCCAGCTTCGAGCTTGTGGTGCTTGACACGAGTGCCACGTCGACGGGGAGTAGCAGAACGGTAGCAAGCAGACTGGTGATGGTGAAGATGCAAATGGTGGTGACGAATTTGGATCGGTCTCGATGGGTCTGATATAGGTACACGAAAACAGAGGCAACGCCGAGGAGGAGGACCACGGCGACGGCATAGACCACCCAGATGAGCGTTAGCTGGATGTATCCCTGCGATGCCATGGTGCTAACGTCGTTGCTGATCGAGGTGAAGAAGTCCATGATGAGGTTAGGCCCGGGTTGCGAGTTCTGAGCTTTTGCTCGACGAGAAAAGATGATGGCCTAGTCGACTTGAAGGGTCTCCAGGTCGATGCGCCTTCACCACAAATACAAGAAGTGGAACGAGCAAACCACAGGCGAGACTGGCCGTTGAACTCGAGGAAGTTGGCAGTCGAGCAGAGCAGATGCTGTCATGGCCTATGCACGGCAGCTGCGAACATGTGCTCTTGCTTGAATCTCCGCTAAAGCTGTAAGTCCTGCGGGCACTACTTTCGCCTAACGCGCACCTGACTCCACGCCTAAGCTACCGTGTCAGCACATCGCAGGAGCTAATCCGTATAGAGCTTCCCTCACCACGTGACGATCCGTTTCAATTTCACCTCCAAAGCCCCTTCCTCTGTTGACCATCGTCACGCGTTTATACGTCTCGCATCGATAGCGATTTCATACTATACCCTTCAAGGTATCCTATCGCCTCTCTAAGATGGTTCTCGAGACACAGTGCCTGTGACTGACATAGTAATGGACGGCTGAGAAGATCTTTCCAATATATTCTTGGGCACCATGCAGTGCTACTCCGAACTGCTGCCGCCATCTGGCGTTACTGACAGCGTTCGAGCTTCTTTTACATCGCCAGCAGCAACAAACTTGATAGTTGCCAAGACATCTTTGCTGCAGGTCTTCGACTTCGCGGTGTCTGAAGGTTCTGAAGATGTCAAGCTTGTTCTTGTGGCCGAATATGCACTGCAAGGCACCATATCCGCTCTGGGCACAGTCAGGCCTTTGAAGTCCAAGGGCGGCGGTGATGCTTTGCTCATAGCTTTTCGAGATGCAAAGCTAAGCTTGGTTGAGTGGGATCCAACTCAACATAGCATATCTACCATCTCAATACATTATTACGAGAACCATGATTTGTTGCTGTGCCCTTGGTCCCCCGATCTCAAAGACTGTGTCAGTCATCTCACCATCGACCCAAGTAGTCGATGCGCTGCTTTCAACTTCAATGCCAATAGCCTTGCCATCATTCCCTTTCACCAGGACAATGATGATCTGGCCATGGATGATGGCTTCGATGACCTCGATGAAGAAAACCTTGACAGGTCCCCTACGAAGCAACAAAATGGCGACTCTCACCATCAGGACAAGCTCTACGCTCCTTCCTTCGTCCTACCAATGACTGCTCTGGATCCTGGGCTCCTCCATCCCATCGCCATGACCTTCCTGCACGAATATCGAGAGCCGACCATCGGCGTTCTATACTCTACACTTGCAGCTTCGGTGAATATGTCACCCGAGCGGAGAGACGTGTTGGCTTATGCTGTATATACTCTCGATATTGAACAGAAGGCATCCACGACACTACTGTCCGTCTCCAAGCTCCCCAATGACCTACAGCAGGTCATCGCAGTACCTGCGCCTATAGGTGGCACACTTCTGCTTGGTGGCAACGAGCTCATACATATCGACCAAGGAGGAAGAGCCAACGCTATCGGGGTTAACGAGTTTTCGAAACAGTACTCGTCGTTTCCTATGGCAGACCAATCAGATCTCCAACTCCGCCTCGAGGGTAGCCAGGTGCAGCGCCTCGATTCCAGCAGCAACGATATGCTCTTAGTCTTGGGCGACGGCCTTTTCGTTGTCCTGTCCTTCCTTGTCGACGGCCGATCAGTATCAGGATTGTCACTGAACAAGATCGACGTATCGTGGACCTCAAACGTGTTCCAAGCTCGATGCTCGACTATTACCAGTTTGCCTCAAGGCCATCTGTTCCTCGGAAGTGAAGACGGAGATTCCGCGACAATTGGTACCACGCGAAAAGTCACGCAGCTCAAGCGGATGGCCTCCCGTGCTTTCTTGGACGACACAAACGGTGAGATCAGCCTCGAAGAGGAAGAAGAGGATGACGATGATGACCTTTATGCCGACAGCAAGGCACATGGTGCCAACCAACAGAGCTCGTTGGAGGGAAGTAACATCATCCTCAAGTCTCGTCTGCGCTCAATAGCGCCTTTGCAAGACATTGCACTAGGCAGATCTCAGAAACGAAAGCGAGAGGGCAACGACGAGGCGGATACCTTTGCAGTCAGCATTGACCGCCTCGAGCTTGTTGCCTCGAGCAACACAGGCAGCAATGGATCTTTAGCCTTCTTGTCGAGGCTACTCAAGCCGAACGTAGTGAAGAGGTTTAAGAGGGCTAACGCTGAATCTGTCTTTGCCCTTAGCAGCGACACTTCTGAACTCGAAGAGGATGTCCGACCCTTCGATGACATGCTTGTGGTGGCTGACGGATCTCAATCGGGCAACAACCAATCCTCCCTACTGTCTATGTCACCCATGATTGCAGAAAAGGACGGCAATGACTTCGAGAGAGGAGACCGCGCTGTTGCGACAGGCAGGCTGGCGACAGGATCGCACATTGTGGTATATACAAGGGATATCCGCGCTTACAACAAGGATTTTGGACTTGACCAGATCTTCGCTATCGTGGACGAAGATGCTGATGCCACAGCAGACGTGGTTGCGGCATCAGTCACTGAGACCCATATTCTCGTCTTGAAGAGCGACAGCACGATCACACTTTTGATGACCGACAAGAGTGGCGACCTGGATGAAGTTGATCTTCCAGACACTATACCATCCGACGATGTCCTGTCAGCTTGCATCTACGAAGACAACCACGATTTCTTCGACACGAAGCGATACAACGCGAACTCACCCCATGCAAAAGCACTAATACTGGCAGTGTTAGATAAGGAGGGCTCTCTGAGTCTACATCCAATATCGAACTTGAGCGTCCAAGTCTTTCAGTATACGGGAGTAGACTTCCTGCCTCCTCATCTATCATCCGACCTTCAAATCCCGAAGCACTGGCGGAACAAAGACACTCTAGCAGAGATGTGTTTGTGCATGCTCGGGCCAGTAGCCCATGGCAAGCCGTACCTGCTGCTCAGGAATAACTCGTTCGATACTACAATTTATGAGCCATACCCGGTGCCCGATGTTAGGGGTGCGTATCGCTTTCTCAAGCTGTCCTGCCACAATGGCGATCCACGAGAAGCATATAACGATAAGGGTGAGCCATTGTCAAGTGCTTCGAGAACCTGGATCAAGCCGCTGCACGATGTCGCTGGTTTGAGTATGGCGTTTGTGACGGGCAAGTATCCTTCGATTGTCGTTAAGACAGATTCAAGCATGCCACACGCCCATAGACTTGACACAGGTCCTGCTCTTGACGTCAGCAGCTTTCACGACTCGTCCTGTAATCGCGGCTTCATCTACACAAACACCGAAAACGATTTGACATTCTGCGAAATCGGGACGAAAACGATCCTAGATTTCGCAGACTGGGCGATAGAAAAAGAAGAGGTCAACGAGGAAGTTAGTGGCCTAACGTACTATCCTCGAACTGGCTCATACGTCCTTGCCACCTCTACAGCAGCACCGTTTCATTTACCGCGAGATGACGAGTGGCATCCCGAATGGGAACAACAACATGAAAAAGCGAGCACGAGCTTCTTACCTGCCTCTCGAGCCTTTTCTCTCAAATTGATCAGCTCAAGCACACATTCAGTAATAAGCCAGCATTATTTCGAGCCAGATGAGCAGGTGCTCTCAGTGAAATGCATGAACCTCGAAGTCAGCGAACAGACGCATGAGCGCAAAGATCTGGTCGTCGTAGGTACTGGTATCATGCGAGGAGAGAATGTGGTCACCAGAGGCAACTTGTATCTCTTCGACATCGTCGATGTCGTGCCACAGCCTGATATCCCTGAAACGGACCTGAAGCTCAAGCTTGTCACTAAGGAAGATGTGCGAGGCGCAGTGACGGCAATATCGCCAATCGGCACACAAGGTTTCGTTCTAGCGGCACAGGGTCAAAAGTGCATGGTTCGAGGTCTGCGGGAGGACAATGCCATCCTACCTGTCGGATTCATGGACATGCGCTATTACGTGTCGGTCGCTAAAGAGCTTGCAGGCACGGGTCTGACAATTCTTGCTGACGCCTTTGCCGGCCTGTGGCTCATGGGCTATTCCGAAGAGCCCTACAAGATGCAGCTGCTTGGCCGTGACCTTGAAAACCCGTCTGTGGTAGCAGCTGACTTCCTTCCACAAGACAAGCAATTGTACATCATCTCCAGCGACGGCAATGGAGACCTCCGCATCCTCCAGTACGACCCATGGAATCCGAAAACAGAGCGGGGCAGCATCCTCCTGCACAGATCCACCTTCAACACTGGCTATCTACCCACCCTTATGACGCTGCTACCTCGTTTACCCACCCCTTCGGAAGCACTCGTTGCCGCGACCTCGACGGCGGCTAATGATTCGGATTCTGAAGATGGTATGCAAGTGGAGATGCCGGCTCTTCCGACTAATCACCAAGTTCTCATCGTCACAAAAGAGGGTGCAATAGCGCTGATCACGCCTCTGGCAGAACAGTCTTACCGCCGATTGAGTACACTGCAAACCGCGTTGACGACACAACTGGACCAGCCATGTGGGTTAAACCCCCGAGCGCATCGACAGATTGAGACCGATGGTGTTGGTGGGAGAGCGATGATCGATGGAGAGGTAGTGAAGAGGTGGCTAGATCAAAGCAGCCAACACAAGTACAGCCTTGCAGATCGTGTCGGCGGGACGGTGTGGGATGTGAGAAGTGACCTGGAAGCAATCGGTGGTGCTGGACTTGGATTCCTGTGAACGCTCGCTGTTCCAGATGGGACTACGAGAAGGCGGGACTACTGGGTGAAAGGATTGATGTACCTAAGTTGTGGAAGGCAAGACTGGTGCTCATGCAGGTGCACAACCCTGCACAAGTTGGTCATCTCACGATCACTATTGGTGGGCATGTGCCTGATCTTGTTCCACATCGAGCAGCAGGCAAGCGCGGCAGGTAGCACAAGAGTGAAGCATAGCCTCGAGCCCATACTAATGAGTTGGCAGTATGGCTCTGCCGCCTCTTGTTTCCAAATTCTGTATGCATACCTAAGCTATGGCATCTCTCCGTTATCTGTTTCGTTCTGCAGGGACCACACTGTTTCGACCACTTATCGCGAACGCTAACGCGACAGCTCAGTTCGACCCGTCTCTGTGTACCATGCCAATTCTCGATGCAACCAAGGCGAAAGGAGATAGAAGTACAGATGCTATCACGTTGATCGGCTTCGTACTTACCACAGTCTTTGTAATATCGAAAGTCTACAATCTGCGAAAGTGGCTATGGCTAGAAGAAACGCAACTCCGGACCAACGAGAGAAAGGTCATCATCGAGACCATCTGAACCTTCATCTTACTAATGTATGGCAACCTAGCAAAGTCCACTCGCTTGACTTGCGACCAGTGTGATTTCAATCAAAGCGCCCCACCGGGTGGAAGGAAGCATTGCGGGCCACCACATGGTTTTTGACTGAAGATGCTCTCGCAATGCCTTTTAAAAGGACCCCTAATGATCCTCTGTGGAGCGGCACGATCAAGCCCAGTAAGAGAGATGTACAGACAGTGTGGCAACGCGCGTTGGGAGAGGAACCAGCATTGGCTAGGCACAGGGGTCTGTGTCATGACTGCGAATAGTTCGACCGATCCGAACAGCTATTGAAATCAAACCGGCTGCAGCGCAGGCGACAGGAGAGACATTCAGGACTACGCCATAGTCGCCTTGACGAATTCTACATGTAGACAGCTACCGTAGTGTCTAATGACAGAGACCCCCGGCTTGTCGCAGCCTGTGTCAGCGAAGATCATCTAGGGAAGGTCGAAGAACTTAACGAGTGTGTCTGGTGCGGGCTTTACTAGTAGGTTTGCAGTGAAAAGTGGAATCATATTCATGCTCAGTGATTGATTAGTCGATAGAGCTAGTTTGCGGGACAGCTGAGGGCTAACAACCAGGCTGGAATCAAAGGGAAAACACCTTCGATGTAGCAGTTACGAGGGGCCTCGCGCCTCGGTTGGTCTCGCGAAGAAGCTGCTTGGATACACTTGCTTGCTTCCAGCTCCGGCTCTCCTGTGGACATTGTGGTATCTCCTGCTCTTGGCCATCTGGCTAACGCGTCGTGCCTGGTGTCTGCTGTGAAAGAACGCCAGACGGTTACAATACGGCGATTGCTTGGATTAAAGGCAGTAGAATAAGCGTCTCAACAACTCGAGCGACCATCGATACAGCCATAGCTTTGCACGTTAGCAGAAAGAAAACGGAAGAAGAGAGCGACAGCGGCAGCGAACGAGAAACTTGAGGATTGGCCATGGAGCCTCTGGGTTCTCTCGGACCCCATCCGATGGGCGAAAGCTCAGGAGTTGGATTGTAGATTTGGGGCACAAAGATAGCCCAATATCGCTCGAACACTTGGTTGCCCAGGATAGGCTCTCATCCAGTCACCTTCTCCGCCACAAACGAGACCACTATTCAATCATCTTGTCCGGCGATAGAGAGCCTTCCTTCTTGGCCTGCGCCTCATCTTCATCCTCATCATGATCATGACCATTCTGACCAGTAACGTCTTTCCGGACCTGATTTCTAGACGCACTTCTGCGTGAACGTATATTGAAGCCGTCCGAGCTTCGACGGCTCCTGTCAATGGTATCAGTCTGGTCGACTTGGATTGTGTCAGAATCCTCCCCATCTTCCATTTTCTGATCCTTTGGACTCTCGGGATCAGCTCCAGCGTCACCAAATTGCTCGTATAGCCACTTCCACGTTTCGAACCCCTTGGTCTCGCGTAGAAAGCCCATGGTTTTGCGAAGGTCTGGTGTGCATGTCAGTGCAGCGAGCTGTGCGATTGGATGAGGAGACCGTGTCTGCAGCTCACTCCTGTCATCCAGCAACATGCTGATGAAATGGTGCTGTGCCGGAGCTTGACGCTGGAACTTGAACTCAAGAAGAGCACATAACGTATCGGCCGCCTCGTCATCGCTGGATTCCTCCTTGACCTCGGTGACGTACGCCCATGACCGAGTCAGCAAGACAGTCAACCTTTCCATAATAAGCATCGCACAGATAGAGAAGAACAAATTCCACTTCTTCATGGGGTGGTGGTTTAGTTCCAGATGCCGAGACTTCCAATCAAAGACCGCATTGTCTAGCTCATCATACCATTCTCGCAACTCTAAGTTCGTTCTCTGCAACTTTTCAATGAGGTCTGCTTTCTCTTGATCCGACGGTTTTTGTCTTAGAGTATCAGCGACGCAGTCGTATAGGAGGCAACACACTTCTCGCAGCTGGCGCAGCACCTCGAGCTCGAGCAGAAACTCTGGCCCGTAGTTCGAAGGATCCCTACCGTGTGCCGAGATGACCTCATCCATGGCACCGCACAACGTAGTCGTGAACGAATTCCTGTGTACCTCGAATGGATGAAGTTCTCTTGGGTAGTCCGTAACGTCCAATAACTCCGAGAACGTGGAGATCCGAAGCTTTGGAGAGAACGATCTTAGATTCCAGCCCTTGGTCGTTTCTGTTGGTTGTGGCAAATTGGAGAAAAGCGGTATGAGCGGTACAAGGTAATCTGCTATGTTACCTCTTCGGCATATCAGTGTGCCGTTGAAGTGCTTGTTCGCGTAGCTGTTACATCGGTGGCAGACACGGTTGTCGTCACATTTCTCCTTGAGCAACGCACACCGCAGACAAGCGCCCATCTCACGTACTTGTGCCGCTTCCTGTCGGCCCTCTGCGCTCAGATGCCTTCGCCGCCCGTTGATATGCTCAGGCGATTCCGCTAGTAGGTTGTTGACGCCGAGCCTACTCGGCTCATGCTGTGGTTTTGGCTCGATCGCCACAAGATCGTGCGTTGCCTCTGGAGAGCGACCAACAACGGGTGTTTTCTGTGAATCCCACCACTCTTCAGCCCTCGTAACATTTTCTTGAACGTATTGTGCACCATGCATACGCACTATGTGGGCTTTGAAATTGTCCAGACGGGGCCACACCTTCTCTGTCTTCGCACAGTCTGGGAAGAAACATTTCCAGAAACGATCGTTTGGGCTCAGGATTTTGTGCATAGTCTTCCGATGACGGTCCAGATCGTTCTTCGTTGTGAAGCCATCTCGACCACGTGAGCAGCCTGGAATGTTGCAAAAGTACTGCGGTTCGTGCCGTGCGAAGTGTTTTTTCAGCTCCGCTGGCGTCTTGAACGACGCCTCGCACTTCGAGCACCGGTGTGGTAGGTTCATTGACTCGCTTTGTTCTGGCTCTAGCTTCCTCTTCAATGCAGAAGGTGGCGCTGACGGCGGTTTGAGGTCTAGAGCCTTGGGATTTCTCTCATGGGGTGCTGAAACTGGTCGGTCACTATTTGGATGGGTTTGCTCCTCTGGTCTACGTGCGGGCGGACCCTCATGAGGTCTGATTTCTGGGAGGTGGTATTCTGGCCGTCGAGGAGATTGCCACTCCGGAGGCGGTCCACCTTGCAGCGACGGCTGCCTGGAATGAGCAAAAACATCTTGCCCATCATACATATCGGTACGCTGCCTTTTTGGTGGTGGCATCTGGCCGTTGTAGACCGGCGGGCCTTGAGGTGGTCCTTGGGGTTGTCCTTGGGGTGTGCCTTGAGGTGGATAGGAATTCCAAGTCCTTTCGACATGATTCTCACCTGGATGATTTGGCGGAGGTTGATGGTACGGTGCATAGTGCATAGGCCCTGGCGGTGGTCGATCCTGGTAGTGGGCAACGTGACCCTCCCGATGGTGTTGCGGATGCTGGATATGGTCCCTGGCATTTCTGTAAGGATTATTGTTGAACCCGGTAAGCTCGGGCCAGGTGAACCAGTTCATTCGCTCCTGGCGCACAACCTTCCTGATAAAGACACACTCGTGTGCTGATGAGGTAGCTGAACATTGCAGACAAGAATCAGTTCCTTCTTTGACGTAGCATATGCGTCCTAGGCGGAGACACGGTATACATCGTGCGTCGTCGTTGAATTCACGAAGTTCAACAGCACGTGAGGTGATTAGCGGGTCACCATCCTCATCCTGACCCTCGCGAGGCCGCGGGTGGCCTCCTGGAGCCAAAGGCCGATTTTCTTGCATAGGGACGACGGTCAGCTACCATCAGGCAAAAGCGTAAGGAAAGAAGGCAAAATCGATATGAAACATGAATGTGCAGGCAAAGTGGGCGATGGTGGCGATCATTCAGGCCGGGTCGAGGTGGGGACGAGAAGAAAGCAGGCGGGTCTGGCTGCCGACGCGCAGAAAGTGCGATTTGACAGATGGCGCATACCAGGCCAGGGCAAAGGAGGAAGCTGCGAAAGAGAGAGCTCGAAGCCACTCAAAATTTGCCAGTGCAGTGCCGAGTAAGGCGGGGGCTTTGCAGAAAAGGTGCAGACAACGAGAATTTGTCGCAAGCTGGTTGGCTGCTCATGGAGCTTGGTACAAGGCAGTAGGCCACTAAAGAGCGGCTTGGTGAGATTAGGCGGCCTCCATCTCAGCTTCAGCGTAGTTTAATTGGCTATCTAGGCACGCAAGCTGCTGCAGCTGGGCACGCTGTTCAGAGGATCTCCCCACGACAAGCTAGAACGCCAGCGAAGACTTTATCATGTGCGTGGTAGCGCATTGGTTCATTCTACACGAGCTGCGAATATAGTCATCAGGTCTAGACATCTAGTCAACAACTCAACCCAATTCTTTAACTCATCTGCCAGGTCGAAAGATGCATTGAATGGACCAAAGAGCCGCCTTGAAATCTTGGTAGTAGCCTGAATGCCACAGTCGACGCGGCAAATTTTAAGGCCACTTGAGGCCTTTTCTAGGCAGTCTTTCGCCCAGAACTTCGTCCCGCTTGCGCACGGTCCAAGTCACCTGCCACCATGATTTATTTGTAGGTTTTAGCCAAAAATTAGAGTGGGCCAACCATGTCAACACCCCAATTCGAGTTTGACCCACCAAAAGTGAGCTATTCAGGCACTCGTCGTCGGCAGCTAGGTTTCCGTGTCTAGTTTGTTTACTGTTTACCACGATTACTGTTGCCTTTGCGAATAGGTCTCTTTGGTAGGTGGCATCAGTACACAGTAGCAGTCATCATGTTTCGACACCTTCTGCTGATAGGCGGGGTCTGTCCGGCTCGCGATCGTTACTCATTCCACTTCTGAGGGAGACCCCAAGTTCAGATGTGCTTAATATAGCTGATAACGCGGGTAGCTGGAGGTAGATCTGAATTGAGGTTGCGAATGATCGACTACCTCGATTGTCTCGCGTTATGCTATCATTTTGTAGGCGGCGGACTGTACAAGAGCGCGATTGAGCTCTTCATACAATACTTCTCTTCCTCGACCACTACTTCGCCAGGCTGGCTAGAGTCAGAAAATGATTGGTTGTGGTTTATCAAGGCTGCCAGGCACGATGCAGGAAGTGCTCAGAGTCACGGCCCGAAGAGCGAGCTCAAGATTGGCCGGTGGCCACTTTGTACGAGTGTCCATAGCGGAACCGAACCTGAAGTCCCCGATCGTACTCGATCAGTCGATCTCTGTAAGGATGGTGCCTGGTTTGTTGCTACTGCTCAAGCAGGCGATGCCTTAATTCAAGTCTGGATTCTTGCACTGTATTGTGTTGTTTGTGAAGAGCAGCTGCTTGGATCGTCTTCACCATGATTGGGCCGCCTGGGGCCAGCAAGAGAAATGGCGCTATAGGCATTGTCAATCTCTGCCATGGTAAGCAATACTGCCATCCATCTCTTTGTCAACTGCCTTTTACACGAGCCACCAGTACATGTCCTTCAAATGCCGACGCATGCTCGAGTATATTCGCGATGATGCCTGCGATGCTAAATCTGCTCTAAACTTCGTGAGCTTCTCGGGGTGTTCGCGCAACTGCAGTCGCTAGCATTGCGCCCATCACAATGAAGACAAGATTGGTAACCACGAGTAGAAACAATGGTGCTTTTGGAACCTTTGCTACAAGGATAGTGGTACGCTCCTGCACGGCCAGTACAGGACTTAGAACGAACGAGCCCGCACCGATCGACAATGTAACTTTGCTGTAGGCGATAGCGTACTGGTTCGCGAGATCTTGAGCGTCGGTCGCAATGACAGCAGCCATCGTCAAGGCATTCTGGAGGTTCGGTGTCCCAAATCCGGATTCTGACTTGCCGAGCTCGAAGATATTTTCAACAGAAGTATTGCTAGGTTTTGTTTCGAAGCGTGAGATGTCCCCCTCAACCAAATCGTACTCAACATCGTGGAGGGTAACAGTGCAGAGGATTGAAACGACTAGCGCTGCGCCACTGCTGACGACCTCTGGGTCGTTCGCGATATCAGCACTGGTGTTGCCAAAACTGCATTGATCGAGCCAAAAACTGCATAGAAGTGCCATTGTACTCTCTTTCTCCAGCCCAGCCGGTAGAGCAATAGACTCCATAAGCGATCGAATGTCGACCTGTTCACAAGGCTGAGAGTGAGATTGAGCTGGAACGGTGTCAGAAGTCTTCGCCGGTGTTGACGCAAGGAGCCCTCCGGTAGCCTTCCTGCCACGAGGTACGTCGCAAGTGTTATAGCAAACCCAGCTAGCATTGGTGCCAAGCGGCCCATCCACGAAGTGAGAAAGACAAGGAAAGTTGAACGGAGGTCGACATAGTATGCGTCCTTCGTGGGCAGCGCGGATTCGTTTCCTCGAAGGTTAGGATGCGGTGCAATGTCCAAGTCCATGCGGCAACCGAATACAAAGGCGAATAGTGTTATCGTCAGCATGAGCATCGAAACTGTCAGGAAGCGTGCATTGAACGCGATCTCTCGTGCTTTGCCTCTCGCCCCCACGTTCCATCTGTGAGCCGTGGAAGGGTCTTGGTATGTGGTAATATAGCTCGTAGATTCGTTTTCGAGGCTCACACTATGATGTGCTGTCTCGGCGGCCGTGTTTCTCAGATCCGACATCGTGGCACGGTCCAAAGACACGACCTACCATAGGATGGAGGTCTGCCATGACGGCCGCTCGGATCGACGATGGGGCATAGATTATATGAGCAATAGCAGGGTAATGTCACAGCTCTGCCAACGAACAGTGGGCGTGTACGCCTTGCATGTAAGGCGGGACATAGTGTGTTCAGGAAGTAGCATAGATAGACCAGAGGGTGAACCATCGCCGTCGAATAGTAGCCGGAACAAGTATGCATAATCCAGAACAAGCATAGCGGGGTTTCGAGGCGTGCCTGCATCCGACGCAAGAGCTCGCTAGTTCAAAGCTGCCTGCCATGTCACCGCCGTCGTTCCAGACCTGCAGCCTCGACTGGCGCTCTTCATTGAAAAAATAGAGGGACACCTATACTGGTAATGTAAATTATGACGAGCAAGCGTCGTTGCTTGTTGGGCTCCCGTCCCTGGAAACTTGCATTCACTAACTACCGCCTGTATGCCACGCAACGTACACCATCGATGCTAACCTTCCCAGACAAAGTCTTGATGCACAGGCTCGGCCTGCAATTTCAGAGCGTGGCCATAATCCCCGCCGTTCGGCATCCTCAGCAACGTGTGAATGTGGAACTTGGCGGGCTCCTTGTTTGTCAGGAAGACACCAGAGTGATGGTCGAACTCGACCAAGATGACAGGACTTTGTATGCGGAAGTAGAACGGGTCTTCGTCGCCGAACCCGCCAATCCAGCAGAAATAGGTCTCTTCGAAATGTTTCTTGATGCGTTCGAGCTGCATCTGTCTCGACTTTGCGGGCAGGTAGAGCAGGTACTGCTCCAGTATTCCAAGTACAAGTTGCTGCTGGTCCGATGTCATAGAAGACACTGTGATGCCTTCGTACGGTACGATGCGGTTGTCTCGATATGCTCCGCAAAGATGTCGTTGGTCGTCGTGGTTCCATCTTCCTTTTGGCATAGCAGGGTCCTTCATCAGCTTATAAACTTGCACCTTCGACTGCACCTTCGGATCCAGACTTTGCATCAATTGGAGACCGAGTCGCTCTTCCTCGTGCAATATTCTTGTGCCCGAGTAGGGTCCTGAGTCAATGATATTTGGCTCGGCGCCCGTGAACCATGGGCTGACGATTATTTGCGTCTTGTAAAAGAAAATGTTGAGGCAAAGGTGGTGGCCATAGAAGCTCAAGCCCCATGGTCGTGTCGTCGATGGCTCACCGAAGAAGCAGACGTTGTACGACCACTCGTTGCATACTTTGGTCCCATTGACCAACTCGCCCAGGTATCCGTTGATCCTCATTGCGGAGACAGCCTTCTCATAGCCTTCAGGCGATAGAATGGTGGCCAACATCGCCATTGTAGACTTTCTGACTGGCTCGGTCACTTCATCGAGTCTGATGCCTTTATGAGCTAGAAGGAACTCGGGGTTTGACCACGTCCTCCATTTCGGGTCGTCGATATGGTAGAACACAGACACCTTCTGTTCGTCCGACAGCTGAGCAACAAACTGATCTGCAGCGTCGACAATCTGTTGTATGGGCACACCTTCATCCTGAAGATCATATAGACCGTCTTTGACTTTGCCGTCTGTTGTGACTCCCTTGAATGGTTCCTTCAATAAAGCTAGCCAGTGCAAATAAAGCGCATGAATCCATGGTGGATTGCCATTCTGTTTGAAGTCAGCAGCATATTCATGTGCATCTTGCTTGTGCATGATCTGGAAACGCGGGATGTCGAGGTCAGGCAGATGCTTTCTGTAGCCGCTCTCGGCCATGTCTGCCGTCTGTTTCGGGGCTATGCTACCCATCGTGGCTGCTGTAATGTTTAATCGGTGAACTACTGTTTGATTTACTTTGCTGTGTTCGTCTTCAAGCATCAATGGTGCATGTCCTCCTTCTAGGTCGTGATAGCAACCATTGTCTTACGTTTCAGTCGGTCTCATAGATCATTTGTATCAAATTGCTTGCGTGATCATCGTACAAAGCTTGTCCGAACGAGGTGGCAAAGAAACGTGGTCGAGACCCCGGCAATTGCCAGCGATCGTCGGCAGGTGTTCCTTTGTGAGTGGAATAGCCAATCAGAACCCAGAGCGGGTCTTGGAGTAGCGGAACCGAAACGGTACGCGATTCGAGCTGCAAACCTGTACAATAACGGAGGAGCAACGAAATAGTTCACCAGTCTTGCAAGCACTGGCAGCCTAGGTGCAAACGATCGGTTGTGTAGGGTCACATTCTGCTATGAAAGCTGGCAGCCATGTTTCTCACTAACTTGTGGCAGCTTGTCCGAAGCACCAGCAGCCTCCTTCTCGGGTATCATGCTGTGCTGATATGATTCTCCTGCGTCACACAACATTTCCAACAAGCCGCCTCCACTGGCAAAGATGTACGCTTGAACAAACCTGCTGGCAAATTTGATGCTGAAGCTGGACCCCTTGGGTATGTAAACTGTTTCGAAGGGATTCAGAGTGGTCGAAGCGCCGTCGACCACGACCTCGAGCTGCCCTACTACAGGCTGCACCGCATGGTGCACCTGCGCGAACTGGAACTTAGTCTTCAAACACGCGTTCTGGTGCTCCGCTGAACCTTCGATACTTCCAATCGAGAATCTGCCACCAGACTCTTTCGTCGTTGCCAAAGGCTTCACCACGACTCCGTCTAAAAGGTACTTCGGCCCCTTGTTGGCCTGCAGGTAGTAAGGCTCAAGCTTTCCTGGCAGAGTGTTCTCGCTGCCGTCAAAAGGTTGTGGAGCAGCTCCTTTGTGCTGTGGTTGAGGAACCATATCGAACTTCTCGGTCGCTGCTTTCAGCTTAGGGATCAGCACCTCGAACACGTTTCGCTCATCGACCAAAGGCCACATCGGCCCGGCGTATGGTTCGCCGATGAATCTGAAGAATTCTTCCCAGCCTCCAGGCACGATCACGCCGATGAATTCAGTATAGTCACCTAGGATTTGGTACTGGTGGATTGCGTTCTAGCTTTGGGTCAGTCCGCGTCTGCAATTGTGCATGGTAAACATACAGGAGGTACACTCGCAAAATCTCCTGGACCCATAGTCCTGCATTGATCATTGCACCAAACATTGATGCTACCTTTCAGGGTCAGGAAGACATCATGGGCGTCCCTGTGGTAGTGGAAGCCGATAGGAGCGCCCTCTGAGCCGCCGGTTCCGACCAGTGCAAAAGCTCCCTCAGACTCCTTGCCCGTCACCAGCAGTCTCATGGCTGACTTCGAGCATGGTATGTAAATTATCTCGCCTTCCATGGACTTCAACGTGTAAGCTTTGCCAGGCTCGTAAGGCGGCAGATTCTGCGGCAGCAAGTCATTGCTGACGGTCCCGTTTGCGTTGCTTGCCATTGGGGCGGAAGAGCAGTTGTACTGAAGATGAGAGCGTCGAGGCTGGTATCCTCAACGAGGTCCTGCGTGGCTTATGTGTTGGAAAGTGAACTTCTGGGTCGCAAATGGGCTCGTAGTTGATTGCCGTGTCGAAAGGCGCATTGAACTAGTATAGACATGCTGTTGCAAGCTGAAATATGCTCACGGTGTGCAGCTGCCGATGGACTCAAGGCCAAGTGCCGACAATAGTCTGGACTCGTACACATTCGGTAGCATCTGAGCCGGTTCCCGGGCACCAATAGTAATGCATGATGAACATTGAGTTTGTGAATCCCCACGAATTGAGCCGATGCAAAGAAATTCTTCCCCACATGTATGAGGACTTGCGTACTTGTAGACGGTTTGGGCAAGCGCGGTCGCGGCCCCCGTGATTAATGCCACTAGTAACACTATCAAATCTCGAACAGCACATTTTCCAGATATCTTGCACGAGGACGCAACCTCTCGCATTCTAGCTCTCCTGTAAACATTGTATTGTCGGTCAAGGACATCGCCAGTCGTTCCTGATGGATCAAATACGGCAATTACCCAAGGCAATTGGCCTTTCTGTTATACCGACACAGAAGGCATACGAGCCACTATTGCGCGCTAATGCCACAGCCATCAGATCGACCCGAGTCGAAACATACAGTTACGGCAGCCACCCACGACAGGCACTCGACGTGTACTACCCAACAGCGAGACAACAGCCGTCTGCAACCTCAGGCAACACCCCTGTCCTGATATTTCTGTATGGAGGTGGGTGTTGGTTTCTCCACTCCGTATGATCAGACTAACGTCCGTAATAGGCGGGCTCATTAGGGGAGGAAAGACCCTTCCACTGGCAGATGGGTTAGCCCATGCAAACATTGGACATTTCTTCGCCGACAAGCTCGGATACACGACAATCATCCCTGACTACAGGTTGATGTCGCACGGCGCGCGTTTTCCGTCCGGAGGTGAAGATCTGGCGCAAGTGGTTGACTGGGTAAGGGAGACAATGACGCATCAAGAAGGGTATCAGAACGTCGACCTCTTTATCATGGGCAACTCTGCTGGGGGTATTCACTTGGCGACCTATCTGTTCGCGCCTGATTTTGCCAACTCTCGAAACAAAATCATGACTCAGAATCCGGAAGCGTCGCTTGTTCTAAGGGGCGTAGTATTCTTGTCTGTGCCGTTCAACTTCCGGCAAGCCGACGCGAGCCGCGCTGAGGAACTCAAGGAGTACTTTGGTGACATCGAAGCAAATTCGCCGCAGGGCCTACTCAAGGCTGCTATGCTTCGAGATCCTGATAATGTCCTTTGCAACGTCCGAGCCATGATCCTCAATGGCTCTCTTGACCCGGAAGATGAAATCCTTATTCCGAAGAAAGAATTCCTGGACGAGTGGGCTGAGCTGGATGAAGGTAGCCGGCAGGCGTTAACTGTAGAGATGATGGACGGTCAAAATCACATCAGTCCTGCGTTTAGCTTGGGCACTGGCATTGAAAGAGAAGAGGCTTGGGGCCATCAAGTCGGCGATTTCCTGGACTCTTTACGTAGCTGAGCACTCGTACATGTGTCTGGTGCTTTAATGGATGCAGTCTGTCCTACTATCGTAATATTCCATCTTTCTCCCCACCACTTTACTACGTATTGGGCAACCTTGTCGTCGTTCTTCACCATGCTGATTGCATGGATTGGATTCGAGCAAAGCCGACGTAGCTTCCAATTCGGCCTTTGATCGTCGATGCAAGATAGGTAGTGCATACCCGGGTTAAGCTGATTGTTGGCGAACACACGGGATGCCGAAACGCAGGTTCCGTGACAGGAACGCGTGCCTGCTTATTGGTGTAATTATTGCGATTGAAGGCGCGTCGAATTTGGGGCCAGACAGCTGTAGCTGGGTGCAGTAGCCCCTGCTACGCGCCTGCAGACCAAGTCACCTTGGTTAGCGCCACGGGCGAATAGTGCCCAATCTTCGGCCCCTGATGCTCCGAGTCGGCTTCACGAACCCATTCCGGCTGGCGGTTCTCGACCATCTATCTCCTCATGCAGGAGCCGCGACCATATGCCGACGAAGCGTTTACCGCGCATGTAGCACCACGATTGCCGATGGGAGTGAGCAGAAGCAATGCAGCGGAAGATGCTGAGAGCGACGTGAAGGCCTTGCAGTAGTGTCGTACAGTAGGTCGGCTTTATCGCACGATCCTCAATCTTCCGACGTAACAGGAGTTATGATCTTAGTCCTCAAGTAGAGAGAGCACAACTATCTGAACAACGACCAAGATGGCCGACAAACTCAACATCATCATCGTGGGAGCTGGCATAGCGGGATTGTCAGCGGCAGTCTCATGCGCCCTGGCAGGTCATTCGATTGTTGTGCTCGAAGGTGCGAAAGAGCTTGCAGAAGTCGGCGCGGGGTTCCAGATCACACCCAATGCTACGAAGATACTGCAGAGATGGGGGTTAGGCGACGAGATGAAAAGGACCTGGGCCGTGCCGTCCTCTTGCACTGTCCACCGGTACGCTGATGGCAAGCCACTATGGCATGAAGCCAAATTCGCCGAGAACATCCAGCGCAAGTACCAAGCACCTTTCGTGGACATGCACCGAGTTGATATGCAGAAGATATTGTACGACAAAGCAATTGAGCTTGGTGTCTCTGTTAAACTTGACCACAGAATCAAGGAGGTGAGGACGAACAGTGACAAGGGATTGCCGGAGCTCGAGTTGATGGACGGTTCAGTCATCAATGGTGATCTGGTTGTGGGTGCTGATGGTCTGTGGTCACGGTGCAGAGAAAGCATGCTCGGGGTCAAAGACCAACCGTTACCAACCGGTGACCTTGCATATCGGATTGTGCTGACACTGGATCAAATCCAAGACGAAGAACTGAAGCAACTCGTGTCAAATCCAACTTTGCATTTCTGGGTCGGACCCAAAGCACATGTTGTGGCTTATTCCATGAAGTCGGGGACAATGTACAACATCGTATTGCTTGTCCCAGATGATCTACCGCCGGAGGTATCGCGAAGACCTGGCTCTGTCGACGAAATGAAGGGTCTATTCGAAGGCTGGGATCCGATATTGACACGACTGCTTGGATGCGTCACGACAGTCGACAAATGGAAGCTGATGCACAGGGCCGAGCTCGAGTCGTGGACGAACAACGAAAAGAACTTCATCCTCATCGGCGATAGCTGTCACCCCATGCTGCCATACCTTGCGCAAGGCGCGAATTCGTCCATTGAAGATGGCTGCGTGCTAGGGAGGGTGCTATCCTACGTGAAGACGCGAGAGCAGCTGCCGCAAGGGATAGAACTCTTCGAAAAGCTACGGAAGTCGAGAGGTGAAAAGGTGGCACGTGAGACCTTTTTCCAACGGCACGACTTCCACATGGAAGACGGTCCGGAGCAGGAAGCGAGGGATCAAATCTTCGCCTCGCAGCTTGGAAAGGAAGAAGCAGAGGTCAAGTTCCCCAGCCGATGGAATTGTCCTGAGGTTCAGCCGTGGTTGTATGGCTATGACGCCTATCAGGAGGTAGACGAAGCTGTGAAACAGCACCCAATCTCTCAACGTTAGCACGTGAGTGATCTTGGTTTCTACGAACGATCTTGTTGTATGCAGATTGAAATGTAAGCAGAGGCTGGAAAGGCGCTAAACGTGCCGACTCAGTTTTTAGCGTCCCTTTGGGTCAATTGTCATTGGTCGAATCTAATCGGAGAAGATGATCGACCACCGTCTCAACATGAGCTTGTTGTCCTTCCAGCCAGCATTTCTTCTGTTTTGTTTGTTTGTTTCGTCCAGCCTTCACAACCATCAGGTCACAAGATGGACCCTTGTCACATGTTCAGCGAATACCTCTAACATAGAGCTGCACAATACACCAGTCGTGGACAGGCTGACGGCCCATCCTGCACTCGGATCCCCAGCATGCTCAGCTGTGCTTGCGAGCGGCGCCCAACCCCGTCCATGAAAGAAGCAAATACCGTCTCGCTATATAGCAGTTCTCAAGACTCTCCGATGTAAGGTTTCAGCGGTTACAAAGATTGTATCACCACCAAAAGCCTTGCGTGTTACTGTCGTTTGCTGTCTTCCTATTTGTCCATCCCACTCCATTCGCGCTCGCAGCTATCTTCCACCCGCTCCTCACTGTCACCACTAGTCACCTGACCCCCGAAACACAACCCAACATGTTCACCCTGAAGCCCAACCAAGCTCTCTACCAAACCCTCTTCGACCAATGGGAGCGCGAAGACGCCCTCCGCGCACAACAAGAAGCAGCATCAAGCTCCTTCCTCGCATCACGGCGGAACCAAATTGTCCTTCTGGTCCTCTTCGCCCTCGCCGCCGTCATGCAGATCGCATTACTGCTGATCCAGCGGCGCTTGGCGTACAAGTGCGCGGCGCGGCGACGGTGGGCTCTTCGGGCCGTTGACCACAAGGACGTCGAGGGCGGCAACAGTGTTATCACGTCGCCAGTGAGCGGCTGGTGGCAAGGAGACGTGAAAACCCCCTTTGCGAGTGGCGATGAATGAACGGAGCATGAGATGATTATGTAATGATCTGAATGCGATAACGATAGTACGAAACCACGATCAACACAATGATGGACCGAATACGAGGCGATGAGATCTGGTAGCTTTGGGCACGATGTATTGGTATGTTAGACGAGCCTCGAAGGCTGAGGACTCGTCTCTGGCATGGAAGAACACGCGCAAATGTGACGATAGGAAACACATAGGAGATCAGGGAGTTTTGTTTCTGTAACCTAGACGATAGACATATCCCATTCAATGCTAATATGTATATGCTCGTACAGCAATATACCCACACATGGTCGCACGACATTCACGTGATAGGCGTGACTTTGCTCCCATACCTTACTTGTTGTTGGAGGATCGTGTGCAACAATACAGCAGGAAGCATCCTGCCTAATATGCTGCTTCCAAGACCGAAGGACAGGATCACTGGACGTTTCCCGATCGTGTTTATGGACTCTTTCTCACGGCTGTAAACACCCTTCACGCCACATGTTAGCTTCGGGACATCTCGCAAGGCATGACTCCGATGTGCCTGATATGATGCAGAGTATAGTGGTTTTAGATGGCAGAAGCAGAAACGTAAACGAAAGGGCACGGAAGTAACGAAGAGAACCCTCGATGCGGTCGAAGGGGGAGGCAAGCATGCCTGCTCTCCAATCCCGGCGCAAACCGCGGATGCTGAACTGTGGTCTCGAGACGGATGGGATCTTGCGCCAATATGCGAAGTTCGCGTCCCTGTCCCGGTGCCGGTTCTGTCGCGTGCAAATGTAACAGCGGAAAGGAAGGTGCGTACCCCTTGCTCAGGTTGCCCGTTGCGTCCAGCAGGAGGTGCCACTACGCACGAAGAAATGAGTACTGGGTCTTAGTCACCTACTGGTTTTGGTCGCGGCGAAGCCATGTCTCCGACGGTCAGGAGTCGTGGCTGGACAAGCAGATACGTGTGCTGCCGGGGCCGTCCTGACTCTACCTTGCTACCAGTACAGCTGACAGCTAGAACGACTTACTAGGCCGGAGGGAAAACATACTGTGACAAGACTGACAAAAGCGTGATCGCTTGGTCATGATGCTCGGTGCGTCTGCCTAATCTGGATACAAGCTCCGTGGGCATGAACACACGATTCAATGGCCGTACCGAGGACGTGAAGGAGTCGTGCAAAAGTCCAAAGCTGGTGGGATCCATCTGCAATCTCACCATCGTTCAAGAGATCGCTAGTGATGGAACACCCCTCTCCGAAGCCTAGGTGGCTCTCGTCGAGGGGTTAGGAAGATCGGCTCGATTTTCCTGCGCAGTTGCACGTAATTTGAGACCGTAGACAAGTATCGTTCGAGTACCATGTCACATGCATCTCTTCTGTGGCTGCCACTGAGAGCAAGGTGCACTTCGCGTCTACAAAGAACGCTCCAGCAGTGCGCTGCCAATCCTCAACGCGCCTGTCGAGAAGTGTGTTTCTACCCGCATATGCAACTTGTGGGGCTAGAGCCAAGTCATACATGGTAGAAAGGTGGTGAAAATCCATAGGAGGTCAAACTGGCCCGGTAAGCTGACCTCACTGCTCGAGCGTCATCGATATGGCTCCAAGTGTTTGGGTCCGGTGTTCGCCAGGGTGCTGTTCCGAACTCGTCAAGACACGCGATGCAGCTTCAAGGATGCATAGCTCCCAACGCACTCTGCATGCTCAAGCATCGAGCTTTGCCGTGTTCCTGGGTCTCGGATTTTGAGGAGCAGTGGGCACGGTGCATGACCTGGTTGGGAAACGGATTGTTTTGGGGCTCGCACACAAGTTTCTGGGCGTTTGAGGTCCAGATGGTGGATCGTTAACATCAAAATGTACGGAGCAAAACTCGTGTTTCGTCGCTAATTGAGCGTTGACCGAGGAGTTCGGAAGCTCCAATGTCGCAATCGAGTTGATGTGACAGAAGTGGCACGTGATTGCGGGGCCTCTTCCACCGGGGCAGACGCTTGATTTGGTCAAGTGCATCGTAGGGGTTGGTGGCGGGTTCCTGGTGAGTGGAAGAAATTTCCACCTCGTGCTTTGAAACAGTTGAACTCTCTCCCTGTCCAGGCTTGCCAGGTCGTAGCTTGCAATGGAAGACGGCCAAGAAGAGCAGGTCATGCCTCCAGTTGCCTTTGCCAGGGTACTCGTCATGTCTGGACTACCCTGGGGTCACCTTCTGGAATGAAGCTAGAACCAAGCCATGTTTCGTTGGCCACAGGGTGTGCTCGTATCCCATACCTAACGCCGCCATCAGTACCGCAATCCTGTAGCGTTACATCGTTGATGCAAGTCTCCCGACTTACGGCCCAGGAATCAGGTACCCTCCGGAGATAAGTCGACTATTTCTACGTTGACGTGAACACTGCGCAAGACGATCTGCACGGTCTCCATCGTCGACGACATGCTTGTAGAGGTCACTGGCGTCTAGATCCACCGCTAGAGGCATCACAGCACGCGCTTGCTTAGGCTCAGCAAAGTAGCGTACAGGGTTGCAAACAAACCTCTGCAATCGCGTGGGACAAGACTGTCGAGAATGATTCGTTTCCGCGAAGTTGAAGCCAGAAAAATCGAGACTACTGCACCTCCATGGAGACCAGTTCGTAACAAAGAACTAGTGTACGAGCAACGATCATGACGAAGTATTGGGGGCGCGAAACAATGAATTCTATGCACATCAACCTGATCAAACATCCATGCCGTGAGGCGTACGTTCTTGATGATCCCACAGCATCACGCTTGCTCGTTCTGCCAACGAGCCGAAATCAGAAAATGCAACCAACATCGTCCCCATGGTACACTCGTGGCAGCCGGCTCACCAAGGGGTCGAGCGAATAACGCCATCGTCACCCTTCGTCTCAGCCGAAGCTTGTCGTCGTTTCGTCCCTTTCATCTCTTTCTGCTTCCCGTATCTTCATGCATATCCCAAATATAGCATCCTTGAAAGTGGCAAAGTACGTCGCCGCTTTCCAGAGCTGTCGCGATGTCCCTCCCGAACTAGACATAAGAAACAACAATATGGACACGTTATGAATTTATATCCTTACTATACCAGGTCCATTGCTTAGCTGTGAGTAGCCATTAGCAAGAAAGCTCACGAATCGTCGCTAGAGTGTAAAGCCGACTAGAAAGATGGCGGTGGGACTGTCGAAATGATTCCGCTTTTGTCACATCATTGATGCGTATTGGTACATTATGTGTGGGAGTAGTCGTGACCCGTCTCTTCATTGCCAAATGTTGAGAAGCATGAATAGGGCGTCGAATACTCCTTAGTCTGTGCATGTGGACGGTATATTGACGATGAACGCAGATGTCGATGCCACCCGTGACATAGAAAATGATTGTCGTAGCCATTCCGCACGATCGTATTGCTTCAAGTGTAGTCTTTTGACATGGCCGTGCCTGGAGGGCAGTTCCATCGTGCTTGCGTTCCTCTAGGGTCCCAATCTCGTGGTGAAAACATACTGGGTGAACTCGGAGAGTAGTATGCTGGGGCAGGAGTTTCTGGTGACACCATGTTGTCATTTATCCGCACGAATGCCTTGCTCATGAAGTAATCTGGCACCTTCGAATCAGGCTCAGGTGTCATAGGAGAGCTTCGGAGGGGATGTGCTTGGCCGGGGCTCAAGACTCGATCTGGAGAAGATATGTTCAGCGCCAGGGTGGTCGTGGCCGTATCGAGCATTTCGTACGTACGTGGATCGTTCGAGCAGCGTCTTGCATCTGCAGACACAAATTCATGGCGTCGCTTAAGAAACTTTGATCTGAATAGATCCTGCCATCCAAGGACCATAGACCACCTTCCCAGAAATATTAGCAGCCAGAAGCCACTCAGCTGAGATTGAGTTAGCAAGACCTAAAAAAGCGAACGCCTGTACGTACTGCTAGACAGACGAGCACTGCAACAACAATACCCTCGTCCTTGACGAGACCTCGTGCTTTCGGTAAGCACATATTTTTGTTCCCTCCTGAAGCGGTCAAGCATGTAAGCCAGGGCATGGCCCTCTCGAAGACTTCAGCATTCACTTGTGAACTGTTGTCCATCGAGACAAAGATAACTGCGAAGAAGACAACTTCTGCGATAATCAGAAGGACGATGGTCGCGCCGCGCCACTGCAGTTCGACCACTCTTTTCACTCGTCTATAAGCCTGTCGTGCTGTTGCCGTGTTGATACTGTGGGAATAGGTAGGCACTCCGGAGCTGTTCTCCGTTGAGACTTTGTCGTCAAACAGACTTCGAACATAGACATTGATGCAGTATCCGATCGTAATGAATTGCAACACCAATGCCAGAGTGGCGAAAGCAAGAAGCGGTCCCCAGAAGTCTTCGAGCCCGAGTTTATGGTTGATGTGACAGATGTTGCCGAAGCGATAGGAAACTCCAGTCATGCCAAGGGTAAGCGCCACGCCGACGGCGGGAATCAACCATCCGACCACAAGTGTGACCCAGAAGAATACCTTACCCGTATTGACTTCCCAGCAGATCTGCAAATGCAGAGCAAGAGCCCTCCAGAATACCCAGATGACACAGGCCCATCCTCCGAAAATGAGGAATGCGCCACTGAAGGCGCACGTGAGGTCCGACCTCATGTCGTTCGGCGTTATCTCGTTCTTGCATTGAGCTGGTTGATCTGCGAGAGGTATTATGAAAGCAAGCTGTCTGTGTCAGTCGACCAGCCAAGTCAAATTGTGCGGCGTACGTACTTCCATGCAAAGGACCCCGATGGCGAGACACACACTTAGGTAGTGCCGCGAAGTCCACTTCACCGGTAGAACCGCATATGATACCAGCACGAACAACGTCGCAACGAAAGCAGCAACAGTAACCCAGCTAGCAACTTCTGTTCGCTGTTCAAACCCATCGGCGTACATCCAGTCCGAATATGGACAAGGAACACAGCATGTGGCGTTAAGCACCGGGACGGGTAAGCATATTCGTCCTGATATCACTGTCTAGCGGTTAATATACAGGAAATCGTGTTGTGTCTGGAACAGGGGATGAGACGTACAACCACCTTCTGCTGGAAAGGTCGACTCGTCGAAGAACGGTGCTGGGCAGTGCCCTCGGAGAGCCGTTAAATTTGAGACCGTGGCCATATCAACGATGTGTAGTCCAGAGGCTGCAGCCCTTCGGAATGCCTTATTGTTCTCTCTTTACCATAGTTTGAATTCTGCTCTCAGTGGTGTTGTGGTCGAGCAGTAGTGTTGCAAGGGTGAATCACGAGCGAGGTGCGAGAGCTATAGCAATGAGTGTAGGTCGGTGCTTTGGTAGGGCTGATAGAAACGTCAGACATGCAGCAGCACTCGTGCATGAAGAAGTGGTGTAGAAGCATGAGGCATGTAGGAGGGAGAGACGTGCCCACTTTGATACCCTGGTCAGTCTGAATGGGGGACCGGGGTGTGTCAAGGCACTGGACGGCGAAGCCAGACCCGTGCTACTGACACGATTGACAAAGCCATTAGGGAATCCGTCGTGCAGCTAGTCTCTTAGCGAAAGATATCGTGGACAAGACGAGGACACAGCCGGATCGGAACCCCACCGTACTGTCCAGTATAGGCTGGAAGTGTACCATTGGAGTATAGAAGACAACACGGAGGAGAAAAAGTGGCCGCGAATGACGATGAGAGAGGGAATTGCAAACGAGAAGGACTTCGGTAGCACAACGAATGGAAAGCACGAAGAGCTGTACTCCCACGGCTTCATTTGTACGCGCAAGCAGATTTCACCCGACTAAGAGCAGCGAGGATGACTGTTGGCTCGGTAAGGTGCATATTGTTCAGGTAGGCGCTCAAGCGGTAACGTCGATGAGATCAACAGCAAGTAGCGTTAGCGTCCAGCTGGGATCCAAGACCTAGGTGTCCCACAGTGATTTTTGAGTTCTGGACTAGTCTGAAGCGAAGCTAACTCAAGCGGGCTGCATTACCCTTTCCCAGCTGGCAAGCCTTCTCCGAGCTCGACAGGGGAAGCAGGTCCGTGAAACGGGCGGTATCGCGTGGAGGATCCATACCCTTGTCCGGCGAGGGTCTGCATAGTAGCGCGGTTGCTTTGATACCCTGGACCACGAAGTTTGGTACGGGGACACAGGTCCAGCGTCCACTTTGCTGGGATTTGCAGGACTTGCAAGCAAAAATGCACACAAAGTCCTGACACCTCCTCCGGCTTGTCACAACTGCGTTTCACGAAAAACGCCTCCTCACAATGGTTCCTGCATCTATGACATGTATGTGATTGCCCCCTTTTTCTTGAGCGTGTTTCTTACCTGTGGGCCCGAGATAGATCCTGACGTACGAAGACCTCTTGGAAGGAGGCTGTCAGAACATTTTTGCGGACAATCGATGAGCAATACGAGACCGAAACGCAGCTGGACTGTACCTTCTTGGCAGCTCCACAACACGCTTCAAGTGGACGTTGTCACGAATGTCCACCTCTGATGCCTGTCACCGACTGGCCAGAGCATCTTATGATGGCGCGCAAGCCGAGCGGTGGCTGCCGTGTGTGAAGGCCCGAAATAGCAGTGACTAAACGGCAAAGCTCGAATATCAGCTTCTAGCAAATGGCATGAAAGTCGTCCTCGCAAGGTGATTGACCTGAGGTACTCGAGACTTTTGACTTGTTTCCTCGAAATAGCCCCCTGCCTGACCAGGTTTTGCTCTACCGCAACAGATACAAGAATGCCTTGGATCATGCCGCGATTCAACCAGTGCCCTGCAACCACGTTTTCAGATCTGTGCAGGCCACCTGCTGTGTGACCGATCATGCGTAACACGTCGAAACAATTCTATGGAGCTGATGCTAGCATTTTCCAGATCTAAGCGTGGCGGGAGAGAAACGTTGTGCATCGAAGCTAGACAGTCGCTCGACTGTATCATTCTCGTGCTGTGCTACTGTTGGCTGGTATTTGCAAGCACTTGCAGCTCATGTCAAGATTTAGTCCTTCCCACTCTTGTCTAGAAATGGAGTGCGTTACACGTAGTGTCCGCACACGTTCCATCTCGATCAACGACATTCACAGTACGTACTTGGACGGACGATTTGTGAGCAGGTGAACTGCCTAAGTACAAGATTCGGAGAATTGTTGAACAGTCTTGCATCAAAAGGACGGAGTAAATGCTCCGTCTTGCGCCACAAAACAATGTTTTAATCAGGCCTTTTCGCTGATTGGCTGTCCACAAAATAACTCGAGATGCTCCTGTATGCAAGGCGAAGAAGAAGCTCTAGCCAATGGTCTGCTTTATCAACTCTTTCCTCTGCAACACGCGTGCTATTGGACAGCACCTGCGACCGTATTCAATCCCCTCAACACAATGCCATCATGCATATCCTGCTCAATCAATTCTTCGCCTGTCAGCGTGTTGTTCGCTGGTAGCGAGCAAGGCAATCTTGAACCGCCACATATTAAAGCAGCAGATCCATGTCGCTGGTTCGTCTCGCCAAGCCCACGAACCTGACGTGGTATAGGTAAGGCTTTTAGGTCATATCCATGCGTTGTTTAATTTTTCTGCGCCTGTTGCCCCCCTCGGCTCAAGGCACTCATCCGCTGTGTTGATCGGGGTCAGCATGGGCTCGTATCGACGCGGCTGCATTGTCCGTGGGATCGTGTGGTGGACAACCGTTGCAGCCATGTGCTCGGTCGGAATAAGTCATGAACACAAACCTGGCTCTGCCAGTGCGGATACTCCTGCTGCAGGCAGGTCGGCATTGGACCCGCATCGATGAAGTTCAACAGCACAACGACTGGCTCTTGGTCTGTCCCTCGCCTGGGCAAGCTCTACACGTTTGTGGAATTTGCACCGTCTCTCCGTCCCACTGAACCTCTGGCGCGCAATGTCCGGCCAACGATTGTTCCGCCGCTGCCATTCATGCATAGGAAGCCCCGCGCACCAGAGTGACGGCTGCTCACCCTTGCTAACGGTCATCTAGATCGTTGAACGCCTCCAACAGTATTCTAGCTATATGCTCTGCTCTAGTTTCAGGTTCGAGAATCCGACGACTGTGCGTTGAGGACTCTTTCGACAAATACGTCTAGGCTTGCCTCGAAGAGCTCGTTGTTGACACCAATACCACCAGGATGCTCAGCAGGGGATAGGGGGTTCTTGACCACGTACTCGACGTAGATATTGACGTATATCTGCTGCAAAGCATGCCTCATCGCGCCGGTTTTGAGATCTGTCAACATCACGAACTTGGTATTGGTAGGAGTCTCGTAGTAGTGGAGTTTGTACTGTGATGTACGGTAGGAAAGGAAGCTGGTGCTTGTCAGTGCAAGTAAGGGCTGCGGCGTGCATTGTTTCTACCTGTCGTCTTCACCTCCGAGCTTTCTGACCATATTTCGCAGCGAATAGACCGTTCCAAAGATGAGCTTCGCATCGTCGTCGGCGATGATTCCCGCTCTTTTGGTCGAAGCTGCCTGAGCAGCAGTGGACTGCGAGAGAGGGCCGGCACTTTTGGCTGAACCAGGCAGAGTGTCCCGCCATCGCTTGGTGTAGATGCACTCAGCTGCGGCCGAGTCAGCAGTGATCTTATCTCTTGCCCCCTTCACTAACCATGTCTGTCAAAGACGTAGAATGCGTAGACTACCATTATGGCAATGCTCGTTTCATGTAATGGGCCACGATTTGCACTGCATTACCGTTGGAGACAGAGAATCCAAGATGCTATGGCAAGGGGATCGACGTCGACTTGTTACTACTCGGGATGAAGGCAGTTGCCTTCTGGGTTGCTATACCTCCCTCGAATGGTCTGAAGCAATGGAAAAGGTGCTCGTTGGTCGGCGCAGGGGTTGAAGATGAGGTCGTGGTGTTCGTCGTGGCAGGTGCGGCGCTGACAGGGCTGTCTTTGGAAACGACAAATTTATTACTTCAGATTCCGCATCCATGGTTAAGTGCCTTGCATCTTCACAGCTTTCCTAGGTTATAGGCCCTGGCTCGATCTACGAGTATGACGCTCAAGACCAGTTATGTTTCAATAAAGCATTTCAGCAACGACAGCGATGTTCAGTAGAGACGTGAGAGACATGCAAGCCTAAGGACTATTTGCTGGCCACGTGGGCCACCTGAAGCTTCCAGCGCAGTGTTCTTCAACTAATCAAAGTAACTATACCAAGCATCTTCGGCACCTAGCTTATTGGCATATGCAGAGGCTATGAGCTTGAGCTTCACCCTGCACGTCCTTTCTAGACACAGCGGTATTTTATCAACAGAGCATCGTACAAGTAGTTACTGCTGACCCATCGAAGTGAACCATGGCCACTGGCAACGACGGCCCCATTGTCAAAAGGCCATGGTTTGCAAGACAAGACTACGAGCTCCATGATATTGCCCACAAAACCTTCCCCATAGTCGCAGTAAAGTGCTTCAGAACGCTCCAAGCTCGATGCTTCCAAGATGTTTCCCCAATTCTCCTTGTGACAAACACAAGACTGCTTGGTGGTCATGACGAGACATTGTCGCGGATTGGGGTACAGTGTTGATAGTAGCTGTCCAGCGGTCACTCCTGCCCGGTACAGGACGAACAATGGCGTCGACGTAGGCGTCAATTGGCTCAACCCGAAGTTTGGCGTGGGTGGACTTGTTCTCTAGAATGCTGACAGGCACGTCGACAGTTGGAGTAAAGGTGAATGAAGCCATCGTTGGGGGCTTAGCAGGAGGCGCGTGAATGTCCGCTGCAACGCCTAAACACGTGTATCGGTCGAAACCTGTTTTAGAGCCCTGGCACTCCTGTAAAATCAATGTCAGATACACGAAGAAGCCTTCACCTAGGCGGGAGTTGCAGACCTTTATATACACATTTGTTATGGCAGCCTAGCCATCGTCTGGACCCTCGAACCGACTGATCGGGTAGTTGTGTAATGAGGTCTATTGGCCCATCGATAAGCCGTCATCCCTGGCGCGACGGGGAGCGTGAGGAGGGGTGACTACACAAAAGCGCACTACGGTGACTACTTTGCCTGTCATGTACAAGTCGATCAGACCACGGCTTTATCCACCACTATCGACTTAGCACGATACACTCACACTCGCCGTTCGGTCTTGCATGAGTTCTGCTCGGCGTTCCTAGCTTTGCCTTGCTCTCAATGTCGACCTCAGCATGGACATTGTGGCATCGCCTGTGTCGAGCGCAAAGCCGCCATTAGCACAAGCGCAACAGCCGACCAAGTCCTCCTCCGCCGACCCGACATGCGACGATCAGAACGTCGGTACGCAAGAAGACCTTGAGCGTTCTTCAGGCATGCAGAAGCCACCATTGGTGAAGCATGTGTGCGTGCCATGAAAGCAACGTCCAAAATCACCGCAGCTTCTGACAATGCTGCAGCTCGAGCCCCACATACAAGAGTCCTCTGAGGCATCATCAGAGAAATCCTTCAAAGGCACACCAGGTCAAGGTATGCACACCATCAACTCTGTCCGCTAGGGCCCCTCTGACACATCGGTCAACAGGAAACCCTCAATGCTCGATCGCAGTATGTCACAAGCCAGGACGATGGGAGTGCTGAGCACAAGATCAATCAATATGTCATCAAGCAAGAGATCGGCCGAGGCTCGTTCGGCGCTGTCCATGTCGCTATTGACCAGTATGGCACCGAGTATGCCGTCAAAGAGTTTTCTAAAGCACGTCTGCGAAAGAGAGCACAATCACACATCCTACGCCAGCCGCTGAGTCAGAGAAGGCGCGGCGCCCTACAAGGCTTCAATTCACCTTTGCACCGCAGAACAGGCGTCGAGAACGCCTACGACAGCAACCCCCTCGATTTAATCAAGGAAGAAATCGCTATCATGAAGAAGCTCAATCACCCCAACCTCGTCCAGTTGATTGAGGTGCTGGATGACCCCTCTGAAGATTCACTGTACATGGTCATGGAGATGTGCAAGAAAGGTGTGGTTATGAGCATCGACCTCGACCTCGTCTCACGGGTCGATCCATATCCGGTGGAGGCTTGCCGCCTCTACTTCAGAGACTTGATCTTGGGAATTGAGTACTTACATGCTCAAGGCATCGTGCACCGTGACATAAAGCCCGATAATTGTCTTATCAACCACGAAGATGTACTCAAGGTCGTGGATTTTGGGGTTTCTGAGATGTTCGAGAAGGATTCGGAAATGCTTACGGCTAAATCCGCTGGCTCTCCAGCGTTTTTGCCTCCTGAGTTGTGCGTCGTGAAGCATGGTGATGTATCTGGCAAGGCTGCCGATATCTGGTCGATGGGCGTGACACTTTACTGTCTTAGACATGGCAAAATACCCTTTCAGAAGCAACAGATCCTCGACCTATACGAATCGATCAGGCACGACGTACCTGACTTTAGCACCGAGAGTGATGCCAATTTTCGGGACTTGATGGTGAGAATGCTGGAGAAAGACCCTACGAAGCGCATCAAGATGCCTGAATTGAGGGTGAGTCGTGATCTCTCTGACATACAGCGGCACTGACACACTCAGGTGCACCCTTGGGTGACGAACAAGGGCACAGATCTACTGCTCTCCGAAGCCGAAAACACGTCCGAGCTAATTGAGCCGCCGACCGAGGAAGAAGTTGATGCCGCCATCACGGGCAACATGAGAAGTCTAATGACCGTTCTCAGAGCAGCAAAGAAGTTCAAAAAGCTGATAACGAGCAAGCGAACCCCAGTGATGTCTTCGATCCTTGATGACTCGGAGGCGAGCAGGTTCAGCTTACCCCCAGGCCAGCTAGCCACAGCAGGAACGGTGCAGAGATCGCAAAGTAACAGCGCCAACGATCGGAATACCACTCGACCAGATCTGGTTGCCGAAGGCGAACACCGCGATGTCTCCGCCATGGTCGATCCGGGTTCACCTGCTCATCAGGTGAAGCGCAAGCCGGTAGCGGCATTCGTTGGTGGAGGTACTGATGAGGAGGACCACGCAGCTTTGACACGGCTTCAGACGACGTTTGAAAGCATTGTAGAGCCAAACGACTTACCACCGTTTCGTTCCTCTGTATACCACGCCCGCACCATCAATGACAAGGGAAGACGAGGCCAAGCCCATGACCCCCTGGAAGATCAGCTCTACCTGAGGATCGGACCATCCACTTTTGCTGGACACAGTGCCCAAGAGGATGCGGATGGCCTTTTCACAGACGATGATGCATATGTTGTCAGCGAAAGCCCAGGTGCCGCAGACGTAGACATCTACGAAACAGCCTATCGTGATGAGATTGAACGCATACTCGCGCGTGCTCATGAGCAGGACAAGGAACCACAGGTTTATTTGACGAGGCGCATGGATGAGAAACTGCTTCAATTAAGCGGTTTGGCAGGCAAGTTAATGGCTCACGGAGACGATGCTAGGGACCAATTTAAGGACTACGCGCAATACCGCGAGCGCAAGGCCAAGGTTGCAGAAATCAGTAGAGCATTACGCGAGGCTGCACGTGACGAGTATGAAAAACGGCGACAGGAGCGTAAAGCATGGATCGAGGCTGGGAAGGCAGAGAAGGCCAAAAGTGCGGCAAGTCGCAACGCTGGCAATCCATCAGTAGAAAGTGAGCAAGCAGCAGCCGCCAACTCGCCGGAACAGATGACACCTCAAATCTTGGAGCCAACAAATTCGTGGAAAGCAAAAGCAGCCGATCGTGGAAGGTATGCCAAAAGTGCGTTCTCTGGACTGGTCAATACAGTCAAAAAGGGTCGGAAGTCCAGAGACGAAGGGACATGAGACTTCGAAAACCCGACCATGCTAATTGTACGGAGCAGGCCTCCAGTCAAGGCGAAATATACCACCAGGTATCACACGCCCCGTTTAGGCAACATCTGAGAAGTGACCGTTCATTGAACAGATGACGGGAACTGCCACTGCCTGCGCTACCGGCATAGCATAAGACGCCATATCAGAAATCCCCGCACACCCATCAGCGAGTGCAGCCTCTGGGCCTTGCCTCAGAGGAATGGGCATTTTTTTGCTGACCGCAGATGCGCATCGCTGCTAACACAATGTCTACTAATCGGTCGGCCGAGATGGACAAGCGAAGTCGTGCATAGCTTGATCATATCGTATCGCGTGCGTGAATACTGGAAGGCATTGTACATAGAGGCACTGTGCCGCGCTGAAGCTGGTAAAAAGAAAGCTAAAACAATGAAGTTTGGTGGCGAGGGCGATCCGGATTTCTTGGCAGGCAGGAACTGGCCGAGCAAGGAGTTGCGAGAGTTGATGTTGCAACTTCATTTATCCTTCGTTCACAACCATCAAAGTCATCACGCTGCTCTGTCTAGCAGACTTTTGGAACATTCCTTTGCTCTCATTCTCCGTCGTCTGGCACCAAATCTAGCGAACCTTGTCTTGGGATGTTTTCAGGTCGTGCATCTCAAATTTGTGCCGTGCCTTGGTAAGCATCTTCCCGTACACCAAGCTTGACTATACAGCCGAAACACTCTGGTCAGCCGCCAGTCCAACTAAGCCCTCGGACACGTCTGCGACCTGGCCAAATCTCTTATCGTCACTTTGACCGTTTGCGATGAGTCCATTCACACTTGCATAATTGCTTAACACGAGCCTCGCTTTTGCTCTTCGACATCCTGCATCTCGAGCTTTACAGACCACTCATCATACCTTTGCTTGGTCTATCACGTAAGCACGACAGGTTCTGTCTAGTCACATTCTCGTGGCGAGTCAAATTTCTATCGCTAGGGTCCGCGGTTGGAAGTAGGACTGGTGCGTTGGCGTGGCTGCACCCACCTACACAGGACCTTCATTTATCTCTTACTTAGAACGTAATCATGGGTCGATCTGACCACTCGCGCGATGCGTCGGAACTTCCTGATGGTGACACCATTGAGCTCAAGCGCGAGACTTCGACAGACAATGATCTAGCACAAGGCATGAGCTCAACTAGAGTTGCCACCGTCAAGGATGAACCTCTATCTCGATCCAATACACCGCTGTCGGCGTCTGCAAAGCTGAAGACGAATCCATCATCGTCTGCATCGACGCCTAAGGCGAAATCGGAACACGAAGGTTCTGTCACCAAAATGGAAGACGATATCACGAATGGACACGAATCTCCTGACATGGAACAGCCTGTGCGCTCAAAGAAAGGCGTTCGAACATCGAAAAAGAATCCTGCTCGCGTCGCACCTCTCTTCGATGATCTACCAGATGCGACAGATGAAGCCAACAGCACGTACACCGTCATCGATTCGTGCACATATCAGAACAAGTATCTAGGCTACACCGAACATGCTATGGAGTGTGACTGTGCTGAAGAATGGGGTAAGTCTTGAGGAACTGAGATAGATCGACTTCACCGACAGTGACACTAACAACGGTGAACAGATTCAACGACGCGATCAAATCTTGCCTGTGGCGACGACTCAGATTGCATCAATCGTGCGACAAAAATGGAGTGTGTCGGGGACTGCGCTTGTGGTGCCGCATGCCAAAATCAACGCTTTTGGCGTCGCCTATACGCTAATGTCTCGGTGATCAAAACTGAAAAGAAAGGCCATGGCCTACGCGCAAATGTGCCGCTCAAACATGGCGATTTCATATTTGAGTACATTGGAGAGGTCATTCCTGAGGGCACGTTTAGAAAGCGCATGCGACAATACGACGATGAAGGCATCAAACACTTCTATTTTATGTCGCTCAGCAAAGGCGAATTTGTCGACGCAACGAAGAAAGGCAATCTTGGGCGTTTCTGTAACCATTCCTGCAACCCAAATTGCTATGTCGACAAATGGGTGGTTGGAGACAAACTCCGAATGGGCATCTTTGCCGAGAGAAATATCAAGGCCGGCGAAGAGCTTGTCTTCAACTACAATGTGGACAGGTATGGTGCAAACCCACAACCGTGTTACTGCGACGAAGACAACTGCACTGGCTTCATTGGAGGCAAGACGCAAACCGAAAAGGGCACGAAATTGGCTGCTGCCACCATCGAGGCTCTTGGCATTGAAGATGAAGATTATGATGCTTGGGATACAGTCACCGCCAAGAAACCCAAGAAGAAGAGGACAACCGACGATGATGACGAGGACTACGTTGAGCGCGCTCAGGCTAGAGACCTGGATGTCGATGGCGTTACCAAAGTCATGGCCGCGCTGATGCAGTGCAAAGAAAAGTGGATCGCGGTCAAACTGCTGCAACGCATACAAAGGTCACAGGACGAAGATGTGCTGCATCGCATAAACAAGCTACACGGATACAAGATCTTCAACTCGCAACTGTCAGCTTGGAGGGATGATGACAACGTAACATTGCAGATATTGGAGATCCTCGACCACTTACCTCGATTGACACGGAACAAGATAGTGGATGCGAAGATTGATCAGACACTCGAGCCACTCAAGGGAAGCTCCGACGAGAGAGTAGCGGCCAAGGCAACTCATCTGCTTGATGAGTGGTCTAAACTAGAGCTTGCCTATCGTATCCCCCGGAAAGCACGGACGGCAGCAGACGGTTCGAACGCGGCAACAGCTATCAAGTATGAGAGGCGAGAAGCAGCACAGTCAAGGAGACGGTCGAAGTCGCGGTCACGGTCCAAAAGCCCTCCACGAGGACCATCCAACATACCGAAGGGTCCTGCAGGTATTGCAACGCCCACAGGACCTCGAGCCGTTTCTCGTCCTTTGCCCTTTGCCAGACCCGCATCGACAACATTCGCTCGAGGGCCACCACCACTGCCTGCTGGCTGGTTTCAGGCTACAGATCAAAGTGGGAGAATGTACTTTTACTCGTCTACGGGTGAGACAACGTGGAAGCGGCCCTCGCAACCCGCCGCCAAACCACCACCTCCGCCCAAGCAACCATCACAACAAGACATGCTGAAGTCTATCATTGAAGGCATTGTGACGGAGAAGGAGAAAGATAAGAAAGACAGCACGATTTCGACCCCTGACACCCCGGATGCTGAAAAGAAGGAGCACAAGCAAGAGAAATGGCGTTCGCTAGACGAAGAGAAGCAGAAAAAGCTGTACGAAAATACGGTATGTGCCATCTACACCCTCACATGGTACATGAAGCTGACACTCCACAGTTGTTCCCACATATATCACACGTAATGAACAAATATAAGCACAAAATCCCCAAAGACGACCTCAAACGCTTTGCCAAAGACGTGGCCAAAAAGCTCGTCAGCAGCGATTACAAGGCTGGTAGAGTGGAAAACCCGACCAAAATCAGCGAGAAACAGCAGAAGAAGGTCAAGCACTATTGCAAGGACTACTTCGACAAAGCAGCCTTGAAACACAAAAAGATGGAGGAAGACAAGGCCGCGAAGACGAAGACGAACAAAGCGAAAGTGGGATCGAGTCATGCCACACCTGCAGAGTCGCCCAAGCCGTCATTGTCGCTGGCGGAAACGCCTAAGAAAGAAGAAGAGGACGAGGACATCAAGATGTCGGATATAGATGACGAGCCACTCTCGCCGTCGGAATCGATGAAGAACGGGAGTGGGACCTTGAAGCGGAAACGCTCGACGGATCTCGACGCGGTCGCTGTCAATGCCATCAAAGAGGAAGACGCGGATGACCTTACAAAATCGCCCATGAAGAAAGCCAACATCACCATCGACAGATCATTCTCCACGCCCCCTCCTCCGCCCCCGCCTGCACCGCCAGCTGAGACCCCGAGCGAGCAAAACTCGCCGGATGGCCATGTACATTCACACGGCGAAGAGGCACAGGAGCAGGAGCCAGACGTCCACGCGGACACGAATTTCCGCGACAAAAGCATGGCGGATGTGAGGGCGCTGGCGCAGATGGACGCGGAAGACGAGGACGAGGTCGACTGGGGCATGGACGAGGACGTGGCGGAGAACGGGGTCAAGGTCGAAGACCCCAATCCGTTGGTCGAGGAGCAGCCTGTGTGAGTTGGAAGAGGGGAGGAGAGGAACCCTTTCGTTTTCTGGCCGAGAACAATCGATTGATGGAATAACATATCCCGTTGTGCCGTGCGTGCGTGCGTGCATGCGTATGTAGACGTAGGGTCTGAAGGCGGTCTGGACATGACGTACCGCACCGCACACATGACTAGCCGTCCCTTCGGCACGAGACGAGATGAGATGAGATGAGATGCGCGCGAGTTATTGTCCGCGGCAAGGTCGAGCATCGCATGGCATAGAATGGCTAGCATAGCACGAAGATCTCAACCAACCAGCCAAGCCGTGCCCCAATGGCCCCCCTGCATCCGGCTGACTGGCTGACTGACTGACCGACTAACTAGGTAAGTAGGTAACTAGGTAGGTGTGTAAGTAGGTAAGTAGGTAAGTAGGTAAGTAGGTAAGTAGGTAAGTAGGTAAGTAGGTAAGTAGGTAAGTAGGTAAGTAGGTAAGTAGGTAAGTAGGTAAGTAGGTAAGTAGGTAAGTAGGTAAGTAGGTAAATAGGTAAGTAAGTAGGTGTGTAAGTAGTAGGCAGTTGCATCAACATTGAGAATTAGACGTCATATGGTCTTGGGCTGGTTCATCGCTGGGTGGGATAGCAGAGCAGGGTCGGACAGCGCGTAGCAGGGGGTTAGGTGCGCAAGACAAGACAAGACAAGGTGTTTTACAGCAGGAAGAGGGAGGAGGCGTGTTGGGTTCATTCACAGCATAAGTATTAATGGTGCCGAGTACTTCTCGCAACACAAACTGCTTGTACGTATGTATGTTATTTATCTCTGTGCACTTCAGATTTCGCCCGTTGGAGCGTCGTTGTGCTCTCGTGCCCGCGCGGCTTTCTTCTTCTAGCCCGGGGCGGGTGTGAGGCGCATACGAGGCGCTGGTGTAGAGCGTGAAAGGGCAGAGAATGGATATGAACCAGACCGAAGCGGGGTCTTCCTGCGCTTTATGCCAGCTCGTGCGCAATCGACTGCTCTGCCGAGTGAGGTAGACAGGACCCGTGAATGGCATTCGAGCCTGTAGGTTGTGCAGGCCGATTCCAATGTCAACGTCTGCGGATTGCCTTGAGGTCCTGCTTCTAGCACAACCCCTGTGCCTGCGCAGAGTCGACACTCTCTCAGCAGGAAACACTGGCGCGCCTAGCACGATAAACACGGACCCATGCTCTTGCTTGTGCGAGAAATGGATGTTGAGCGCCGCCTCTTAGTAGAAACTCTCGACGATACTCTCCTTGTTGCCCCTCATCCTCTGGTCCAAGCCATCGACACCCGGCGGCGCACCCTCACCCAGCCTGAAGACACTCTCGACGACACTCAACTCAGTGGCCGTGGTGTCCATACCGGTGACGGCCATCCAGTCGTTCACGACCATGCCGGCGCCCACAACACTCGACCCACGGTTCACACTTCCGGCGACGAGCGGGACCTGTAGCAAGGAGCTCAGCTCGTCCTGGTCTTGTATCGAGGTCTTGGGGTGGACGAGACCGCCCTGGTTGGACAGAGACATGTAACTGCCGGTCAAGACGTTGCTGGCGATGGTCTGTCTGAAAACCTCGACGCCGAGGGTATCCGCGACAATCTCCTCCGTCTCGCGCTCGAGGTCGGGATGGACCAAAGCGACGTGATCGTTGGCGCAGATGACGTTGCCCAGGGCACTCAGGCGCTCTTCTATGCGCTGAATCTTGACGCTGTCGGGCAAGGTATTGCGCAGGTGCTGCAGTTCTTGGTCGGTGGTAGAGGTGGGAACTAGGAGACCTTTACGGTTTCCAGCAGTGAGGCGGCCGACGATGCGAGTGCCGGCTATGGTGCATTGGGCTATGGGGATGAGGTCGGCGAGTTCGGACTCGAAGATGCTGTAAAAGGTCTGCGAGGCGCCGAGGGCGAGAAGGCAGTAGCTGTTGGTGAGGGTGCTGAAGACGCCGATCTCTTGGCTGTTTTCAAAGGTTGCGCGGACAGCCATGATTGTGGTGGTGGTGGTGGTGGTGGTGGTGGTGGTGGTAGTAATGGTTTAGAGGAGGAGAAAGTGGTGGTTGTGATGTTGCGTGGTCTGTGGGAAGTAGGAGGAGGAGGAGGAGGAGGCAAATCAGCTTTTCTATACCACTTGCAAGTACAGCAGAAAGCGGTGCGCTAAGGCAGATTGGGGATATTGGTCTTGTACAAGACTGTGAACTTTGGGTTTGTGCTTGTGGCGGCCTTGAAGAGTCACGACACAAGGATGAATCAGCGAAATTCTGCGTCGCGCCTGTCGCAGCCCACTGGCGCCCGAGCCCACCATGCGTCATGCGACATGCGTCATTCGCAGGCACGCTGCCAAGACTTGGGCCCATTGACTGGTCTACGAACGGGCATTCTTGATCAAGGGCATGAGTCATGTACTAATAATGAGCACTCACGATAGGTGTGAAGTTGGCGTCTTCTGAGAGGGTGTGAGAAGGGCTGAAAGAGTCTGAGCGCCTGGTCTTCCTACCCATAGACTGTAGATGCGAGTCTCCCTACGAGATGTGACTGCCAGGCTTCTGCTGCTTCCTCATACCACGCTTCCTCTGCCTCTGCCTCTGCCTCTCCGCGACATCCATAGTGTCTATCGCTTCCCCCGATAGCTACGCTGGTACGGCCGCTGTCGTGCCATTTGTGCCTGCCCCGTCAGCCCCACTTGTCCCATTAGCTGCTCCGTCCTGCTCTGGCTGCTCTTGAGCCGCCGGCTGGTAAGGAGCAAACCCGGCAAACCCTTCGACCAATTTCTCGACTAGTGCTGGGTGCGTGATGTCTCGTCGGAATTGCTCGTTCTGCAGCAGTTCCAGGTTGCGAATGGTAGCAGCGGGGTGGGTGAGGTACTGAGAGTACTCGGGGGTGCGCCAGTAGTCGAGGAGGTACTGGAGGTAACGAGCGAAACAGGCCGCGTCTGAGTTGTCCTCGTCCTTGGTCGACTTGGATGGGATCGTGTTGGTGTTGGTGGATGGGTTGAATAGATGTGGCATGGTCACGCCCAGATGCTGGAGATATTGTGGATTGGCCAGGGCCAGGACAAACTCGAGTTCGATCTTGAAGCGGGGTGTCGCTGCCACGGGCGGTTGGGACGGGGCCGCTGCAGCAGATGCCATGGCTAAGGCTGTAATATCAAGAGCAGTGGCTAGCACTTGGGGAGCAGATGAGAGGAGTGGGAGCAGATCAATAAGACCGGTCGCATGTTTCCTTCGATGGGCCAACTTTGAGACGCATTGGATTGCACACGAGCTTATCTAAGGTGGCTTTCCATCACTCACTCACACGATGTGATGTGTTGGTCGAGGCTGACTACAGCGGGATCGTGATACTTGGTAGATCGGGTCGGGACGACTGACGGGGTACGGGAATGTTAGCAATGGTCACGTGAATCGGCGTTGTGATTTTCCAGGTCCGTGTCGGCGAGTCTCAGCAGCAAGGAGCAGTTCGTAGCCTGGTGGAAGCATGATCACGGCCTTCAGTCTCGAACACCACGGTCACTCACATCCATCCTCCAAGCCATTCGTCGTGACACCATCAGTCTCAGTGGTGTGCTCGTGAAGATGTCCCACGCTCTGCGACCAGTGCTTCGACCGTCGGCGCTCCCCAGTCTGCCATCGTCGCAGTCTTCCACTACATACATCTGCCAGGCATGTCGGCATGCGCGTCTGCTGAAGCGACCCAAGAGGCCCTACACCTTCACCCAGCTAGTGACGCTATCGGATGGGTCAGCGTACACCATGCGCACCACATCGCCCCGACCGGTGTACCGATCGTCGCGAGACACGCGCAACGCACCCTTGTGGAACCCGAGCAGTAAGGAGTTGCTCAACGTGGAAGAAGACGAGGCAGGGCGACTGGCTGGCTTCCGAGCGCGGTTCGGGCGCAGCTTCGACGCCGGCAAAGATACGGGCGCTGGAGAGGACACGACGGTGCATACCACGCAGGAACCCGACAACCCGGCCACGGACAAGAAGGCCCGGGCGCAGAAGAGCAAGGAGCCGACGGATGACGACCTCGACGCCATGTTCGCCGAGGAGGATGATGCGCAGATGTTGGAGATGATCAGCAATTTTGGGAAGGTGGACAAGGGCAGTTCGGCCCAGATTGCGCGGAAGAAGATCTAGACTAGATGGATGCGATGGATTCCGTCGAGCGATGGCCATGTAGGGCTGTGCTATCTGGGGCTGGGGCGGCATGGTTCTCATCAGGCAACACGTGCACCCAACGATGCCGGTCTCCCTCACAGCAGCAGCAGCCCCGTCGTGTACGACTACACCAGCCAGGAGGTCCAAAGGGACCGGTGGTGAATCATGGTGGATTGTGTCACTATGTACCTGTACAGTAATCTAGACGATGTTCAGCCGACCCTGCATCAGTCTGTGCCCGAACAAATAGCACAAATAGCAGACGACGGGGCGGTGTGTTAGTGCCTATCGTGCCCATAAGACATGACCTGTTGGCGCCGTGTCCCGGGCTGTGGTACGGTCAGGCAAAAGTACCAGACGCGCAGTGGTCCCTGCTACTTCCGCACCACCGCACCACCGTACCAGTGCATCACCGCAGCCCCAGTCGGCGGCAGATGACAGGCACAAGTCACGGGCTGTGGGAGAATCACGAGTGACTCCCAGTCTTTGCATGATCCAACATGGACGACCATCCTTGGGACGGTGTGTGCTCCCCGCCGGGGTGTCGAAGGTGCAAGGGTGCTGACTAGCTACGGGCAGATGTTCCCTCCAAGGCCGACTCTGGCAGCAAGGAAGACGACGACGCGCCATGTGAGTGCCACAGTGGCTGAATGGAATGACCAGCTGAACAGTAGCGACAGCCAGGGACGAACCCCCCGCGACCTCGACCCCAGCATCCTCATCGACGCCCAACACCACCACCAACACGACCTCCAGCACCACCAACCGACCACCAGGCGGCAGAAAAGCCCCAGCCAAGAAGGTGCTGGCCCAGTCGACCGTCCTGCAGTCTGTTGACGATGCCGCTGATCCTCTCGGTCCCTTGGGCGCCGCCGAGCCTGCCCCATCATCAGGACCAGCCCCTGCGCAAGCCGACCAGGCGCCCATCCCCCCCAGGAAAGAGACCAAAGACACGGGCCCACGACAAGTCAGCGGCGCACCACCACCATTACCACCCTCAGCTGGCCCCGACGACATAGACAGCCTTTCCATCAGGTCGAGGGGCCCCCCACAGATCCAGCCTCCCCGCCAAGGCCCTCCGAGCATGAGCCTGGAGCAAGCGGCCAAGCCCACCTTTGACATCTTGGTCGGCGACCCTCACAAGGTCGGCGATCTGACCAGTAGCCACATCGTCTACCAGGTCAGGACCAAGGTAAGACCGATGCCTCACTTCTGCTCCCCTGCTCCCCTGCTCCCCACCTCGCTGACTGCAAGCAGACCTCGTCCAAAGCATATAAACAGCCCGAGTTCGCCGTCTCCCGCAGGTACCGAGACTTCCTCTGGCTCTACACCTCCATGCACACCAACAACCCCGGCGTCGTCATCCCCCCGCCCCCCGAGAAGCAAGCCGTCGGCCGCTTCGACTCCGAGTTCGTCGAGTCGAGGAGACAGGCCCTCGAGCGCATGCTGAACAAGATCGCCGCCCACCCCATCCTCCACCACGACGCCGACCTCAAGATCTTCCTCGAGAGCGAAGCCTTCAACGTCGACGTCAAGAACAAAGAGAACCGGGATCCTCTGCTCGACCAGTCCAACAAGGGCATGCTGAGCGCCATTGGCATCAACGTCGGCAGCTCCACCGGCAAGTTCGTCGAGCACGACGACTGGTTCCACGACCGCAAGATCTACCTCGATGCCCTCGAGAACCAGCTCAAAGCCCTGATGAAGGCTCTCGACACCGTCGTCATCCAGAGGAAAGGCCTGGCCGAAGCTGCCGGCGACTTCGCCACCTCCCTCGGCCAGCTCGCCCAGGTCGAGCTGAGCCCCACCTTCTCCGGTCCCCTACACGCTCTCTCCGACGTCCAGGTCAGAATCAAAGAGCTCTACCAGCGTCAAGCCCAACAAGACGTCCTCACCCTCGGCATCACCATCGATGAATACATCCGCCTCATAGGCAGTGTCAAGACCGCTTTCGGCCAGCGCCAGAAAGCATACCACAGTTGGCACGCCGCCGAGTCAGAACTGCAGAAGAAGAGGAATACTCACGACAAACTGCTGAGGCAGGGCAGGAGCCAGCAGGATAAACTGAACGAAGTCTCGGCCAGCGTGAGTGACGCCGAGAAGAAGGCCCATCAGGCCAGGTTGCTGTTCGAGGACATGGGTCGCTTGATGAGAAACGAGCTCGAGCGCTTCGAGCGCGAGAAGGTCGAGGACTTCAAGTCGGGCGTCGAGACCTTCTTGGAGGGTGCCGTCGAGGCCCAGAAAGAGGTATGTAGAAAGTCGACCCCTGACCAAACCCACGCTGACCCACTCTCTAGCTCATTGAACTGTGGGAGACCTTCCTGCTGCAGATGGATGCAGACGAAGACGAATTGCTCGGCAGGCCGTCTGCCCCGCCTGACCAATCCACCACAGCTACGACTAATCCAAGCCAAGACCAAACCGATTCACATCCAACGGAAGAGAGTGAGCAGGATCCAACCCCAGAAGGGCCTGTGGCCACGGCTGCTGATCTGGCACTGGAGCAAGACGCTTAGGAGCCTCTGCAGCATGTTGCTTGCCAGGACAGGTGCAGCCACCGAATCATCATCATTGGAAGCATGACATAGCGATCGATACCCTTCTCACCATCTGTCCCGACTGCTAAACTGTTGGTCATCAACATGACAGTCAATCTTGACATCGACTGCAAACCGCTCTTGATGGTCATCGAACGATGCCTCTGCCATATATTTCCCTCCATTCGTGCTGACAATGTCATAGCTGACTGCGAAAGACAGACAACATCTACGCCAGCAAGTAGAATACACCGACATGCTATTGAAGAAAGTCAGGTACTTACCATTGGCTTCTTACAACTGTTCATCGTCATGGCTTGGACGTTCCCACCAGGTGGCACTGACTGCATCACCATTAACGGCCCCTGCCAACATCCATGTCCTCAATACATCCATTGCCATCATCCTACATCTCCAGACCTAGCTTTCTACCCCTCTGACCGCCTAGTCTTTCTACTTCCTCCCCCAAGCACAATTCCTCCTGCTCACGAACTCGCTCCCGTCCGCCAACCTGTGCATCATGCACCTCATGCACACCATGCACCGGCAGCGGTTCATCCTACTTCAGCCTCTGATTGTCCGGCTCCACCACCATTCTTCTCGTCACGTTCTTTCACTTGCAACCCAGTGGTCCTAGTCAACAAGACGCAAATCGACCTCTTCGGAGACTGGTGTGTACTACAACTGTTCCTGCTCGTCTGCGCAGCAAGCCTTGTTGGATGGCAAGTTCTGAAGTGGCGCGCGACAGACTCTCCGTCCGCACCGATTGGTCGCCCTGACACTGCGGTCCCGTGGTGCAAAGGTCTTCCCGAGGAGGGGAACGATAGCACTGGACGTTCCTCAAGACCTGGGAGCGACAAAGCAAGAGACGATTGCAGTGCTGCCTCCCGCGCCGAATCTGCTTCTGAGTATAGCTCAGATCCGGACTCGGATCCGACTTCGAACCGTTCAACGGGTCAGCCGGCGCTGAGACGCAGATCTAGGACGAGTTCACTTCGATCACAGTTTGTTCATGGTCAGACGCTTGAAGACCTCCATGATCAAGATCAGAGGATGCTCAGTCATGTCATCGCCCACCTACGAGACCTACGACGCCGTCACCATAGGTTAGCGCACCGATTCACTCCGGACACGACGGATGAAGCCCAGGTTGTGGTACCACTAGAGTCGCATGCAGAATCGGAACGTGGGCTCGAGGCCTACGAGGATTTCGCGACGGGCCCTGTCGACGGTCTTGGTGGAGGCCACATCGAGTCACAAGAAGTAGAGGACGTGAACGGATACCTGACGGGGGACGAAAGAGAAGATCAACCTCGACCGGCTGGACGCCACCGTCAATCAAACCGGCCAGACCATGAGAACGTGTCCGTCTACCGTTTCTTGGAGGTGCCCTTTGTGCTTCCACACTCTGTGAAGTCTTTCTATCCAGATGATTTGGACGACGAGGTCGACGGATATGCTCCACGCGATAATCGTACTGGACAGGCGATGCGCCGTAAATTACCAGCTTCGCTTTCCCACCACTCTCTCGGACAGCAGTTGGCACCAGACGTGAAGTGTAATACATGCTGCTCGCCCCAATCAGACATCTCGCCCAGAGACATTCAGCCGTCAACGTCACCTAACATCCATGTCGTCTCAGCAGAATGCAGAGCCCCCGAGACCACGTATACCTGCATATGCATGCACGATGCACCGCAAGATCCACGACTCGTCGGTGCTTCTATATCTCAACACCAGCAAACTTCCAGCTCCGCAGACGGTGAAACACAGACACGTCCTAGACAGCGCTTAGCTCGCAGCACTCTGCATGACTGCGACTTTCGTGATTCCGATGGCGAGCGACGGCCGGATCCACGTTCACATGCACGTCTGCGACCTACTGTAGCCGGCTCACGTCCATCTGGAGAGCCTTTGGTCACTACAGACCCTCCCCTCTCACATCCGTCTCGAGGCGCGGTCTCGGCAGAGAGCATTGCGCCAGAGCCCAACATCAGTACCCACTACACATCCGAGTGCTTCTTCGACATCCCAGCTCCGTACTACCGCGAAGCCGGGCGCGTGCCACAACAGCCCACACGCCATCGAAGTGTCAGGCCTCCTCAGTGCACCACGTGTCACGAAGTAGGTCGACCGCTCTGCCTGTTCTGCGGACCGACTGAAGAGCGCCATTTGACGGAGCACCTCGACAGTCCCGACGACACTTTCCACATAGGCAGCAGGCACTTGACGAGGCGCGAGCTCCTCGATGAGATCGAACGGCTCAGACGTGCTGTTCTTTTCTGTAGGGTTGGGGAGAGAAGGCTGCGAGGTGGTGGGGGTGCGGCCAGCGTGGATGGCGGGTGTGCGAAGTACATCACGCGGCGGGAGATGCAGCGGTCGTTGCGTGGGATGCCTGAGTCGAGACATGCGGGTGTTGTGGTTGATGGGTCGGGGGGGAGAGTATGCGGCTGTAGTGCTGCGGGGCGTGGGCTGCTGCGAGGAAGTGGCAGTGAAGAAGACGGAGAGGAAGAGGAGCAGCTACAAGGAGATTGGTCGACTGCGGCTTACGGAGACGTGGACACCTCAGAGTCGAACGGAGACGTGCAACGCTCTGGATCAAGAGGCGGTGGGCTATCACAGTCGCCTGACCAAGCCTCTAGTAATGTCGGTAGTGACGGGAGACTATCGAGTGGCATACGGCAGACTGACGATGGAATGAAGGCTGCACCGAGGCTGCACAGTTTCCCTAAGGCCCAACGGCTCGACAGACAGCAAGACGAAGAAACGAACGCTGCAAGCCTCGCGAGCAAGTTATGCAAACAACAGCATACGAGCGCAGGATCCTATGGGTCAGAGTCGCGAAGACAAAATTGCCGTCACCTAGACAGTGATCACAATCACCAATCCCAGAATATCCGACATGGCCAAGATCGAACCACAACCACTACTGGACCGGCAGGGGCCAGGTCGCATCGATCTCGAAGCTCGCCCGCTCAAGCTCATTCCACCACGGAACGACTCGTCTCGGACCTATCTCGTGACCCGAAAAACCCCACACGAACAACACATACTGCAGGCCAAAACTACACACTCGCGGCCGTACTTGAACGAATCCCACAGTCTGGTCTGCGAGCTGAGCCTCCCGCGTCACCGCCGACCCTCAAGCCAAGCCGAAGGGGGCGAGATGAGCTCGGGAAATCTACCACTGTACGGTCCACGCTCTACGATGACTCATCGAACGTCGCTGTCTATGAGTCCCCGGTCTCTGGCGCCACAAACACCAGGCGCGAGAAGTATCCGTGTGATCTGTGCGGAAGTTTAGAGACTCTGCTATCTGTCAGGGTGAGAGAGGAGACGTGGGACGAGTCCGCGCCACACGCTGCACGATCTGGTCCTCGTGATCCAGACGAATGTTGGCATGTCGTGGTCCGTCAATCATCGATCGCGGATACTACAGATCGTGGCCATGCTAGACATTCCAACGTCGTTCGACTTGGTAAGCTGAGGGACGCGGTGACGGAGAGCTCGGCCGGCAAGTCAGGTAGCCACGACGTTCATGTGCCTCATGTCATTGACAATCACGCGCCAGATCCGTCAAGCTATGATCGATCAGAGTACTGGGCCCGCCCGCGGGCAAGATCACGAAGTCTGACGCCAGAGGATTGGAAGAGGGAAGCGGGAAGACTGAGGTCTTTGGCGGACGTCGCTGCTAGCACACAGGTGGAGTCAAGACCTGGCGGACATCGTCATTCGGCACAGTCACTACTAGTATTGCTCGGTGCAGTCAGCGACGACCAGTTCTGTGTACGGTCTTTCAGAGCTACAGCCGCTCAGAGACGGGGACGATCGCAATCTGGTCTGTTTCCTGTACCGTTGCCGGCTGTAAATAAGGCCAGCATTAGCAGCCCACGTAGATCGTCTGTATCCGTGGCGCGGAGCAGGGGCAATCACCGCGATATAAGCAGGTTCTTGAGACATCAAGGACTTCAGTGCTCTGGGCGCCACGATGTCCATCAACGGACTGAATATTTGGTGAACACGGCAGACTACGGAGGTCGTGGCGTGTCAGTACCAGCGACGCAACGTGGAATTGAAACTGGGTCGAAGGCCGCAGCGAAGGACTCGAACAGGACGTTCTCAGAGCAACGGCCGTATCTGCTCGCAAGCCATGACCCTTGGCGCACGGAAGAGCTGACTATTGCTGGTGCTGAAAGGAAGGGCAAAAACAAGCAGTCTCATACCCCTTCATCCCCTGTTAAGCCTTCCGAACCAACGCGAGACGAGAAGGAAACGCCACGACAGAACAGAGCCGATAGGTCCCCCTCCTCTTCACGGTACTGTGAGTCTATCGAGGGACACCGTGCCACACAGTACCGCACGAGTTGGTCCCTTCGTGGTGGGGCTGGCGACGATGGTTACCAAAACCGCAGGAGCCACACTTCGTATCAACAGCCTTCTGTGCATGATACTGGCGAGGAAGGCGACGATGGCGATGAATGGGAAACGACGTCGGAAGTCTCTTCTGTTGGCCGAGCAGCTACGAAGGTAGGTGATGCCGTGGGGACAGCTCGGGCTGAAACAGGAAATGGTCTTTCAGGTGGTAAAGCTACAGGATACATCATGGAAGACGGTGACAGAACGTCGATTGAAGAGGCAACGATAGGCCGGCCTCCTGCACGCCAGATCAATCACGGTGCACGAACAGATCACAGCACTGCGCAAGATGATGACGGCGATCCTAGTCAGGGCTCACCGGGCTCTACAGAGGGCATTACCCAGCAACCGCCGAATGTGACAGCACGTCTGATAAGGCAGCGTGCCTCAGACTCCACCACCCAGGTCAATATTAACCCGACACCCAACGCTCTAGTATCAGACGTCAGATCTCTCAGGATCCGTGAGGACGCCATCCCAGATCTGCGGCCGAACACTCCGGTCTCTAATGCATTACACCACCAAGAAGACCTCTTCTCGCCTCCGCGTATGTTAGGTGGGCAATCATCGCTCACTTCCCCACCACCGAATACCATCTTTGAAGACTCAAGCCTAGACCCGCGTCCCAGTTCGATTCCTGGATATGACAGCGAGCAAGAGCCAGAAGAGCACGCCCACATCCCCCACCAGTCTCATCCCCAACAAGACGAGTCGTCGACTGGTGATAATGATTTCGAGCCATACCAACGTCTGACTCGCGGTGGCTCGAGACCGGGACCTGTGCAAAGACCCACGCGCGGAGAGCTACATCCGGCTCCGAGTCGTGCGCAGTCAAGCCTCGAGACGGAGACAGAAGCAGAAGCAGAAGCAGGGTCAGGGGAGCATGGCGCGTCAATTCACAGCTACGAATATCCCGATCTTAATCCTCGCCGCTTTCCGCTCGACCGGCTTCCGTCCAGGTCACTACAGCGAGGCGGGGTCAGCGATTGTGATGCTACAGACCCAGTTCTACCCGCAGGACCACGTCTGCCACATCGGGATGACAAGGAACTCGAGGGCCGTCCGTGCACAGGATCTCGCAATCACCATCTCGCTGGCCTTGGGGAACCTGGCGTTGATCGGGACGGTGAGGACCAGAAGGGGAGTGGAGATGGGAACGGCCCGGACTTTGGCACTGGCTCTGGCATTGGCATCACGTGGTCCTCAGAAGACGGAAATCTGGATCTGGACCTCGACAGTTTTGAGCGCGATGGGCCGCTTGTGGCATTGACAGATGCGTATGCACATGCATGCGGCGGACATGAGTGCGAGAAGCAAGCAGAAGCAGAGACAGAGGTAGAGATACGTGGGGCAAGAAATCTAGACTGGAAATGAACCGGCGACGGGATAGAGGCGGACCTGAACAGCGAGCGCGCACGCGACATTAGAAGGTCATGGACAGAGCACAATCAGTTCCCAGCTCAAGCGGAGGGTGGGGTTGGAGCTGACAACCTCGCTCCCTTCGCGCGAAGTGAGAGTGCAGAGGGAAGAGCAGACCAGCCTTTTCCAACTTCCACTGCTTACGTCCCAGCGAACCCGCGCGTCGTCGAGCAGACGCCATCACTCGCGACGCGGCACAGCTACGGCCGCACCCGCATCTCCGCGGCGGCGTGGGCAGTCCAATGCCAGGCGACCGCGAAGACTCGGTCTAGCACTGGCGCGAAGAGGTGCGAGTGCAACAACGACGACGTCGTCCATCGAATAGTTTTGCCGAGCCCTTACACGGACCACAGCCTATTACACAGTACAACGCCGCCCCGAGCGCATCCGCATCCGCACCCACGGCCTTTGATCCCCCAGCCACAGTCGAATATCTGACCATGACAACGAAGGACCTCGACGCCTACCTCACATGGGAAGCCGTCATGGAACAAACGCAACCGGAAGGGTCTGGCGGCAACCCGATCTCGATTTCCTCTGGCAGCAGCGACAGCGACCTTGTTCGTATGCATAGTCACACGCAGCAGTAATCTCCGCTACTAGTACAACCGGGGGCATCCGACATGTATCCGCGACCGGCAGCAGCAGCAGCGAGGATCAGCACCACCTCTAAATCCGTCCAAACACCCTGCCTTATCTGCGCTAACGCCGTTCTCGAATGTACGTGTGTGTGCTACCAGACGCCAGGCCTTGCGCTACGGACGAGGGCAAAGCCGCAGTCGCATGCTGCCGAGCGTGACGCAGCGCGGGTCCAGTCATGTCCTACGGCTCAGCTGGTCTAAGGGGCGGTGGACCTGGGTTTGGGTTGGTATCGGTGTTGGTTGGTGGGGATAAGCACGGAGACAGATACGGATATAGCGACAGCGCCGGCGACGGCTCTGTTGGTGCTATCGCGCGCGGACGGCGACGACGACCACGGCAGACTGACGGCATAGTCGATCGTGAGCGGAACTGTGGAAGTGGTAGTAACGGTGAAGGTAACGGTAACAGTAATGGTAATAGTGATGGTGCGGAAGGAAAAGCAGAAAGATAGGCGAAAGGAGATATCAGCGGCGACTCAGATGGCACCAGGACATCCACATCCACATCCACAGCTAGCAGTCAGGAACCCTGGCCTTGAAGACCTAATCCCGAGCCGAGCGCGCATGTCCACCTTGAGCAGCGAAGGCCGGCCATTCAACCAGCAGCAACAATGGCAGATCATCCTCAAGACAAGGAACACAACGCACGACCGTCAGCGTCGCCGCAGAAGATGTGTGACAACACCAGCCTTCGGCCGTTGGCTTCCAGCACGTGATTTTCGATCCCGATGGACCTTCAGAGCCGACTCGGAGACCACAAACACGGTCCTCGTCGCCGAATCTGCTGCGTTGCGTCTGGTCAGCGATGCGCCAGGTCCACTCAGAGGGACATGAGGATCCGACCCAGCGGCGGACAGATCATCTCGTCGGGCGCCATCGACCTGTTGAGACAGATTCACGCGTAGAAGCAGGAGCAGGAGCAGAAGTAGAAGCAGAAGCACACATGACGCGCTTGGTCATCGGCGACCGACAACCGGGGAGTCATGTCGTAGCGCCAGCGGCAGCTGCACCACGAACGACGAACTGGACAGCGTCGTGACCAAACCATCACGTCGAAGTCGTCTGGCGTTGGCCTTATTCTACTAATGCTACGAACCACGGCCACGACCAGAAGCAGGTCTGCGGTCGCGGACCCCGCAGGAGCAGCCGGTCGTTACAGTTGCGGTCCCTGTGTCAATCTCGATCGCTCGTCTGGCGCGGCCGGCTCCTGCTGGGCCTGCGCCAGCTGCAGCCCCGAGGAGTCCGCAGGTTGAGGACGAGCAGGGTTCGACGTCCACGTCTGATTATCAGGCTCGCTCGAGGTCAACGCGATGAGGAAGGTCCGAGCGATGGCATGATAGAGAAGTCTGCCCGGTCTACAGTATTTTCGGGATGAGATGAAGTGGAGCGAGGTGAATATCCGTCGATAAAGTTCGAGCTTAAGTAGGTATGGCTTCGGCCAGCAAGATGCATGCACTTTGCTGATCCCTACAGCGTTATTCGGCGAGCCAAGGACGACGGTTCATATACGCGCGTGGGCATGGGATGAGAGAAGAAAGGCCACCAGGTTAAAGATCCTCACAGGATACGAAGTAGTGGTGAGCAGTCAAGGCACTGTGTTGCAGCTGGGGGGTTGGTTGACAAGGCGGGTTCCGGCCGGAAACTCGAAACAATCGCTTCGGTACGTCCATGCTACCTGGACAACCGTGTTAGAGTGGTCAAGCTGAGTTTCTCACCGGAAGCAGGATACGAGAGACCAAAACACTCTATGAGGTCTTGAATGGATGATGGTGGATCGTGACATGTCATGGCGGATGTCCTAGACATTCGCACTGCCTCATGAGCTCCCTTACAGCTCTTGCGCCAGCCCAGGTTCGGCACTCAGTCACATGATCGCTTAGCCACTGAGTTGTTGCCGTCAATAGCTTGCACAATATTGGTGGCGACAGCATGGAAGGGGTATCAGGTCCACTTGTTCATGGCCCCGGATGAGGAGGGAGAGACATGACGTTATGTTGTTGGCGAGGTTGTCTAGCTCAGGGAATAGTGTCAATTAGTGACATAGGTGCTAAAGTAACGAGACTGACGACGAGAATCCTTCACCGTGTAGCGCGCGCATAATTTGTCTTTGAAGTGCTCCCATCGATTGCGGAGAAGACCACATGAGCCTTTCAAGCACGAACTTTGGCCTGTCCTTTGTGTGCATTTGCGACGCGGCATCATTCTTCCGCCACCATCAGCTACAGAAGCAAAGTAGAGTTCCGCGGCTAATGGCACGCCACCATGTTCCTAGGCTGGGCTTCCAATTCGACCCCATGTTATCCCTTGGCATTCTTGGCTGACGATGAGGGCTCTTGGCATAAGCGGAGCCACGCCATGTGGTCGCATGGATTTGAAAGCCATTGATGCCTTGTTCCTGCGTCTTCGACCAGCACGTGTCGATAGCGCGGGAATCAAAGTATTCGCAGCTCTCAGAATAGTTGCAATAGACTCTTGGTTCCTGTTAGTGCTTCCGTGTTGGTACTGCTTTAGTACGTTTCCAGTAAACTTCGCTCCCAGCCTGCTCTTTTGCCTGGTTTTCGGTCATGAATATGGCAAACAGTGCCCCGTAAGAGCCAATCACTGAAGTCATGACCTTGAGTCTCTTAGCTATCGTTCGAGACATGCAGCTTGGCAGCAGATGCGGGGTTCCGGGTTTTGTGGAAGCATGGGGGTACCGAGGGTAGGCCAGGTCAAATATATAAGTTGGATGTAGCCTTAGAGATTTGTTAGTCCCTCTCACATCTGTATCTGTTCCAAAGTCTGCACTCGTTTATCAAACAACACCCTCGAACCACTTTATCAGCATGAAGTTCGTCACAACACTCGCCACTTTCGCCTTGGCCGCGACAGCGCTGGCCGCACCAGGAAATGGCAACTGGAAGAACTGGAAGGATTGCAAGGCCGCAAACGATGACTGCGTCAGTCGCGACCACGTCGAGCAGACCATTGAGAAGGCGATTGTCTTCCTCCAACATCTGTCCGGCACGGAGGAGGCTTCACGAGCGGCTGCAGAGGCAATCTTCGATCCAAAGGTTGTCGAGTACGGTGACTCTATTAACTCGCTCAGAGGAGACGCTGTACGTTCTTGACTCCGACCATAGTCTTGAAAGCATAGTACTAATCGTGAATGCAGCCCGGCACTGTCATCTATGAAGACCGCGCGACATATCTGAACAACACCCTTTCTTCTCCACCCATCCCAAAGATCGAGACTATCAACCTCGTGGTTGACTGTAACACCTTCGTGTGGCAGTGGCGTTTCTATGGCGTTGGTGGACCAACTGCCCCAGACCCATACGTCTCGGGCTTCACCCTCGGAAAGTTCAACGAAGAAGGATTAATCGACTACCAGTACGTGGAGTTTAACTCATTGGTAAGTCAATCTCTTGTGTGGTTGGATGAGTTTTCGTAGCTAACGTTTCATAGGCTTGGGCGACGAATGCTGGCTTCACAGTTGAATATCCATCGGATGGTCCTCTGGCAACGGAAGATTAAACAGTCGTTTGTCCAACATCCGGGGCGGTATGCAGTCGTAATAGATAATTCAAGAATTCTCCTTCGTGCTCTCGTCTTTGACGGCGTCATTACATTCTTCGCAATCCTGAGATCTGGAATGTTGTGCTTTGTGTGTCTTGTCGATAGTATGGTCTGAGGATTTCTTGGCTGTACCTTTGCTCGCATCTGATTCATCCTGCTGGGAACCGGTTGCATTAGCAGTTCCCATGCCTTTCTTTAGAGCACGATCAACATGACCCATATCCTTCTCTGGGTCGACCACATTGCGAACACGATTTTTGAGGTCTTTGGTCTCGGGAAAACCACCATCTCGCTTGCGATCCCAAATCAAGGTCTCCTTGACAGAAGATTGCGCTTCCTCAGATGTAGGAGCCTTGGTATACAGCGTGATGGTGAACATGCCGCCCGTGACAGGAATCAAAGAGATCTCGCCAATCGTACTCGAGAATGTTTGAAGAAGTTCTTGGGCGTAGTAGGCGGCCCGAAGGTTCCATTTGCATTGAACACAGAAGCGAATTGCTACCTTGGGGAACTGGACTGCCGTTGTCGAGTCCATTGTATAAGCTGGATCGAGTTGGATTGAAGACAGATGAGTCAGGTCAGAAACAATGTAGCGGTGCTCAGGAAGTGGTTGGTGGGTCAAAACATGTAACTACAAGATTATGAGGTAGAGCGTGATAAAACAAGGTCGATAATGAGGATTATGATGATGACGGTGAAAACTGAAACTGACCGTGAGGACCCTGCACGGTACTGGGGAGCGGTTATCGTGATTTCACTGTATTTATTCACCAGCTAATCACCCCGAGGAAGTCGCGATTATGCATGGTACACTGTGTGCAAACAGCGCTGAATGAGCTGAAAGTGGTTGCTGATAAATTGCCTACCAGTAAGCATATAGTGTAGAGAGCTCGTCAGATGCATTAGTGCTCAACTCCATCAGCGTTGCTGGGATAGCTTAAATCTACAGCAAAATGTGTCGTCGTGGGGGAAAGCACGGGCAGTCGGGCAAGAGCACGGCAACTCACGTCAGTGGGGGGCTGGCATCCTGCAAGTTGGAGGAACTCTCAGCAGAAGTCAAAGTGGCAGCTGTCTGTTGGGACCCAAAACGATCTACGCTGCAGCATGGAGAGAGTGACAGAGGTGGTCCGAAACACAGATGCTCGATCTAACAGGAGCCACCAGGGTTTTTGGTAGACGATGGTGGGCACCTGCGCCTGGTCGGTGCGCTCCAATTGTTACACATTGTGAGACGCTACAGGTGACAGTGTCCCGGATCCGAGACTGGGATTTGACCTGCGCGAGAACAAGGATGGGCTGGTCGGCAGGATCATTTGGGCAAGATGGCGCACTGCTCACTGCAGGCCGAGCAGAGGTGGATTGTGGGCCAGCATTGTTAGGAACATTGGACGTAGCATGAACGTAGCATGAGTGTCTACATGGAAGTACGAGCGGCTTGTATCATGTGAAGAAATTAGCTGTAGTTCCAGATCTATGTCAAAGGTTGTAAACCGAACTGCTGTTTGGTGTCAGTCGAGCTCGACCGAGCCTGTCCTTGTGCAGAGCTCCTCCCTTCGCTACTACGCAGATCTGAAGCTTTGTGGGATTGGACACGCTCTCCGATCACCTCCTCCTGGATCCAATGGCGGGCTGTATGAAGGAAAGGTCGTCGCTGGTCGTGTCGTGGCCAGTCCGTAGCATATGCTGAGGTCCAGACTCGTGGGTCGACCTTCAATCGGCTCAGTATTTGGACCATTGCTGCCGCAGAGATGCGAAGGTGCAGAAGTCGCCAGGCTTGCTGGAACAGCTTGTGGTAAATATGTTTAGGCATTCAACATGAAAAACTGAATATTCTTGAGCAGGCAAATGCTCGTCCACCCCGAAGTGATAACAAGTACAACGTCGTAGGAACTCCGTGCGCCGTGGGCGGTGTCGGCCGTTAAATTACATTACAATGCAGCACCCTTCGCTGCCGCCTGAGGATTGTGGGTTGTACGGGTCTTCTTTCTTGTCGACTTGTCCCCAGACCGAGGGTACCATGTAGTCTCGCGTTTGGTTGCAATATGTTATTAAGCTGGACAGATGTTAGCGGCGCCGTGCTGCGAATCGTGGGTAGTGCGTACCTCGTCGAAGCTTCTGCCACCTTGACTCTTGGCCTCTCCAGATCTTCCTTCAGCCTGGTGTTGAGTTCTTGTAACCTCCGAAGTTTCAAATCTGCCATTGACTGTTTTTTGCTCCTGGCATCCCCCCCATCTTTCGCAGCGTATGCCGAAGGCATGACGTGTATGTATCGATAGAGATAAAGAGATTGGGCGAGGGTGATCTATGTACAGTCCGACGGCGAGAGATGGATGGCGACTTGATGGGCTGCCAAAGACGATGGAACAAGATGGAAATCGCGCAGTATTGGTAGAATTATCCTTTGGGTTCGCGATGCCGAGGTCGGAGGCGTGAGAGGAGATGTGGCGACGCGCTGGTCGTGCAGTTGCTGCTCGACTTGCGAGTGCTTCAGTGACAGTCGATGCAGATGAACGAGTGAACAAAAGGGAGGCCACGAGGAGTTGAGGCAGCGTCGTGCTCTCGGAGTCGGGGAGTCTAGTACCACTCCTACATCTAATCCACAAGTACGGAGCACGGGCACTGTTTGATTGCTCTAGGCCCCATGTCTAAGCGAGCCAATACCCACAGCTATTGACCGATAGTGCCCGCGGATCGACACTTCTTCCAGCCGAAAGTGAGGTTGCTCTTTTGGGAAGATTCACGTCACGTGTGCTGATGCCGGCGGCAGTCATCACGTGCCAGTCATAGTCATGTGATATTACGGCATCAGGCATCAAGCGCCAAGACGTCTAGTGAAATCACTGTGTGGACTGCACCACTTTGCACGACAATCATCTCTAGGACAGCCTGACGTACGGGTCTCGAGAGATATATCGCCCTCCATCTTGTTGCCGTCTCTCAATTCATTTGACAGACAGTCGCCCAAGATGCCACCTCCACCGCATATAAAGCCGGAGAACGTGCTCAAGGTGCGTTCAACCCCCCATCACCCGCTGACCCTTGATGGGCCATCCCATCGCCTACAGAAGATGATACTAACAACATTCATTAGCGATCGCAAGAGCTCATCGCCGTCGGACAACCACAGGCCGCCCTGAACGTGCTCCACGAACATGTCACCTCCAAGCGATCAAGGAGCAGCCCTATCGCCTCGTTAGAGCCCGTCTTGCTCCAATTTGTCGAACTATGCGTCGACCTCAAAAAAGGCAAGTCCGCCAAGGACGGGCTCTATCAGTACAAGAACATCGCCCAAAACACCAACGTTGGAACGATCGAAGTATGTATTGGCGTTGGTCCCCATGCTGGCACACACTGACGCGTCTCGCAGCTTGTGCTCAAAAGATTCATCGAACTCGCCGAGAAAAAAGTCACTGAAGCGCAGGAAAAGGCCGAGCAGGTTCAGACCACCCTGGACACTGCTCAGGTCCAGCAAGCGACAAACATCGAGGATCTCGAAGCCCTCGAAACCCCAGAGACTCTTCTCCTCGCCACCGTCTCCGGTGAACAATCCAAGGACCGAACCGATCGCGCCATCGTCACACCATGGCTCAAGTTCTTGTGGGAGACGTACCGCACCGTCCTCGAGATCCTGAAGAACAACTCCCGTCTCGAGATCATGTATCAGAGCACCGCTCATCAAGCCTTCGACTTCTGCCTGCGATACACGAGGAAGACTGAGTTCCGACGACTCTGCGAACTCCTCCGCAATCACGTCCAGAACGCTCACAAATACAGCTCCCAGATGCACGCCATCAATCTCAATGAGCCCGAGACCTTGCAACGACATCTCGAGACCAGGTTTCGACAGCTGAACGTCGCAGACGAGCTGGAGTTGTGGCAGGAGGCTTTCCGAAGTGTCGAGGATATTCACATGCTCATGACTTTGTCCAAGAGACCTGCAAAGAATGTCATGATGGCCAACTACTACGAGAAATTGACCAAGATCTTCCTCGTCAGCGACAACTTCCTCTTCCACGCTGCTGCCTACAACAGATACTACAACCTGCTACGACAATCCCAGGTGATAATGGCATCTGGCCAAGCGGTCAAGCGAGATAACCCACAAACCAGCGAAGAGGCTCTCACCAAGTACGCCTCGTTTGTCGTCCTGTCTGCCCTTGCCATCCCAGTCATCAGCACTTCCCGATCAAGAGGTGCATTGGTCGACATGGACGAGGCCCGAAAGAACAAGAATACTCGATTGACAAACTTGCTGAGCATGCCCGTCGCTCCCTCGAGAGCTAATCTCCTCAAGGACATTCTAGCCAAGGGTTTGCTGAACCGAGTCCGCCCAGAGATTCGGGACCTTTACAACATCCTCGAAGTCGACTTCCACCCACTGTCAATCTGTAAGAAGATATCTCCAATTCTTGCTAAGATTGGTCAGGACTCGGAGATGGAGAGATATGTTGGGCCGCTGCAGCAAGTCATCCTTACCCGACTCTTCCAGCAATTGTCTCAAGTTTACGAATCAGTCGACTTGAAATTCGTCACCAACCTGGCACAATTCCCCGAGCCGTTCCAGGTCACTCCTGCCATGATCGAGAAGTTCATCATGAACGGCTGCAAGAAGGGCGATCTGGCCATTCGACTTGACCATGTTTCTGGTATTCTCACCTTCGACAATGATGTATTCTCGAACAAGGCTCTCCATGCTGGTAGCGCGGCTGGTTCCGCGGAGAACGAATCAGTTCAGCGACTACAGAACACACCCGCTGAAATTGCTCGATCCCAGCTCACTCGACTTGCCAAGACTCTTCACATCACCTGTATGTATGTCGATCCTTCTTACAACCAGGCAAGGCTTGCTGCGAGAGATGCCGCTTTGGCTCGCGCCGAAGCCGGCGCCGAGGCCGAGCACGAAGCCAACCTTGCCCGCCGCACCATCATTGAGAAGAGGAAGGAGGCCGCCTCCGATGCCATGGCCAAGAAGCAGCGAGAAGAGGAGGCTGCACGTCGGGTCCGACAGCAACAGCAGGTTGAGGCCGAGGCACGCCGCCTTCGAGATGAGACAAGACAACGTGAGCTCAAGCGGGTCCGGGATGAACAACAGCGGATCAAGCGCCAAGAAGTCGAGAAGCAGCTCAATGAACTGAAAGGCGGCATGAAGCTAGACCTTGAAGGCATTGAGATTGACGATCTCGACACAAACGCTATCCGTATGCTGAAGCTCACCCAACTCGAAAAGGATAAGGAGAAGAAGGACCGTGTCATCGCCACCACAGCCAAGCGTGTTGACCATCTAGAAAGAGCCTTCCGACGAGAAGAGCTCAAACATCTGGACGAGGACTACGAGCGACAACGTGAGCAAGACAAGAAAGAGTACGAGACTCGCAAGCAAATCACTCTTGAGGACGCTCAAACCAAATACAAGGAGAGCATTGCACTCAAGCGCCGTCTCGGAAGATTGGTCGACAACTACGACAGCTTCAAGTCATCCATCTCCCAACGCCGCCACAAAGAATTCGAGAAGCTGCGACAGAAGGCAGATCGCGAATTTGAAGCCGAGAAACAGAAACGTATCACTCAAGTCAAGGCCCAGCGGGAAGCCGAGAAGCGCGAACGTGAAGAGGCGGAGCGACGAGAACGTGAGGAGGAAGAGCGCGTTGCGCGTGAAGCAGCCGACAAAGCCGCAGCAGAAGAGGAGAGGAAGAGAAAGCTTGAAGAACGCAGACAGGAAGCCGAGAAGAAGCGGGCAGAAGCCGATGCTGTCGCTGCTAAGCAGATGCAACGAGAGGCAGAAGCCGAGGCTCGTCGCCTGGCAAGAAAGCAGGAAGCTTCAGGTCCTAGCGCTGCACGAGCAAGTCCATTCGGACGTGTCAGGGAAGCTGCGCCCATGACCGAACGCACGCCGTCCTCAGAGGTTGCTGTCGCTCCACCTCGGATCGCAGGCGTAAAGCCCGGAAGCTGGCGTGAGCGAGAAGCTGCCAGGAAGGAGGCCGAAGCCGCAACTGCAGCCGCTGGTGGTGCTGCGCCTTCCCAATCGCCTGCCCCAGCTGCAGAACGGTCGCCAGCTCCAGCACCCGCTGTGGCAGCTGCTGCGACTGCAACTGCAGGTTCAACTCGCAGTGGTTACGTACCTCCCCACCTCCGCAGCAGAGGTGCAGTTCCCGAGTCCACCACACCAGACCGCAGCGCTTCGCCAGCCAACAGCGCCGGCGCTCCCAGAGCCGCCGGCGGATGGCGCGGTGGTGCCCCCCCTATGCGCGAGGGCAGACAGGACTCTCGTGATGGGTCAGATGCAGCTCCGCCTGCGCCCAAGCCAAGGACAGCTGGTGGTGGGTATGTGCCACCGCACCTACGAAACAGACAGTAGAGCAAGCGAGATCTACGGGTGAGCGAGCGAGGGACCGCGGCGTTGTAGTATAGTTCGACTTTCTCTAGATTGTAATTGATATGGCGTGGCATGATCTGCTTCGCGCGCAAGCGACCGCTCCGCTCGCTGGCTGGGGAGAACTAAGTACCACAAGCAATGCAACGAGAAGTACTGTGTCAATCAATCTTTGTCTAGGAATATGCTGTGCACAACGCCATGTCCCTCCACCAGTTTATCGATCGCATTTTATGTGTACGGCTTCTGAGCAGTGAGCAGTCAGGAGCGCGCTAACCAACGGCCGCCTAACAGATGTCTTCTAACGTTAGCCGACATGGACACATAGTCACCGACCCACACGGTACGGAGTGACATACGTTCATCGCGAATTCCGGATCCTGTGAACTAAGGCCTACAGAGTCCGAAACATCACTGCAGGGCAGAGAGGGCCTGCAGCTGCAGCAGTAGACAGACAGAACCGAACTTTGCCAGAAACGCTGCCAGACCTTGTTATTACACTCAAAATAGTCTAGTCTAGTCTAGTCTAGTCAGTCTCTTTCCTCGTCTTGAAGCACCGTTCCTGTCCCCTACCTAGCTGTCTGCCCACACAAGCTCGCATTGCCAAGGAGAAAGTCTGGATACTGCAGATGCTCGCTCTACCTCCAGATCATGGGACAAGCCCGTACGTATCTATTTCTCCGTCCTCGCACGCCCGAAGACACAAACCAGAGACGAACGAGCACAGCCTAGTCGCCACCATCGAATGGATAAACAAAATGGTGCGTGTCATATACGGCCAGCCCGCAACATATTTACCTGCCAGCCCGCCCACTCACGTCCCTCCAGCAGTCACCCTCAACCACATCCCGCGCTGCATAAAAACGCCAAAACACCGACTATCGAAGCCTCTCTGCGGCTCCACCACGCTCCAGTCGAACGTCTTGAGCAGCGCCGCAACCACCTTGTCCAGCTCGACGAGCGCGATGTGGCGGCCCAAGCAGCCGAAGCGGCCGGAGCCGAAGATGAGGTCGAGCGTGGCTTCCATGTGCATGAGGCGCGGTTGGATGGCAGCGGCGGCGGCGGCGGCGGCGGTGGTGGTGCTTTTGCCTTATTCGACCTGTATCAGCTCGGCTTCGGCGTCTAGTTGCGACGGGTCTGCTTGGGCTGCGGCCTCAAGCCATCTTTTGGGACGGAAGAAGGCTGCGTCGGGACCGTAGACGCCTTTTCGGCGTTGGGTCTTGTAGGCGTTGTGGCAGACTTCGATGCCGCCTGGTGGGGAGGGTGTCAGTTTCAAATCAGTTGACAGGCACACGTCTCAAAGCAGCATGATGTTTGGAGCGTGGTGTGGGGCTGGAAGGGGTTTTCTTGTCTCCCAGAGGCCTCTTTCAGTCTCTCTTCCTTTCTTGCGGAAGTGTTACTTACCTGGGATATATACGCCATTGCCTGTCTCTCCTCCCGGTGGAGACAGCTTCGAGTTGAGGGTTCGTAACGGCGGCCAGATGCGCAGACCCTCCTTGATACAGGCCTGCAAGTATGGTAGTCTGCGGCTGTCGGCACTGCTGATCAGCGAGCCGTCGAACAGAGCTTCGTTTTCGTCCAGTTCCTTCTGGAGCTTAGCATAGACGGCTGGGCTCGTGATCACGTGGAGTAAGATCATGCGGATGGCAGTAGCGGTTGAGTCCGAGCCACCGAGGACTTGCACCATCGCCTCAGACTCGGCTTCTTGCTGCGTCAGTCCGAATTTAACGAACGAGCCGAGCATGTCCTGCTCCACCTTGAGATCGGGACCGTAGCGTTCGGAAACAGCTCTCCTCGCCACCCCCATCATGGCGCCCATTCCATCCTTGTCTGTTGGCTTTGGCTGCATGGGGGTCATGAGAGGGGAGTTAAGAATGGATTGTATTGTAGGGCTATTGGCTCCTAGCTCCAGGATCTGCAGAAAATCGGACACTCTACGAATATAGGAACATACGTCCCTGTTCTGCGTCAAATAGCCAATGGGGGCAGAGAACGCGATACGCGTTAGTACATCGAGCGTGAAGTACTGCGCGAGGCTAGAAAAGTCGATCGATCGACCAGCGGGCGACTCCGTCCGGATAAGATCGATCAGAGTGGTGATGTTGGAGTCGATATCTGATTCGAGCTTCGGGAGGTCTCTACCAGAATGGCCTCTGATCAGTTTCGCGCGGAGAGAGTTGTGCAGGTTTTCGTCCTTTTGAGAAAGGACGTTCTTGTGCGGTGGCTGCAAGGAGAAAGCATCATAGAAGGTGCCACGACGAAAGTTGGAGCGAGGGGTGCTCATGCGCCGCAGGATGACAGGGTCGTTAGTAAGGATCTTATCAGGGACGATGCGAACGACCGAGCCGTGTTTCTCTAGCATTGCAGCATTTCGCTGGTTTAGCTTTCCCGTGAACGTATGAGTCAAAAGCCATGCCGATGAGATCTTTGCGAGGAACGGGCCGGGAAATTGAGGAGCCTTGTGGTAGTTGAGATAACTGCGTGTGCCGACGTAAACCAACAAGGCAACGACAGAGAAAGAAAGGATCCAGGACGGTAGCCTTGTCTCGAGCTCCATTTGGGTAACCGTGTCCCATAACCTTAGCAGAACCCATGTAAAGGAACCTCGGGGGTATTTGCAAACTTGCGAAAGGACGAAGAAAAGTGCAGAGTGAGACTTACTGATACTGACTACATTACACGGCATGGAGCGTGCCATGTGCAGACAGGGAAAGCCATAACACGCCGCATTACCTTGCAGCCGTGCCAGTGCACTCTCTGGCCTCGAGTGCGGTAGATGGTATTGGTTAGAGTTGTGAGAAAACAAGGTTCGGTTCGTTAGTACGGGGTCGACACGGGAACCATGGGGAAAGGCGCTTTGCAGGTGCAACGGAAGTTCGCTGCGAAGGTCTATCTGCGTCTGGTGTGCGTTTGTAAGTACATGTAGCTCCTTCCCATCTTGGGAGAAGAACCTCTTGCAGACATGCAGGATGCAAGTCGCACGTCAGACCGCGTCGATCTTGCTAGGGCTTCCTACCTCCAGGACCATATCTAATGCGGCCTCTCCGTTGCCGCAAAAGTTCGTATCTCTCAGATCCTTCTTACACGTCGCAGAATGGACGCACCGAATCGCGTTGAGGTCGACGACAACAAGCGTTCTATGTCTGGGGACTGTAGGTATAGCGAAGCTTCATACACTACCACGTCTCTCAGATCTAGTATATGTGAATATGATGTTAAGCATAGTCGGACCCACCACGTATACCACCCCCGCAAGTATTGCATGCCGAATGATGAAAGGGAGCAAGGGTAGTCAGGTGTCCACGAACTCAGGCATTTCTCTTCGCAATGTTTGCAACTTCTCGGCTATGCGGGACCTTTTCTCCTCGATCTTGACAATTTCCTGCTCAAACGAGGATATCGCGACCCCTGCCGCAGCAGCTTTCTCGTTCCACGCGGATGCTCCTTCGATGAGTGTCGTGATGTGTCTGAGCGCCAAAGGCGTGTCGTACTCGTATACGGCGTATCTCAACTGAGCCAGAAGATTGAGGTCGTCCTTGCTAATGCCGTAGACACAAGGCTGGGGATATTCTTTGCTAGGATCATGCTCGAATAGCTCTTCGCCAATCGTAGGAAAACTTCTCAAGATGTGTAGAGCCCTCTTCCACAGGGGAAGGGTGTCATATGGCAGCCTTTGGTCGCTCGTGACTTGCTTCACTAGGCTGATTAGTCCTGACTCGGAGAATCTGGTCTCCGTAGGTGCTCCACCGGGCACTACCAAAAACATGGCATCGGCGAAGGTCAGAGAACGACAACGAAGACCACGGAGTGGCTGCAAGCAGTTCGTTTCAAATTGCTGTACGGAGGTACCTGGCGGAAGATTTCACCACATCGCTCCGCACTCTTCCACAGTCTCACACACAACATTCTTGTCTCGCAAGGAATCTCGGAGTATTCTACAGAAGACGAACAAGTGTGATTCGCCCCCATGTGTGATATGCAAGTCGATGTTTCTGATCTTAGATAAAACCTCGTAATACTTTTGAAATGGAGCAGGTCCAGGGGAGTGAGGGTTGCGGATGTACGGCGGAGCATAATGGTCCACAGGCATGCTCTCAGGGCCATTTTCGAGATAAAGGAGAGCCTCTTTATCCGATAGCTCACAGCCGATACCACTTTCGTTGGTGCAAACAACACGTACAACATTTTCCTCATACAGAACTTGCCAAGCTTCCTGGTAGTAGAGCTGACAGGTTGCAAGTGCTTGAGTCGACAGTGGAGCCCAGTCGCGAGTTTTATCGTCCCAATCACACGTGGCTTGGTGTAAAGGTGTCAAGAATCGATGTACCAAACGGAAGATCTTGAGACGTAGTTCGGCTGGTAGCTGTAAAAGACGACACTGATTTTGAGGATTGGTAGGGGTTTCAAAAGTCGTGTCACCAGTCAGCGACATTGTCTGGTTCTCTGACATTATGACAGGCTTCCGTCCAGAAGTCCGCCTGGGAATGGCTGCCTGAAGGGTAGAGAACACTTAGGGTGTGCGCAGAGGGTCTTCGGTCTTGTACTGTTGCAGAGGATGAACTTAATGAAGGTGTTCCTCGAGGCACAGGCTGATTTGAAGAGCGTATGAAGCCGTGGTGGATGCTCATATGAAACCTCATAAGCGGAGAGTTGGTGACTTCGTGCTCATCTATCGCAATTGGGACTCAAAAGCGCGTTGTGACTAACCGCAGAGAGCGAGTCAAACGCGTGCTGTTGTGCTTGGTCAAGTCCTGGTTCTTCGCTGAGTGAAATTCGCCTCTAGGCTAATGCACCTGGTAGTCATTGGTTGGTAGGAGCATTGTAGCGGCTCAATGTTCTACTGACAAGGTGAGTGGATTTCGCTACTCCCCATGTGGGTCTGATCTTTACCAAAGAACCAGGGTTGACCAAGTACAAGGACTCGAACGTTGTAGCTAGACACTCTCATAGTAGCTTCAATCTCTCCTCTGATCGCTTTCGGTTTCCAACCCTTTGGCTGATGATCACTGCTCAATTGTAAGGCTGAGCGACTTGTGATCTGTGTGTGATATCGCTGATTAACCAAACCGACCTTTGTTTCCACTCGATGCTTGTATACCGTGACAATGGCCGCTCTCAGGTCACCCGAGAAGGAAATTCCTCGTCACGTTGAACGGCTACTTTGCCAAACGCCGGCACCCAGCGCAGCGGGATTTCAAAACCATTCTTGGTGACCAATACACAACCACAACACCTGCCGCCGAAACACGGCCAGAACTCACGACGCTCGCACCATGCGACATAACCAATTAAATCCTTCCTTCCCCTCCATCACCATATAACACTGGGTCATTGGGAAGCAATGCATCATACCTTCCCAAACGAGCCAGTCGCCTCTGATCGACTCCTTTTGACACTTTTGCATGAACACTTTGCAATCGGGCGCGAGGACATCAGCCGTGCCGTATATGCCATGCACGGGGAGCTTGCTTTCACGCAGCGCCGCCCACGCTTCGGCCGTTTGGAGATTTGGACTCAACACAGGATCGGACTTGGGATCTTCCCCATTGGCCATGTGCCAATCTTTGCTCCAAGCCGTGGCTGCGCCATCAGTCAGGTCTTTCGTCATCACAGGATCATGCTTGTCAGCTTCCGCAATCTGCTCGTTGATATTTCTGAAATCGCAGGGGGGGCTCACAACGATGATGCTTCTCAAGCGTTGCATGAGGTCGACCTCGACTGCGTTTGTGCTCTCGAGCTTCAGATCTCTACCTCCAAGCTCACGCTTGAGGCTTGCTAACCGCTCCGCCCACCAGAAGGCAAGACTGATGATGATGTTCCCCCCTGCAGAATCACCCATCAGAATTATGCTCTCATCGCTACTGCTGTTTGCGTGGGCTTCCTTCAACTCCATTAGCAACCATGCTCGTAGAAGTGGCAGACTGTCCTTTGCTGGTGACTTGGGGCTCAGAGGATACGACACGAGCACTACTCGCGCACCATCTGGTGCGGTGTCCTTGGCCAGTCGGGCGCAAAGCTTCCAATGCTCACCGCTCGCAGGCGCTTGAAAACCGCCGCCCGCGAAATAGTATATAGTCTTGCTTGTTTTTGTTTTCGGCCCATCCCTGTCTACATCATGTTTAGACGAAGGGGCATGGAAACTGTACGTCCACAAGTTTTGGGTATTGGTAGTTGGATCAGACTGTGGAAGTGGCAGATCTGGTGTAGAAGGAACTTGTATTCTGCGCTCTGAAATCTGGACGCCATAGTGCGAGGAGGGGTGTTTTTCGATGCGTGGACTGCCCTCTGGGAATGTCTTTTTGAAGGACACAAGTTTGGGTCGAATGGGGCGGATCAGTGTGCGTATGAAGCGGTAGAGGAGGGAGTGGTCGGTTCTCGTCTCGATCTCTGTGGTCGGGGATGACACTGACTGTATGGTTGAGGAAGAAGATGCTGGTGATGCTGCCATGATGTTCTTAGCGAAGCTCTGTGAATGAATTGAAGCTCTGATTATGTGTTAGAGCGTATGTACGATTGGGGTTGCTGTAATATTCTGTATTAGTATTCAATGAGATCTCGCCATGTGCTTGAACGATATGGACGCGCAGACTCGTAAATGCAGTACAATTTGAAGCCCAGTATAAACAATATGCCTCAGGAGGTAAATAAAACGCTATTTTGCATCAATAAAATCAGAAAGCGTCCACATCAAACAAGCCTCACAAGCGCAACGGCAGAAAGAACGAAGTGCCGCGACACCCCTTGGCCTCCTCTGCTTACTCTGCTTGTTATGAGCATGCTTTCGAAGCAGGGAGAAAGTTCGAAGAAATGGACAACTTCTAGCAAGTATCGGCGCTCATGACGTCGACTTTAGTGATTAGCAAGGGTCCCTAAGATAAAGGTGCCGTTAGCTTCGATCTGTACGACACGGCAACGAGGCTTAGCACTTTAGTGCAGGAACGTCTTTTTGAGGTACCTCTTTGACATAAGGTTAACGCCAAGACAAGCGGACTTTTGCAAGCGAGATGCCACCATCTTGTCGCTCTACTCGAACACACAGCGACTTCGAGCATTCTATAGTCGCCGGGGTCTTCTAGATCGTCAGTGTTGCGTACGCACGGCATGTCCAACCATACCGCTCCCTATTCACTTTCTAAGCCTCATGAGACCGAGGTTCATGTTAAAATTCATCTCGCCAGGCGACCGAATTTGCCGGTGACTGGTACATGCAGCGAAAGTAAATCTGCAATCCCCTACGCGTCTCCCTTCTTCTCCTTTGCAATCCCCTCTTTCTCTCCGCCTGCTTTGATCGGCTTGGCTGGTCGGGTAACACCGGACAAAGCATGCAATTGAGGCATACGACTCATTGCATCCAATTGCCATCCCTGCTGGCAGACCGTAAGAATATACAGCTTCTCAACGATGACGGGAGCCTTTCTCTTCCAGAACGCATCGGTGTGCCAATTGTCATCGCCTTCGGGCATGTCGAGAGGCTTCTTGCCTACCTCGATCGCTAATGCATTGAGAGCGGCCAATTTTTCATCAAGGATCTTGGCGGTTTGATATCGATCTATCGGCGGTTCTGCTAGTTCGCAGTCGAGCTTTTGCCACAGCGAGAGCTGCTTCAAGAACCCAGGGTTAGGGCAGACGATGACTCTCTTGGATCGAAGGAAAATATGTGCTTCGTCCACAGTCATGTGTTGAGACCACATGAGATATGCTAGAACTGCGGCGGCTGAACGGGAACGACCTGCACAACAATGTACCAGGACCTTTGCCGGACCTTGGAGCGCCTCGTGAATGGATCGGCATATTTCGGGAAAGTGAGCGATGAGCTGGACTTCACTGCAGTCCGACACGTAAATATGCTTCTAAATGATCCCACAGGTCGTCGCTCTTTCCATCCACTTCTGTTCTTCGCAGTACGTGGTCAGTAGGGAGATCATGTGGGTGATTCGCGGTGCTCCCTTCGCGCCCGAAACATCCTGAAGATAAGCCGAAGCCGTGAAGACATCGCTGATGTAGAGACCCTCGACAACCTCGTCTGGCTGTGGGTTGGCAGCTCGTTGCTGCTGCCCCTTTGTAACGGGCTTACTTGAATGAAACTTGTCGCAATGTTTGCAGAAGACCCAGTCGTACTGAGCACGGCACTGCCACATGTTTGGACGGTTTTGTGGTAGTGTGGGATCCATGGTGTTGTCTTCGGTCGAGTCAGTAAGATCCTCGATTTCGATAGAGTAGAGTGCGTAAAATAAGACGAAGGCTTTGCTTGACAGGTGAGATATCGAGTTATTATGGGTCCATCTAAATTCCAAAAGACACGGACTGTTGATGGTGGACGGTTGTGTGAAGACAATATTTCACCACTACCCGTAGAGGACCGGCAAAGGTAGACGGCACGAAAGGCTATGGTTTGGACCGTAGTGATAGGCAACAATTCACTTGCACTTTCACTTGCACTTGCAGCCTTCGTTTGCCCAACCCTTCCACTTGCACTGTGAAAGTGCATGTTGTATTGTTTCATGGATTCCATCTCAAAATCAATGACAAAGGTTCCGACCAGCGGAACTAAGGCTCAGTCTTGAACCCTAAGAATGTATCCGTATATTCTGAAAGCCGGATCTGGTAGTCCTTGTTGCTCATGACCATAGAAGAGATCGCAAAGAACGACGAAGGCGTCGGCATAGGCCTAGCTTATGCCTGGAATGGTCAAAGGTCACTAAGGCTTCGTCAGTCGCATTCGCAGCTCAACCTGGTTGTCACTGTCTGGAACATGGTCGCGCCACCGCCTTCTCTCGAGACACCAGCGCAGCTGGCACTTAGCGGTGTAATTTCTAATGATGGTCAAGAACGCGATTCCCAGGCCGTCGTTCCGCGATGAGACGCCCCCGACGAGGTGAATTCTTGTGCCTTCCACGACACATGTTGCCTCACGGTGTCTGAGGCGGCAATTCATGATAGCCACGTCTCTTTCCTGCTCATCTCCATAGAATTGCACGAGGAGTGATTGCCAAACGTGCAGTTGGCCTTGGAACCCCGGGTTTGGACAGACACAAGCCCGCTTCGCTCGAAGAATACCGTAAGCCGTCTGCCAACGCATATGCTGTGCCCATACCAAATAAGCACAGATGGCAGATGCTGATCTGGGTATGCCAGCAACGCAGTGAACTGAGACCTTTGAAGGGGACAGTCCTGGGGGTGACTTCGGGCAGAACGCGTAGTGAATGAACTGACAGATTTCTACGGAATTGTTATTTCTCTCCCGAGTGGGTTCCACGTACGACAATATGATTACCTGGGAAGTGTTCGATGATGTTAGCGGTTGGACGATCTTGGAGAATGATATGCTTGTACTGGCAGAAGAGCCATTGGTGTGCTTTGAGTTTGCATGCTTGAACCACTTTGCAACACGTATTGACCAGACCCAAGTACAGACACAGACCTGTATGGATCACGGTCCTGCTCAATCCTGCCTTTGCATCCTCGATCCTACCGATTTGTCTCTTGAGCTTCGAACGAATCGGCAGAACACGGCCTGAAGAAATGGTCGCCGCCGAAGGGTGGGCACCGTAGTGAGCTACAGACAGCTCGATTACTGTGCTGCAAGAGATTCGCGAACAACGTGGTCATTGGTTGTATGAGCAGTAGGGGTGCATGAGACGGGAAAGCGAAGTCTTGCAAGATTCGATTTGAAAGCTCAAATAATCAGCCTCGGCGTGTCTTGCATACTGACTAAGTGACAATGCTACCGATTTTACACTTTCATGCTCCTCTGAGCCCAGTATTACGGATTGTTATAGCGCTTGTAATATACAGCAGCAATGAAGATATAGCACACGGCCTCTCGTACGTAACCATGCGATTTCAACTCATAACGCAATTGGCACCTCGGTCTGCTGTGACGAATCATCAAGCACACCTGCCTCACCGAGTGAAATGATAACCTGTAAGGCCCTCTTCCGCTCCTCCTCCTGTTCCTTCTCCACCATGATCTGATATAAGCCCTTGCGCCTGTTACCGATCGTCGACTCCGCCTTCTTCCCAGGTCTTTCGTGTTTGAAACGACATTTACTGCCAAATTTGCAGCGGCCGTACTGCGCGATGTTCTTGCAGAGGGGCCGGTTGTCAGTCGACGCTCCTGGTGGCACCTTCCGCGCAGGAGGAGGGACACGATCGGGCGCGGTTCGTTTTGAGGTAGACGCTTCTGGTGCTGCGTCCGAGTCTGACTCCAAACCGGATGAAGAGCCGGAAGTTGAGGTATCATCGTTCATCATTGTGTCAGGATCTGTTAAGGAGGCGTCGCTGGCATCACTGATATCGTCGGACGCCTCGACACCAGTCGGTTGAGGTTGTTGAGCTGAGGCTGTAGCATCAACTTGTGTGAGCAGCGTATCAAGGTCGGGATCTTTTGCAACCGCACCATCAATACCATCCTCCTGCCCATCTAGCGCAGCCTCGGCCATCTTCAGTTGCTGTGCAATTCTCTCTGCTTTCCTCCTGAGCTTCTCAGCCTTAGCCTGCGCAGCAGTAAGCGTGCCACCCATAGCAGGTGCTGTTTTGGCTTTCTGTATTTGATCTCGGAGCAGCTTCTGCCGAATCTGGCTCTTTTCTCTTTCGACTTTCTGCTTTTGCCTTTCTTCTTGCCTGGCCTTAGCAGCGGCTTTCGACGCCTCGAGACGAGCAGCTTTGTCGGCCTCCCATTTCTGCTTCCGTTCTTCCGCATCTCTTTGAGCAACCTCCCGCTTCTGCTCCGTCGGCCACTTCTTCCGTCTTTCGGCTATCCAAGCGGCAATATCCTCAGGCGTATTCAGTGTAGCTGTCTGACCCTTGTACTCGAACTGGAGAAGGCTGTCGGACGAGATTTTGCTGGCCAGCTTACTCTCTTCCTCCTCGTCATCTTCTTCGTCATCTTCACCCTGAGCCACTGGAGTCAAACCAAGAATATTTGGCTCTCTCGCCGGTGCCTTGTGTGATGTGGCTTGAGATTCTGGTTTCTTGGGTAAGAGACTTTTAAAATCAATGCCAAAGCTGGGTACAGCAGGCGGTGCAGCTGGGCGATGGTTCCTTGTTGCGCTGTTCGGGCGGTCATTGAATGCTGTAGCATGATTTCGTTTCTGTGCTTGGCCTGTCGAGGGGTTGCCATATGTGTTCTGAGGCTGAATACCTGCAAATGATGCAGCTGAGTTGGCCGTATGAGGTGCATGACCGCCTCTCGAATAGTTCATGTTATTGCCTCTACCGCCATAGCTGCTTCTGCCGCGAGGAGGATACTGTCCACGGCCCCGTCCGCTCTGATGTCCAGGCTGAGAACCGCCTCTCCCCCGTGGGCCTCCCCGGAAATTGGATTGCTGGTAGGTATCATGGCTCTGCTGTGGCTTAGGCGGTGGAGGTGGAGGTGGAGGAAATGCGAAAGGTTGCGACATTTGGGCAGGTGCTACCGCTGTCTGGGCTGAGGCTGCGTTTGGTGGCTTGATCCAGCGTGAGTGCTCATGTCTGTCTGCCGGCCGGCGAGCACACAAACGAAGGATATGCACGATAGACTTATCGACTATCTTGCTGTCTTCTACAATGGACACGGCCTGAACTTTTGGTCAAAGATGAATAGTGGTGCCTGAGTGCCTGAAGTCTCGCAAAAAGTGGTCTTACACCAACAGTCGGTTTTATGCCTTCTTTCGTGGTATATTGTCTCTCTCATTCATGTCGCCGATCTAGTAAGAGACTCGAAAGCCCCTTCTTAATGCTTACTACATCTAACCTGGTACACTACTATCTCACGGACAAGCACAGCTAGCAGGAAGCTGAAGACAGAGCAGCAATGTTCATTCTCACCAAATTCCAGGATCTGATACAGATTCCGCCACATGAGTTCTACAAGAAATCACGCGATTCGATAGAGGACAAAATCAATGAGAAATACGCCAACAAGATTGTGCAGAAAGTGGGCCTATGCATATGCATGTGGGATCTACTGAAAGCCTCAGATGGCTTGGTCGGCTTCGGCACGGGCAATGTCAATGTGAACATCGAGTTTCGCATGGTCGTCTTTCGCCCATTCAAGGGTGAAGTCATTACAGCGAGAATCAAGGGAAACACACCGGCGGGGATTTATCTCACAACTGAATTCTTCGACAACATCTTTGTGCCAGAGACCATGCTGTTTGAAGGCTGCTTCTACAACGAGGAGGAAGAGGTCTGGGTGTGGCTGAGTGGCGAGACAGAGATCTTCTTCGACAACGGCACTGTGGTGCATGCGAGGATCGAAAAGGAGACCTGGCAGGACGCAATGATCATCGACGAGAAGAAGTCCAAGGCAGTGAATGGAGCCAAGGACACACCGACAAAGACACCCTACTCGATCGAAGCGTCCATGGCAGAGGTCGGCTTAGGAGGTGTAGAGTGGTGGTGATAGAAAGCCGCAGAATTTGTCATCTTCGGTCAAGCATAATTTTGGGGGCGACGCCAACCCGAACAGCGGCATATTGCTTCAGCTGAGAGATCGCATGATCGTAGAAGCCTGAGGCGATGAGGCAGATCGAATATGCAGTGCTTTGTCATCAGCGGCACGCGGCGCGTCGCGTATTGGCTGTGTACCTTAATTAGACGCGCATATCAGCGGCAGACGGCAGGCCCGAGGTCTCCGATCTCTCCTCTCCTCAGCAGAAGTTCGGTTCAGCACTACCAAGCACGTCATCTCTGGTGTTTAGGTTGTTACTGTTGTAGGATTAGGCACGCCCTTGAGCAATGCTGGAATCTAAGAAAGAGCGAGTGCCCTTGAACGAATAGATTACGACAATAGAGCGCTTGTGATCGCTTCTCGATCGCTCTTTCCTACCCTCCTACGTTCCCAGTGTCCGAACTTGTTGCACCCGCTTCGCTTGTCCACATTAACAATACAGATACCATGGCACCCCCGGTAGAGCAGATATCACCATCTCCTCTTCGAAGAACACTCACAAACGAAGACGGCGGCATCGAGACACCACCAAGAGCACCATCGCCTGTCTATAATTTCGGCACCCTCGCTGTTCATGCAGGAGCACATCCAGATCCCTCAACTGGTGCAGTGATAGCACCTCTATCACTCTCGACGACCTTCGCCCAAACATCTGTGGGCAAGCCGGTCGGGCAATACGAATACTCGAGATCCTCAAACCCCAATCGAGACAACTTTGAAGAGGCAGTAGCAGCCCTTGAACATGCCCGCTATGCGCTCGCCTTCAGCTCTGGCAGCGCCACCACAGCCACCATACTACAGTCACTCGCCTCAGGCTCTCATGTGATATCGGTGTCTGACGTCTACGGCGGCACCCATAGATACTTCACAAAGGTAGCTCTGGCCCATGGCGTCAAAGTCACCTTTTCTCCTTCCATTGAACTCGATGTTGAGAGCATGATCCGGCCAGAAACGAAGCTGATCTGGATCGAATCGCCTTCAAATCCTACACTTTCACTAGTCGACATCCGAAACGTCGCGACTGTCGCACATCAGCACGGCATTGTGGTGGTTGTTGACAACACATTCCTGTCTCCCTACGTCCAGAACCCGCTCGATCACGGCGCAGATATCGTGGTACACTCAGTCACAAAATACATCAATGGCCACAGTGACGTCGTGATGGGAGCGGCAGCATTCAACAGTGAAGAGTTAAAAGAGAGATTGACCTTCCTACAAAATGCCATCGGAGCAGTCCCGAGTGCCTTCGATTGCTGGCTAGCGCATAGAGGACTCAAGACCCTACACCTGCGCGCAAGAGAAGCAAGTAAGAATGCCACGGCTGTGGCGAAAGCGCTGGAAGCTTCACCGAATGTCATCGCAGTAAACTATCCAGGCCTCGACAAGTCGCCGTACAGATACATTGCTTTGAAGCAGCACAGAGATGGGATGGGTGGAGGTATGCTCTCTTTTCGAATAAAGGGCGGCCACGCATCCGCTGAAAAGTTCTGCCAGCAAACCAGGATTTTTGTCCTAGCTGAGTCCCTGGGTGGTGTTGAGAGCTTGTGTGAAGTACCGTCTGCTATGACACATGCCGGCATACCGAAGGGCGACAGAGAGGCAATTGGCGTGTTCGATGACCTAGTCAGGTTGAGCTGTGGTGTCGAGGACAGTGCAGACCTTGTGAAAGACGTGCTACAGGCAATAGAGAAAACCGTGGTTGCCTCGAAGGTCACAAATGGTCTCAAAGACACGAATGGCGCGAGTCGATGACGAACAAGGACTGTGATCGAAACCCGCAGCAGTTCTAGGCAGATGAGATGAAGGACTGGTTAGGACGGCTGGAAACTTATGGCGAGCTTTACGCCGGCGTTCAAGGGTCCGGTTCTGGGCAGTCCGTGTGACAATCTCAATGGTGGAAAGGCAACGTCGAAGGGTTCCTACAGCGTTAGATTTATCGAATACATTTACAGTAGGTGGCCCGCTGAAAAGCGCTGCGGACTCAAATCAGCTGCTTCACCGAATCGCTCCGCCGTACTTCTCTGCCGCACCGAGTACGGATGTTTTTGTAAGCCGTAAGTGCAGCCACGCCTACAAGCTCCAGCCTCCAGCTCAGTCGTTCCTCGTCTCTCCTTCACTACATTCATGTTCTGGCTTGCGGCATCACGACGGATCGGGTTACAAGCCTGCAATTCGTGGGACCCCATATGCACCCTGCCGAAACGCAAAATATGCCCTTGCTGCCCATTTTCCAACAGCTGCCAAGCCATGGCTCTTATCGTTAGTAGTGGTTTAACTACGTCTGGCGGTACCGTCATTGTTTTGGACGTCTTTGTTTCGCGTGTCTGTGCGCAACTCATGCGAGCCTTTGCCCAACATACGGTAAGCAGGTGTGGGACAAATTCACCTTGGTCCGCTGTTTCAGTTTGCTGGTCAGTTTGCTTGAGGCGCCTACGAGCCTTCTGCTCCCGCAAACTAAACCGCTGCAACATGACTGCAAATGCTATGGTACAGGATGTTTGGCTTCTGAGTACCTAGGTAAGTGTCAACCGCCACGAAGTATAACACATACGTTTTCTGTGTCGTGGCGTTTTGATGTCGCAGTCGCTTCTTTGTTCTCGGGTACGTACGTGTGTGACTGCTCAACGTGCAGCTAGATCGACATGTACATTTCGAGACGCATATAGTGGCCGTCGCTGGGACTTGACTCATCTCTTAAGCCTCAAGCTTTCTTAGTTGAGTGAAAGTGAGCACAAGACCGGACATTCTACTTCACTAAGTAGCCTTCAGCGACAATGGCTGCAATCGCCACAGCAGACATGGCCCGCATGCACCTCTCGAGTGTCCTATGCGGCCTGGCAGAGAGATGGCATATAAGCGACCTGCTGGACTGGGCTTACCGGTTATGCTACAGCATTTACAGAAACGGCAAGCTTCAGAAGTCTGTCCACCCCAGATCGAGTTCCGATCCACACAGCGATCAAGTCGTGAACGAACTTCCTGACAAGCAGTACGCCAACAAGACCGAAAGAAACGTCGTCCTGCTTGAGAGACACCTTGAGCGGAATCAATCACAGCAAATGCTACCCCTCTCACCACAGGAGATCAACTACGTGAAGCGTTCTACTGAAGACTCTGACGGCCTGAGTGACGGTCAACTAGGTGACCTGCTTGAACGTGTAGTGCAGCAACCGGCCACTAGTTGTGAATTGATGATGGGCGAGGCGCAGAGTCTAGGACCTAGTGATGTCGCCACCCTACTGCAAGACAATGGTCTGACTGGTGGAATTCGTATCACTTTTGATACCTCCAGTGCCGTCCAAGTGGAGAAAATTGTCGTGAGCACAGAAACAGAGTTACCGACAACCAACGAGAAGAGCCCGGCTGATCCACACTGCAGCAACTTGTCCGTGCCTCCCTCAGCCGCAAACACTCCTTTGGTTCATGATTTGCGTATTTCTGAGGAGACACCAGCACCGTGCACCATCGACATGGCTTTTGAAGAAGACACACGCCTATGGGGACTACATCCTGCCAATTTTGAAGCAGAACAGTCCGCGAAGCTCGACAACATGATGCCAAAGGGTTACAGGTATGCCCGAGATTTGCAATCAGATCTCGTCTTTATTCCCCCACTCAATCATCCCCAAGGGATTCCTGGCAACGACTTCGTCATACAGAAGAAAGGGACTCATGCAGTGGCGATCATCAAGCCCCCTACTGCTGTGAACGAAGCTACCGTACGGAATGTGGGCGTTCAGCACAAATTGAGCCAGGTCACAGACAGCTACCAGCCTTCGGAGCAGAATGCCCTCACTGCGAACGGATCACTTCGGCAGTATAACTCGACCAACGCTCATCAGAGCGTCTATCACTTCTCGGACCATACACCCTTGTCACCAACTTCTCGAGTCATTGCTGCTATCAATGCTAACCCACCTTCGCCGCCACTGGCGGTCGTTGATCACGCCCCAGTTGCTTCGATGTACGGTGTTAGTCATATACCAACCCATTACGAGTGGCCACAACCTTGGCACAATACTGGCATCCCTAGCACAGAGGGCATGGACACTTCCTACTCCCTGCCATGCCAGTATTTTGAGCAGCCTCAGTATTTCGCAACACCCTTCGATCAAACGACGATATGGGGCGCTGTGCAAGACGGTTATACGTATGAGACCTTTCAGGGCACATGGTGTGGGAGATGTTTAGTCGATGATCGCGATGAGACACAATAAACACCTTGTGGCGTTCTGTTGGCCGTCAATGTACTACAGAACCCCCAGGTTCAAGCCAACAATCACGAAGTAGAGCTCGACAAAAGTATGCTATCCTTGCGTGCGAAGACGCGACATGAGGCCGACTTCAGTAGAGTACTTTGACAGCATGCACAATAGCGCAAATAACGATTGTGAGTATTCAAACAGTCCTGTTCTTGCTTACTTGTCATTTCTCCCATACATCCCTCATCACGTTCAATAGGCCTCTCCTAACATCTCTGCTTCCATCATGTTCGCATCTATATGATTCACAACATCCCACGGGCTGGCATTATGCCTCGCACTCGGAGCTCTGACGACTGCGCCGTTGTCCTATCCCAACTCGTTCTGCTGACGTCTCGGAAAGCAGATTCGAGACTAGGTGAATGTTTCGTGGTTGGGAGTGCGACAGTTGCCGGAAGTCACAAAGCAGACCTGATCAAGACACTTCGAAACTCGAAAGCTCAGCACTTTCACAAAGGATGGGAATTGTTTGTTTCTCTTCTATTAATACACTATTTGTTGACGTGTTAGGGAGCAATCACAGTGCCTTGCAGCAATCAGCATGAATCACGGCTGTACACGTTCTACCATCAGACCTGCCTCTACTATGAAGCCACCTGCTTCCAGCTCTCCCTTCTTCATCCAGGTCTGGCAACACCCTGATGTATATAAATACTTATCCTTTATTCTTCAAAGCCACTATAAGGCTCCCTCCTGGCGAGACTCATAAAGCACACAACGTCGAGACTTGCTCAAAGATGTCCGAGAGCTCAAAGCTGGTCCAAAGAACATGGACAGCCACGGTTGTAGCTCCTGCTGGACTTGCTCCCGGTCCACGCGGTGCAGACCTTCCTATCCGTCTTCGACGATGCTGTAAGACATCAGGCGTCTCATCTAACAAAAGCGGGCGAACCGCGAGGAGAAGTCTGCAGAGGTGGTTATAAGTCCGGAAGATCTGATTATTGGCGTTGCACTGACCTGCTTGATACCACTAGTGCTCCCTGTAAGCCTCCGTGGTCGTTGAAAAAGAGACATGCAGTACATGTGTCGGCAACCATGACCTCACGCCACTATCAGCGCTCAGAGCCTTGGCAGGGCCTAACCATACCTCTCTCAATAAAGAAGACGACAAGGCAGACAAAGAGGAGTGAAGTAACAATGCCGGAGCGACAACGGCATAAAGGCACTGCAGATTGCACTTCATGACTCGAACCTTGTCTTCGAGAGTGAAGTTGTGCGGTAGGTGCAGTCAGTCTCGCGCCGCATGTGTGGTATGATGGAGTTGGAGGTCGAGATCGAGATAGTCCCTTTCACAGTCAACCGAACCAAGCCCTCAAGATGGCGTCCAGACGATCAGCATACACCACATTAAGTGAGAGAGAGTACCTGCCAAATTACAACTGGGATGACTTCTTGAGAGGTCTCGGATACTCCAACGCCCGTGTCGTTCCAGCGGACATTTTACCACTCTTTGAATCCGTCTATGAGCGCCACCTTGAGAGGACGAATGGACCGACTGGACATCCTTCTAGCCAACGTCAACCAACACATGTGGCGCTGCGACCAGAAAATATGCGACAGTTTCGTGGGCTGATCAACGACCCTCTAAGACCGGAATTCCCACGTGTTGCCGAGATCAGCCAGGAACATTTGCATCGAGAGCAATGGCGGCCGTCTCGAAGGCTTGTACGACTGGCCAGAAAGCATGGTATCCGATCGTTCGAGATACCCGACTATGGCATGATTGAGACTTATAAGTCTCGGATCGAGAACGGCGAGGTCCACGAATATGTCGAGCGGGTCAGGTGGGAAGACATTCTAGAGGGTGTCGCAGACCTTGATAGTGAAGATGACGATGACGAGTCCACGCCTGAAGCAGAGATTCTCGACGAATTCGAGAAGATGGAAATATCAGACTCTGAGACAGAATCAGACGAGACGTGGCCCAAGAAGGCTAAGGGCGCAGATAGAGGTGTTTTGAAGAGTTCAGCAGAATTCTTCGTAGACAAATCTCCTGGCCCTTGGTGAGCACAGGCAGGTGCGTTTGACAGCTCTAATAAGCGGCTTCAACGCATGGCTGAGAAGAAGCACCAGACTCCGATGCAATTCCAAGCTGGTAGCGAGCGCCGTCTGAAGGAGTTTTCATCCAATGACAACACACGAGAAACAGCGACCGAAACCGAAAACACTTCGTCAGCACTACCGAACGCCTTTGGGTTACTTTCATCAACAAAGGAGGAGCCAGACGAGGTCTTCACAGCCCTTGAGGATGGTCCATCGCACAAAATCACCGAAATACCTCTCAAACGAACAGAACCAAGCACGAACAGTGGATCCTCCGCAGTGAGAGATACCACAGCATCGGCAGGTAGTGACGCCTCCTCAAGCTTGTCGAGGAGAGATAAACGAGTCGCCGAAAGAAGCAGGGTCTGGAAAAGAGACGCTGTCGGTGAGAGGCCTGGCCCATGGAGGGGACCAAGCTTGAGGAATGAACGAGAAGCAGAGGGTGTTCGAGGACAGACTCGCTACCATGATGCGAGGAAGGGTTCAGATTGGATGAACCGGAAGAGAACCGATGGCCGAAAATTAGACTGGAGCCGTGCAAAAAAGTAGATGGTGACAAAACTCCTCAAAATCATCGATGAATCGATCATGACCAGCGAGTCTGAAAGCAGGATATACCACATTGGAGCATCGCATTTAGAAACTAATCGGAACAAATTCGAACCACATACGCCTTCAGCTCGTACCTGCCCTTCATGCTTACTGCTGTCGCATCAACGCTTCACGCCTTCTTACATAGCATGACTGCGTCGTAATACAAAGTCTTTGCAAGGATGATCAACGTGACGATACATGGGAAATTGAGTTCAAGACGATAATGAGTCAGGATGGTGGAATCGTTCTGTCCTGACCTGACGAGGACGAGCATAAATTACGGTGTGCTGTAGAGACAATAGAACATAACCCTCCGGTTGTGCACGCGAGATCGGACAGTGTCTGCTAATCCACGAGCTCGACCTACAAGGGCACGACTCATCTTGCAATAACGGAACTTGACCAATACCAGAAAAGTCGACGTCACGCCATCTGAGTAGCAACCCCACGATCGGGATATCAATTTAAATGTGGCCACGACAGCCGGGTATTCTCACCGCCTCGTCCGTATGCGCCGCCGGCCCCTTGCTTCCGCAGTCTTCAGAGCTACCTATGCGAATTTGTGCTGTCCGATTGTGATGCTTTAGTACAAGCCCCTTTTCGCCCGATACTTGCTACTACCTAGCATCGATCGTCTCACTCCGCTGAAGCCTGCTGCCCCGCAAGGCACAGTCTAGGGCTGGGCTGCACGAAAAGTGTTAGAAGTTCAGGATACGTGGCGAGACGTTGGCGAACAGTGAGACTGGCAGTCGAATAGAGGGACCTATTCGTCTAATTCTGGGCACAGCTGTGGTGCATAACCGGGCGTTGCTTTTACCGCCATACCTATCTGCTGGTGGGTTCCTTGAACGTGCCTTCCCTTCCCTTGCCGCTCTTGCCCTGGCAGGAAGGCTATTTGCATGTGCTGACGCATACTTCCTTCCTCATCGCAAACACAACAGTCAAATCGCTCAGCCACTAATAGGAATCTTTCATGGCCATCGCATCATTCTTTGTTCAGTTCTATATCTTCGCAATTACAGGTTCGAGCTAGCTTCATCTACCCTGCAGCAACAATGAGGCTCGAAGCAATTCTTGTCCTCGTCTGGCTTCAAGCCCTCCAGCACTGGTGGCGTGGTATCAATTCTGTCGACTTGTCGAAGACGAGAACTGCATCTGTCAGCTCTCACGCTCAAAACCTTTGCCATACTCAACATTGGGATGTTGCAGAGTGTCTCGTCGATGTCACCAGACAGGCAGCATGAAGCGACAGTCTCTATGTCTTGCATACTTGTTGGTCTACCCGCGGCCACCGAAGCATTGTTCAGGACGTCGCGAAAGGCTGTCACTTTCACATGTTCGTTTGCGATGAGAAGGATGAAGTGAAAATCAATGTTACCTTACCTTCAACACAATGGATTACAATTCTTTTCTTCGCTGCGCTTCGTTTCAGATTGCAGCATTATACCTAGAAAGATCCACTCACAAGATCGATCTGCTCAAGATGAACAGCTTCAATCCTCCTACCGGGCCTGCTGCCGATCGAATGAGCCGAACAGAGAAACCGCGACGACGAAGAACAAAAATTAAATCCAGGTCAGGGCTCCTTCCAGGCTGGGCGCCTGACTACCATCCAGGCCTTTCACAGGTGACTGAGGAGCCAGTCTCGCCAAAGACTATACCAAAGCAAGCGCAGCCTAAGCACCCAGAGCACATTGAAGTTCAGCTGCGGCAAGAACGACAGCTGGCGCAACCAGAAACCATCCCAGCCTCGTCAGAGAACCGAGTGAAGACGTCACGTGGCTATGCACAGTCTCACACCTCGAACGAGGCAAACACGACATACATGCAGCCCGTCCTTCCGCCGCAAGCACAGCCACCACCAGATAGCCATGTTACCGGCGGCCGTGTTATCCAAGTCACAACTTACCAGCGAGTCAACGACACGTGGTCCGACGACCCCATGACTATAAGCCACGAAGCATACACATACTCCACAACACAACAAGCCACAGATTACCTTTATCTGATGATGAACTCCATACCAGAAGAAACCTTCGAGTCTCACCGCCACAGCTACATCATCCCGCGCGATAACTGGGAATCTCCTGACGTCTTCGGCCTAAAGTGGCTTCGATTATACTTGAGAGAGAACTTGACTCCTGGTGCCAAGGCATTTATGTCAGACGAGATGCGGGATTTTCTGGAAAGTGAAAAGATCTGGAACGAGAAATGCGAGGTCAACCTTGGAGATTACAGTCCTCCATACTTGACATTAGAGATGGAGCTTGCATTGTTTGATTGGCGGAGGGCCATGATCATGGGTGTGAGGGAGGATATGCTTAGGGATGCTGGTATCATGCCGAGGAACGGATGGTTGAGGCTTCGTGGCGAAGTTGGTCGCAACAGTGGGGGTGGTGAGCCTGGACCTGCCATAAGCGGGTGATCAGACGCCGCGGTGAGCGAATACGGATACTTTGGACTGTAACGATCAGGATAGACACTATATGTCATGACTTTCTGCAAAGATGAGTATGGAGGAGCAGGCACAGCGGCCCATCTACATATGCCCGCCATTGCATAGACGAAACGAAGACTTGGTCAAAACCCTCACAATAGGCAGTAACACTTTGTCGCAATGCTACTTTGTGATTCAGCCGTTCATGCCTAACCCCTTCCTCTCCAACCACACTCCCGTCAACCAACCAACTCACAGCTTCCCGCCCCTCATTACCACACTATCCATCCTAACCCCCTCATCCGCCTGCTCCTCCACCTCCAAACTCGGAAACACCCTCGGCATGATCCTCCGCGGCCTACTCCCGGGCACGACACTATACCTTTCAAAGTCCGCATCCTGGTACCCGCACTCACTCCGCAGGTAATCCTCGTCGAGCACAACGCGACCATTCACACTTTCCGCTGGCGCGCGCAGCAGCGCCAGTATCGCGTCGCTGAAGATGTCCGGCGTGCGCAGGTTCTTCCTCCCGTCGGCGGAGACGCTGTCCATGCCCGCGGCCTGGACCTGCGCGTTGACCTGTGTGGCTGCGGAGGTGATTGCGGCCGCGGGCCAGATGGATGTTATCGCCATGTCGCGGTGTTTGTATTTGTCGGGCTGCTGCTGGCGCTGGCGCTCGATGTCCTTGGCGAGCCCGAGGGTGAGAATCGTCATGGCGAGCTTGGACATGGCGTAGGCGGTTTTGCCGTGGATGAAGCGCGAGTAGATTGGGGGCGAGACGACGATGATGCGGGCTCGGTGGGGAGGGGACTGGGGTTGGGACTGGGACTGCGATGCGAACACGGGCAGGGCGGATTGGAGCGTTGAGTAGAGGCCCTCAGCGTTGACCTCCTGCATCAGTTTGAAGCGTTTGAGCGGCGTGGTTTCGACGGCGGACCACCAGATTGCGCCGCTGTTGTAGATCAGCACGTCGATGCGGCCGAGCTGGGAGACGACGGCGTCGATCAGGGTCTGGATGCTGCCGTGGTCCCGCGTGTTGACTGGCAGGGCTAGGGCTGAGTTTCCGGCCTCGGTGATCTCGCGGGCCACGGTGTTGATCGTGCTGGCTTGCGAGTTTGGGTCGGGAGGAAATTCCGACGCAGGGATGGTGCTGGCATCTGAGGTTGTTTTGGCAGACACCACGACTGGGAGCGGAAGTGCCTGTTAGTAGATTGCGTCGGCGTGAAGGTACTTACCTACGTCTTAGGACGAGCCTGGGCCAGACCTACCATAATAGCCGTTCCTCGCGAGGTCGATGGCGACCTGCCGTCCTATGCCTCTGCTGGCACCGATGATCAAGGCGACTTCTTTGCCGTTGCTAGACATGGTGGTGAGGGATCGAGTGCAAATCTAAGCTCGGGGCTGTTTGTGTCTTTTAGTCACATTTTGTATGCGCTGCTATGCCTTGCCATTTCTGACTATGCGAATAAAGCGGCATGACCGGACTCTGGCTGGCTTTTGGTAGTAAGGCTGGGCCGAGCCGATTCATGCCAAGGTAGGAGGAGGATGACAAAGGCCAGCAGCATTCGACTTGTACCTCGGCTTGTAGGTAACGTCAATACGGTGATGTCTACGAATACATGCGTTGTGCGGAAGTAATGTTTCTGCTTGGCCGTAGTTACCTTGGCGGCTGCTCTTGTTGACGTGACGCGTTGGCGCGAGTCACGAGCACGAGCACGAGCAACATCGAGCCATCAGCGGCATGGACACATCGCAAGCATACTTAAACGTGCAAGATGTCAAGCTTGTTGATGAGCGTTTCAAGTGCTTTTGACAACAACGCTATAACTCAAGGGCTGACCTTGATCGATCTGCCATCGGAACTACTTATCTACTTAGTTGACTTCCTCGATTGGCCGAGCATAACAAGCTTACGCTCTACGAGTCCACGTCTGCGAGACTTGGTCAACCAGAAGACACTCCTGAAGCAATACTCAATATGCGCTGCAGATCTGCTAATAGAGGAATATGCTCTTATCCGCCAGATAGAGCAAGAATTCTGGGAAGCAGCAGAAGAGTCTTTCCAAGGCTACCACTCCTCATCCTACACATCTTCCAGTCTCGATCCCGATCTCCGTGCATATGAGGAACGGTACAAGTGCCTTCACACGAAGTTGCCATGCTACCATTGTCTGCGCTGGTTGCCAAGCCTGACAGACGAGGCAAACTTCGCAACCGAATCAATGTTCAGTCGCGGTCGAAGCACAGGTCCTTTCAATCTCGGGGGGAGGGACGCCATGAAGCGGATATGTGTTCCGTGTGGTATGCGCACGAAGCTCTATCCTAGGGGCACCAGAGTGAAGCACTCTGTTGTCTGCGCTCGGTGCGAGGTACTAGCTGGGCCGCTAGAGGACTGGGCTTGGTTCTGGAAAGACCCAAAGAAGACGTGGCAAATGTCGTATTACTGCCGTGAATGCTTGGATGTGCCTAGTGTCGTGACGCAAACCCTGGAGCAATATCGTCATGAGAGGAAGTGGAGGAAATATGAGGATGGAATGAGACAGGGCAAGAGGTACCGGCTCGAGAAGGGTGCAAGGCTGAGGCAAGAGCGGGCGATGACACCGGGGTTAGAATTGGGCAGTTGGGGACTTGTCAATGCTGATGAGGTAGATGCGAAAGCTAAAAAGCGGTATTGTGCTGTGATGCAAGAATGGAGATTGTGCCATTCATGTAAGGGCACAGATTGATGCGGTGCGGACAACTACTCGCTGTAGGTGTGTAGTAGATGACCTGTTAAGACGGCACTGGAAGCTCTTAGTTGTGCACGAGGTGTGTTTGTGGTTCACATGTCCATTTATCAATCGATCAATCTCGAGCACTGACAGGCACGAAAGCCAAAGGACAAACAGCCATAGCGCATGTGGTAGTTATTGTATTCGATGGTATTATCATATAAGCATGGCCATACTTTAAAAGCCTGTAAAGAACGTGTCAGCTTTCAGATGGCCAATGGCTGTGATTAGCTCCTCTTACCATCTCTTTTAGTCTACATCGCCCCACGTAGTGTTTGTATCCTTCGTCCCTGGGTATCTAGCGTCGACTCGGTAGCAGATGCCCACACCAGATTGTTCGTGTGCTCGCTTACAAGCTCAGCACTCTGTATGCGTGTCTCGTTCTAGGTGAGACTTTGTGCTATACAAGTCTCTTTCGCGTTTGAAATCCTTTTTCGGCCCGGTACCATCTCAAGCTCGTTATCACATTTCATCTCGTGACAAGATCTGTATACTCTTCTCCCATGTGCCAGCCTTCCTGGTTGGCTCTTTATACGACTAATGATTTTCCACATTCCTAGCGTCCATTCTCACCATATTGGACTCCCTGCATAGCGCCACCATTCATGATTGGTGGCAATGTCCGAGAGGCCTCAGAATCCACGCCGTTCGTGTAGCCGCCATTATACTGTGATATTGAGTTTGGGGGTGGTTGGAAGCTACCTCCGTTGACACGAGCAGAAAGCTCTTTGAGCTGCATCTCCATTTGATGCATCTGATCGCGTTGTCGCTCGAGTTCTATGCGTGTGGATTTGTTCTGACTCTCGAGTGAGTTGATGTAGTCAATTGCTGTACGGGACATTAGTTTATGGACATTGCCGTCCTCGAAAGATGTGCTTACCTCGTGCTAATGTCTCCCACTTCGAAGATTTGTTGTTCTGACCGGCAGGGAGTCTGTTCCGCAGTTGTTCGAAGCAATCCTTCATTTCACTCCTTCGCTTTCGCTCGGCCAGCTTGTGGGTGACTCGTAATTCTGGTGTTCGGCTATAGGGTGTAGAACTCGTGGGTGAGTCGGGGTCTTCTCTGAGAGAAGATATTCTGTCGTGCGACGGCATCGCAGTATGGTGATGGTGATCTGGCAGCTCTGTGGGAGTGTTAATGTCTACATGACTGATCGAGGTGTACTGCATACCATGCTGACCCGGTGGTAGTGGCCTATTAAGCTCACTGTACAACGAATTCGTGAAAGAAGATGCCTGACTATTCCGGCGCGAAATGACCGATTCTGGTCGAACGGGAGACTCGTCTGGGTCTGGAAAAGCCCAGGGCTGACCTCGGGTGGGTTCGGCAGCGAATTGGCTTCTGTCGCGTGGATGCTCCATGATTGGAGGAGCAATACGACCAGCGATGGGATTGCGCGATGATATACTGTTTCGGGACCAGTGAGGAGAAATGGGAACGCTACCGTTGGACAGTCTGGCACCATTGGTGTGTATACCTCGCTGTTGTTGCAAACTCGAAGCTAGCGATGTCTGCGATACGTTTGCACTCTGATTGTAGGGAGAGGTTGGTCCATTGAGTCTCAATGCATCCAAGCCTTGATACATGCGACTATCGACGCTGCCACGTCTCGAGTCATTAAAATCACCACTGCCGCGATGTTGATTCAGGTCAAGGTTATGGTGTGGTGCAGCAGAGTTCCGCTGAGAAGCAAAGCTAGATGGCGGCATGGGAGGCTCTGTGGATGTATATTGTTGAGGTTGATGGTTGGGAGAATGATTTGTCGGAGAAGTCAGGTACGGCATAGTGTTGGTGGATGTTGTTGATGACGCTGAAACTAGAATTGTAAGCAAGGCAAGGGCAGAAACAGTATTCCAAAGCACTCACGGACACCCGTCGTACCTGTCCAACTACCCGCAGAGTCTCTTGAGGTCAGGCCTTGTGAGGACTTCTCGTATGAGCGGTTATCCACATCTCGAGTCAAAGTGCTGATAGAAGGCAGTTTCTGCGATTGTGAAGGAGAGGAGCCCATTTCCCAAGGACGGTGTGCGGAGGAGGTCTCCATGGTTTTTGAGTCTGAACTGAGATGGCAATATTATGAGCTCACAAGGGCGAGTGACAAAGTTGCGGTATATGCCAGCGCGGAACCCCAGGTTGTGGCGCGGGCTCGAATACAGGTAGAAGGTTCCTCCCGCAGGTGCTTGTGGCACTGTAGGCCTCTTGCACAATGACTGGTTCAGACAGCGGTCACAGGAGATCAGTCACAGAACGTGCGACGAAAATTCTCCGAAGAGCTAGCACAACAGATCTTCGTAACACCTGCGCGGTAACGGTGTGCACGATCCAGTCGAGGTCGTTCGTCAAATAAGAGGGCACAAGATGTGTGAGCTCGGACAGTGCTCTCAGAGAGCAGACGTCCAGCAGTCGAGTATTACAAGTGTTAGATCTAAAGGCGTCTTGCTTTCCAATGCCGTGGTGGTCTGGTGCGCATGCAGCAGTACTGAGTTGATTGTCCTCCCACGACTTTTTCAGAGCAGCTAGTCTCTGGCCTCAAGCCGTCTCGTGCGTAATGGTTCTGGTTGTTGAAGATGCAGGGAAAGAATGTTATGCAGTTGGCCGGGCGATGGGTGAGGTAGAACGCTGTCGAGTCTTTGGCGCGTTCAAGTCGAAGTTACACCGTCAGACTGGCGAATCTCGGCTCCAGCGAGACGGTGAGATGGTGGGATGGGAGGTGGTGCTGAGGTCGGACTGGCTTGTGGCAGGTCGCAGGTTGCAGGTCGCAGGTCGCAGGTCGGTTGGTGAACGTTGGATAGTGCGACTTCACTGAAGCTGAAGGTAGACCTCGAAAGGCACAAAGGAGAGTTGTTCGGGCTACCAGATAGATGATGACTAACAAGACAGGCCGGTTATGCTGCCAGCTGCAGTGAGAGTGGCAGTGGCAGTGATACTGTGACTGCCTATCGCGTGCTTGGTACAATGTCGAAGCATGCACAGTAATACGGGAGCGAAGTCAAAAGGAACAGCGTAGGAGGCAAAGCACAGTACCAAATGCTACAGGCGCATCAGCGCGAGGTTCCTCTCCACAATTGAACGATCTAGTTCATCATGGCGATGGTCAAAGAGCCCTAGATAAACGTGGCATATGGGCCATCATGCCAGTCTAAACTGAGTCTGTCGCCATTCGGAGGCTGCCCTTGCTCGTATGCGGTCAATACTCCTGCCCCATGTGCCGAATTGGAGCACAAGGCGTAATTATTGCTGGCAGACACGGACTGCCAGTGGCCAAGCTAGCTGCGAAGAGCGAGCCCGTCCACCTAGACTCGCTGCGCACCCCGGCATGGCTGAGCCTGGGGATCCACCATCCGAAGCCCTAGTATTAGTGCTAGTATCGGTAGCCGACCACCGCTCCAGAGCCCTGCCACAACAAGACTTCATTCGTGCATGAACAGATGGGCACGATGTAATCATCTACGCATGTATAAAACTGATGCCTATCGTTGTTGCTGCTTCAGTGGCGGTATGCGTCCAAGCTGTCGTGGATACATTCTCAGCTCAGCTACAACTTCAATCTCAGACTACGGATTGGCCCCTGCGGCCCTCGTGCCATGCTCGGACGATAGGCGAACGGGCTGATCAGTGATTTCTTGTGGACCAACACGAGTCTGTACCCACGTGTCGCTCTGCAGGTAAGTTTCGCAAATCCGGTGGGTCTCAGCTCTTGGAGCTTCCTCGTTACATTTCGCCAGCAACAGCATTGGAATCTTCTGTTGGCCCTACGCATTCTGGGTCCTTCGTGCTTCTCGAGAGGATATGCATTGAAAGATCCCTCTGTTTCAGCACAGTACTCTTTTCAAGTCAGTGGTTGGAGCAGTCCACGCTATTTCGACCTTCCCAAAGTATAATCTGGATCTCTTGACAATTTCATCCTGCCGAACATTCTCCGTCCGGTCATCGCCAGATCTTCTTGTAGGCTGCTTCTCGTCTACAAGGACGTGCTCCGCTACCTACTAGGTACGTCTAGTTTGAGGGGCAGGCGCCGCGCGGAGCGGAAGCAATATCTAGTCTGCTCGCTACACACATGTCAGGCAAGGATTATTTGCGAGCTATTGACTCTGGCTATGGTTCCGGGCAAGCCGCACAGTGCCTGTCGACAGATTGCACCAAATCATTGTCACGAGGCAATTGCTGGCGTGCTTCGGAAACGATAGGTCTGTCACTCGGCAAGTACCTAGCCACGACGATTTTGTCGTGGTCGCCTTGTCATCTATAAGTAGTTAATGAGGCTGATAGAGGCTCTGCGGGCTAGGGTACACTAGCCACAAGGTCTCGTACATGTAAGGTCAACGTTAGGGTTGCAATAGCGGAAACCTCCTCGTAAAACGTCGGCAGTGTTTGCCTCCTCACCTCTCGAATTGTAGTAAGCAACGTCGCAACCATCTTCTACGCAATGCCGTCTGTCTCGACTTCAGAGGGATTACGGACGAGAGCGCCAATAGTTGCATGATGCAATGTGTGATAGGTCGAGATCCCCTTGCTGCAAGACAAACGTGGCTTCCGGCGTGCATGTCCCAGGATGATCCATTACATTTTCGCTTTTGCTTAGACTACGTCTGAACCCATGCAGTCTCATCTTCTTGGTTGACAGTCTCACATAAGTAATCCTCGCAACGCATAGCTTGGCTGCAGTTTCGTCGTTACTGCACAGGCCCGCATCTCGAGCTATTCCAAGCACTTGAGGCTGCAACGTAACTCTTTTGTCACATCGTACACGTGTTGGAGCACTTGAGTTCGCAGAAGTCCGTTTCTTTTAGCAGCTCCAGTGATCTGCGGAAAGCAAGGTTTTGTGAGGATGCAAAAGATCACGTACCGTAGGTCGACGGCCAACTGCGGACGATGATCGATTCAAAACGCCTTGGTCGCTCGAAAGTTATACCTCGTTAGGCAATGATAGGAATTCCCACGTTGCACCTGTCTGCGAAGTCGATCCATGACGATAAGAGATCCGAAACTCGGATGTGCTCTCAAGCAGTTGATACAACAGGAGGTCAAGCACCAGTACTTGTCGCCACGGGTTTCGGCCCATGGTGGCAAGCTTGTTCTCGTGAAACTGGTCTTGATGCATGGCGATCGTAGCAGATGAAGGTAGGTCAATAAATGATGGGGTCGCCCAACAGCTGCGTTTCACTAAGGACATAGTTAACCAACCTCGATGCTCCCTCCAACTCCTTGCACATACTTGCACTACAGGCATCAATACTGTCAGACGTAGGTGATGTCTATGTGGTACCAGTACAGACATAACAAGCCGCGTTGGCTCTTGCCCGACACTGCATGTGAAATCAGCCAAGGCGATGTTTGAGCCTCGCCGCTGAGGAATGGTCTGATTGGCTCTTGCAAGGTCAACTCGTTTACGCGCTTCGACGTACTATCTTCATTTCGGGTTTGTTTTGCATTTCTTCACTCAGTCCCTTTCCACCAGTCAATAGCTCTACTGCATCTTCAAAGCTGCCTCAAGCTGCAACAGGCGCTTACGGCACGATGAACGGGCCATCTAGCTCGACATCTCCCAGCGCGTGCGCTTATGATGGTTGTCATCTCCGCCCGCGCCTACCATCACGAATGAGAAGGACACAGTGAGACTGATCAGCTTGATAGCTTTGCTCGAGACATGGAGCCTACCTAGCAGACGTGTCTTAGCATCTCAAACAATACACCCGATGCTCTTCATGCTTTCTGGTCTTCACTCCAGCGGCCTGCTTCCTTTGGTGTTTGAAAGGAGTTTCCATCTTTCTGTTGTTTAGCATTGTCTTTTCATAGAGTCGGCTGCGGCTCTTCTTCGTGCTTTTGCTAACTGGATAGATTGGAGGAGCAACGGACCTCACTCCTGACAGGCTGCAACAAGTCTATCACCATTAATCATAATTTACCACCAGCAGGGCTTGTGTCCGCACATCGATGTCAACATGGCCCAGCTACGAGCAGGCGATCAACAGATCTATGCTCGAACAGATTTGCCTCGTCTGAGACCTGAGCTTCAAACGCGCTCGACTGCAGAAGCGATCCGTCACGCCACAACACAGCGGAACCCGTTTGACTCTCCCGATTTGTCGACGTCTTCCTTGAACGAGACGGACGGTGGTAGCACAAGCGGGCAGGATGAGTTCCATCTCGAAAGATATAGCAGCAATGCTAAGTATGGCCACCTTAGACAGGTGTCGCGCAATACCAATGGCGAGGACACTGACAAGAAGCCGGATCTGAACATTATCACAGACTTCTCTGGCCCGAACATGCCTTTGAAGTTGGAAAAACTTATGGTCAATGAGGTTCCGGCGAAGCAGGTTCGAGCAGATCGAAGGAACAAAGCATTTTCCGTCGTATCGCATAGAGCGATTCGGGCAACCGTGTCGCCCCCAGACGAAGAACGACCGTCTCCTCCGTTCGTATCAACTTCGAGAGAAAGGCGGCAGTCGAAGGGATCAAACAGGGAAAGACCACTGCAAAGGCTCCACGAAGCCATGCTCAAGAAACAAAAGTCGCCCGTCACACAACGTATACCTATCGGCATAACCATCCCTCAACAGGATGCGGCAAGGATCCATCAGACTGCTACAGACAGCGCCTTGCACACTGCCACACCAATGACTCCCGGTATTATGGTCACTTCAGCTGGCGACCAACAGTCATGGGTCTTACAGCCAAGAGGCACGCAAGAGACGAACCGCCCCGCATCAAGTATATACTCGGCCATGCCCACCGAGAAACGACGTGACCTACTCAAGCATCGACCTCCACTACTTCACCTCGGTGGTGCAGAAGACGATGAAAAGTCAGGCTACAGAGCCCCTCGGCCGTCTTACGAGAGTGGTACGCCCATACTATCCGACAGTGCTGATACAGCTCGACCGAAGTCTCAAGGATGGTGGAATTTGATGCTCTCTCCTTTGCTGCGAGCTGGTTCTTTGGCCAGTAAGAAAGGCCTGAAGCCTAGCGATACACCACCAGTACCTCCTCTGCCATTTGCCACCGAGAAGAACCATTCGCCTGCACTTTCTGCTCGAAGTGACCCTTCCTTCATCATCTCGCCCGACGATACTTCCCCTGACACACCGAGACGGCAGGGACTAGCTAGTACGCGAGCTAGTACTTGGTCCCGCTGGACAGAGTGGGAGCAAGAGAGGGAAGCAAACAGCAAGGAAAGTCTTCATGACGAAGTTGTTGTATGTGAGAGGGAATTTAAAACCGATGATAGGCCGCATGACTTGGAAAACGAGGAGACACGCCAAGCTACAGCTGCCCTGGCTCCGAGTGGGACTGGTCTCGCAGCAGAGTACTTCCACGCTTGTGCAGTGGAACAGGTTACAGGATGCCCCTACTTCGAATGCGTCAATCATTCGTGTGCGGAGCGACTTCCAAAGTTGCATTCCATTTACGGTTCTAATCCAAAAGGCCTAGTACTAGCAAGTCCATTTCAGAGTCCACTGATCCAGAGCAGCGACGTTACGGAAGAGAATCCCCGAAGCCAACCAAGCCCGGATAGGGAGGACCACTTGTCACCGAACGAACTATCACCCAACGTCAGAAAAGCAAGTATTGCACCCATGGTCAAAGCAACAACGCTAGGCAATCTCAGCGACAAAGAAGTTGAACCAAAAGCTGCTAATGACCCTACTTCAGGACAAGTATCAGACAAAGAGTCGTCCTCTCCTTCAGAGACGACAGATATAGCGCAGCCGGCTACTACATATTCGGCGCCTCGAAACAATGATGACGATCACCCAGGTATCGCCACAGTAGCGCCACCACCGCAGATCATCGAGGTCAATGTAATTCACGAAGGTCTGCAAGGACCTATACAATCTGAGTCGGTTTCAGAAAAAGCGCTGGGCGCTGATCTCGTACCTATAACATCGCCCGGGCCAGTGTCTCCGGAAGGCCAAAAGTCGATGGCATCAATGGGCGCAGTACCCTTGTCGGAAATTGATCAGAAGCAGCCCAATTACCCGCCATCTGTAGTCTTCAACAATTATGCACATCAAGATTCCTTGCCAGGCAGGCCAGCTTTCGTCACTGCTGAGACAGAATATCCGCCTCTCCCAGCAAGACAGCCAACCGCTCCTGTCACTGCGGCAGACCTTGCAGCTACCAACCGGCGTTTCAGCATTGAAGGGAGACGACAACGACACGAGAGGGAGGATGCAGCAGCGAAGAAGGTCGGTGGTCTCTGGCGTGGACGAGGCTGCTTTCCGAAGAACGGGTGTATGGGAAGAGGCGGTCCCGAGAATCGTGCAAAGAGACGATGGGTTGGCGGTATCATCGTGGGTTTACTTGCCGTCGTTATCACTTGTGTTGTCCTTGCTGTGACGTTGACTAGACGAGGCGATGGAACACCCATTGACGGACAGTGGCTCAACCTTACAGGCTATCCTCCTATGCCTACAGGTATCCTTACCATTGCCGCACCGAATCTCGCTTCATCACAGAAACAGTGCGTGGCACCATCGACAATGTGGTCTTGCTCAGTACCTAAAGAAGACCGTGATGAGATAGGGACGAACGAGTCTGACCAACCAAATTTCAGATTTGAGATCAGATTCCGCAACGGTACTGTACCAAGTAACATGACGATACCAATACAGAGCAAAGACAAAGGGCGCAGCAAAGTAGCGAAAGACCCTTTTACGAATGAGCTGTTCGTGGCGAACCCGCAGCCGCCACCTCAACTAGAACAAATATTCTTGGGTCAGACGACAGACAATATCACCGCGCCTTTCAACGGTGAAGCCACTCCGTTTTACATCACATTCATGTCCACCTTTCCTGTTGTACCATCGGCTTTCGATAAGGACGGCAGTTCTTCTGGCAAAGAACGCCTGTTACGTCGTCAGTCAAATAATTCAGCTCTGCTGGATGCACTCCCAGCCCCAGCATTTGCAGACGATGGCTCAGCAGCAAATGCGTCTCTCCTCCCGACTACACCCTATATGATCTCCCAGCCTGTCCGTTTGTACAATCGTGGTCTACAGGATGAGCACTATGGCTTCTACAACTACTACGATAAGTCTATTTACCTGTCTGGCGTGCAGATTCATGACGACGGTAACGTGTCGGGACTTGATGCAGTTCTCGAAGCAGATCAGAACGGTGGCAGTACGAAAGCTGAAGCCACTGCACGATGCACCTTCGCACAAACTCGATTCATGTTCAAAATCTACACTAGTGCAGTATTCGGCGCAGGATTACTACCAGGTCCTGCCGATGCCAGCCTCACACATTCTGATGACGCAAAAAAGGGCCACGAGGACAAGACTTCTTCGGCGACGAACTTCGAGCGACCAGGTTCATTTCCTTACCCGGCCAGCATCGTGCTTGATCGACATGGAGGGAAGATTGATGACAAAGTTGCATATTGCTATGGGATGTCGAATGGTCAGATAGTCAAGGATCAAAAGATCATCGTTGGCGAGCAACGAAATGTCGGCGGCGTGTTGATCAATCCTGCACCGACAGTTTTGGAAGACCAGGACGATTTCAACTCAACTGCTGGCGGTATTGATGGCGGAACTGGGGGTTGTGGATGTACCTGGCAGAACTTCCAATAATCAACGATGGAACTAATCGCAGCAAAAGTCATATAGACGACATATAATATGCACATACATGTAACGATGAACGAATGAATGTACAATGCCAACTCCTGAATGGTAGGCGCTTCGACCAGTCGACCTCTGCTCCTAGTGATTGTGTCGACTCAGCGCCAAGACCTGAATCCCCGTCGATGTCCGCTCGCATACGCCATGCCCTTCAACGAATCATCATTCACCTTGAGAACCACCACTTCCTACATCCTCATGCTTGCTGCTCTATCGAGGTCTGTGAGGCGGCCACTGAACAACGTAGCAAGAACGGTCTGGAATACACAATTCTCATCTCCTTCTGTACGCACTGTCACGATGGCCAATATCAGCATTCACACGCCACGAGACCCAAACACCCTGTCCAACTACAACAATTGGAGGACCACCCAGACCGCCGTGTCTCTAGAGATTCTATTCGACGAGCAGATACTAAAGGGCACTGTCTCACACACACTGAAGTCCATCACTGACTCAGAGACCAAAGAAATCCTACTAGACACCAGCCACGTACAAGTTAACAAGGTCCAGATCGATGGTAAGCCGCGCAAGTTCGAGCTTCTCTCCAGGCTCGAGCCGTATGGCAGTCCACTGAAGATCCATCTCGACGCTGGTGTCGAGAATGGAAAATCTCTCGACGTCTCCATCGACTTCGCAACCACATCGGCCTGCACAGCCCTGCAATGGCTAACCCCGGCACAAACTTCAAACAAGAAGCACCCATACATGTTCTCGCAGTGCCAAGCCATCCACGCCCGATCCATCTTCCCGTGTCAAGACACGCCCGACGTCAAAGCGCCCTTCAAATTCACCATCAAATCGCCTCTCCCAGTTATTGCCTCAGGCATCGCCGACAAGTCAAACCCTACGGGACCTTCGTCAACCAACTCCCTCGAAACCCACACCTTCACCCAGTCCGTCCCAATCCCCTCCTACCTCTTCGCCCTCGCAAGCGGCGACATTTCCTTCGCTCCCATTGGTCCGCGTTCCACCGTCGCCACCTCCCCCGACCGCCTCTCCGCCTGCCAATGGGAGCTCGAACACGACACCGAATCCTACCTCCGCGCCGCCGAGTCGCTGGTCTTCCCCTACCAATGGGGCGAGTACAACGTCTTATGTCTTCCGCCCAGCTTCCCCTATGGGGGGATGGAGAACCCAATTTACACCTTCGCCACGCCGACCATCATCTCCGGCGACCGGCAGAACGTCGACGTTATCGCACACGAGCTCGCGCATTCCTGGAGCGGCAACCTTGTGAGCAACTGCTCATGGGAGCACTTCTGGCTGAACGAGGGGTGGACGACGTACCTCGAGCGCCGGATTCAGGGTATCGTGCACGCGGACCCCCGCTGGCGCGATTTCAGCGCGATCATCGGCTGGGCGGCGCTGTCGGACAGCATCAGACACTACGGGGAGACGCACGAGTTCACGAAGCTGATCGTGGATCTCAAGGGGAAAGACCCGGATGACGCGTTCAGCAGTGTGCCGTATGAAAAGGGCTTTGTGTTCTTGTATCACATTGAAAAACTGATCGGGCAGGAGGCGTTCGACACGTTCATCCCGCACTACTTTGAGCAGTGGAGCAGGAAGAGTCTCGACAGTTACGATTTCAAGACGACGTTGCTGGCGTTCTTCGAGAAAGACAACCGTGTGAATAAGAAGCTGGCCGAGATCGACTGGGACACGTGGTTCTACAAGCCTGGGTTCCCGCCAAAGCCGGACTTCGACACGAGTCTGGTCGACGAAGTCTACAGCTTGGCGGACAAGTGGGAGGGCTTCGCGAGTGGACAACACCAACAGTCAGGCTTTACACCCAAACCGGACGACGTCAAGGGCTGGTCCGCGAACCAACTCGTCGTGTTCATCGAACGGGTCCTCACGTTCGAGAAGCCGCTGCCGACGGAGCAGGCGAGGGACATGGGCAGTACGTACTCACTCCGTGAGACGCAGAATGTCGAGGTGTCAAGCCGGTACTACCAAGTGGCGCTTGTGTCCGGGGACACGAGCATCAAGAGCTACGTGACAGACATGCTTGGCAAGGTGGGACGCATGAAATTCGTCAGACCGCTTTACAGGTGTCTAATTGCGATGGACGTGGATCTTGCAGTTGAGACGTTCGAGAAGAACAAGGACTTCTACCATCCGATATGTCGGGCGATGGTCGTGAAGATGTTGATGGGGAAGACGGGGCAGGGGCAGCAACAGGGAGCTTGATGCTCTCGGTCAACGCGGGATACTACTCATGTAGCAGCCCGATACATCGAGGGGCGAGTCAATGCTGCGCAAAAATGCACCCGTTTCTGATCACAAGACTTTGTGTTCTGCAATATCCGTGCTTCTGACCAGTTTCTCCCCTTTTCCTCTCTTTCTCTTTCAATACAGCCGTGGTGCTAACATCGTACCGCGCTGGCCCATCAGCAACCTTTGAGGAGGTGTACGGATCACCAGGTGTCCTAGTACTCGAGCGTCGGGCTGCTCAGAGCAGGACGGCAACACAGCACTTTCGGGGACCCCCCGCGCATGCTGACAACGAACACATAGCTTCGTAGTCATGAACAATACAGCCGCGATACACTGATACACCGCGACGGGCGGAGTGACAAATTTCGCATTCACAGGTCCGGCAGACAAGGCTTGTGCTAGCCGACTCGTCGTATCCGCGCCGGCGGTGACCTGCAAGAGTTTAAACCACAGTGACTGGAAGGGAAGCAGCAGACGCCGGTCGCTGCAGACGTGCCCTGCGTCGTATGCGCCGGATATATTGGAGCATCAGGCTGCCGGTAGCCAGCTATACAACTGCAGCAGCAAGAGCGACGAACGGTCTTGAACCAGCAGCAGACAGAGAGCTGGACCGTGTCAAAAAGCACCATCGACCCAACCCCGTCCGCTACGCCGGGGGAGCAAAGCTGGGCAACGCAGCCCAATCGCGCCAGTCACCGACGGCGCCCGCAAGTGGGGATGTCTTCTCGTGGTGCTTTCCTCGAACGTATGTACGTCGCTTGAGGCACGGTGTACCAGACGCTGCACTGACAAATCACTAGCTCGGTCCGACGAGCAGCCACGTCCGCGTAAGAGCAAAGCAAGCAATCTCAACAAATCCTCGATGCAACCGTGCCAACGGGGCTCTGTCTGGTTTCGATGCGCGCCCGCCCTAGCGTGTCATGGGGGGGAAGGGAAGAAGGAAAGCATGCGCCGCTCAAGCGGCTCAGGGGCCGCGCTGGAGTGGATGACCGGAACCGGACGACCGGAGGAGGGGAGAGCGCCAGACACAGCACGACGCCTTCAAGTTGTCCTTCATATGTCACGCGTTGAGGGTTCTGTTGTGCTGTCTGTCATATCCGGCCGAGTCTCAGGATGTCCCGCGGCAAGCATTGAGTGACTTGATGGACCTGACGCAGGGTCTGCCAGATATGCTCCCACCACGTGTCGTTAGGCTACGGTAAGCAAACTGCTTGAAGAAGCTATTGGTGGATTTAAAATGAATGTGAAGTGTTAATCGTGCTCGTGTGCTGTAATCTACTCACTTGCCTGTGCTGTGTCGTGCCAGCCATATGCTGTATCGAGGGCGTTTGCCGTGCGCAGAACGTCCTAGTGAAGACGGCTGGGGCCTGCCGCCGGTCTAGATCAGTCATGATACATAGCCCAGCTGGCCCTTGAGAGATGGTTCGGGTTTCTTCAATACAAACCGAACCGTGCGTATCAACAGTGGACACGTACAGTACAGCGTGCTGGGACATGTTTTGATGAGTCGATGTGGAGAGCATCTGTGCCGCTGGTCAACTATCGAGCCTAAGATCGCCTCCTCGGCATCGGTTCGTGAGGGCGATGAAGGAAGCATTATCATTTGCGAACGCGTGGTGTGAGCTCAGAGCCATCAGGGAGCCATGAGAGGGCGACGCTCTGCTAGAGAACGTCCAGCTTCTGAGCAGATACATGCTAATGCAACTTGTGGAACGTAGCTGATATGGTGGTAAGTGAAGCAACGAGAAAGTCCGGGCTTGGCACTGACTTTGGGCACGGATAGAGCAGCAACGGCAAGCTTGATGAGCAGCAGAGTATCATGTCGAAGATCATACTACAAACTGGTTATGAACGTAACTCTGCATACTAAATTACGAGCAGGAACTATAGATGTGAAGATCAGAGCTATCATACATTTGACTCCAGCGATGGTCTAGCCAATACCACCACCTCGCTCACCAGGATATTCAGCCTTTTCCCGCCCAATAGTATCATCAAATAGTGCTCATAGCTCGTTATCCACAGTCGTAGTGGTGGGTATCAAGGGTGTCGTGGAAGGGTATATCCTTTGCTCTTGTGTCTTTTTGTTTTGTCATCTCTTTACATCTTGTTCTTGCACATGCGGCGAGGCTCGCCAAAGAATGCCACAGTGCTACCTAACCCGCCATATCACCCAACGCTTGGCTCAAACAAATCAAGAAACCACCAGTAGAAACCGTCTACTGTTTCTTCCTCTCGCTGGCACCTTTGACGAATCTGCTCAAATCACCAACAGGCAAGTTCAGCGGGAAGTCGACGGCAGCCAAGAGTTGCACGAAGAACAAATACCAGCCGAGCAAGCAGATGACGAAACACAATGCACCTGCGGCGGTAAGGAGCGTAGGGTTGGCGCCGTGACCGAAGAAGAATGCCGCCAAACAGCCGAAAGCCGGGACCAGAAGTAGGAAGATGAGGAAGAAGACGATGTTCGTTCGGATGGAGATGATACAGTAGACGAAGCAGAGAACGCCCATGTATACCTGGAAGAAGGCGAATGAGCTCATGAAGGTTGGGTTGGATGCAGAGGTGAGTGGTTCGGTTGGGGCATATGCAATCGATGCGTTGAACGATGGCGTGAGAGTTGCGCCAAAGGTAAACCAGAAGCCGCCGAAGGTTCCAAAGACGACGAACGGGAAGGTGTTTCCGAGGACGAACTCGAGAAGCGCTCCGAGAATCATGAGTAGACCGCCAAAGAAGTAGTAAGCACCGCTATTTGTTCAGTCAGCTCGAGCACGCGAGCATGGGGTAAACGCAACTTACGTTTCAGCTGCACCCAGGCCACCAGCTCCTTGCCATCCCATGAGGACGTTCGAAAGGGGCGTAAGGGAGAGTAAGAACCCAGCAAGAGCACTAGTTGACATCAGTTATTGCATTTTGATGGAGGATCATGATCTTCACTTACAGAGGAGTCGGGTTTGCAAACGTGGACCGAATGTTGTTCGATACTTGGTTCTTAGGCGAAAGATATATCTTCTCAAAAAGCTCGGGAGAGATAGACAAGCTGCCGGCAGTTCGTAATCTCCTGAGGGCAGTGTCTTCATCGTGGTAATCGTGGTGCAAATCATATCCTCGGTTGCCATTGACGGCACCATGGCCGGAGTGGTCCTTCTCGATGTCGGCCATGTCGTTCGACATTGTTATGGTTTACCTGGTGGCTGTTGGGGTAGTCTCTTCGGCGATGATTCTCAAGTGCTGATGGACTGAGGTCAACAACAAACGGAGCCGTGACAGTGATGAATGGGTCCCAACAAGCTGAAGAAGGAGACAAGGGTCAAGATGAAGTAACAGACACAGGCTCAAATATGAATCAACGCGTCGGATTCACGAAAGGATCATCATGTCCGAGCTAAGAGTTGAATGCCGCGAGAGGGGATTGTTAGCCCATCGTCCGCTGAACCGAATTGCACGGACCAGTAAGCTTGAGTGTTCTAGTGTTCGCAGGCCTTGGCTCGATGGATACAAGACTGGAAATTGGTAACTCTTGGGTGGAAGCAGGCATCATGATACGATATCGCCGCAGCAGCTAGTCTATGATCATCGAAGAAAGTGGAAGAACTAGCGTAGACGATGCCGAGGGAGGGTTAGGTTAGCTCAGCCATCTCTTGGATTGAGGTGAGATTATACCAATGGTGGAAATGAGCTTGAAAACAAACTCGAATCGCAATGTTGAGCTAAGCACTCGTATCCGGATCCAGCATAGTGATTAGCCATATGCGGGGAAAATGCTGGGGTCGAAACAGCTCTTTCTTGCTGCACATCCCTTTCTTGGAGATAGTGTCGATCGAGGAATCCATCACAGATTCTGCATAAAACGAGATGCGTGCAATGCCTGCCTCACACTCTACCTTGCCAGATTGGTGACGAGTGCACACAGCCCTGTAATTCCGTTACAGGTAAAACAAGATTATTCGGATAGGTAGGCTAAGTAGGGAGTGAGAATGGGGCATCCATGCGTGTCAACTCCAGGCATCCTGGTAGCGCGCTCGAAGCAAGCTGAGGTGCTTCTAGCTGGCCGAGCGGGCCGGTCTCTCGGAAGCTGTCAACGTTGCGGGGCGTCTATGACAATGGTCACAAGCGAGTCAAGCTGAGTCTTTTCGAGACGCTAGACACATGTTTGGAGTGACGATCAAAGACGAATCTGAAGGTCGGTCAACGCACCGCCGGAAGGTGCGCGTCCCAGACGCGGGCCTTCCTATTTTAGGAGCCAAGCGCCCTGGAAGACGCAACTTCCGAGCCCGACAACCAGACCGGACTGCATTTCCTCACACCCGTTAGCATGCAGCGGTAGTTCCAGCACTGTAGAATGCACGACTTGAATGTCGCTCGCTTGTCAGAAATTCGCGCAATGGTAATAGATCTGTGAATTAGATCGATGGCAACGTACAGATACAGTTCAAAACGTTGTCATACGCAGGAGGCTTTGGCTAGTGGAAGTCAAGACCACATCAGCTGCAGGTGTCGCCATGAGCGGACGAAGAGCACCTGATGTCGATCGTGCTTTCTTTGGGTTTCATGTGGCCCTGTCTCGTACAAATACGCACGACCATCCAATCATATGGTGATATGCATCGCTCGGCCGCCGGACGTTAGGAACATGTTCTGCAGTCTCAGATACATCCCCTCTACCGTAAAGTTCACCGTTCGTGCCGGGGGAATCTGTGGAGTTGGCCACTTGACTACAAATATGCAAGATCTTCGGAGCAGAGTGGGGAGTCAAAGGTACCGTACGCGTGTCTTGCGAGAGCCTGTGGGTAATTCTATGACGGTACGGCACACCTGCAAGTGAAGCCTACGTGCACACGACATACTAGCACCTCTGTCTTGCTCTGACTGCGCCAACGACCATATCCATCTGACGCTATGCCTGATGCCTACCGCAAGCAAATTCGCAACGACATGACTATGACTCTACGGGGGTATCACAATGACCAAACAATACTTCGCTAACGACAACAGTCAATCGGTTCGTTGATGGCTGCTCAGCCCCCGCCAGCTTCAAGTCTCGAAGCGACGCCCTTCATCCTCTGCCACTCTCTTACGTCTGCTTCTCCAGGTGCACAATATAGACCTCTGCCAACCTCAAACAACGTGACAACGCCATCAAGGCCGCCCACAGCGACATGACGTCCCTGTCGCTCCTCCCAAGCAAGCTTGTTCAACCCCCTGAATGGCAATATGCTTGCACTGTTTGCGAGCTTAGTCTTGCTCGGGCTGGCTTTTGCAACGGGCACCTCAATATCAGATAGCAGATCGTAGACTTCGAGATCACCGGCGCCGGTGACTGCGGCAAAGACGGAGGGTTTGTTGGGTGACCATTTTGCATCGTAGACTAGATCCTCGAGAGGAATGTCCAGGATTGGTTTGACGAATTCTGCGCCAGTGCTTGGATCCGATGAGCTTACACTGGACTTTGTATGTGAAGAGGAGGTCCCTGGCGCGGCGGCAGGCCTGGTGCGCCAAAGCTTGACCGTCCAGTCCGATGAACTCGAGAGGAGCAAGTCACCGAGGTCAACCGGACCGCGGCCAGGATGATAGTGGGTCGACATGATAGGAGCGGTGTGACCTTTATATGCTATTCTTGCATCGACGCCTGCTTTGGCGCCTGCTCGGTCGTAGCGATGGCAGGGGTAGATTGAGCCTTCTTCGCTACCGACAAGGAAGAAGGTGGGGTCAGAAGCTGGGAAAGACATTGACTTTGGGGCTAGGTCGTCTGTCTTGGTGCCTGACGAAGGTGGAGTTGAGAGGTAAAGGTATTCCTGAGCTTGAGTCAGCATGTCTGGTGACCAGGAACAGACTATGCCGTCGGTATCGGCTGTGAGGATGTTGTGGGCGTTTGGAGTGCCGACTATGCTCAGCGAGAAGATTGGATGGGAGTGACCTAGATGGGAGCCAGGACCTGAGGGTGGTGTTCGGCGTTCCGGCTGACCGTTGCGATGAGAGGACCGAGTATCCCATATGCAGACTTGGCCGGAGTAACAGCCGCCTATGATGAGATTGGGGTGAAAGGGAGAGAAGCGAGCTGTCAGGACATCGCTGCTAGCGTTCAGGACATACTCGGGGCGACTGGGGGCGTGGGTGTTCCACAGAAGGACCAGACCGTTTGGGTCGTTCGGGGCAGAGGGGTTTTTCGTGTAGGAGGTCAGAAGCAGTTCAGGGAAGTGTGGAGAGAAATGCAAATCGGTGATCATGCGCCGTCTGGAGTGGTTGGCGGAATATAATTGCAGAGTCTCTCGTAGCGACTGCGCAGTCTTGCTCGCGTAGTCCTGGCCGGTTTCGAGGGTGTGAGTGCTGGTATAGTCTGCCAGCAGATCATATTCTTCGTCCAAAGCTCGTTCAATGACCTTGGAGGAGCGCTCGACAAAGGACTGGAAATCGAGGGAGTTGGTGACAGCATGGAGTTCGTTGTTGGTCAGCTGGCGCAGGGGAAACCTCGGTTGGGGGGTGGTTGTGGTCGCGGTCGCGGTCGAGGTGGTGCCAGATTGGGCCGACTTCAGCTCGTCCTCGATCTCTCTCCGTAGACTGGCTCTGATCTCGTCGTCTAGCTCTTTCTGCTTCCTGCTAGACCTCCTCCTTCCTCGTCCAGCTGTGTCTTCTTGGACAAAGTCGTCTTCTGTGCCAACGCCTGCGTCTGCCACGGGTTCTGTCTGTACGCCTTTCGAGTAGGTGATGTATTCGGGCTTTGGCTTCTGCACAGCAGGGGCCGAGACTTCTTCTCTGGTAGCCTCGTCGGATTCAGCAGTGGCAGTGGCTGTCTGAGTGGAGACGGAGACCATGGGCGGACGGGGGTGGTGCTCGCCGTTCTGGGGAGTAGGAGTAGCATCGCCGTGGAAGGAACCAGGGCGACTCCTGCTTGGGGAGGAAGTGGTTTCACGCTTGCGGTCAATCAGGCTGGAGACGATACTATCGATCTCTGACCGTCTCTCTTCAGCGGTCCTACGAGGCGAAGCCTGGACTCTGTTAGTGGGTCGTTGCAGCAGGCTGTGGGGGTACGTACACACCTCAGCACCACCAGGCCCCGACCCAGTACTCTGCCTGCCTGCTGAGAACTGTTCCTGCCTCAACTCGCGCTGTCGCTTCAGCTCGGCCAGGCGTGCCTTTTTGGCCAGCAGCTCCTCCTTCCTCGACTGCATCGACGACGACATGGTGGCGGTGGGAGGCTTGTGCTGAGAGAGAACATGAGTTGTACAGTACCGACTGGCTGCGGGTGCTTCCTGCCGTGCGCCGTGTCTCGCTCCTGCCCGTTCCTGTGCTTCTTGAGATGCGTCATCACGTGATGCTACGGCGGACCAAGTACATCCTTGAGCTCCGATTTCTCGAACAGCCAGCTCCCGCTCCCAGCAAAAAGCTCACCAAGCACGCGACGACACGACAGCACCACAGACATCCCCATTCGCTACTACACCTTCGCGCCGACCCCTCGACCTGTTCACCGAGCTTGGTCGACCCAACAACCCGACCTTTGAGCGCAGGAGCAGAAATTTAGCCCTCAACATGTCTACATCGCAAGGAGTCAATGTAGGACCCTCCCACCAGCCACTGGCCTGTTGCGCATCGCCAGAGGCCCTTCTCGTACACAATATACTGACTGTCAAAAGGTGCTGAGGTGGTCGGCGTTAGCAGCCGGCATATTTTACGGCTTCTCTCACCAAAGAACAATCACCGCCCAGAACCACGCAGCACACGCCCAAGCAGAATGGAAGCACAAGGAGGATTTGATACAGAAGGCTAAGCTGGAATGGAAGAAGAAGCAGAACCCCAGTGCATTCACCAAAGGCGATGACGGTGGTATGTTGCGCTGCCCCAACTTTCAAGCCTACAGTCTTAACCCTTTGCAGTCGTCACCGATCCCGAGGACAAGAACTTTGACCTCGAAGCATACCTACAGAAAATTACTGCCGACCACGCGAAATGAGAAAACACCCTCCATAGATATAGTCGACAGCAGTTCCATGTCCCTCATGGCGTTGGCACAGCCGGACAATGCGAGAAGAGCACTGCGATTCGAGGTCTAGATGGCATGGCGTTATATATGATGGCTTCGCAAATCTCGCTGTTCCATGTGCTTGATTTAAGCACGCGCGCTGGGCGAACAGCTGTGTATATGCCACTTGGCGGACAGGAGATGTGTTTGTACAATACAACTACTACAACCACACCAAATATATCATGTGGACACGACTGCCTACGCTGCCTCGTCATGCTGACCAGAAGACTCCCCAGGAATGCACAGAGAGAAGCAATTGCTAGGCTGACACTCGGCCCGAGCTTGCAGCTGGAAGCCGGGGATACCACTGCACTAATCACGCTAATCATACTCACCCAGCTGCACTATCAGCTTTCAACTTACTTCGCACGCCCAACGCTATTGCGCTCAACCTGACGTTGTCCAACGTCAGGCGAGGCCTTTCTCTATAACAAATGTTCCAGCGGTTGTCTCGTGAGTCTCTCTTTCTTTCTCTCGCAAGTATAAACCTGCACTCCAGAGAGACAAGTGGTGCTATCAGTCGTGCTCCTGCTGTGCTCGAGATTCTGGATTAGCCCGTGAGATTTCTTGAGCCCTGATTTGTGTTCACTTGCTCCTGATGACCGTCACTCAGCTTGGGCAAAGGTCAGACCAGGCCAGACCAGGCCAGAGCCTATCAACAGAATCTGAACTGATCTGCTTTCTGAAGACCATCGAGCAAGGCCAAAGGAGAGGCCCCACCATCAAGCAGAATACACAGGCACGATCTGGCCCAAGCTGCTCGAACACTTCACCGACAACACGTTCAGCGAGCATTCGGGTTATCTGCCGCCCAGAACTGCTTTTCGAGCTAGTCATTTGACACGCGCTGCACCAGTGCCACGCGACCCAATCCAAACAAAACATGAGGGCAGGGCACACGCTCAAGGCGAGTTACTGACAGCCACGAGTGACCGGTTGCCTTGCCGGTAGTCAAGCAGAGAAGCAGCAGGTTAAGGCACGTGGCCTGGCTAGATCAACTCGTGTATAGCTCACGGCATGGCATTGCATGAAGATGAAGGTCTTGACGGTCACCAAGTAGAAGTTTGGTCATGGTAATGAGTATAAGCACGAGCAAGCACGAATACTAGTCTTTCCCCCTTTTGCTACCATCCATCTTAACACTCAGCCGACCGTGCTACGTCTCATCTTCGTTAGCTCGAATGGCGTCCTTGAACCAACCAACACCTCGACCCGTCCACCGCACGACTGACCGACCAACTGAAACGATAGTGGACGAAACAAATCAATCCAAACAAAAAAAAGAAACAAAGACCTGTCCCGCCCAATTACATCCGTTCTATAAGCAGGCGCGTGCGTGGTTCCTCCTTCCACCGCGCCGCCCGCCATACCACCCAGCCCGCCGTCCCCGGCACAGCATGCGATCATGTCAAGACTTACCATGCCTCTTCGTCGCAACAGCTAGCTAGCTAGACTGCCGTCGCTGTTTGCTTGCGGTGCCGCCTTGATGCCGAGCATCGCGGACCAGCGTCCTCGCACTACGGCCCCACAGCGCTGTTCACATCAGCCTGGCCGTTGCGGGATCGGGAGAACGAAAGAGAAGGAAGAAAAGGTCCGGATTGCGTGCGCGCCACGTCCAGTAGTCAGCTGCGTCAATGACCTCGCCTCGTCTCACACGCTTTTCGTACGTACAGATACTCAGCGAGGACTCGTGCTACTCTTCGCACTTAAACCAATAGTGACAAACGTCGCGGTGGCAGACAGGCGCTCCAGGAGTTCCAGCCTCACATGCACAGAGATGAGAACGAGGAAAAAGTCGCGGTCCCATAAACATCACATTCAGCTATCGTCGCCAGCTATGTGATGAGCAAAAGGCATCGTTCGTCATGTGCTATGCAAACATCCGCCTGCTTCTTAGCAGGGTCGTCGTCTCCTGTGAGCAAAAAAAACTATAAAAAAAAACTACAATAGCTCCAACACGGCGTGCTCTTCCTCCATGGCCATCGCCTGTGTCTGAGTTCCTCCGAGACTCGTCCAGCTAGTTGCTAAGAACAGTCCGCAATGCATGTGATTCCATTCGGGGTGTGTCCATTCTTTCCGCATTCGTAAGGAGTGTCCATCAATGTTGCGTCGAGGTCGAGCACACAAAAGCGCTGTGCAAGCGGTTGTAGCCACCCATGCGGCTAATATCCAATCAGTTCGATGCACTGCGTGTAGGTAGGTGTAAAAGCAATCAAAAGAGATTCGTATCGTATTCGTGTCTTTGTGGCGTGAGCCTGTCCCGTCTCCCTGTTCTCCAGGTATTCTGTATAAATTGGTTTTGGTAGTGCGAGTACAGTGGTTCGGAGTTTCATACATCCATTTCCTCCGCAAACAACAGCAAGAACGTCAGTCAATCCCAGCAAGTCCAGCATGCATAAAAAGTCCATCGGAGAATTGAAAAGGTCGTTCACCACCGTTTCTTTATCCATCCACCAGCTTCCGCTCTTCCTTGTTTCCTCCTCCATCACGCTCATGGGTATCGGGTTGTGTTTGGTGTATTATATATATGTATTTGGGCATCAATCGTCATCACCAGATCTCGCGATCGCATTCCTCCCTCCGGATCCAAAGATAACGCTTGCTAAAACGTCAGACGGTCGCCATCCGTAAGTCAAAGAGCCACTAGACAGACCAGGCAAGGCCGCTGTAAATGAGATGAGTTGAGTTGAGTTGAGCCAAGTCGGGTCACTGCATTAGCCCCTGATAGGCGTGAGTGGCTGAAGAAAGCTCTACTCATCCTCACCATCACCATCGTCGTCGTCGTCATCAGCACTCTCACTAGAGATCTTCGTCTTCTTGGCAGGCGCGTCATCATCGTCATCCGACGGCGCCTTGCGCTTGGTGCCGCTGACAGGTGTCTTCAAGTCTTTGTTCTCAATGGACGAGCCGTCGTCGCCCTTGCCCTCTTTCTCCATGGCGGCGACCTCATCAGCGGTCAAGAATCGACCGCCAGGGCCACGAGGTCGCCTCATAGCGTGATTGTGTCGCGACTCGTGTAGGTATGGCTTTCGTCCTTTCGATGTCAAACGCAGCTGTTCTTCAAGCTTCTGACGCGCCACTCTGCGTTTTAGGATTCTGTGAAATTGCTTCGCGTTGACATAGAGCGGCGCCTCCTCGTGTCCACCCGTAGCAATCTCTTCTTGTGGCGCTTGAACTGGCTGTTGCGGAGGCTGCATGGGCGGCGGTACAGACTGTCGAGCCATGCTGTTCATTACGGGCTGAGACATTTGGCCATGTGGACTCGTGACGTGACTCATTCGTCGTTGCTGATTCATGGGAGGGCCTTGTGGCATTCCGGAGGACATCTGTGGCATAGCTTGACCTGCGCCTGTGTTAGTAAAGCTCTTTGAGACTGGTTGCGCTCTCTGCATACCTGAAGCCGCTGCAGTAGCCATGGCTGCTGCCGCCGAGGTTGAAATGCCAGGATTCTGGTACATGTTGACACCGCCATATTGTGGATAGCCCATTGATTGAGGTCCCTGGTATTGATTCTGGCTTTGTGATGGTAGTATAGGTGATGCCTGTGGATTGTGCTGGTTCATGTGTGACTGCGGTCCAGATGGTGATGTGAGAGATCCCGCGTTTGGACCTTGAGGAGATGTTTGGTAGCCACCACCAAGGTGAGGATTGTGCGCGTCGTGCGGTTGGTATTGAGAGTATGCCTGCATCATGACTGGCGGTAGGATTGACGGAAGTTAGACCAAAGCAGATGTCGATGTATCCTGAGTGGTGAGTAGCCCAGATAGTGCAGCGCGCGATTGTGGACTGTCTCCGGAAATTCAAGCAACGTGCAGATAGTTGCAGTGAGAGGACGAGTTGCGAGGGAGGTTCGATGGGTTGTCGGAGCGCGCCTCTGGGGATGACAAGTTGTGAGCAGCGAACCACAAGCCTTCGGAAGCTGATTCGACAACTCAAATCAACAAGGCGCAGTCTGATCTCTTGGGTTAGTCTTTGCTGCATAAACGACTGGTCACTGGATCGCAATGTGGGCACCAATGCAATATTGGGAAGCAGGAATGGGCGACTCACTTGTGTTTGTGACAAAGACAGTTAGAAAGGGTCTCAAACGTGCTTGTCGGAGACCAATATCAAGACGATGCTCAATCACTTCGGTCGTCTTGTGACGTTGTCGAGCAATCTACTTGCCTCGCTTTGGGCGTCTGTGCAGGAGAGCTAGGGTTGGTGATGCGATCGATGTGCTGTCACTGCGGACTGGCGGTGGGCGTCGAGTGTGGCGCGGTAGTTTTGCCTTAAAGTTTGCTTGCCTCGACTCTTGAGACGATGCTCAGACTCCGTGATGCTGTTGACCTTGCGATTGTTTCAAGGGTTGGTAGTCGGTACGACCAGGGTTCTGCTTTCCAGAAGCCTAGTATAGTGTTTGCTCAAGCTGGTAAAGCGACCTGTATATGGAGCCTTTCAGGTAGCTGAGGTGGCGTGTGAATCAATATGATTCGATTGTGAATCTGGAGCAAAGATAATATGTATTAGTATGGCGTGGTGCGGTGAACGGTAAAGTGTTATTGGAGAGGCAGGCCAGGTGGACGCCGTGAAAAGGCGGTCATTGGGAGAATATGCAGAGATGCGTTGGCATGATGCACTAACCTGGAATCACTAGGATAAGGGCGCACGAGTTCTATTCTTGTGCGATGACGGCGTGCCGGTAGCGATGCAGTCGTGGTCGACTTTCTGAATCTGCCCGCTCTGTTGTGTAATGTCATGCAAAGTTGTCCTTTGAGCCGAGGACTTTTGATGTGGGCAGGTTTCTTGCCGATGAGCTGTACGCGCTCGTCCCTACGTAGTTCTTGGCGACTTGAGCGAAGCTGGAAGATGGGAGACTGTGACGCGAGAAGCTGGCACTGCTGTCACGCGTCTATATCAAATGTTAGAGCACTGGTAGTCTTCTGTAAGCGCCTTAAAGAAGCTGTCGAGGTACAGGTAGCTTCTGACTGTTGTGGCGGCAATAACGCGACGTGCAGCGAAGCGTGGTCGCGCTTATCGAGAGATGAGCCTTCTGCAGCACGTAGCAACAGTGTGGCACGCGTGAACTTGTGGCTTTACTGCAAGACACAGCTGCTTATTGCGCGACAATGAACCAATAGTTGGTTAGCTGGCGGAGGACACCAGGTACGTGGGACTGGGGTTGTGAGGAACGAAAATTGATTCGTGGTAGGAAGGAGTTTCCAAAGATGAAGTCGGCGACGTGAATGGTCGCTTAAGACAGCACACAACCACTGAGCGACCAGTGTGCTCGATAGCGAGGCGTGGAGTACACTGGCAGTGAGCTGATTGTTCCCAAGTATGCGATGAGAAGGTGATTGGGTAGCGACAAGATTGTGTGACAAGCAGACGATTGGTGGAGGAAGATGAAAAGAGACAGGCAAGAAAATGGTTGGTTAAAGAAGTGGGAGAAAGGCTTTGGGCGAACGAGAGATCAGCTTCCAGCGCGATGGAACTGGGGAAAGTGTCAGCCTTCGGCAGACTTAACCTGGCTCGCCACACCTCATCGACAAGACCCACTTGGCGCGTCGAGCACGGAGTTACGGTCTCTGGTGACGCGCTGCAAGCTCGGCGAGCAGAATCGCTCACGTCGATTAATACCGACAAGTTAAGAAAAAACAAGTAAGGGATCAAGTAGAGAGTCGTATAATCACGGGATAAAGTGTTGCATAACTCGCAACGACCAGTTTACTATTCTTGAGCAGCTTACGTAGATTCCAGTCGTATTCGCGCTTCCCCAATTTCCCTTGGGATTATCGGCTAAACCACGAAAGTGATGCTGTCTTGCAGATTTTAGCGCGTGTGACGATGCCACCGAGTCATACTTGTTTTCGCACCTGCCGTGCAAGTTCCCCAAAAAGCTAAGCTCGCTTCCAGTCTCTAGAATACGCCTGCCCAATTGATGCACAGAATCAACAAGGCAATTATCGAGCAGCTTCTTTGTAGAATCGCGTATGGCCATTGGTGGTAGCTGTGCTTTGTTCTTTGGTATCTACTATTGGGCGTGTTTCATAACAACAAGGTATTAGGTAAAGTTCTAGGTAGGCAAGACGTGTCGGCATCGCCTGCAGTAGTTTTCGGCCCTGACTGTGATGCTCCGCCGCCCAAGCAGTGCTTTTGAGCATCGCAGTCAGCCTGGTACATGCACAGTCATGCAGTGTTGAGACACATCTTACGGAGTACAGCTGAACCCACTACATCAGTCTGTGCTGTACCCGAGGGCTTGCGTCCATGTAGAAGTCTCGTTTGTCCTTCTTCCGCCTGCACTGTGCGCATTCCTATGAAAATTGTGCTTTGGTGCTCATTCTGGGCTGTGTCGACCTGATTTCTCGAGCAGCGAATCACACAATTGATCAACGGGCGGCGCTTGCCATTGGTTCATCGTCGCGGCTTTTTGGGGCATTGCTTGTTCCATTCATCGTTGATAGGTGATTTTTGTGATTCGTTGTTGATTGGACGCGGCATGTTTCAATGTTCTTCGAGTACCGCATGCTAGAATCAGACCACGTGTCGGTTCGGATCGCGTTGAATGTTGACGGCCTGCCATGCTCAGTCTGCGAGCACGTTCCGCAACATAGCTAGAAAAGCAGGCTGCATTTTCACAATTTCTTGTATGGGAGGCTTCTCCGGCTCGCCGGCGCTCCGCCTTAGTCGATCTTGTTTCTTTGCTCGTCTTCTACGTTCTGCTGCTATCGGGTCGAGATCGTCTTGCGCTGCTTCTTCTTCACTGTCGTCGTCTTCGTCATCTTCCATGTTGAGATCCGCGAGGTCAGACTGCGAAGAGTTAGTCAAAGTTGCCTTCCCACCGGTAGTAGTACGTACCTCATGCAGTCCAAAGTCACTACTTTTGAATGAGCCAATTCCAGGCATTGAGCTTCCACTTGTGCCCTCAGCGGCCATCTTCTGCCGAGTCTTGTCGGCATGCCACTTCTTCCGTGCTTCTTGCCAGCTGATCAGTGATTCGATCTCCGCTATACACTTCTCTTGATCCACCTGCTTCATGTCAAGCGCGCCGCGGAAGATAGCGTTCATATCGAGTTTGCCGCCTTTGGGACCCTTCCTCAAGAAGTCGAGAATCTCTTCGATCCAGCCCATAAGTGCACCGAATAGTCCGTTGTCGTGAACATGCACTTCATGCACAAACTTGTAGAAGTTATGCTCGTGTCGCTGACAAAGGTCTATGAACGACTGCACCGTTTGGTTCGGATCGGCCGAGACGTCCTGTCTTTGCGCCGTCTCGACAGTCTTGATGGTGTCTTCCGCAAACTGAGCAAAGTCGGTAATACTGTTGTAGACGTTGGCCGACTTGTACACTCTGACAAGTGGCTCGTAAAAGATGGTGAAGAGGTCGCGGAAGAGCTGTAGAGTGGTTGGCTCTTCAATCATGTGTGCCATCATCTCCTTATCTCTCTTCCGTGTCAGCAACTTCAGGAGCTGCTTCAACTTGGAGAAGTCCTCTGCACCTTGTTTCAGCTCGTCATCAACATTCTCGATTGCACTATTCCAGGCGACGTAAGCATTGAAGACCTTTTGGATCTGGCGCGCGCTCAATGCTGGCGTGAAATGCTCGGATCTTAGTATCACCACGACCGTGTCGACGTTTTCTGACTCAGCCTCAGCCCTAAGCTCGTTCTTAATTTCCTCTGGTGCTTCCACGAAACGCTTCAGCTTCTCCACAAAAACTGGCTCGTCGATTTCCGCAGCGACACCATCAACAGACTTCTGCGCTGCCTTGATACCGTTGTGCAGAGTGGTCGAAAAGATGCGCTGGAGTAGTGACCTGGTGCCGAAGGGCTGTGCTAGGAAAAGATCCAGGACCCCCGACATGACCGCAGCTGGATTCGCAACACGAATCACGTTCTTCATCACAGTATAAGGAAGTAGTGAATGGATCTGTTTGAATTGAGCGAACAGTTCCGGGGAATTGTCCTCGGCGAGGAAGAGGTGGTATATCGTGGCTGCAATCTCTATTCGAAGCCACTCCGCAAATTTCTGATATTCAGGACTCAATTGCTGTATGGTGTCTTTCTGTTTGATTTCGCCGAATAGCTTGGACAGGCCGTTGCTTTCGACAATGCTTCGGCGGAAGCGCTCCATGTAGACGTCCAGCTCTGCTGCTCGCTGTCTCGCAATCTCGTAGAATTTCTGCTGCTCTTCCAGTCGTAGGGCATCCATCTGCTTGCGGTTGTTAATGTCTTCTAGCTCCTCCTCATTGAGCTTGATAGGAGTGGATTTCAAGAATTCGTGAATCGCCCTCGACTCGGCGATCTGGGGATTTTGCAGAAGCGTTCTTAGCGATGCTCTTAACGACACTCTTTGATCTTCTCGGTGCAGCCGAACACCCTTTGGACTTTCGGCTCGACTACTGGACGTGGATGGACGAGGTGATCCTCCCACACTAAGTCTGGAGGCATTCGACTTGCTGAAACGAGTATGCTTGAGGAGATTCCGGGAGGACGATTTGCTCTCTGTGTTGGCGGTGTCCTGAGTAGAGGCGGATGACACGGAGGAAGCATCATCGTCATCTCCGCCAATGGAGGCGAGCGTGTTCTTCTTGTTTTTGCGAGGTAGTGGTGGAAGGACTTTGCCTGGCATTTCGGTGTGCAATTGCTTGTGCATGGCGACGAACTCGCCATATCGCTTGCCAATGTAATATGCTGGTTGATCGGCCCTCTTCACACGGATGAGAAACTCGGCATGCTGGTGGTGGCGTACATGTCGCTTGACAGAGGTTGTCCTCACACCTGCGACGTTGACATCCCAGCCGTTGATGAAGTTGCCCTCGGGTATGTTTGCGATCAAGCCCTGCTCGTTAGCTCCTCTGTCGACGACCTCCATCTCCTCGAATCTTATTCTCTCCTCGTAGCCCGAGGCAGTGGGGATACCAGAAACCATCATCAGCTCGACCAGCTTATGGGCTTTGTTTGCTAGTTTCCGCCTCTTGGTCTCTTCTAGCCTGTCTTCGGAGGACGAAATGTACTTGCTCGCGAAGGATTCGAGAAACACCTGCACCTTATCCTGCCAAAACTCCTTCTCTTTGGCTTTATCAAGGAAGGGAAAGTTGCGTACATGGTGGACGAACAGGTAGCGCAGTATAGGCAGTTCTGAATCGACGGGTGAAACTTCTCCATATTGGGACCGAAAGGGTGCGCCAAACCTTTGCAGGGCGGTTGGGGTGTTCAACTCCTGTATCTCGGCATAGACTTCTTTAGAAATGAGCTCTCGCTTGAGGTAGTGCTCTTCCTTGCCCGTCAATAGCTGGCCTTCCGGCAGTATTGAGTGGTTCCTCTCTTGTCTGGCGGGCTGCGTCTGGCCTTGGGGCGATGCTGACCCGTCCATTCCTTGCGTCGGGGTCTGTAGCTGGCCAGCACGCGGTACGGGATTGTGCAGTTCCTCTCTGGCAGGCTGTGGTTGGCCCTGAGGTGGTATCGACCCATACGTACCCTGTTTGGCAGTCTGCGGTGGGACGGCGGATGTTACCGGTTTGCTCGTCTCCTCTCTCGTAGGTTGCAGCTGGCCTTGGGTAGGTATCGACCCCTCCACTCTTGGGTTGGTCGTTTGTGGTTGGGCTGCGGATGGTATGGGATCCTCAAAGTCTTCTCTTGCAGTCTCCCACCTAACGATGCTGGGTTTGGTCGCACGGCCATTCGGAACGGCCGGTTCTTGATCTTGCACGTCTCCGGTGACCAGCTGGTTGACGCTGAATTGCCCAGCCATGGCGGGGTCGGGAAGCTTCTGGGTATGAGAGCCGGTTGACCTGGGATATAGAAGGGAACGCGTAAGGTTGGTGATGCAGTAAAGATATCGTTCAGCCCATGCTCGTCACCACGCCGATATCATATGCTCGTTTTCGTTGAAATGTTTGCACTTGGCGTCATTGTTGAGACACGCAATGCGCATCTCTGGGAAGGCGGATTATTGAGCCTCAGATGACGCGTTGGAGGGCTCGTGCTCTAGTTTAGGCTAGCCTGATATCCACCCTGGCTGCCTCGAGCTGCCTAAACCCCGGCCAGATCCTACCCCATTTGAGCTTGTCGAGGCTTCCAAGCCCTACCTAGGGCAGGTACTATTTTCGTGACTGTACCTCACCCCCATGCCAAAGTCCATTATTAATCATTGACTATTGCAACCGACCCTGGGCATTGGATCAAAAATCAAAGTTCTCATATGCACAACGTCCAATCCAGCTAGGAAAATGTAAACACGAGCGATCAGTGACTTCCCCAATGGTAGAGAATTTGATGTCAAAATTGGATGACCAGGTTTTATTCTCTGGAAAACACCGCCCTGGTGTGATATCTATCAGTACAGGATGTCGACGATGGTCACGAGCAATGTTACAGGACGCAGCTTAGGTTTAGTGGCATAGTTCGAGGAAAACACATGATGTGTAGTGGGCACAGCAACTAGCAGCGGTGTGGTGAGTACAAGTTTATACAACATGATCTATTGACGCTCTTCGTGCTATGTTCCTCGTCGAGTTTCCATCAAGCACGTCGATGTCCACGCCTGGCGGCTATAGACTATAACCGTGTTTGTTTGCATTCGGCATCGTCATTCCTCTCAACAGTCTCGACATGGATTGTGTACCGATGGTGGGGCACCTTGCATTACCTCCATCGCATATATTCTGACCTTCGTAACATATCCCTTGAACGTTTGTCAACCGCGTTTCATATCCTTCGTAAGGTCAAACCAGATGCTGTTGTTGCGACGGCTGCGTCTCAACCAGCACTCACTCGGTCGTCTCGGCTGCCGCGTCATCTGCCGAGTTCAGTTCTATCGAGTTGGACCAGTGTATCAAGTGCAAAGCCTTCAGCTCTTCATGCACTGCAGATCTCAGACCCTCACCTTGCATCGTGCCAATGATCCGAAATTGTTCAAACATGGCTTTTCCGATCGCCTCTTCGTCGATCTTTTGTAAGATGTTCTTCGTTGCATCCTTATCACCAAAGACAGCATGAACCTTAGGATTGATGCACAGGTGTGCCTGATGAGCTTCAGAGACCTTCCTGCGATTGGCGAAGAGCTCCGCACCTCCCAGGCCGAGACCATCACTGGATGATAGAGAGGTGCTGTTGAGGACTTCATGGTTCCTCGAGAAATACTTTTCGAGAACCTGGTCAGCCGCAAGTTGGAGGACCACGGCGCCGCGGCAGCCAATTATATCGAACTCTACATCTTCGAGATGTTCTCGCATCAAATCGGCCATTAGGAGACTGGTATCATATGTAGCAGCAACTCTGCTGCGAATAAACAAGAGGTGGTAGGGCTGCTCAATCGTGGTGAGGACCTTGGCTTCGAAGATCAGCGATCGACACAAACAATTGACAGCGATTTGACCGCGATCGCTCGTAGACAAGGCAAAGTCGCCGGCAGGGTTCTGGGAGTTGGCTGTTTGGAGCGCCTGATCGGTCAAGCTGACAACGTATCGAAGCAAGATGAGAGCCTCCACAGGCAGAACCTTTCGAACCAATCTTGCCGAGTTGAGACTTGCCTGGAAGCTGCGATCCATGACGTCTAGTGGCACAGATTGTGTGACTCGTCTGGAATTGTAGCTTGCGTCAATGAGGGCAATGGCGGTAGTGAGGATGTCGCGATCGACCATTGGGAGAAGTAGAAACCAATGCCGATATGCCTGGGATTTGTTGTATATCGCGTCTAGGCCAGACCAAGTGAGAATCGGGGTTGAGCGAAAGAGCTTCTCGATGAGGTAGAAAGATCTGTATTGCTCTGCTGCAATCATGCTGGGCAGTGCTTTGTCATTCATGCATTGCTCAAGTTTCTTGCATATTCCACGCAGCGACTGACCCTGTCTACCGTCATAATGTATCCTGGCGAAAATCATCGCAAGCACCTCGGGCGGCATTGTACTGAGGGAAGCCATATTGGACGTGTTGTATCCTTGACATCAAGGGATTCGACCGTGAATAGAAAAAGATATTGATCATTGCCATAGGTAACGATACACCGTCGCCGGGGCATGACAGACATCTATATTTACACTTGCAAACATCACTATCGTGACACTTGCACTATGCGGGAGGTGTACATAACAACCTGCATCCTCGTTCACTCTGATAAGTGACATGAAGCGGCTTGCTAGCTTCGGTGGAGGGACTCAGGCCCCTAAACCTCTTCTTGTCTGTTACACGGTCAATGACAGAGAAATCGAATACCCCGAGTGCAACACACAAGGTATTGTGTAGTAGTGAATGATATTGCTGAATAGTCAGAAGGTCGTAGTGGTTTTATGGCCTACTGAAGAGATTGCTCTGGTGCAAGCAACAAGCGACCAAGTGGCATGCACCAACTTCGCGAAGTCTTGGACAAACAAAGCAGGACATCGTAACAGTAGAGCGAACACACCTGGTATGAGACGTTACTGGCGTTGCCACGCTCAAGGAGTTCAGTCTCCAAAGTATTTGTGCTTAGCCATTCCAAACGACAAGACTCAAAGAACTGTGCCAAGCAACAACCATGATGGAAGCAATCGAGGGGTCATCCACGACTTTGTTGTCAAGTGCCGCAATACGTCGGCTTTTTCACTAAATCAGATCAGTTACAGGGCATTCCAACCGGATCCGACAGTGGGCTCGTCTGGATAAGGTGAGCGGTGACATTTATCTGTTTCATGTCTGGGGCGGTGGAAGTGGACTTTCATGAATAGTACACTACACGGCAAAGCAAGGGCAAAGGTGAAAAAGACAAAGGAAGAGATTCGACCCTGGGTTGTAGTTCAGGAATATATTGGATGCTGGGAACAATGCGCTCTGAACAACCCTGATCGATCGTACTCCAGAGCCCTTTCGTCATTCCTATAATCGTGCCCTACCGCCTATACTTATGCAAAGTCAACGTGTAAAGTCATCTCTGTATGGAGGATTGCAAGCCGCAGTGTAACTCCACAAGCGTATGCTCAATAACAACTGCAAAACAGTAAATCCAACAACCATCTCGATGTGTTGTTTCGACACCAGCATCTTTGTCACGCAGTCCTTTCGTTCTTTCGTTAAATTCTTACCTTGTTCCTCCCACATCCAATGTCGCAGTTCTCGAATACCTTGGCCCGTACTCTCTCCTCTTGGATCCATTTCGCCAGCCCCTGGACTGCCTCGTCAGGCGCGGATGGGTATCTTAGCAGGTATGATTGGATTTGAGCGGGCGAGAGCTCATTCTCCGGAAGTCGTTCGGCAAATTCAACCGCGAGCTTTGGAACTAGCTCCAGGTCGTACGCGCACTGCTCTTCGTCGATAGGATGAAAATAGAACTCGAACATCCTACGGGCTGTTCCTCGGGTAATATTTTTGAACTCAACAACTTTCTCGATTCGACCTGCCCGAGTCACTGCTCCATCGAGGGCTTGTGGTTTGTTCGTGGTCATGATAAGGACATAGCCAGTCGAAGACGATATACCGTCCATCGTGTTCAGGAGACCTGACAAGGTAAGTTCCGTTAGTGGTTCAGGCTTGGGTTCTTCCTCCTTCTGGACTGCGGGCTTGGCCTCGGGCTGTGAATATTGCACAGGCTGTCGCATTTTGGCTTGCTTCTTCTGCTTCTTCGTCTCTTTAGTGCCCTTTTTGGCCTTTTTGGCGTCTTGTTGTGAGCGTAAGCTTGCTATCTGCTCTTCCAAGCTGCCGTAATCGGTTTCTGCCTCATCTGCATCATGCTTCTCAGGCTCCTCTGGTCTCTTGAGGAGACCGGCGCAATCAATGTCTTCAAGCACTAGAAGGTCTTTCTTTCCCAGGCGCTTGAACAAGGAAGCAATGACATTGTTGTCGATGCTTTTGTCGGTCAGAGATAAGGTGTAGATGTTCATGTTGAAATGAGAAGCAATGGCCTTGATGAATGAGGTCTTGCCACAACCAGGTAGCCTCGGCGGTAGTTTGCACCACGTTGGTCATACCACTTCTCTGCACCATCACTCAAGAAAGCCTTCAAGTCATTCACCACGTCTTGTTTGAGCTTAGTGTCCATGAAAATGCTTTCTATTTCCCAGCGCTTGGCTGATGCTTGTTCCACCCAGCAACCATTCTTGACGGCAAACACCTTGATATGCGTTTCCTGCTTTTGAGTTTCTGAAGCCTTCTGAATCTCGAAGATCAGATTTTGGAGTGGTCTAGGCGACGAACCGAAGCACCAAAGCTTAATTTGATGATCCTTTTTCTCCTTCGTGAAGAGGAATGACTGACCATGGTGTCTAAAGAACTGCATATTGTTTGACGTGCCCTTGAAAATAACCCGCTGATCACCAGAGGAATGATCCCGATTGTGGTATTCCATCCGAGAAGGGTTGATTTCATTTTTGTGCATGTGAAGGGACTGGGCGAGGAGTGAACGTCGGGTCTTGAAGACGGCTTTGCTGACAATGAAGTCCATCACGTTGCCATAGAGACTACAGTCATTCATATTGATTGCGACTGAAGCGTACAAATGGTCTCGAGACCACAACCAGAATTCATTCGCTAGACGTGGGACGAACGTCATCAAGAAGCAGAATGCTGTGAGGAAGCCAGATATCTTCGTAAGTCTTGGTCTCTTCTTGGTGAACTCGATGATCTTTGGTATACACATCTCGAGGAGTGCGCCAGTCAAGCTTCTTGATGGGTCGTGCAAGCCAAAAGCCAACACGAATATCAAACCTTTCAAGCCGTGCTTCTGGTAAAGATCCATGGTATTGTCTGTGTTCGGGAGTTGACCATAGCCGTACCCTTGCTCGTCTTCATCTCGGTCTGACATATTGCTAAGGACTATGTGTCCTAGAGCGACCGTTAAAGCGATGGATAAATGTTTTGGTGTGTTGGCGTTTCGACGATCGCAAATGTCTGGAGCCTGTTCAGCTTCGGCAAGTCTGAACTAGGACATACAAGAGACGACGTTGTATGAGGACCTGTGGTGGAAGCAGTCGACCAAAGAGTGTCGCAGTCGGTGACAAATTATAGTCAAGATGGGAGGCTGTTATATAGAGTATATAAGGTGGCAGAGCCGATCACGTCAATAGAAATAGCCTGGTCAAAGTGCAAGTCCGCGAGCTGAGTTTGTTTGCCGAAAGTGCATTTTGCATCTGGGGTGACGACTAGCTTGTTTTCGTTTCGTGGCTATCGGCAGCATTTCTTTCGAGGCAATATGCTGCCACTGATAGTGGAAGTGCAAGTGGGAACAGCACAGACTTATCGGAAGCTGGACATGCCAAGACATGTAGCATACAAAGGTGGCCACTTTCGTTACTCAGAGAAGTGTAAGCGGTCACTTAGTATGGCTGCTGGTGTGAGCCCTGACCACAGCCCTGACGAGTAGAATGGCATGATGTCGTGAAGTGGACGTTTGCGAACCGAACCATACTATCTGAATGAGAGCTGGGCTTGAATAGACAGAAGGTGAAATGCTCGAGATGCCACAAACCGTTTTAGATTGTTCTAATCAGTGAGGCACTACGTCTGCACCTACCGACCATGTTGGGTAGGATTTGGCATCCACTGACTGTAGAGAGACCTCACGAAGCACATGTCTCTGAAAGGTCACCGTAGGCCCGGCCAGCTGGCGACAGCCCGACGCCATCGTCGTAGCCTCAAAGATTCAGCGCCAACGGATGTGACGTGCTTTTGCTCACAGATGACACTTGCACCTGAGTGAAAGGAGTGAACATGCAGAAGTCGTTGATCAACAGACAGTTTGAATGAGTGTTAGGCACGAGTTGCTAAATGGGACAAAGAGTGAAGAAAGTGAACATGAATGGAGGATTGTCAAACAGTTTGGATTGCTGTTCAACCTAAGCCGAAAGGACACTAGCGTTGAAATGTCATGGCTCTAAAGCAATAACCGTATGATTGGACTTTCCTGGACAACCTGAGCACCAATATGCTTTGAAACCAATAATCCATAGGCACAGGAACAGAAACGGTCCGTTCGCCTATACACGAGGTACTGGATAATGCACATTTATCCCCGCTCCGCAAGTGTCACAGCCTTGAAAGCTCCGATCCCTTTCTCTTCATCCAGACGACCACCAAATCTCCGGTACCAGAAGTCCAGCCAAGAATGATCGCACGATGAATCCTCAACGGTCGGACCCGTCCGGCTGGCTCGTTTCGATAGGGTAGGCATTCTGAGAATCCTCCTTCTGAAATCTTCTTTTGCCTCTTTTCTCCTTATCTTTTCGGTGGCATATTTCTTCCTTACATAAACGTACCAGCCAAAGCAGAGAAGTGCGGTCGTGATACCACTGGTCATCCAGAAGATCCAGAAGGGCTCCGTGACAACAGTTGAGTCATTGGATGCAGGCCAGTAGAATATGGGTGTGTCGAAGACAGAGGCGATAAATGTTCCTGGCAAGAAGATGAATGAGGCAACAGCTATAGCCATCATGTTGCTGTTCATGTTCCGCCCTTGCCAGGCTAGTTCATTGTTGATGTCTGCAATTGCTAGACTGATACGACTGTCTCTCTGAGTGATGAGGTGAGACATGCTGCTCGTTAGCTGGCTAAGGCGGTCGGCTAGAGTGTCTGCATCGTGGAGGTAGATCTTGTTAAAGTCGTCCATCCGGTCAAGCATCGTGTCTAGCACCTGACATTCTTTGCTTCGTGCTTCGAGTTTGGCGTCGATATGGTCAAGTTTACACAGAGAACGAAGATACGTCTTGTTCATTCGTCGTAGCCAAAGAATCTGCTCGCGGAAGCTTCGTAGTCTGAATCTGATGTTGATGAGCTTACCCGAGAGCACGTCGTAGCGCTCGACAGCCTTTTTCTGCGCTAGTGCCACGTTTTCCTCACTCTGAGAATCATCGTCTTTTGAGTCATGGTATGCCTCAATCTCACGATCAAGCACCCAGTCCCACGAGGCGAGTCCGACACTCTTTTCGATCTCAAATGTCTGCCCGTTCATTTGTTCGAGAAGCTGAAAGGTCCACACTAGCGAGATCTGTGTCTTGATGTAGGCAAGCATTAACGGATGCGCAATATGCTGCTTCAGCCTCACTATCTCATGCTCTAGTTCGCCACGCCTTTGCACGCCGTCCCCTTCTCGATAGAACAAGACAGCAGCTGTATGTCTCGTGGCGTGAAAGTAGCTCCACGTCAAACTCCACGATGTACCGCTGCAGTAATACTTCGTAACCTCACCACCGCTCGTGCCTTCGTCACCGAAGACCTCATATGATGGTGCGCTCAAGAAAGTGATGTGAGACTTCACGTAAGCACCGAGTGCAGCTAGAGGTAGCCGTGCATGCCGGAATATCTCACGAATCATCTGAACGTGCTGTTCGCGTTCCGGCAACGGCGTGACCTCTGTACGACCAGGGATGGTTCGGTGAGTCGGCTTGTACTCGGCTGGATTTCGAGAGAACTCATTCTGTGTCTTGATCATAAGTATTCTGAGCGCCGGTGTAGCCTTCCAGCGCTCAACGTCTTCGGGTCGAATCCTTGTTGGTCGAAGCCACTGCTTGAGCTCGTCGACGGACGTGTCCGGGCACACAGTTTCAACAACGGGGTTGTCAGAACCCTCAGCGAAGCAGTACTTGTCTACTTGGTGATGGCCATTGTATCGCTTCAAATCGTCCTCAGAAAGTATGAAGCCGTCGCCGTGCATGAAGAAGGGGAGCATCCTCGGAGCAGCCTGTGTACTAGTCGGCGACGCGGAGCGGGTGTATGTGAACAAGATGGGGTCTTCTCGAGATTGTTCAGGTGCAAATTGAGCAGCCTTGGGTAGGAGCAGTTGGTACACTGTCAATGTAGCAGTGTAACGGAACCTGAGATAAAGGCCATTGCGTGTGAGACAAAGCAGGAGTCACGTACCTTTTTGTGTCCATACATAAGCCAAAGTTGCTTGAAGAATTATCTAGTGTGTCGCATCACTTCGAGCATGCAAGAGGTCATCTGAGGCGCTGACCTGTAGGCTATGTACCTTCAGGCCTTGGCAACGTCTACATGCAGACAGTACACTCGATGCTCCTGGGCCTTTGGAAGAACGTATTACGCGCCACAGCTGCAAGGAGATTTGAGATAGCATGTTCTTAGAGCATTGGCCGGTCCGGCAGGAAGATGACTCAACTGCTGTGGTCGTGATAGTCGTGCCTGTTCAGAAGTACCTTGCACCTCGGCTAGTAGATATTGACGCACGTTCTTGGTCGCCATGGAACTTTGGTCCAATGTGGGTGTGTGTGTCTACATGCAAGGCGCCATCTAGTATAAGAAATGATGTTGGTAGACGGAACATAAGGCAAACGATATGCGTCGCAAAGCGATGCTTGGCAATGCGTGCTGTTTGTGGTGTTCCGATTGGTCAACGACGATAAGACAGGCAATGTCAGCCGCCAGGAATTGGATCTACCTTCTAGCTTGCATTTGTAGAAGACACTGATGAGCTCTGACGTGCACATTAGTCACGAGATGAAGTCGCAGACGGAGAAGAGTAACAAATCTACCTGGTTTCGGATGTACAAGAAGGACCGAGAAACGAAATGCTGCCGTGGAGTTTGCGCTCGCCTTATCTCAGATGTGACCATCCAGAGACGACACCCACATCCTTTCTGACATTGATCACGCCCTCAAGCCTTAAACATATCAAGCATAGCCTTCAATTGCTCTTCGTTCCGTTCCTTCTTGCCTAATGCCTTCCGCATAGCGTTCTTTTCCATACTCATTTCCGCCACCTTCTTCTTTCGATCCTGTAGACCGACGATCTTGTCTTCTATACTTTGCACAATGCGATATCTCTTAACAACCACCTCTCTTCTCTGCCCGATCCTGTAAATTCGATCAACGGCTTGCGCCTCGGCAGCAGGGTTCCACATCGGCTCCATGATGAAAGCACGCGATGCAGCTGTGAGGTTCAGGCCTTGGCCAGCTGCTTTGATAGAAGCGAGCAGAATCGTAACGTTGTCATCTGTGTTGAGCGCGTCTAAGACCTTGCGACGCTGCGACAACGTCATTGAACCGTCGATGCGAACAAAACTATGCCCATTGTCGTGTAGCGCTTTCTGAATGAGGTCGAGGTGAGATGTGAACTCGCTGAAAACAACACATTTGAGCGGTGCTTCGCCGTTCCTGACCAATTGCGTAGATTCTTGGTTCATCGCTGCAATGTCGGCTAGAAGTGTCTTCGTCTTGGTGTGGGGGCCAGTATAGTAGCCATTCTTGAACATGTTCTTCTTGCCTGTTGTGGTCTCCTCTGGTGCTCGCTGAAGCTCGTCTGCGTATGTCTTTGGAATATGAACGTACTGCGGACTTATGGTCATGAGGCATTGCTCGCAAACGACGCTTTCTCCCGCGGCCGATGCAGCATCGAAGGCAGCGTGGTACATCTCAAAGCAGTCGGTGCAGAAAACGTCGAGACAAGGAAGAACCACAGCTGACGCAGGAGACTCTGGGCTCTCGAGATCGCTGGAGGGTGAATCACCACCAAGCAGCCTGCTGCACCGCACACACATGTCCATATCTGCTTCAGCCATCATGCTAAACTGCTCGTATGCTCTCCGTTTGGTGATATCTGCAGGCGGCTTCTCCTGGTCGAGATCTACTGGATCGTCCGGCGCGCTACCCTTGTATTCTTCGAGTTCTGTCTCATCGAGAAGCTCTTTGCCGTGATCACACACAAGTCGCAAAACCATGATACCCTTCAGCACCCGATGATATTGACCACCTGTGCCTCTCTTGTCGTTTTCGCGGGCCATGTCTTTGACGACGACCCTGAACTTCTCTCGGAAATAATCGTGCAATGCCCTCTCCTCTTTGGAGAAATCGAGATTCACTATCAAGTCCTGTCTGTCTGGCAAGTCAATCCTGTCGCGAAGTCGCCGCAACGTGAATGAGTCCACAAATACTCGAAGTCGCTTCAGGAAATTCGGATCTCCTGATTGTGCCGGCGATCTGATGTATTGGTTGAATCGTGACATAGTGTCGTAGGGATAGAGGCGAAGGAACATCGTCAGTGACCCTAAGTCCTCTATTCGATTCTGGATTGGAGTTCCTGTCAAACACCAACGGCGCTGTGCGAACAGTTGGTACATTGCTCTTGCCTGCGACGACTTTGACTCTCGAATTTGATGTGCTTCGTCGAGAACAACCCGGAACCATCTGATCCTCAGCAAAGGACTAGGCTCGCCTCCTGCTGAGGCTCTTCCAATGATCTCGGCGGCCGCTGTACCGTATGTGGTGATGACGACGTCATTGTCAGACAGCTTGTATGCATCTCGGCATCGATGTGGTCCGTGATAGACGTGGTAGGTCATTGACCCAGCACTGGTGTGCTCCTTAATTTGATCCTCCCAGTTCTTCACGGTACTGACTGGTGCCACCAGTAATGTAGCTCTGCTATGACAGACAAGCGGCGCCTCGCCTTCGCCGTTCTTCAACAATCTTTCTTGACTGAACGCTGTTGCTTCTGCGGCCGTGCTTGCGATAAGCGAAAGAGCCTGTATTGTCTTTCCAAGACCCATGACATCAGCAAGCAGGCCTCCGAGCGACTGCGGAGGCTCCTCGTTGACTTGCATACCAGTTACCACTTCCTCATATATGGGGTGACCTCTATTGTTGAGCTTTTTCCGCCAGAGCGATGAATTGCCGGCTTCCTCTGAAGAGAAAGTTCGAGGTTGCTCTTGACGCAGCATAAACGTCAGTGCTTGTTTTTGATGTGGTAGAAGGGCGGTAATGATGGACCGGGGCGGTTCTGTGTCTGCGAGTTCATTGCCTTCTTCAGACTGGTAATCGAACAATTTTGATACAGCATTCGTGGCTTCCTCGACCGTTCGCGCGTTGTTAACGACATGATGGCCAGTGAAGAGTTTCTGCGGATTGTTTCTCCTTGCTTGGTGTGGGTTCATGATTGGAACACCAGCATCGGCGACCATTGGTGCTTTGAGCCAAATGTTCTTTTGACCGAACCATTGGCCAATCTTGTGTACGTCAGCTCTTCGCCCATACAGGTTCATGATGACTCTGTATCGGTCTGAGCAGTCTTGGTGAACCCACTCGGTCTCTTTCTTGGATCGTGTCAGCATGCGGCATTGCACACGCAGCTTAGGGAATCCGTCCATCGCAGGTGCTAATGCTTGAGAAAGCTGCTCTTCGACAAACCCAAACATCACTTCATAGGGGTCTGTACACTCAATTCTCAATGGAGTCCCTTGCACACGATGAAGCCCAACCTTGAACACCGGCCACTGGTTGGTCGCGAAATGTGATGACTTGGCCTTGTCGGGCCTTGGCACTTTGTGTGCAAGTACCGAACCATCGACCATTCCGTAGCAGACTTCTTGATCATCTAGATTACGAACACTCGTGATTTCAAGGCCATCATCGGTATCATCGTCGTTCGTTAGGTCGATGGCAGCGGAGGGAACTGTCGTACCTGTGGCACTAGATTCAGGTTTCGGCTTGAAGTACTCACCAATGCCAGCATTGCCATGCCGTGAGCTGCTTTTCGCAAGGTCTTTCTTTTGGTCGTCATCAGCGGACTTGTGCTCGGTTTTGACCTTCTTCGCTGGTCGCTGTTCGAGTCGCTTTTCTGCTCCATGTAGTGATTCCAGGAAGTTGAACCCCGTCGCAGACGCGTTCACGTTGTCCTGCGCAGAAACACCGTTCTAGACACTGGGGGTTAGCCTGACGTCCTTGCGATGTGAGAAGAGGGGCAGATGGCATCAGAGGCAGGCATCATACAGGATTCTGACCAAAAGGATCGCTTACCTTTCCCACGATTTGGCCATTGGCTTCGCCTAGCACGTCCATCTTTGACACTTTCACGTTTGCTTTCGGCCCTCGAGGGTTCAGCAATGCTCGTGGGTCGTACGATCTGGCTGTGGTGGGCGAAGTATTGATGGATTTCGCGTCTGATCCAGTCCCAGACCGGCTAGGAGTTGATGGTGGTGATGGATGTGCATGGTTAGACGATCTTGCTGGGGTTTATATAGTTAGGACTCAAATCTGCATGTAAATCGACAGTGAAAAGTGAACTAAGCTGAAGATGAACCAAAACCTGCGCAAGTGACATGGACCGAGCGCTTTGGAAAGGGCACCCTCGGTGGTGAGGTGAACAGTATGTTCAATCTCAATATCCGACTCAAAGTCGTCGCGTCGGCCGCAAACAATGCGGCGCGTAGATGCTCATTTCGGAGATTTGCCACAGTCCTCGCTTCATGGCGGTGGAGGATACCTTTTGCACTCGCGGACGCGTTGAATCGCAAGAACAGGGAAAGAACACACTCACCATCAGCAGAACCAGCTTTTGACCTTGCTTTGCCATGTTTCTTGGGCTCAAGTAGCGCTCTCATATCCATCCTCAACCCTCTCTCTTTCGATTCGGCCTATGCCAAACCGTGTCTTCTGGCAGCGGCGGAGATGGCATCATATGCGCTGCATGCCTCCTAATGCGATCGACAGTCTATCGTCGAGTTTGATGCAAGTATGCCTTGACGCACTAGTCGTTCTTGCCGCCTCCAGCCTGGAGTCAAATCTTTCTTTGTTATCGCCGCGCCACGGAATCACGCTAGTTGATGTGGCGACCAATCATCGAGCAGTTTCAGGCTAGACAGAAGTAGTCGCATATGGGCAACGGCGAGCATTGTGCTTGGAAGACACGCAGCCAAGGAGCAGTGGAATGACCATCATCTACGAACACAGCAAGCACCGAGAAAGAAGGTGCAACAGAACGCAAGCGAGCCGCTTTTCCTGGCCGGTGTTGATGCAAGACTGTGACGACCCAGTCATGATTGTCAATGACTGAATCATAAATCCCAATAATTCGCTCAATGTGCTTCGCTCAAATTCCGATCATGTTGCACGTCTTTACCGTGGCGTAGACTGTCCAGTCGTCTGAACCCTCACTGCTCATTATTGCTGACCATCTGGCGCTCTATTTCCAACCATCCAGTCTTCCATAGCAAGCCACTCACTCCAACTCCTCTCCGCCGCTACCACCTCCTCCTCATGCGGCGCCATCAACGGCTTCAAAAATGGCACCGTCTCCAACGGCGACATGTCATAATCTCGCTTTACAGACGCCCACCCTTCGCTCTTCGCCGCAAACAGATAATTTCTCCGCTCAGTTTCCCTCTGCGGCCCCACACCCTGCTGCCAATCGTTACCGAAAAACCCATGAAGAATTTGCGGAACGTCCATTCCCGTCGCAACCAGGCGGCGAATAAAAGGTATCAGGCTCACAGGCACAGCGCCGTGGTCCTGCGAAGGGTTCTGGCCCTGTTTGACCGGGCTTGTTTCCTCCATGCGTTCTTGCGCTGAGCGGGCGCCACGGGACGTGAAGATTGGTGGGGAGCGTTGGAATGGGAGGAGGATATTTATGAATGCTGCAAAGGCTTGGACTAGGACGTCGTGTTGAGAGTGGTCAACGAAATAGCGTTGACAGGATTGGTATTTAGGATACCAGGCTAGCATGTCAAAATGGAAGGCAGACGCTGATGATGTGCCTGCTTGCTGCTGCTGTATATGCTGCCATTGCTTCTGCTTGGAGCTGCTGCCTTTCTCTAGGCTTATGCTTGGTGTTTTGCCAGGCATGCGGCCGGTGAACGACCTGGTGTCTGGGACGCCTTCACTGGAAGAGGATGAGAAGGCCATGCTCATGCTGGACAACGGTCAAAACAGTTGATGCAATGTTAGATAAGAAGAGTGAAAAGCTACAACGGGGGCGGTGGAGGTGAACGTTTTGTCCCACAAATTTGGAAGGTGTTTGTTCTGCCAAAACCGGACATGGATGCTGGTTTGAACCATCTTCCGGGGATTTATGACAGTGCTGCAAGACGCTTGACCAGGGTTACTGTCTCTGGGACATTTAGTAGCAGACACACGCGAAAAATTGTGTTTTGAACGGGCGTGGACTAGGAATACGAGAGCAAGCGAGGTTGGGCCAGAAATTGGAGGCTGATAATGCCGGGTGGGATGGGGCGCGATACGAAGCAGGTATGGTTCAGTGGAACTCACGCCCCACAAGCACAACGCTCGGACCCTGAGGCGAGCGTGCTTTCAGTGGCTCTGCAGTGGTGTCATGCGAGTAATCACTCCAGGGTTCGAAACGTCATACCCGTAATCGCAAATGATACGTCCTGAGGATAGATAGGCAAGTATTTACGGGCAACGATTTTCTGAGAATCCACTGCGAACTCGGATTTCTGTGTGGCACAAACTGTCGTATCTATACATTCCCTGCCGTTGTACTGTACAAATTCTTGCACGCCGATCAACATGGCATCCTCCGGGGCAATCAGCTCAGTCGAACACGCCGTCATGGGACCCACTGGATACTCTCTTGCGAGTCGTCTTCCACTGTCAAGTGGCCTTTCGATACCTCAAATACATCTTGGCGTCTACCTTATGTCCGGCCGCGAAGCCGGACAAGCGGTAAAATGGGCACTCGCGTCCGGCTACCAAGCTGTCGACAGTGCGCAGATGTACCGTAACGAGGCAGAATGTGGCAAAGCCATCCGGGAGTTCCTCGAAGACAAATCACTCAATACCAAAGGCCTGAAACGTGAAGATATTTTTTTCACCTCCAAACTTGCCTCCAACTCCGACTACACAAGAGCCCGCTCGGCAATCAAGAAATCTGTCGAGACCTGTGGGCTGGGATACATTGATTTGTTCCTTCTTCATTCGCCGTATGGTGGCAAGACGGCTCGGCTGGCGAGTTGGAAGGCTGTGGAGGACGCGGTCAAGGATGGCGAGGTCAGGATCGGTGGCGTGAGCAATTTTGGTGTAAAGCATCTGGAGGAGCTGATTGCAAGTAAGCCGGAGACGCTACCTGCTGTCAACCAGATTGAGGTGCATCCATTCAACACGCGAACCTCGATCACCGAATTCTGCCAGAACAATGGTATTCTCGTCGAGGCCTACGCGCCACTTGCGCGCGCAATGAGGATGAAGCATCCGACTATAGCCAAGCTGTCGAAGAAGTACCAATGTACCCCTGCCCAATTGATGGTGAGGTGGAGTTTGCAGCATGGCTTCATCCCATTACCGAAAAGTGTTTCCAAGGAGAGGATCGAGGCGAATGGGAAAATTGACTTCTTCTCAATCGACAAAACTGACATGGAGATCATGGATGGTTTGGACGAGTATCTTGTGACAGACTGGGATCCGGTCGATACTGATTAGGTTACTTCAAGCTTTCCACGTATCTCGCCTTCTTTCGAGCGTTGCGCGGTCCAGGTGCTCTGGTAACTTTTCGAGTAGCTGTGCTTTCATCCATTGTTCTGCGTAGGTCTCCTGGCATCCATCCGCGCTTTCGCCGCCTGTCGCTCCTTCAGCATGAGTATTTTGGCCTCCAGGGTCAGCTTTTGTCTATTGAGTGTTGCTCTCCTATCCTCAAGTAGGGCAATTTGCCTCGCCACATCGACCGAGTAGGGAGAACTTGGGGCACTTTCTATCAGAGTGGTAGTGCTTGCCGAGTGTGTACTGGTCTGCTCTGGTTGTAGGCTAATTTCAGAAACTGTTTGCGAGCCTTGCTTGTCTTCGATCATGGAGCCTGAACCCAATTCTCTCGCGGCAGCCTCAATGCCTTTCATCCGATCACTCTCTTGCTTGAACTCCTTGAGTCGTGCTCCAACAAACGTGCATGCCACAGTGAACACGGCGGCGCCAACAGCCCAAACAACGTACTGCCGTCTCCTGATAACCTTGCCTTCCTCCAGCTCCGCTATGACCTTCTCCGCCTCGATCGCTTTCAGTGCAGAGGCTGGGGCAGTCTGCTTGGGAGGTCGAGCACGGCCAACTGGCGATGGCGTCGGGGGTGGGGGTGGTCGGTGTATAGGCCTCGCTCTAGGCGGTTGCGTACCTCGTTCCATGCTTCACACTTATGGAAAGCTCTACGGGAAGCTCTTGTTTCTGAATCCTACGTCCTCTTGTATCGCTCCAAGTACTGCTCTCAGTACGATGATGATCTCATGTAGGTGCAGGTGCTAAACAAATGATTCTCCATATGCCACAGTCAAGTTTGGATGCCATAGTGCATATCTACTCAATTCGCCTTGAAGATATTGCAACAGTGTACATGCATCGTGAAGCGTGCTTAACATCGACATATAGAGAGGGCATCCGCGCTGCGGAGGTCGTCAGCAGCCTCGTCCCGTACCAATATGCCTACGCGACATGACGAGGCTGAGAAGTCCCCGATGCTGAATGTACAACCACAGCATCGGCGACGACATCCCCTACACGTTCCGCTAAGTGTTACCCGTGACAATGGCAGACGAGTCTGGCGCTCTTAATTGGCGCCTTAGTGCCCATCCTATAACGTTACTATGCTATCTCGGCTTCAGAACAGGTATGTCTATACTGCTGTACTCCTCCTACACGTTCCCCAGCATACAACACGACACTGCACTGCGTCCTATGCAGCTTTCGCGGTGAGTCCTTCTGCCGCTTGCTAACCAGCTACTCACCAGGCTCGCTCCTGATGTACCTCTTCGGCGTCCTCTTCATTCGTAATTTCGTCCTCGTATTCATCCTCACCCTCCTCCTGCTCAGCATCGACTTTTACTACCTCAAGAACATCGCCGGCCGCCGCCTCGTCGGTCTTCGCTGGTGGAATGAAGTCAACATCTCAACAGGCGAGTCCCACTGGGTCTTCGAGTCAGCTCCGGCGGAGCGACAACCCAATGCCACGGACAAGCGGTTTTTCTGGTTGAGCATGTATGTTGTGCCGGCGCTGTGGGTGGGGCTTGCGATACTGGCGATTCTGAGGCTGCAGAACTTCATCTGGCTGGTTACAAATGGTGGGTCTGGCGAGGAAAGGGAGGAAAAGAAGAGCAGAAGGCTAACTATGGAGCAGTGATTGCATTGATCTTGACGATCACGAATACGGTTGCGTTCTCGAGATGTGATAAGTTCAGCCAGGCGAGCAGTTTTGCTGGGAGTGCGTTTGGGAGTATGCCGGGAAATATCGCAGGGAGACTGGCAGGCAACGTGATGGGAAGATTCTTTAAGTAGCCTAAGGAGAAGCAGGATTGTTCTGCTCGTAATGAAGAGTGAGGAGTGTAGCTGCACCAGAGACGAACCTTTGACCCAAAAAGCTCAGAACTGCAGTCCAATTGCTTCACACTGCTCGACTTACGGCCACTGCTGCAACTCCAGCTAACTAATAAAAGCACCCGTATATTCTTCGTCCACAATTGTCCAGTTCACAACCTTACTAGCAGCCCAAGCTGATTTCCACGGCAAAACCGAACCCTTGATATCGGACAACGCCCTCTGCGGCATCTCAGACCCAAGCGGTGCCAGCATGTCCTGTGCCTCTGTATCCCCCAGTGCGGGATCGACGACGATAAACGAGACGCAGATCCAACCTTGTGAGGCGGCGAGTTCCGCGGCCGCAGCGCTCACAAATTGTTGTATGGGCCGTGTTGAATATTTCAGAGTCATTCACGAGCCTCGGGTCCCCCACGCCGGTGGACAAGTTGATGGTTCTCTGATAGCTGATTCATGATCATCAGAGGCATAAACGTATTGAGTTTGTAGCTTTAAGTCCAGGATATTAGTTTCGAGTACAGTAGAAAGCTCTCTCTCGAGGATTTCCAGGTTGGCAGTGATCTTGGTGAGCTAAACGAACGTACTTGCACGGCGTGAGGCTGCTGCATCCGACATTTGTTGAGACAGGCAATTGAGGGTCGGCTTCCTTAGTCTCGGCCCCAGCGATTGCAGAGAATCAATATCTACGATCTTTGCTCGGATGACATGCACGTCTTGCGGGTTATTTGCTACTGATCTAGAATTTGTAGCAGTCCCGAAGCATGAACTATTCGTGCCCTGTCTCTGCACATGCTGGCTATGAAGAGATTCGAGTGGGCAAGAAAGACTGATGGACCGGCGCAGGTTCGAGGCTGAAGCGTCAGTAGCATTGATACAGCAAAACGAAAGTTAGCTCCGGTCCTGTTCAAGCGTTGTTTTACACTCCAGCTGCAACAGTATGCGCTGCCTTCAACTGTCATCGTGGTATCTGTCGTTAGTCCTACCACATAGTGATTGGTGAGGCGAAAGACTCCGCCGAATGTACTATACCTCATGCACCCGACGGGCACCAGTGAGACACGACTGTTGATGAAGAGGTGGGCAGTCCGTATGAGTTACGACGAAGATTGTACACGCGCTTGCATGTCAGAGCTTCGACATGCACAACGCCACTTGTGCACCTCACGTCGCACAAGGCGTCCAACAGTCACACTTAATCGGACCCCGGTTCTTTGGTGAGTACAAACCTTGTACCAGAGTATATTGCCACGGTGGCGGCATACAAAATAAAGTTTGTACTTACCAAAGAATCAGGGTTCTATCAAATAGGCTGGGGAAAATCAAAGGCCTGAACTCAACTTGGTGTGCCAACAAATGATGTTCCGGCAACTCATCTCAGGTCAAAGTATGGCACGGCACGAAATGAAGCAGTGCGGAGACAAATCTCCACACACCCCTACTTGAACGCCGAGCGGTTCACACTAACCGCTAGCAGTAGTGGCGAATCATCGACATGGCAAGCATTGTGGCGAGGCTCTATGTAGGCGGAACTCATAATGAAGTGAAGGCATGTCGTTTGCCTTTGTAAGAACGTCTCTTGTGGACTGCTATGAGGGATGCAGATCAAGCCATCGAGCATGTCGACATCAGCAGTGAATGAGCCTCGATTCAACGAGAGGTATCTAGCGGAAGCATTTGCTGCTCTAGATACTTCAGACATGAGGGCAGTGAACAGAAATCCGCCGAATGGCGATCTAGAAGCACACGCCCTGAGTATCATGAGGCTGAAGTGCTTGGATGATTGTGAGAATGCTGTTGCAGAACTCTCGCCACACGTGGTAGACTTCTTGACCGGGGTATTTGATCAGATCACGGATTCATTCTTGCCCGCGCCTCTTTGGCAGACGCCGAACACGCCTACGAAGAACGGGGAGCAGCAGAACAACGATGTCATCTTGCGAGCGCTCAAAATCGTTTCAGCTGCAAGACTGGCATTGGCGAGCGACAACAGTCAGAAGGACAAACAGTTGAAGGGAAAGGTGGAACGCTTGTATCAGTCGGCAAGACTCTACCTGGACAGCGTACCACAATACGAGAACTTGCAGGATATCGAAGCGCTGCTACTGCTTGCAGAACTCGAGCATGGACGGAACCAGAGTGATGCTTCAAAAACACGGCTGAGGAGTGTGATTGCGGCCTTGACGGAATCCAATCGGATGAGGTCGACGTTAATATTTGGTCAAAGCATGGCATTGGTGAGACGGCGGAATGCGCTGCGAACTGCTTTGATGATGCTGCACTGGTACTTCGGCGAGGTACCTGGGCCTCTAGAGGGTCTACAAGTCGACGTAGAGCTTGAGCCCGGCGAATCCCCAAGTACTGCTGAGGAGCTCTTCGTGACTTCACAACTGAGGCTGGCCTCACTGCACCATCGACTGAAGCGCTTCCTAGACGCACAACCTTTTGTCGACGAGAAGACTTGGGCAATTTGTGAAAAAGCATTCAGTATATGGTATGATGATCTACGGGAGCGTTCAAAAGCTCTGGATCAACTGACAGAGGATGCGCCTGTCAACTTTTTCGTCTTTCATCAACAATATTTGAGCACGCGTATCACGCTTTCGAAAAATCACGAGAGGCTGTACAGATCGAATTCCGGGGTACCGTCGCCTGCACAACGTGATATCTGGACATGCCCTGCAAGCGTCAAAGATGATGCTGTCAAAATCGCCTCAAGCTTGCGAAACTATGGCCAGCGGCATCGATTTCGAGAAGCACCACTCAGCTTTACCAATCATATCAGTGCAGCAGCAGATGTTATGATCAATGCCGCCGAGCATGCTATAAGCGAGGACGACCGAAACGCTTACCTTCACATCTCGAGCTTCCTTTGTGGCGTATTGAAATACATGGCTGAAGTTCATGCGCGTGCTGGCACTTTGGTCGAAGCAGTGCAACATCGCATGAACAATGTCGTCCAGATTGGTTTCATCAAGCCAAGTGCTGCTGGCGGAACATATGATGTAAGCTCGGTCTACCCTGCAGCCAAGGGTCCCGATAGCCACCTGTGGCAATGGACGCGCCACGACTTGACCGATGAGTTTGGCTATGGTGCGTTGCCGCCAGAGCCGCAAAGACCTCGGAGTGTCATGGCTGTTCTGCAGTCATCGAGGTTGCCGAAGCAGGAAAGACCGCAAATGGTCAGGCAGACATCAACGCCTGCAAAGTTGGTTGCATGCTCAGAAGTGTCTACGGAAGAGTTGCAGGTTCCTACACCGTCGTATTATTTAACTAGAGATGCTGCTTCGGTGCTAGTAAAAACTGGTTAAGCTGTAATGAACGATTCGGAATGCAGCAGGCCTGCAAGACCACAAAGGCTGAGGGTTCTGGGAATCGACAAGAGGGAGCAGACTCGTGTCGTAAATAGTGCGCCCGTAAAGCCTGCGGGAGCACACAAACAATGACATGGCATAACTGAAGGGGACAGCCCTGCACTCTTGCATTGACTGTGAAGTAGTAGTCAAGTATATTACTGTCGAGATTCCGCAGAGAATGAGCTCCCATGTCGGCCGGCTGGTGTAGACACATACAGGTTACGACAGCAAGCTCATGTACCGTAGCTGCGTTGAGCAGGATTGACCAGTCGGATGTGCTCCTCCTCTGTAGATGTCTGCATCTTGTTGTCGGAAACAACATCCTGACTAAAATCTTGAGGCACTGGGTCAGAGACCAGGATTTGGCCAAGTATTGGCACTTTCAAGCCTAGAAGAGCTCCGACTACCCTGTAAGTGGTGCAAGTTGGCTCTTGCACGTGTCACCAAATCCCCAGCTTTGAGACTTTCCGGCATGGCGCGTAAGCTAGCTTGGTGGAAGTATCAGCCGAAACCCATATCTTTGACGCGTCAACGTCATCCTAGCAACAGGCGTGTCTCAAGCTGGGTAAGGTTCAGTCATTGACACATGCCTGCCTGTCTACTCACTGACAATCTATATTTTCCTACAGCTTTGAATTCTGTTTGAAACTCTCATCCACAAAGACCTAGCAGTCAAGGTCTACTTCAGAGTATTAAGGTTGCACCGCTATCATGGTGTTTGAATCGTGCTGTGGCTACGGCCGCAAAGGCAAAAGCGGCTCAGATACTGAACCCCTCCTGCCTCGATACGAAGATGATACCACTATGCAGAGAAGACTGCACGAGAAGTTGCATTCCTACCAGATGGTACGAGCAATGACCAAGGGGTTCATGCCATCAACAGAGCAGGCCATAGTGAACTTGAGAACGCTGCTTGCTTCTGATCTCCTCAACCCTAACAACAAGGATCTCAGTGATTCAGGCAGACAACTGATCAGAAACAGCCGAAACTGGTTGAAGGTGTTCATCGAGCTGTTGCGTCGAAAGAACGACAAAGATCAAATCCAAGACTTGATATGGTCACTCACCAAATCACGGATATCCCTTGACACCAACGACATCTCTCACCAGGCCTCGAAAGTACAAGCGAGAGCAAATGCCCAAGCTACATATGACAGCTTTCGTACCGTCGGTAGTCTGCTATTGACCAACTCAGACTTCAGACTGTTCATCGATGACCTCTCTACGATCGGCCGACAAGTCCTTTCCGACACAGCCTTTTCCGTGTCTAGTGCAGCCGAGGAAACAGCCAAGAAATTAGAGCCATCGTCAGAAGAGCAGCAGAAACTCAGTGGTCCAGGTGCGGACGAAGGAGCAAATACAGCAAAAGCAGATGGCGACGCCGAACCAGGAACCCAACAGGTTGTTGCGGATGAGGCTACAAAGGTCGCAAAAGATGCTGTAAGGAGCGCAAGAGACAATCTGAAGGGCGACCATGCAGATACTTTGTTGTACCGTCTGAAGCAGACAGTTCTCAACCTGCGTCAGAGAACGGATTACAACCAGTCGGTTGGTATAATCTCGAAGCTTATTCGACGCTATGCACAAGCCTACTCAAGAGTCGCTGAAGTAACTCTTCAGACAGCATCGCAAGATATCGACACCAACCCTGCCCTCGACAAAGCCATCCGCAACTTCTGGGACCTGCTCAGCTCATTTGGTGACAAGCAGCAATGGGACCAGTTAGAGCAAGACTTTAAGAAAGTAATGGAACATGCCCGATCCGATCCACAGTTCGAAGAATTCATGAACCAGATTGGAAAAACGGTTCAAACAATGCTCACAGATCCCGAGTTCTTTGACAACGTTGACAAACGTATCGACGAGATCAAAGAAAAGTCGAGCCAGTTGAACAAGGAAACTGGTTTCAAGGAAGACTTCGAGAGGTTCCTCGGACAAACTCAAATTACAGTGAGATCAGTGATGGCAGATGAGGACGTCAACCAGATGTTCACCGCTACCAAACGATTCTACGATACACTCTCTCCACCAGGAGCCATCACTAACCCTGATCTCATCAGCGACAGCATCAACATCTTCCTGCCACTACTCATACGAACGGTTCAGTACATACCAATACCACGAATTGAAGTCTCCGTTCCAGAGATGGATTTGTTGCTTGAGAACTTGATCCTCGAGCCTGGCAAGACAGTCAACTCGACCTCGTTCCTGCCGTACCGTCTGTTCGTGTCAACGACGAACGATCTAGAAGTCAGAAAGGCACACTCGAAGAAACTGACCTCGAAGACGAAGTCGACAGTGACAGTCTCCATCAACGGTCTGTCAGTGGCTGCTCAAGATCTGGGGTTCTGGATCAGAGGTCACGCAGGTCTGTTGAGATTCGCCGATGAAGGCATCACCAGTTTCTACATGGATGAGCGAGGCATGGACATTAGTCTTGACCTTGAAGTTGGACGGGAGAGGCTCGAACAAATGTTGACTTTGAAGGCAGTACGCGTGCATATCCACAAGCTCGACTACACCTTGAGGAAAAGCAAGCTGAGCTGGCTCGGCTGGCTATTCAAGCCTCTCATCAAACAGATGGTCCGTAGAGCTCTCGAGAAGACCCTGGCTGAACAGATTGCCGACTTCCTGCACAGTGCCAACAGAGAACTCTTGTATGCGAGAGAACGACTTCGGGCGACCAGGATTGCGGACCCTCAGGATCTGATGACATTCTTCAAGGCGGTGGCAGCACGGCTCCAGCCAGAAGAAGACCCTGACGTATACACCCGAATCGGTGTTGACGCTCCCAAGAAGGGTGTGTTCAAGGGAGTATACGCGCCGGGTAGCATTGTCAAGGTGTGGCATGAGGAGGCATTGCAGGCTGAGGAGCAGATTGAAGACAATGAAGAGCGTGGAGGTGGCTGGCGCAACGACATATTTGATGTCCACGTTTGAGGTGGCATGGCGAGTAAGACGCGACTTCCGGATGGTTCAAGTTATGAAAATGCAGCTAACGTCGGTCTGTTTGCTATGGCGGCTACGTGTCGGTTGGCGTTGCAATTAATGACTTGGCGCTAGGCAGGAAATTAGTCGTTAGTGGGGAGCACACGTAGTACATGCTTGTCTGATTCTATGGCATGCTTTAGCCTCGAGCGGTCGTGATTATGATGTACGTGCCAATGATTACAAGTGAAACATTTAATTGTGCTCGAGAATTGTTGTGCCCGGCCTTATGGTCATGCATCCACTGTAAGTGAATCCGGGTTTTGAAACAGTAAGGCTGACAGAAACTCCCGACGCCGCGAATCTCCAGCGAGCACACTCATCACTTTCCACAACGTTCGTTCTTTTGTCTGATACTCGCGCGCTTGACAATCATGGCAAACAGTGTGTGTATTAAAGTCTTTGTCGCTCATTGACCGACTTATATAACCTGATAGCCCTGCAGCTCCTCTTGCTACCATAATCTACGCAACTGCCGAATAACGCCCACACCAGCCGCTTAAACAAAGTCGCAACTTCCACTTCCCAAGGCTCTCCAGGTCTTTCTCAGCAGAGCCTGACGCGACATCGTGCAAATGTGACCAGGAGTACTTGCCTTTGGTTGATTATCGTGGTAGTGCTTGCTATTGTCGCGTGTAAAGTGATTTGGCTTAGTCACACCATCAATCCATTCCCAGAACTACACAACAATACAACATGCCATCATCCAAAAAGTCGGAAGCAGCCTTCATGGGCATGATGGAGCGCTTTCTTGAAAGCCATGCTTCATGTGACTGCTCCGAATGCAGATTGTCGGCCAAGAAGTCGAAGAGAGTTACTTCTCAGCCACCAAAGCCCAACAACGGCAAAGAAAACTGCTCTCCATCAAACAGTAAATCAATTCCCGCGGCTGACAGGTACTTCTGCGCTGAACACAGACCTCCACCACCTCCCAGAAGAACTTCCGCCAGAGAAAAGGACAAGGACAAGGACAAAGACAACCCGACAACCAATGGCAACATACCGCCAACGAATCGAGCTGCTAAGGTTAACAAACTTCTCAAAGCAGATTCAGTGGCGACCATATTCGATGTATTTAGGGAATACCCATCATGCGACGAGGAGAACAAGCTAGCATCTCGGATTCAAGAGGTGACCTCTCAGTCCAAGCTCTTCACGGAAAGCAAGGCAAAGATCATCGAACTATGCAACGACGAATCAATCGAACTTGACATAGTATTCGGTCTGTTAGCTAAGTTCCGCCAGGAAAGAAGCATTATAGGATCTGCTTTGATCAAGTCGAACTCTGAGCGAGAAAAGGCCCTTCAGGCGATACAAGAGGTCGACGATCTGCTGGGTATGCTGCGAGACGTGGCCAAGGAAGGCAAAGGACCGTCCGGGGATGATATGCGCCATAGTTTGGGCAACATGATCTTCAAAGTACACGAATTAGCTAAGAACCCATCTTCTCTGTACGACGAGCTCATGGACCTCAGAGAAGAACACCTCGAGTTGCTCGCCGACTACGACGATCTGAACCACAGATTCCATGATATCGAAGGCTGCCACGAGAAGTTGCATGAGGACAAGAAGAAGTTGCAAGATGACTTAGCTTTTGAGAAGCGAGAACATTTGGACACAAGAAAGAGGCTCGGCACTCTGGTCGGTACGAAGAACCAGGTCAACCAAGCTCACAAGTCATTGGAGAAAGTGCACGAAGAGAATTCGGAGTTGAAGAAAGAGATCGAGAAGCTCAATGCGGAACTAGGAAAGGTCAATGCTCTGAAACACGAGAACACACAGCTTAAAAAGAAGCTTGCGGCTGCTGAAGCTATGAAGCCGGAGCCAAAGGTTGAGGAGAAGTCGCCAGATCCTGTTCCACCAGCAAAGAAGAAGAAGGGCAAGAAAGCAGGCGCAGCTGGGTCTGAGTCAACCGAACAAACACCCACTGGTCCTCCTTCAGAGCCAGCATCTAAGCCCAACCCCGTCCAGGAGAAAGAGCTGAGAGTACTTCAACAGGCAAACGCCGAGCTTCAAAGTCAACTTGATACGGCTTTGACCAAGGTCCGGCAGCTTGAAGCACTTCTCAAGAAAGCAGAGGTAGCGAAGACCAAGGCTTTGGAGAAGCAGCAACTAGAACAAGCTACAGCAGAAAACTGGAAGGAACTTAGTGAAGGTCATTCCGAAGAAAGTAGTCGTCTGAGAGAACAGCTCGACGAATCCATGTCGCACGCAAGCACATTGCAGAACAGCGTTCACCGTCTGGAGCAGAGCCTTGCAGAGACTAAAGAGCAACTTCAGACACAGTTGCAAAAGAGATCGAGTAGTCCCAGCCTCACTTCACAGACCTCGAACTCATCGCGCTTCGATGTTGAGAGCCTCCGAATGTTGCGTAAACTTCGATGCGAAACGTCACAGCTCGTCCAAGACTTGGATACAGCCAAGCATTACCCCGGGGACCCATGGAACTTGGTCGAGTGTACAAGAAATATGATAGCGGCAATCGACACTGACATTGAGGGCATGCTTCTTCCTCAACACCGCGAGCCAGAAACACCGAACCCAATTCCAGAAACATATCTAGCATTTTCCCGCAATGACTTTGGCCTTCAAACGCCGATGTCGATGCCCCGAGCACGAGAAGCTACTCCACCACTCTCGGCTGCGCGACCACATATTCCCGGACATCCTCGACCCCTACTGCCACCTGGTCTTGCGGATCAAAGCCTTGGCCGCGCTTCACCAAAGCAACCACTACCGCAGCATCTGCCTTCGCCAATTGGCACTGGCCGGCCAGGACGAAACGCCAATGGACTGACTCCTTCCCCAATCCAGTCTGCTGCTCAAACCGTCTCTCTTGCTACAGCCAGCAACGGCGCTATGGGCGGTAGCAGTATTGGCAATGGCGCTGCCGGTGTTGACTGGAGTATCTGGACGAAGCGCTGAATGTCTTGATAGGGTTGTTGTTTCGCATTCGTTCATTTCGTTCTTCTCTCTTGTTCTTCGGTTGAACACGGTTCAGGCGTTATGCAGGACTCGACAAAGCATATGTGGCAAAAGGAACACACCTACATATTTGGTATCCTCCGCTCCGTCGGCAGCTTACTCGACGGAGTCTGTGTCAGGGTATACGTAGTTCCATAATTGTTGCACGAATCGTTGATGATGCAGATCTCTACGAGTCATTAGAGATTCAACTATGCTTGAGGCTGATCTTTATCAGACCTGTACCGCGTGCCGCTTTCGATGTTTGTGATCCCATGCAATATTATCCAACTACACGAGGATGCTGAGTACATAGCACATGTGTAGTGATGCAGCGTCAAATATCAAGGACGCAAGTCGTGCGCTCGACGCGAGCGACCGTTAGAGGGTGCATTACACTTTACTCCATCTGAGCAATTGTGCCTCAGCGAATTGAGCCCTAGCTGTGCTTGTCGTTGGTTGACATGCAGCTTAATCAAGCAATGTACAAAAGCCCAAGAAGCATCGATGCCCCATCCTCAGCGCACAATCAACGTCTCACCAATACCAGCCAACAGAGCCGGCAAAGTTCCATCTTCAGGTGCAGATCTCGCTGCACAATACGGTACAAGCACCATCAACCACAAAGCCCAATCTAATCTACGAGGAGTAGTCAAACTCAACTCGCCTCGGATCACCCCGTCACACGCAACGCAATTCCAGTGGGAGCAAGAATGGAGCAACGAGAGTCCCGTTCATCGAGCTTGCATGCAATACGCGAAGATGGCCTGAACCCATTTCCTTTGCTATATATGTACAGGAGCTAGATGCCACAAAACAACCGCCAGACGCCACGCTGAATCTTCAAGAGCTACAACAGGCCTCCTTGCGAGCCTGTCACACGTATCGTGCACGCCGATGTGGGTTGCAAGCACGAGGCCCGACAACACCAGCCTCGATGAATAATCAAACCCTTCATCACGCTTTCTCGACATCCTTGCCCGCTTTCGATGCTTTCTTCGAGGCCTTGCGTTGTCTGCTCAAGTCCTCCTGCTCCTTCCTGATGCGCTCCTGCTCCGCCACACCCGTCTTGGTCTTCTCGTGTTCCTGCGACAGCTCGACCTTTGTGATGAAGAGAGACACGACGATCAGCAGTGCGGCGAAACACACGTAGAAGATCCACATGGTCGACAGCGAGCTGGCGTACGCTTGATCGAGCGCTCGCCTCTGGTTGGGAGGCAGGGTCTTGAGGAGACCCGTGGTGGAGCCGAAGCTGGACCCGGCGAACCTCTGCGCGGTAGCTGGGCCCAGAGCCTGTTCCAGCGTGTTTTGCTTCGCGGCGAGCTCGTTCTGGAAGATGACGCCGCCGAGCACGACCGACATCGAAGTCGCGATGTTGCGGATGAAGCCGTATGTTGCTGTTCCGACCGCCGCGTCGTAGCCCTTTAGGTGTGACTGGAGCGCGATCAGCGGGCCCTGGAACAGTGGTCCAGTGCCGATCCCGCAGATGATCTGGTAGACGATCACTTTGGGCCAACTGGTGTGCGCGGGCAGATTGATGAGGAGTCCGCTGCCCAGACAGAAGAATCCCGCAGCGACCCAGATGACCTCCTGGTACCTGCCCGTCTTTCTCATGATGATGCCGCTTGCGATACTCGTGATCGAGAGCGGTATCACAAGCGCGAATAGCGTGACGCCGGACAAAATGGGCGACAAGCCCATGACGGTCTGGAAGTACAGCGGCAGATAGTAGCTCTGCGCGATGAACACGAACCCAAACAGGAAGCAAACGCCGTAGGCGGCCATGTTGCTCGGATCCCTGAACAACCTCAGCGGCATGATGGGATACTTGGCAACCTTCCACTCGGCAATGAAGAACAACCCAATCATGATGGCGCCGAAAATGATCAAACACAACACAAACGCCGAATCCCACGAATGCGTGACACCCGCGCTCTCAAACCCGTACAAAAACGTCACCACACCGCCCACAATCGCAAGCCCACCAACCCAATCGATCGCCTTGACGCTCTCCCAGAACGGCGTCTTCGGCGTCTCGAGCTTCAAGAAGAAAATCAGCAGTATCAGACTCAACCCGTCAAGCGGCAGGTTGATCCAGAAACACCAGCGCCACGTCACTTCCTCAGTGAACACACCGCCCACGATGGGGCCCACACCACTCGCCACAGCCCACGTCAACCCCACAAAAGCATAGTACTTCGGCCGCTCTCTCATGGAGAATAGATCCGAGATGGCAATACTGACGAGGATGATCAACCCGCCGCCGCCCAGACCCTGTATGACCCGCCCGACGATCAACTGGCCGATACTGTTCGACAGCGCGGCGACGATGCTGCCCACCATGAACACCACGTTCGCCAGCACCAGCATGATCTTGCGGCCCCAAATGTCGCTGAACTTGCCCCACAGCGGGGTCGCGCTGGCGTTGGCGAGGAGGTACGAGGACCCGATCCACGTGTACCCGCTGCTGCTGGCCTGGAAATCGCGCGCAATGGTCGGCAGCGCGGTGGTGATGATGGTGACGTCAAGCGCGGAGAGGAACAGCGCCATGCACAGCGAGAACATGATGACGGCAATGCGGAACTTGGAGAACTCGGCGGCGCGCGATTCTTGACGTTTGAGGTCGGGGCGGGCGGGCTGCTGCGTGGCTTCGGTCACAGCCTCGGCGCCGTCGGGGGAGTCGGTTGTGGCGGTTGCGGGTGCCTCCTTCGGAGAGGGGGTGATGTCTGTGGAGGCGGAGGATGTTGAGCTGGGTGGAGAGTGTGGTTGATACGTTGGTGCGGGTTCTGACAGAGGCTGGACTGGTTCTGCGGGTGTCATCGTTGACGGGGGTAGATGGTCTTCGTGCATGTTGCGGTCGGTGGTTTCCGTTATTGAACTGTTGTGGTTCGAGGGAAGGGGACGACCGACTTCCGTCTCAGGTTCCTGTACGCCTCGCGTCGCTGCATCATAATACGTTGCCGTCATGGTGTGAAATGTCCATGCGTAGAACAACGGTGATATGGATGTGTCGAGATATCAATGGCAAAGTTGACGTCGCCTTATTATTCGCCGTCGAAGAAAAATGTCCAAACTTCCCAGCTTAGCTTCGTACAAGGATTCAATTCGTGTGGAGCGAATCACGCGTGGGATATCAAAGACAGACGTCCACTACACCGCGCCGCAGAGTAACAATCGTTCTGCTTCCAGAGACCTGGATGAAGGAGATGATGAACAGACGCAGAAACAACTCGACGAAACAACCATGAACGAACGCATCGACTGTACACGTAGCCAGACAGAGAGCGTGTGTGTCGGCGTTAGCACTTGAATCGCCATCGCATCCTTTTTCGGCGCGCCGCACGAATCACTGCCCGTCTCACCAGGCGATCGCCAGCGTAAGTTAAACGATGGCTTCGTACGAAAAAGCGAGATCGATGATGCTATTCCTCCAGCACTAATCCCCGTCTGGAAGGTACTCGCAATTGGTTGGTCGAGAAAAATCTGGCCTAGACTGGTTTCCGTTAGGTTTGTTGTAAAGAGCGAAATCGTTGAGCTGCTGACTCGGATGTCCTAATGCCTAACGCCGTGCCTCCTAGGCACACTCATGTCTGACCTCGACACAGTAAGGAGGACAACAATTATTGCGCCTTACTAGCGACACGAAGCTTGTTGTTACGCACCACGATTGGGCTGTGATTGTTGCCGCATGTGGAGCATGTGGACTCGTAGAATCAGCAGCTGGGTTCGGGGAATAGCTAATTGATGTTCCCTGGAGCTCGGAGAGCATTGCAGATTCGGACTTGATGCGATCAACTTCGACTGAATCAGACGCTCCCAAGATAGCCTCACGTGGCAGCAACTGACGATTGCTCAACGTGCTACGCCGGTCTGCCGGTACGCTGGCCACATAAACACACCCAAAAGACTTCAGGGAAAAGTGGAAAAGGTGCTTCGATTGCCTCGCTTCTAGCAGTTTCCGGTCAATTTCCAAAGAGGCTGCTCAGCGACAAAGCAGGAAAGGTCTATCGTGCTGTTTGTGTGTCGATCAGCCCACCCCCTCCCTGCCATTGCAGTCTATCACACTGTTCCTGAAGACCAACGGAACACGAGCAACTACCATATGCACCCTCTCGCCAGGTACCTCTCTTGCTTTACATACACATACGCCAGTCGATAGAGCCAAATTCTCTCTCGTCGTAAATCACCTTAGCCTCCCGGTCCTCCTTCTTTTGCGGTGGTTCGTAGATGTTATGCTTGAAATCCTCATGGCTCATCTCTTGCTTCTGACGGAGCCTCCCTAAAAGACAGCCAGCTTCCTCCCTAGCTTCTACCCGCTTCGCGCCCATTCAAAGAGTTCCGCTAGCTTCTCTTTGAACTCGGCCCGAAATCGGCTTCCACCTTTTGTGCATTTCTCTGCTTCTCAACTTTGAATTTTGCCATGAGAGCCAGATGATCACTGGGGAAATGTTGATTCGGGAACCCAGGCACTCGCTTCAAATACTCCGGGTCAACCTGTCCAAGCGCACCTATCGGTCTCAAACTCTTGCTCGAGTAGAAGATTTGGTCGAGCTCGTCGACGAATTCGGGCGTGTAGTTGGTGATGAATGGCTGATCCATCAAAGCATTCGTGCTCTTGAGCGTAAAATTATGAGACATGCCGTCACTCGACAGGGCACCGTAGTTGCGACCCGAGAAATCATCGTGGTGAGCATCAAGTGTTTGCTTCGTGATGAGCTCGTACACTGGAGAACCGGGGCCGGAGTTGAAATCACCGCAGACGATCATGGGTATCTGTGAGCCACGCTCGTACACGAGGGATGGCGCTGGCTCACGCAGGTCATTTTCGTCGTGTTGCCACGATGGTTTCTTGTTTGTGGCAGCCGGGTGTTTTGCGTACTTGTCCGCCAATTTGTTCAGTTCTTCCATGAAGACGGCGACCTGGATCAATTTGACGTCTCTGAATGCAGGATCCCAATAGGTGTGTGTGTTGCCGACAATCACCCTGGAGCCAGTAAATCTGTTCTCGAGGAAGACGACCGTTGCGATGTCGTCTCTTTGCCAAACACGATTGAGCATATCCGCCGAAGACTTGGCACCAGCTTTCTCGACTGCTTTTCTCCCGAGAACAAAGTGTTGCGTGTCGAGCACAACGTAGGTTCTGTCTTTCCAGAATGTGCCACAGCCGTCGACGAATTTAGCATGCTCTCCTATAGTTTCTGCTCTGCTCTTCTGCGCATAATATCCTTTGTAACCGAGAATGCTCAGCTCCTTGCGGAAGAACTCGTCGTAGGAATTGCGGTCTAGTTCTTGCAGGCATATGAGATCGGCGTCCAGCGCTCTGAGCTCGTCGAGTATGAGTTGTCTTCTTGATGGCCAGTTGAGGTATCTCTCTGGCACGTAACCGTATTTCTGCTTGGATGCGTAGCGTTCACACAGAATGTTGTATGTGACTGTGCTGAAGGTATCCGGTGTCTCGCCATCTGACTGCGCCACTTCTTCGAGCTGGTGCCATTCTCGTTCGCGGGGAGGTTCGATATCTAAAGTAAGGATCAGCTTAAGGACAGGAATCGGCGGGATTGCAGACTTACACTCTTCTGGCATTGACTCCAAAAGCTCGCGGACCAGGCCCTTGGTGCCATTCTGCAGCAAGGCGTGTCTTTGGTCATCTGGCATGTTTTCCCAGTAGCCAGTCTCGTACAAGCCGAGAGTTTCCAGCTTGTAGAGGTAGCCTATTGACGAAGGCAGATCGAGCAGTTGTCGGTTGCCGGTAAGCAACAAAGTCTTCAGGTTGGTGAGCATACCGATCTCTTCCGGCAGAGTCATCAGGCTGTTGAATGACATATCAAGGTATTCGAGATTCTTCAGTTGACCAAGGGCCGCCGGAAAGGCCTGAAGCTGATTGTGAGGAACATAGAGTCGGGATAAAAAGGAATAGTTGTAGAGATTCAGGGAAAGTGCACGGAGTCCTTGACCGCCCATGTCGAGCTCGGTCCACGGGCTGCGACTTTGTGTTTGAGCTGTTAAGGAGCGCACCTTGTCTTCCATTGTCACGTCATCTGCACCGGTGCCCAGTGGCCCACCGAACGTGAGACTTTTCGACTGTTGGGCGTAAGTCTTCGCACGGTTGTGGCTGTCACTGTTTTCCTTCGAGTCTTCATACAACCTGCGTTGTTCTTGCCAGTATTCATTGTGACCAAACTCGTCGTCCAGACCGTCCTCTCTGGTGCCATTGAGTAGTTGATCTTGGCCGAAGGGGTGTAAATTGGGAGTACTAGACTGATAGGGACCTCCCGACAGGTTGGGTTGATGTCCCATGTGGCCTCCATGCTGCTGAGGATTGTGATGCTGGTTCTGCTGATAGGCATGCTGTTGCTTGGGCAGATGCATGCCATTGAACCTCTGGTGGTTCTGTCCTCCATTCATCATGTGCTGTTGCTGGAAACCATTCTGGTTGTAGACGCCGAAGTTGTGAACCATGGCAGCGCTTGGAGATCTGGATGGAGAGGGCGTGTCGTGCGCGAACGGACGGCGACCTTGAGGAGAGGTCGCTCGGTTGTGGTTGCGATTGGCGTGGTGAGAGGGATAGAAAGGCCCTTGGTGGAACCTAGCTTCCATAACGCTGAGACTGGGGTGTCTGAGAGTGAGTTCTCTGCTTCCGTCTCTTCCACATAGAGATGCGCATGTAATGTACTGCGAAAGACGGAGGTCGAGACGCGCAGAGGCAGCTGATATTGGCGCCGACTTGTCGAGTCTGTATAATGCCTAGGTGTGCTCAGCTCGTGGTTGTCTCGGTAGCAGTCGTAGAGATAGAGTTAGCGAGGTGGGTGGTGTGTAGTTTGTGTGAGGTGAGGTTGAGGTGGGTTGACGCTCTACACGTCTGGCCTTTTGAGATCGAAGGTTGCTTGCTGCTATTCTCGATATCGTTCGTTGGTCGGCTCGTCGCGGAAAAGACGCCAAATCAAGTGACAGACACTACAATAAGTCTCAAATATCAATGAAACATAATGAGTAGATATCGATGTGCAAGTGGTTGGTGCTTGTCGAGGACAGAACCATTCACTCGGCTAGCCTACTGTTCGGCTGACTTGCTGAATCTAACCCGCTAGCTTTGCGCCTAGTCAAGCGACCAATGATGCCACTCTTAGCCTCTTAGCCGCTTGCTGTGGGTTTCCCCAGACCGACGATATTACGATGATAAGACGCGCAACGTCCAGCATGAGGTAGCTCCCTCTCAAGAACACCAATCGTGCCAGATGGGAGTCACCGAATGCTCGACAATGGTTGGGGTAGGCATGGATGAGGTGCACGTAACAATGTCGGGGTGCACATCATATCTACAGCTTCGCAGAGAATAAACTTGGCAGTAACGATCAACGCCCATCCTGTGTGTCTAACATGTCCAACACAGTCCCACGACCATGGTATTCGTAGAGTCTACAACCGTATGAACGCCAGTACCGATAAGCACTCGGGCACGATGACGAAAGAAGTCCCAATGAAAATGAAATGCTTTGAAATTCTGGGTATCATCTATGTTATTCAAGTCTCGCTGGTGAAGCTGACTTATGTGTCGTCAGTTGAAGGACGACCACCGATGCAGGAGTCAGCAGCTGTGCCGACTTCATCTGCTTTCTCATAACTCGTTCACGTCTATTATATCGTTGAGTCATACTTGCCATGATCTAATCACGCAACTTTTTGAACCTTTTCCCAAGCACTTTGCGTTGAGCAAATGCATTACCATGACCCAGAACGCCAAACCAACGCTCTTGCCACCTCCTAGTATCGGTAGATGTCGCTCTTGAATGGACCTTCGATGTCGAGTCCCATGTACTCGGCCTGCTCGGGTGTAAACTTGGTCAGCTTGACGTTGACGTGCTCCAAGTGTAGCAGGGCAACCTGCTCGTCGAGGATCTTGGGCATGACATATACACCGATATCCTTCTTACCGGTCTTGCCGAATTCGGGGTACTTCTGGCCGAACTTCTCGTCCTCGGCCTTGAACAGCAAGATCTGAGCAAGAACCTGGTTGGAGAAGGAGCAAGACATGACGAACGACGAGTGGCCGGTCGCACATCCCAGGTTGACGAGACGACCCTCAGCAAGCAGGATGATGTTTCGGCCGTTGTCCATCGTGTATCGGTCGACTTGTGGCTTGATGTTCTGTACGCTCTTGGCGTTCTTCTTGAGCCAGGCAACATCGATTTCGATGTCGAAGTGGCCAATGTTGCAAACAATGGCATCATTTCTCATGGCGGAGAAGTGCTTGCCGGTGATGATGTCTCGACATCCGGTGGTGGTGACGAAGATCTGGCCAATGGACGCGGCCTCGTCCATGGTGACGACTTCGTAACCCTGCATGGCAGCCTGAAGGGCGTTGATGGGGTCGACTTCAGTGACCAGCACTCTCGAGCCCATTCCGTGAAGAGCTTGGGCGCAGCCCTTGCCGACATCACCGAACCCAGCAACGACGGCGATCTTGCCAGCAGTCATGACATCGGTGGCTCGCTTGATACCATCGATGAGAGACTCACGGCAGCCGTAGAAGTTGTCGAACTTGCTCTTGGTCACCGAGTCGTTGACGTTGATGGCTGGCACGAGCAGACCCTTGCCCTTCAACATTCTGTACAAGTGGTGGACACCAGTAGTGGTCTCCTCGGACACACCGTAGCAGTCCTTGAGCATGTCTGGGTACTTCTTGTGGACAAGGGCGGTCAAGTCACCACCGTCGTCGAGGATGAGGTTGAGCGACTTGCCAGATGGGAAAGCCGTCAATTGTTGTTCTAAGCACCACTCGTACTCCTCCTCGGTCTCGCCCTTCCACGCGAACACTGGTGTACCGCCTGCTGCGATGGCGGCTGCGGCATGGTCCTGCGTCGAGAAGATGTTGCAACTCGACCAGGTAATCTCAGCGCCGAGTGCGGCAAGGGTCTCGATGAGGACGGCCGTCTGGATGGTCATGTGCAGGCAGCCTGCAATACGGGCACCGGCGAGGGGCTGGTCGTCACCGTACTTGCGTCGGATGGCCATGAGACCTGGCATCTCAATCTCGGCAAGCTCGATCTCTCGTCGACCAAAGGCGGCCAACGAAATGTCGGCCACCTTGTACTTCTGTGCTGGTGCAGCTGATCCCATTGTGACTGTCTGGTGAATGTGGTTCTAGATGGAGGGTACGTAAAGCGAGTTTGCTTGGTAGAATAAATTCAGAAACGATCTGGAGAAGTTCAGGTAGTTAAGCAGGAGAACCGTTGCAGTAGTCGTACTATTTTCATTGAGAACTTTTTTGGAGACTTTCACCAACATCGTCTTATTACACCGCGTCTGCCCCTCCAAGCATGTACCGCAATCGTAAGCTAGGGTCTTCTCGGCAGTTTTTTGGCTTGAAAAATCGCCGCATAGACAAACACTTCAAATCCATGCACCACACGTGCACCAACAGATTGAATTTTCCACTGCAAGATTACACAGGCGTGTTAAGGGTCAATTACAGGGTCAGGCTGAGCATTGTTGCTGCTGCTGTGGACCGTCTCTACTCTGTTTCATGACGCTGATGCTCGAGGACTTATGTTTACAGCAATGGCTTGCCGCTTTCACTACCCAATACTTGTGTTCGGGTCCCGAGCTCGTTGTACTGGAGGTATCTGTTCTTCATCGTAGACTTTTCCGGTGCTATCCAGGAAGATGAGACATGCTCGGTGATGTTGCCATTGCCAACTATTATACATGAGTAAGCCCATAGGAAGCCCATAGGAAGCTCATGCATGGACGCGAGCAGTGCCAAAACTGGAACAAAGGCCGTAAGTGTCTCTTTGTCGACGCCCTGCTCGACTCGTGCTTGGTCGGACCGTTCAAGAGCACAACAGCGCAAATTGATCCTACAGCAGGGCAGCTCTGAGTCTCCATGCGCGTTCTGAAGCAGCGCTGAATGATCGAGTTAGTCCAGCTTGTTGACGGGCATGGTGTCAGTTTAACGGTGGCCGAGATGACCTTCTGCTGCTCAGCGGTCTCCAGGACGAAGAATTCGAAGCATTTGAACAATTATGAAATTGCCCAGACCGGGTGTGGTGTTGTAGCACTCTTCTATTTACACAAATGCAGCATTCTCTTACACCGCCTCAGTCAACATCTTGTTCATCCTTGAGATCTTGCTTGCAACGCTGTAGTCGATCGTTCGCTCGCCGATCTCGACTATCAAACCTCCTAGGATTTCCGGGTTGACCTTGGTTGTGACCTTCAATTTCTTGCCCTGGCTGTACTCGGATTTCGAGACGGCACTTTCGAGTCGCTTCAGCATCTTGCTGTCAAGTTCCTGTGTCGAGTGTTAGCACCCCGCTTGCCTTCCAGGTTGCATCAAGTCATAGGCGGATTTCCGTACCTGAGCAGTAGTGATCAACAGCTCGATCTCCCCCCTGGCGGCGCCCATGAGCGAGTCAAACTTCTCACAAACACCCTCCAGCAGTGCCAATCGGTTGTTTTCAGCCAAAGCAGAGAGGAAGTTCTTGACAGTGTTGGACTTGTCCTGGCCGCCGGTGTGCTTCTGGAGCTCGGCCACGATTTGGGATTTGTCGTTGTCGCTGAGCATGGGAGCGGACAGAATTCCTTGAAGTTTTGGGTCGGACTTGAGGATCTGGCCAAGTGAGCTCAGGGCCTTGGCGGTAGGATCGAGTGCTGATTGTTTGGCTGCTGCCGTGTACTGCAAGCATTACTGTTAGCGGTACTTTTCTTCCTGTCTACGTCCGCGTCATTTCCTTGGTGCTGGGCTCCAACTCTTTCATAGCTTCGGGATCCTGTTGTAGCATACCAGAGCATTGGCGTAGGTGCCATCGAGACCGTATAGAGCGATGGGAGGTTTGGTGTTGTCGGCGGCAGGAGCTGCGTATGTTCGGATTGCGGTTCGGGGAGCTACTCGGCGCACAGCTGCCAAAGCAGGCCGTGCCACTCTAGAGGACATCATCTCGAATGGACTGAGCTCGTCGACAGAGACGCAGTCGTAGTATTGAGGTGGAAAGAGCGGAGAGTGGTCGCAATGTAGCTTCAGTACCTTAGACTGAGGTCAGTCCGATCTGAAGGAAGCTGCGAAACGCCAATTACGCTAGTCCCGAAGCGGACGCCACCCAAGATTTTGCTAACAAGGTCGAGACAGCAGAGGCGGCTGATGATATTCATGTGTTTAACAAACCCATTGAAACTATTTCATTTATCGTCATCCCGTTTGTACCTCATTGTTTCCACCTTCGTACGCCCGCCCATCATATGTGCCACCACGCCGCCTGGGGTATCATCCTGTTGCTCTGGCCCCGTACAATCGCGACCTAGTAGACTATTAAGTCATTGCCGCCCGCACTATCTTCTTTTCATACTTTACCCTACGAGTACATATCATCAATTTCAGTCGTTGCACGGTTTCCAAAACTCGCGTATGCCTCCGGTTTGGTCGCAAACATTGCTGCAAGCGCGTCGCGGAGCTCGAAGTCTTCCATCACTGCCCCGAAACCATAGCATCGCACCTTGTTCCTGATCGTATCAACCATACCCACCACATCTTCCCGTGTCAACGCATGGTAGTTGTCATGACCACGCAAGGACTGTAATGCCATTATAGGCGTGACCTGACCGCCCTCCACATAACCTTCCATCTTGATGACGTTGCTGAGGTTAAGCAACGTATTAAGAGCTTGCATTGATGCTTGCGGCGCCTGATGCGGATAGGTAGGCTCCAGCCCCCCTTTCTGTGCAGGTGTCTTCTCGATGTGCGTGGGCGGTGGGACAGATGCCATGAGTGCGTGCCCTGAGAATAATGCTTGTTCCGGATCGTTGGGTGAGTTCATCGATCGTCGTACTAGATACTCTCCGTGATCGCGACACGTCTCTTCAAGCCTATTGCGGTTAGTACTTACAGGGGCAAACTTGCATAGGGCACTTACGCGAGGATGAAGTCAATACCAAGTTGAGGGTCCTTTTCGAAGATGCCCGGCATGTCTGACACGCTCTTGTCCCTGTAGCCACTCGTCTCCTGGTTCTCTGGTGGTGAATGACTGTGATGCGTCTGTGGGGAAGGATTGTTTTGTGACTTGGGCGAGTGGCCGGATACAACGCTGCTTGTGCCATTGGTGTAGCCAGGATGATGGAACTCAGCCATCGCCGATTGTGGTATTGATGAAGGCGGAGCGTTGAAGAATTGAGTCGTTCTAGTCGCTGCATAGCTTGGACTTAACGCCCGAGCATTCTGTGCTTGCCCCATCCCCATAGCATTCTTACGTTGCTGGAGCTCGACTTCAAATGCAATCCCCCGGGAGTTCAACATCTCACGCAACAGCATGTTCTCTTGTTGTTGCTCGCGCAGCAGCATTTCAGAGTGCCTGAAATGATGCTGAACTGTGGCACTTTCTGCCACAAATGCTTCCCTGAGGCGTGCAATTTCCAGTTCTAACGCCTTTATGTATTGTTCTTTCCTTTCTCGGTGCGTTCTGCAAAGGCCTATCAGCAGGTGCGCCACGACGTTGATGAAGAGATCCTGCTTACCGTTGTGCCTGCCGATTGAGCTCTTGCCTGCGTGTCTGGGCTGGTTTGCTATCAGGCTTTGGGCCTCTTCGCTTCGCAGGTTGCCCATCTAACTGTATCAGTTTGTGTCTGAAAAGATACTGAATCGTTTACCTCGTGTCACTTTCTTCTGCATCGGGTTGGCAAAGCCACGCAAGAAGCCAAGGTTTGAATGTGACGACCCATTGCCTGGTAAAATGTGAGTCAGCATCATTAAGCTTGAAGATAGGTTGAGTGATAAGGTATCGTTGAGTGAGCAACATGCGATATAGCGACGGAACGTGATGTCGAGCAAGAACTGTGCAGCGAAAGCAGATTGCCGAAGATGTCCGCCATGACTTTCCCCAAACCACGATCAGGCTGTGCGAGTCATGGCGAAGAAGATTGTATCGATTCAGTCGGCTGATGACTGACCGGAGCAGGCCGGTACAAATTTCGATAAAGACTTGTGATTACCCGTGCCTGGCGAGAACACTATGGGTTACTCGAAGGTCAGGAAGGGGCACGCTTACCGTAAGTCCCCGATGAGGACTGGACAGACTGATCAGTACTGGTCCAAGTGGTTGAATCTGGGGATGTAATGCCAGGCACCGGTGGCTGACCAGTATGAGAAGCCATCGTCGTAAGGAAGTTCGATTGGTCGGTTCCCGTCCCTGACAACCTCTGGAGAACCCTAGAGAATCAAGTGTTATGCCTGTAAGACAGACCCGAGCGGAATTGAAAGCAATTCGTGGATGTGGACGTCAATCCCAGCATGAACAGGGTGTTATCCAGCGATGTCGTAGCTCGCGCGACAGTTCGGGCTTTCAGGGTCCTGGTCACACTATCGGAAGATTTCAGGATGTAAGATCGTTGTTGACGTTACACGGTCGTACAAGGATCAGGGTGAATCGGGTTGTGTGCGATCTAATGCCTGATTTACGACCTCAGGAACAAAGATGCCACAAGAAGCATCTCTGTATCGAAGGACGTAGCTGCGGACTTTGCGAGACTGTCCGAGTAAGTGGCTGGAGTTGCAAAGCCTAGAACCGTCCCAGGCAGCGTAAGGTTGACTTGCCCGAAATGGTGAATAATAAGCGCACTCGTACAAACCGCGGGATGTTGTGTAATATTGGGCTTCCGGAAAAGGTCCGGTTGGTCAAGCGATACGGACGAAGTCAGCGAGTAGGTAGGAAGCCGTTTGGGAGTGGGTCTTATGATCGACGTCCAGTATTGCGAGGCTTTATCTCCTATGGTGCTTGCAATGCTGCTCGAAGGAACCCAACAGCGTGATACAATCAGCTAAGAATCGATCTTTCGGGTGCCGCTTGCTCGACGCCAAGTATGGCCCGAATAGCTCTGATGAGTCGCGGCAAATGAATAAACGAATGACTCAAGGTTTGAAGAATGTACCAGCGCAGAACATCTGGCAATGCACTACGAGACCGAGAGGAAAGATGTCGTTTGACAGTGGTGGAGTCAAAAAGCGTTCTAAGAAGTTCCCGACCGCTTCGGCATCATCCCATCCGGCCAACCGTAACAGCGAGCTTGCCTAAACAAGTAAAGTCGTCTCCTGAAGACCACACCTTAATGTCAGCCCACATCCTGACACCTTATTTGCTCCCAAAAAGTTCGTGAAAGTGCAGTCTGTTCTATTTGCCTCATTCAGATACCGCATATTAGAGATGTCTGTCTGAGAGGTTGAGCCACCAAGTGATTTTGGTCGAAGGTCCCCAATCTATCTCCGTGAATTCTGCCTCAAATTAGCCGAAAATGAGGTCAAACTTGCATTCACCATAGGCTTGAACTCTAAGCCTGCGCACTCAATCTTATCCCCTGCGAGGGGCGGCGGGGCCTCTCGTTCACCGGAAAGTCTAGATCGATTTGTCTTTTGTGCTCCCATCAATTCACTGTGTTTTGTGCCTGTCGTAGCCCTATCGACTCGGACCGCGGACCGTGTCGCTCACGCAGGTATGTAGGTCCAGCTTTAGGGACTGCTGGCGCACATCAGCTTTGAGCCTTGCCGGGTGCTGTTGCGAAGCAATTTCGTTTGAGTTTTGGCCTGGGCCACTTGATAACGTCAGCACCATCGTTGCATGATGGTTCTGTTCGTTACCTCGAACGCTGTTGTATGAAGGTGTGGAAAAAGCAACACCAATAAGGCTTCTTATCACGTTTGTTGTCAGGTTTCCCCTACCAGCCCTAGAACCTCATCAGACCGGAAAGCGCGACTTAGTCTATGGTTAATACTGGGGGGAACCTGAGCCATGCTACTCATGGCCATATGAGACTTTCCGATCTCTCATCCACACAGCTTCAAGGCGTGGTCGGATCGCCTTCTGTGAAGTCGTGTCTAAATCTGTATTGATCCAAATATTTCGCATAGTGAGCTACCTCGCAGGTGTACCCTACGCTCGACGCGATGGCCAGTAAGAAGAACTCATGTTTGTACAAAACTGCTAGAACACCTTTCTGGGAGGAGGGCTTTTCAGGTGACCAGTTAAGCACTGACGGCCAAGGTGTAGTAGTACAACGAACCGGTCACATAGAGTCCAGCCTTATTATAGGGTGCAAAGATTTTCTTTGGAGGCTTTAGAGGCGGTGGCGATGGGATTAGCAGAGGTATTCGGCGCCTCCTCCCATGGCTTCACGAGGACGAAAAACGTAGGAAGAGCTTGCAAAAGCGGACCGAAGTTACTCTGGGATACGAATACTCCTACAAGCTGTGAAACCGTGGTCGACCCTTTCAAAACTGTTGCTTTCAAAGCCGCCAGGTCACTCCGTACCGTGCGATAGACACTTGTATCCTTTCAAGAGAACAAGTGCTACCCAACGACTTCTGTTGAGTTCGACGGAAGTTGGTTTGTTTGTCTGCTGAAGCTTGCAGGTGGTAAGTGACTTGAAGATGACAGGAAGTAGACACAGGAAGTATGATTAAAGAGTCTGGAGCCAAGTTTCCGTATCACAGTGATGCAATGTACTTCCGAATATCTAAAAAACTGATGTGCAATGAGGAGGTGATTCCAGTGGCAGCAGAGCAGACTATAGACCTTACTACAGGGCTATGGCCTTCATGTCAACCTTGGAAGAGTATTTGGAATATCTGCAGCCCTTCGTGAAGCAAAACCAATCAAAGCTCGATGACTTCGGGCTTACCTAAACCAACACGTCTATCGGCAAAGCTTCTTTGTGTGACCCAGAGTTCGGTCAAGGAAAGTGCGAGTCACTCTTGATGTTGCTCCTCACAACAATCACTGCTGCCCAACCTAGTCACATGCACTGACGACACACCGTGAGACATTGACGAAAAGTAGCACCGACGACTGTAATGACACTCAAGATGAATACCGCCACATCTGTAGGCATACATACCTATACAATATGCAACAATGCGAGCTCAGAGTTCATATCGGTGCACCGAGTATGGTTAAGGATGACGTCCGATGGTTGAAAGTTGCAGAGAACGTTGCCAAATTCAAGCCAGCGAGACAACTACACCTAGGTGACTCGATTATCAACACAACGCGAGAAGACAGCCAAGGTGAAGCTCAAAATGACTCGTCGACCTCTGCTCATGCTGTTTCTGTCTCTTCTGAGTCGCCGCTTAGTGCTTCGTCGCAAGTTCGACGCAGTCCTCGCCCCGTGTATGATGTATGTGTCGCGAGCGCCAAAGCACAACCGCTGACGAGGAAGCGTGTGGCCACCTCACATTCTACTGCAGATTCAATCCACGTAAAGCGAACCAAGATGACGTCGTTTCCACGGACGAGGAAAGGGTTAAACCCTGCGTTCAGGAACCCGATAGCAGGCTACCTGAAGACAACTAAAGGAGCAGAGCAGACACCACGACCCCGCACAGCGCCCGAATCGATTGTTTTGGTCCCCTTCACGACGAGTCCCAAGGCGCGACGCGCACTTTCCGAGTCCGCTACACCGTCCAATGCACGATGTCGCGACGCCTCCGTAGAGCCATCCTCCAACAGCCGCGTTGATGAAACATCCTTTGTGGATGAATCACCTGAGACGTCTGAGAGTTTGGATGTAAGGCCATTCGCCCTTCCCGATACGCGGTCGGATGACAACGGCTTCGAAGAGCAGTTTTGTCCTGGAAACCAAGAGCAGTTGTTGCCAAGCCAGAGCGTACAAATAGTTGCTCAGGACGAGACAGATTCAACGTGTAGGTCATATCAAGTCTCCTTCCACGAGAGCGAAATTCATGTGGGCACGCGAAGAAGTGACGTCGGAGCGAGCTTTACCGATAGGGAATGTGAGAGCAGTATTGGCAACGAAGCTCGGCAGTCTTGTGGCACAACGAGCACAGAGACAGCCTCGGATCCGAGACGGTATCTCAACGATAGTAGTCCCCTGGCCCAAAGATCGGCCACAATGCCTGCATCCGTGGTTGATCTGACTAATGAGCTTGATGGGCCGATACCACAGATCACTAGACGGGACGTGCTCGGTCCGGTGAGTTCACCTTTACGTGGCTGTGGTCCACCTTCGGAAGCATCGGAGCCCATTACAACCAACGAAGCACACCTGGCAGCCGTTCGTGCTCTTCCGAGGCGAGTCAGATGTTGTAAGACGAACACGGTGAGCAAGCCCTTCACCACGGCCATCCCAAAGTATCTACTAGATTTGGCAGACAAGTTCGACCTTGTCAACCACTTTCATCCTGTCGATGCACAAGCGTCAATTCGCAACGTCAAACGAGGATACTGGAAACTGCTCATCAACATAGCGGACGTCGGGGGCGTCGCTAAAGCGCGTCGATCGCCTCTGACTGCTTCACAGTGGAGTGATAGAAGGTTCATGCTTAGACAGGAGGGACACATTGCAGAGCTCGCGTCAACCTCGGAGGGGGACGAGGCGTTGAAGGCGCTCTTGTACCCCGTTGTGGAGCCGGGAACTCCCACGTCATGGACGGTGGACGAGTTCACACAGTTCTGGGACTATCTAGCAAAAGTCATTCAAAGAGGCAGAGCGGGCTACGACGTCCATGCAACCATCGAGAGCTGCAAAGCACATCGACGTAGTGGCATACTCGTCGAGGCTCGTCTCTGGTGCTGGGCCGAAGCACTATCACACCTATGGTTGGTGTTGTACGGTGTCTCGAATGGACTGACGGGGCGCATGCCACTGCAATGGTTCGGGCCCAATGAAGGAGCTTTGGTGACAATGAGCGGACAGCCAAAAAGGGGAGGGTCGATTGGACGCTGGGTCGAGCAAAAAAGTGGCATGTGTGGACACTGGGGCATTGAAGGAGCTTGGGAAGGACTAGACACCAGTTGGCTAGCCAGCAGATAGTCTTGGTTATCGACGTTCTGTTGTCCATCGTGGTCTTGTTTCTGACCATCCATGACATTATAGAGCCTCTCTGGGCCTCGGCTCGAACATTGCACAGTGTGGTAACTGGCTGCGCCGTATGCAGTACGGTTAGCCATCCAGCCATAGACGCATGCATGGGTTCGAAGCAAATCCCGCCGCATCTGCATGGATGTGATCAACAACTTTGCACATGTCAAACATCGTCCGCGTGCATCGCTCCACCAACCACTCAATACTCGAGATATGGTCAGGCTGTGCTTGTGAGGCATTGAACTGCGGTCGGGCTTCGAACAGTATTGCTGCTACATCGTTGCCGGGGTTGATGTGAAGACTGTTGCAGCAGCGCAGCACGGCATCCAAAGACTGCGAAGTGCCCGTTCATCCCAACATTTCTCACACTTCTCCCGCCTCGTCCCTCGCATCGAAACGAAGACTCGACATTGCTCAACACTTAACACCAATTCGAGTCCACCCTGCCCGTCCTTTTCCTACTCTGATACCATTCAACACCATTCAGACCAATTCATCAGTATTCGCTCCGCCTCGGACTCGATCACACGTCGCGATCACAGCATCAGCAATACCGTCGCAGGCTGGGCGAGCTCTGCTAGGCCCTTGAGGCCGGTGTCCTGCCCTGGAAGAGGAGGAGCGTGAGCGTCATTCTCGACAGCAACAGCACCATCCATGCTGTCTGCGCGCATGATGGGCTCGCATGGTCATCGTCAGAACATGCCTTTCGGGTGTAAGCCTTCACTACACAACGCTTCACAGCATGCTCAAGAATTAACACTGTTAGACAATCCGAACGGTATTCACGGCATAGGCCTCCCACCCTACATGAGTCAAGCGGGGCCGCCTCCACAGCCGGGGCAGCCTCTGCTTAATGATCAGGAAGCCGAACAAATACACGACTTTTTCTCTACCTTCGAGGCAGAAAGTCAGGCACATGGCAACCCTATGCATGGTCATTATTCGGACAATATGGCACAACTGCAGCCCTTGCAGATGCCCAACACCTATGTGGGGCACGAGGTGAACATGCGCTCGCCTCAGCAATCTATGGACTGGCATGGACAACAGATGAACCCTTTCCAGTTCGGTCACCCCATGAATGCTATGCCCATGCAGACTCCCACTTCACCTTACGGCAATACCAATGGCCACAACACTTCACCTTACGGGAACACCAACGGTCACATGGCTTCGCCTGTCCACAACATGTTTCCCATGCACCATAATAATATGCAGAACTTCAACAACAACTGGCACCAAGCCTTTCCTGCCCATCCTATGCCAGGTCCTCGACCCGACATAGACTTTGGCTCGGATCCAAACTTCTTGAGCAACGGATATACTGCCCCAGATGGCACTATGGACGCGGATATGTCGCTATTGTCTTATGCCATGGCACCCACCAGCTCAGCCAGCAATACACAACCGAATTCGAGACCTGGTAGCGATGCAAACACCGAGCCGTCAACCCCTGTTGCACTCAAGAAGCGCCGGCTCAATACTTTTCAAGCAGAATCACTGCGCATGACTTCAACAAATGGCTTGGCTGCAGCACACTCGCCAGCACGCCCAACCTCATCAAGGAAATCACGGAACTCCTTTGTCAAGAATGAACAGCCGATCACTCCTCTCTCAAAGACGCCCACCACACACGAAGAGGATGACATGGAGGAAGACGCCGAGTATGACGAAGAGGATCCGGGTAGCCAAGCAAGGTCTCCTTCACCACCAGCACCCTGGCCAGCCTCGAAAGCAAGGCCGATGCACAAAGAACCACCGCCACCAAAACCAAGTAAGCCAAGGAAACAATCGAAACACTCTGCTAGTCCAGCCAAGCCTCCCAAACCGCGCCGCACTTCATCTGGCCTGGCCAGCAATGTGGCCCGAACACCGCTCACGGCGGAACAAAAGAAAGCCAACCATACGAATTCGGAGCAGCGGCGAAGGGATGCCACAGCACGTTCATATGCCGAGTTGTACGACATGGTGCCTGAGATGAACGAAATGGGCAAGCAGAGTACGATGAAGAAGCTTGAGGTCGTGGTCAACAAAGTACACGACGTCAAGGCGAGACTCGAGTACTTGCGCCAGCAGCTGGGCAGGGACACCAAGACAGGTCAGCTGCTGCCCGAGACGATCGCTCAAACACAATACAATGGTGACATGAGTCATCTCAGTGGCTGGACCATACCCGGACAACGTTGAGAAGATGCCCGGAAAACAGATGCACTTCGCGGAGCATTACAGAGCATTCTTGGAAGAGATGATAGGACGCTCCAGGGGAGGGATAGTGTATAAAGTCGCACATAAATTATGACATGGAAGGCACAGATCCAGCGTTCACGAATAACACGTTCAGAGATACCCCACTTACCAGATTACGAGCTCCGAGGAGAAGGAGTTCAGGCATTTAGAATAGCGCTTAATGTACATGACGAGGAGCACGCGGCGAAAGAAAAAGAGGCAGTGATCGGAACGGGAGGTGGTTGAATGATGATAACACACAATTTTCGCTCCAACTGTTTGGAAGATCGACGGCTTTTTCCCGTTTCCTCGCTCTGGCGTTTATCTGAACATACCTGCGTCGTGCCGTTGATTCTTTTTCTTGCTTACATCCCGTCAGTAACACGGGCCCTACCTATACATAATCTGCAAACAGGTCTCGTGCTTCCGCTCTTCACATCACCTTTATAGCTTTAGTAGTCTATACCTTCAAACCTTACCTCGTCCACCTACCCATGCAATTCACGGCAAGCAGTGCCTACTCCGCAATCTTCTTACCCAGATAAATTGTCTCTCCGCCACCATACCACAGCGTCCCCTTCCGGAAATCGAGCCCTTTCCCCTCGCCGACGACCCACTGCCCGCTGAGCTCCGTCGCACTTTCCGCCTTGTGTGTCTGGCTTTGACTCTCTCCACCACTCGTGCTTCGGACTCCGTCTGCCGCGCCCGGCCAAAACTCCGCTTCAAGCCAGCGGTTGATCCTCTCCACCTCCACCATCAATGCCTCCCGCTTCGCCCTGTCGCGACCCGCATCGACGTCTAGTTGGTTCGCGGCGTCAAACGGGTTGGGGCTGTTGAAGCGCGCGATCGTGAGGTGCGCGGACGGCACGACATAGCGGGATGCCACAGGGACACCGGTTGCACTAATCATCTCATGTAGCGTGCGGCGGAGGTGATGGTAGGTGAAGGCGTCCTCCGACGCGCTTCTCGACACGTCCGGGCTCGAGTCCGAGAGGGTTTCGCCGGCTGCAGGGACGAAGGAGAGGGCTAGAGCTGCGGCGTCGAAGCTGAGCTGGGGTTTAATGAGGCGGGCGCGGGATCCGGGGTTTGAAGGGACATCGGCGATGGTCCTGGAGGCTGGGGTGAGGGCGTGGACGAGGGCGTCTATCTCGGCGGGTGTGAGGGAGTGGGTCACCTCCATCGCTGTCATATGGAGGTTGGGGAGGGGCATGAGCCAGAGGGCTGTCAGGGGTTAGCGGAAGGCAAACATGGCATGCGAAGGCTATGTGAGTGGCTTGGAGATACGATGGTTCGTAGCGACAAGGACGTGGACGTTGGAGGGGTTGTTGCGCCGTACCTGGGGCGACGTGTTTCAGTCTTTGCTGGATGAGGTCGATCAGATTCTTGATCTTCTGAGGCGGCCTTGCCCAAAAGACAAGGCAGTTCCGCTGGTCCTCGAACTCTGGATCTCTCTGTGGTCCATCCAGCTTCGTGAGAACTTGATCCAGGATCCAGCCTTGAAAGTCAGGAGACAGTATCTTGTCCTTTTGTTGCTCGTTTCTGGTCCTGCGATGGAGGTCGTAGCGTGCTTGAATCTGTTTCTGTATTCATGAGTGATTAGCTTGGCCGCTCATGGTTGAGACTGCTTGACGTATCAGGTTCAAGCGGGCAGGTCGAGGCATACGGGATCGTTCTTGCAAGCTTGAATAATGCCATCATATGGATTGGTGGTCACAGGTGTGGAGGTGCCAGACAGGTCTTCGTAAGCGATATTGGCCATGATTGTTTGCACATTTACGTTCTTTCTACCTTGATGCTCTCTGTACCTACTTGGTCATAACAGTGAATCTGCAGATTATCACATTGTACTGCACGGGATCTCCTCGAGTTGTGCATGAGGAATATCAGGACGGTGAGCGGGAAGTTTGCCAAGTTTGCCAGACTCCACCGGACGCTTTCGCGTATTTAGACTAGCGTGGAGCATCTTGGCATGACCGACTGCCGCACTTTCGGCGAGCGCAGGTTTGAGTGAAGCACGTTGACCACGAGTTTTTCGACGACACTATCACCCTCGCCAGCGACCAGATACAACCGCCAAGATGGTAAGCAGCCCTCTTCAAGCCCTGGATGCCTTTGCGAAAGAGAAGGAAGAAAACAACTGTGTCCACGAATGTACAAAGGCGCCACCAAACAACGGCTTCTCGATGTCCTGACGCATTGCGGATTCACGTTTCAGAGACGTGAAAATGACACATTGTGCGAGGCTGGACGCCCAATGGACGCTCGAGACTTCTGCCGTGAAGGCCGTATAGGATGGACCAAGGCGATTGAGCAGACGGGAATCATTGTAAGAGCTGTGACTAATAGATGTTGCACAGGTCAACGTTCCAAAGACTCGAAAGACCTACTGCAAGGGCAAGGCCTGCAAGAAGCACACCCAGCACAAAGTCACCCAGTACAAAGCCGGCAAGGTATGCGACCCGATCTTTCAATTAACAACGAGCACGGCCAGAACCTAACATGATGCGCAGGCCTCTTTGTTCGCCCAGGGAAAGAGACGTTACGACCGAAAGCAGTCCGGTTACGGTGGTCAGACGAAGCCTGTGTTCCACAAGAAGGCCAAGACAACCAAGAAGGTTGTGCTGAGATTGGAATGTGTTTCATGCAAGACCAAGTCACAACTGTCGCTGAAGCGATGCAAGCACTTCGAGTTGGGTGGTGACAAGAAGACCAAGGGTGCTGCGCTTGTGTTCTAGACGGTTCGCACGGCGGGTGTTTCTGTTCACGATTTTTCCACACATACCACGAAAGCATGAAGGAAGATGAGATATAGGCTGGCGAGATGTGACAAGCATCCTCGCCCTTCTGCACACGCCTACCACGGGCGTCTGACGAAACGTGGTAGAAGGTTGTGAGAATGAAGGATGGACAGCACAGTTCAAATACGCAATTCATGAGACCTATATCCAATTGTTGAAGATCAGACTTTCGACCTATACCTCATAACCTCGAGGGGAGACTAGGAGATTATCCCTCCTACTGTTGATCAAGAGTCTGAATGTGCCTCCTTATACCATGCTGACGCTGATAGCCATGTGGCAAGCCGTCTTATTAACGAGGGAGACAGTCTGCTGCTTGTCTTTTCGCTCACTGTGATGCGTTTCGCCTGTATCTCTTGCTTTTATCTGCGAGACTCACCCCTTATCGAAACTGTCTTTGAGCAACCTATGACGTGATGTAACTACACCAACACGCAGGCTAAGGTGAAGATGATGTCCATCCTGACCGTAGATATGCCGGCGTTACCATATAGTCACGGCCAGAAGGCTACTGACACGGCCACAACAGTAACCCGGATTTGCCATCAGAGCGGCTACATCGTCAAGGGTGCTTCGAAACCTAGCCAGCATACGACTATGATGCAGCAACAGGTAGGTAGAATACGCATCTAGTCACACTAAACCTAAACCGTGTTCTTGTTTCGAAGGGTCCATCGAGCCACGCTCGTTCTTGTGAACCTGGCCCTTACGACGAAGCTGAGCAGGGGGCAGCACAGCATACCTGCTAGATAGACCTCGCTCAAAGCGTTGAGTCATCGCTGATGCCATCTGCTTTGGTGAACCAATCTGGAAACACCTGTGGAATAACCACATCGCCGCCATGATACGACAACCGAGCGCACATATCTTTTGTGCTGAATCTAGCCTGAATGCACCGATTAGCCCTGGTTCTTCCTCCAGAAGATTGGAAATTTTACTTACTGACGCTCTCCACAGGTCTTGCCCATGGTACCGAATATCGATGGCTCGCCAAAACTTGATCTCGACCTGCAGACTTTTGCTATTTACGAGCAGGGACTTCAGCCATGCGTTGCGCCTGATATACGTGGGAGCCGAGTGGTGGGATTTGGGGAGGTGATCCAAACGCGGAGGAAGCGACTTCCACTTCTTCACTATCAATGTGCTTGCTTCCTGCATGTTCATGTATCCATGCCGACACTCCTCCTCCAGGTTGAAAACACCGCGTGCGGGTCCGATAGGGTACGACATTGACGACGGGTGGGCTGGGAACTTGCAAGCAATCTGTTTTCACAGCAACACTCCGTAAGGCCCTCTTCTCATGGCTGCCCAAGAGAGCACCGAGCTTGTATAGATCTGTAACGCTGTACAGCACGACATCCACGCTCTCGAGCATTGCGCCGAGCACGACATTGCGGCCGATGAAGGTTTCGGATACTGTGAGAATGGAGAGGAGTTTAGTGGCGTGGGGGTCGTTCACTCTTGGTCTGCGCCGAAAGGTGACTCTCTTGCCAGCGAAGATGTATTGCAGAATCGAGACGAGAAGTTCCTGTGGGAGATCGTGCCAAGTCGCCATGTGGCCGATCGTGCTTGGGAGTTTGTGGAAAGATGATGTTTGAGGACAGCAGCGATATCCTACGATACTGAGAGCCTTTAGTGTTGGAATGCGTCTGGATAGACTAAGCCTAGATGTGGTCGTAATGTGCGTGATGCCAAAGGAATGGTATTGTGCGAAAAGCGATCAATATGGGCCTTGTTGAAAGAGGGTGTGAAATGGACAGGCGCGTTTCACTTTCCAGAAGCCCAAGCCTAGACGGACTTCATATCGTCACCTGATGTGATCTGTAGTACCACTGTCAGCCGTTGCAATGTCAACACTTTGCCTTTACATGATCACTCAGACAGGTTGAGTTCGCGAGCAGTAATCCTCATTACACCGCGTGCTTGGTGCCATGGTCTGCCAATGCAATGCATGCGAAATAGACTTAAACATGTAAGAACATAACGCCAGCCATCTTATCCGGGGGCATGATCATGATTCGTGACTGCTTGTGCTCACGCCGTCCCTGTTCATAAACATAACATCGTCTCATTCGTAATTCACCACTCCCTTCAAACTCCATATCTCACCATTACCGACACGTCCAATAACGCCGTCAACGACGATCTCACCAGGCATAATCACCTTCTTCTCCGTCTCCCCACTGTCTCCACCGCCTCTCCGTTCCCACCAGATCTCTCTGCCCTCATCTCCACTGTCGTTCTCCTGGCTCCACAACGTCTTGACCTTCTGTCCTTCCTCCCATGGACTGACAGGCACAACATGCTCCAGCACGAACCTCCGCAGATTTGACGAAGCCTTGTTCTCGTTGTTCTCGGCGCTGACGCCAGTGTCATCATCTGGCCTATCTTCCCAAGGCTTGCGCGGCAGGCTCTGCATGGCGCTGTTGAGAGGCGCGAGTAGTGTGGTGTTGCTGCTGGGTAATTGGCTCTCCAGGCGTGTTGTGAGGGATGAAATGTCTCGTGTCAGGCCTGCGAAGATGTTGACCTGCCGCTGAGAAGGAAGGATGTCTGAAATGGTGAGATCGCCGTTTCCACCGGCATCTTTGTTGCTTGGGCGATGAGGTTTGCCCTCGAACGGTATTTGGGGCCCCAAGTCGTTGGTTGTCATGACTCTTTGGTGATTCTTGTTGAAGGCTGGATCGACGGGTGGTGGGTGGGGAATGCTGTAGGCTGCGCTTACACCGGCAGTGGCGAGAGAGGCGGCGAGGAGAGAGACGTAAGCAACGCGCATTGTGGTTAAGGATGCCAATATTGTAACTTCGATACGACTAGGGTAAAGTCGTGTGCTTACAGGATTGTGTAGACGTTGAGATCGGTCGGATCACGCTGCGCAGTCCGATGACGTCGTTCTTGGTCGACGCCTCGGCGATTCATGGCTTCCACCTCTCCCTGAACCCTCCAGCCATTGCGCGCCTGGACAGCTTCGAACCACTAAGAAAATGTGCACCGTTCGCTGAGCCGCTAGCTATCGTCTGCCGTCGCGATACCTTGCAGTTGTTCATGTAGTCTGGGTTCAGAGTCGAGAAGGCTGAGGCAATACTTGTCAGCGCGTCCAAAACATGCCACAGATCTCGAATTTATTGATTCTTATGAATTTCTAACGGAAGTGACCATCTATATCCACAAGCTGATCACCATCTTCCTCGATGCATGAACATCTCATTGCCACACCATGTAACAGACTCGGGCGGCTGCGAGTTGTTGAGCCGTGTCCCCAGCCACCAACTCCATGCTGTCTCACAAAGCACTTTTCGAGTATGAACAAACAAGCTGGGTAAGTACAAGCGCCGAACATCGCTGTCTTTCGCAGACCATTACTTTTCTGCGCCTACCTTCTCTTCTTGCCGCCCTTCCCCTTCCCCTTCGGTGTTGCCTTCTCCCCACTCCCCGAACTCTGCACAACAATAGCATCGTCGTCCTCCTCCTTCTCCACTCCATCCTGTTGCTCTCCTACCCCCCAAACCTCCTCCCCACCCATCAAACCCTCAATGTACTTTGCTGAATAGTCAAAGTAGTCATTCAACAAACCACTCTCCACGATCAACTTCCACGTACACCACAGGTAACAGACCACAAAGCCCACACATCCCACACAAGCATTAACGACAATCCACAAATCCGGTTTCGTCGCCGGAGGCTCCGCGAATGCCGCGAGTAAGTGCCAAAATCCCATGACGGCATAATACCACCAGTGAAATATCTTCGTTGGCGTTCTGAGCTCATCTGGTGCCAGTGGACGACCGGGCACGTTCGGTAGATCAGGATCGTAGTAGCAGCTCATGCTCAACGGAGGGAGGCCGAGGAGCCAAGCCCAGAGCAGCGAGAGTACCGTGTATGGTGTGCGCAGCCCGTCGCGCCGAAGGAGTGGGAACATGGTGAAAACTGCCAGGGCATTCGCAAAGCCGATCCAGGCTCTGTACTCCTTGCTTAACCCTTTCTTCGAGCCAAGCAGAAGCGTCAGAGGCAAGAGAGGGAGCAAAATCGATTTCTCGTGGACCTGGAAGCTGAAGAGGAAGAAGCTGAACGCGCAAGAGGCGAAGGCGTAAGGGAGCAGGGAAGGTCGGGGACAGCCGAAGACGACGGACATAGAAGGGAGCATGGTCATGAAGGTGAAGTATGCTGATAGGCGAGGTAATTGGATGTATGGCTCCAGACGAGGGAGTTTGTAGAAGGTGTGGAGGGTGCACCAGAAATTTGCGACTTTGTCTTCGAAGAGGCCACGGGCAAAGGGAAAGATGCGGTGGATCATCTGAGAGAGTTGGAGGGTGAGGGCGCCGGTTGGGGTTTTCGCGTCGAGGGTTATGCGACGTTGGGCGAGGAAGGGGGGTGGGGCGCGGTAGGGAAGGTCGAAGCCACGGTAGAGATCGTAGAGAGTGCCAGCTACTAGTGGGGCGAGGAGTGCTGCGAATGCTAGAATTGTGATGACGGCAATGGCGAGGAGGCGACCGATCCTTAGGCGTGGTGTCAAGCATGAGCCAAGGAGGTAGGCGAAGATTACTGGTGCATAGTAGAGAGCCATTTGCTTGAAGCCCAAGGCTAGGACAAAGTATATGCATGACCAGAGAGGACGATTGGCGTAGATGCTGGAGAGACTAGCGATGACGAAGCCGAGCATGACCGTGTTATACTGGAAGTGGCCATGGTCGATGAGCATAGTGGCGGGCTGCATGAGGATGGCAACCAGGGCAGTATTTGCCGCTGTTGTGCCGATGCCCTGGCTTCGACTGTAGTGGCGGATGAAGATAATGAGAGCCGCGACATAGACGAGGTACTCGGAGATAATAACCGTCGCGCGCATGTAAACCTTCAGTCCTTGACTCTCATAACCTCGTGATGTGAAGAGAGCGAACCATTCAGGGTTGATGGCAGTGCCACTGCAAGCGTTAGCGTCTGGCCCATGCGAGGACGTTCAAAACATACATCTTCCCACAAATCCAGCTATGATACGCCGTAAGCGGAGGATAATCCAACCCCCAATATGGCAGATCATAGAAATACCACATTGATACCGGCATATGCTGCGTGACCTCCATCCAATGCCTTTGTGCCTCGAAGTCTCCGTGCATGGGTGGGATGGCCTGCCCGGAGTAACCCCATATCCCGGTTGCCCACCTGAAGAGGGCGGTGAACATCAAAATGAGTGGTATGGATATCCATTGTGACTTGCCCCGGGCGGGCAGGAGGAAAGCCACGAGGTTGAATTCTGGACTGATGCTGTCGGAACCAGGGTCGACCTTGGCAACATCTGTTAACGTGTTACTTCTAACAAGTTGTCTCTTCTTTTTTCGCGGCTTGTGAGGCGTCGAAGCTTGCGACATTGTGCGTTACAATATGGCGCAGGAATCTCCTGATGACACCGTTCGGATTCTGCAGTCTAGTATGATTTGTTCAAGCTGTTGTGATTAACGTCTTCTGAATCAGGAGCTGTCGCGTGTTCTCTGAAGGCATGTCTCGGTGGCCGGCAGATCCCTAGACCGACTATGTGAAGAAAAGAAAGTTAAGCGAGGTGGTTGGAGCCTCCAATCGATAAGAGCTGTAGTGGAGTGAAATTTTGCTTTAGCGGCGAATGCGCGAAAGTCAGTCGCAAAATTTCTAGATCAAAAAGATACTCGAATCCTGCTCGGTCACCATATATCTTTCTTACAACATATCTCAGTCTTGCAAGAATACTTCTCTTGCATCGATTGATCTTGTATCTTTATCTGTGGGCTTACTTGATACCTGAGGGCTACGGCAGAGGGTTCATCGCGGCTTTACAACTGAGGATAAATTGCAGGTCTTGCTTGTCTTTCCCTGCTCTGTGAGTATCTTCCTATCCTCTTGTGGGATCTGAGGCATTGGGTCAATTGGTCAGTTAAACTCGAGTATTCCTATCAAACTTCTTGTTCTAGAACAAGCAAGTCGTGGGCACCGGGGGTCTGATCCAACATCATCGTGGGTGAAGACAACTAGATCTTTCAACAAGAATCTTCAGTGGGTTTACTTGCTCCCGAGGGATTCTCAAACAGTTGGTAGCATCAGTCTCCGCCACGGCTCCTGGCTAACCTGCAACAGAAATGTCGAAAACAAAGTCGACCACCAAGGAAGCAAAGCCATCGAAGGATGTCCTGACCAAGGTCAAGCACGCTGGTGTCAAAGGCGGCAAAGACACCAAATCCAAGAACAAGGAGGTTGCGAAGAAGGTAGCTGAGAAAGAAGAGAAGAAATCCAAGAAGTCCAAGAAGGCCAAGGAGCCCACACCAGAGCCCAGCAGTGCGGATGAGGAAAGCTCCGAGAGCTCCTCGTCTGATTCCGAGGTCGAGGTCAAGGCCAAGAAGGCCGTCAGCAATGGCAAAGCCAACGGTGCCAAGAAGGCCGCAGCCAAGGATGAGTCGAGCGACTCGTCTGACTCGTCTGAGTCCTCCGAGGACGAAGCACCTGCGCCAAAGAAAGTTGCAGACAAGAAGGGTGCTAAGGCAGCAGTCAAGAAGGCCGAGAGCAGCGACGAGTCAGAGTCTGACTCTTCTGCTGACGACGAGGCCACCACTGTTCCCGCCACAGGTGTTCTTGGAAAGGCCCCGGCTGTCGATGAAGTCGATTCCTCTGACGAGAGCGACGACAGCGACGATGAAGAGGAGGCCAAGCCCAAAGCTACTGGCGCTAAGAAGGCTGAGACCTCTGACGACGAAGACAGCTCCGATGACAGCAGCTCCGATGAGGAAGAAGCCAAACCAGCTGCTACCTCCAACAAGCGCAAGGCGGAAGAGCAGCCAGAACGTGCTATCAAGAAGGCCAAGGCCGAGGGCGCAGAAGCAGAGGAGACTGGTAGCAAGAACTTGTTCATCGGTAACCTGTCATGGAACGTCGACGACAACTGGCTACGCGAGACCTTCGAGGAGCACGGTGAGCTCACTGGTGTGCGCATCATGATCGACCGAGCCACCAACCGCTCCAAGGGTTTTGGTTACGTTGAGTTCGCCAATGCTGCCGACGCAGCAGCAGCCTATGAGGCGAAGAAAGGATTCGAGCTCGATGGCCGAAACCTCAACGTCGACTGGGCTAGTGCCAAACCTGACAACAGCAACAAGATGCAAGACCGACGAAAGACATTCGGTGACCAGCTCAGCGAGCCATCTGACACTCTGTTCGTCGGCAACCTATCTTTCGATGTTGGTCAAGAGCAGGTCAGTGAGGCCTTCGCTGAGCACGGCACGATCATGAGCGTCCGACTGCCAACCGACCAGCAAACCGGCAGTCCAAAGGGCTTCGGTTATGTCACCTTCAGCAGTATCGAGGAAGCTCAGGTTGCGCTTGAGGCCATGTCAGGTGCCTACATTGGCAGTCGACCCATCAGACTCGACTACTCTCAGCCACGACCTGAGCGTCAAGATGGCGGCTTCGGTGGACGAGGTGGCGGTCGTGGTGGCTTTGGCGGTCGTGGCCGTGGTGGAGACCGAGGCCGAGGCGGCTTCGGTGGACGTGGCCGAGGCGGTGACCGAGGACGAGGTGGACGAGGTTCCTTCGGCGGACGCGGTGGCAGCACCAACCGAGGTGGATTTGGCGACTTTGCTGGCCAGAAGAAATCATTCGACTAATTTCACAGCAAGTCATCAATCCTGGATACCCGACATGATACCCATCGACACGAACTCATCGACGACTTTTCCATAATATCGAACACTGACACTGTCGACGACATGCGATTAATACGACATGATACAAAACACGCCAACGAGTCATCTTCGAGGTGACGATCTCACCGTTGTCGACGACTGGTTTGTAAGTTTGTAAGTATAGAGGGCTACTTGAGGCATATGGTGGGTACTGGGGGCGTTTACAATGAACATTACCATCGAAAAGTTATACAAATGCAATGAATTGAATCTCACCATTGACCTTTCTAGTCCCGCCTTTGCACGGTTTCATCGCTCTGACTGACATGGTGTGAACGAGCCAAATCGTGAGTGGTCACCTGGAATGCTGGATTCAGCCATTTACCGTGTCTGACCGCCCTGCATGCTGAACCTTGCTTGCCTTGGCACCTGCATCTAGATTGCATCCGCACCTGACTAACTCAGGCCAGCTGCTACTCAATCATGCTCATCACTCTTTCCATGATTATTGTCTTCTGATCTCACAGGTATCACGCTCTCGACAGACGGCTTTCCACACCGATCATTATTGCCTGGCGCGACCCGTCGTTGGAGTCCACCAGTAGCGACGTCGATCACACCGCAGCGATCGCAGCACTCCACCTGAGTGTACCCCGCTGTGAATACGACTTGAATCCGCGGTGAGACCACCCTTCGGTGCACGGAAGTGGCCAACATCATCGCCCCAACCACACCACGAGGCAAGGCACGGCCGGCAACACACCTTCATAAAACCCCCATACTTGAAGCCAAAGTGCCGTCGACGTCAACTCAACTGACCCTCGATTGGTTGACAGGCAGTCTGCGCAAGCAGCTGTGCCATGAGACCAACCACTCTGGAGCCATTTGGCTCTGAACGACATGATAGGCGACAAACTTGGTCACAGGACCACCTAAGCACCCAAGCACAATCTCATCAAAGTACAAGAAGATCTCGCTTTGAAGGTAAGCATCCCCTACATGTGCCTGCGATATGCGCTCACCCAGGGCAGATTCGTGGATTGACATCTCTTCACGGCCATCCTCCTCTTCGCTTGCATCGCAGGCTGCACGCGACGAGATTATTACCACTGGCTTACAAGTCCGTCGAGACGAGGCCAGACGCTCACGGCAACTACGACTGAGCAACCTCCACGCGGCCAACCATGCCCAACCTAGGTCAACGAGCGCTGCAGGAAGCAGTCAAGATGAGTACGAAGAGAGCGAGTCGGAAAGCGACCGAGTGTTAAGCAGTTCCAACGAGGACATCTCCAACACATCCAACGCAGAAGAGGAAGACGACAACCAAACCGCTCTCGGCATCCCCGCAAGAGACCACACCGTCTTCACCCCACAACCAAATGCCTTCTCCCACCCGCCTACAGCACGACCTGTGTCCAACTCCATGCCTGCGGAGTCATACTTCCCGCCTCAGCAGCAACAGCCTCCCCCATCCTCTTCTCACCGTATCCCATCAAACCGTGTCCCGACCATACAGAGACCGCCCAACCAACGAGCGGCTTCAAACATAACACCCGATCACGATGCAGCACTGCGAGCATCATTGACCACTTTGTTGTCTTGTGCCAATGCCGTGCGGAAAGACCGAGATCCGGCGCCGGCAACTGTTCGTCACTCGAACCAGCCGACTGCTCTTCGCCTTATTCCTGAATCAGACCTGAACGCTAGAGACACTCACTCACCATCTCGTCCACCCAAGCCTGCACCAAAGCGAAAGTCACGTGAATCGAGCAAAGAAAGACAGGCAAAGAAGTTCAGGGCGGTCACTAAGCAACCTGCAACCGAAGAACTGCTAGTGAGCCCAACCATGATGACATGGTTCATATCCGCTGGCGTCGTCATTGTGTTCTCTACTATCAGCTTCGCCGCTGGTTATGCATGGGGTAAAGAAGTGGGTAGAGTCGAAGGACAAATGAGTCTCGACGGTGCCAGCTGCGGGCGAGAAGCCATTCGTGGATCTAGGACAGGCCTAAGCAAGTTGAGGTTAAGTGCTGTCAGAGCTTAGTCGGCAACATGACAGTACAGTGTTCACGGACACGAACTTACGAGGCAAGAAGAACGTTGGACATGATGACAAGAGCTAGGGACAGCATAAAGAAGCGAGTACAACAAAGCGTTGAAGTTTTTGGATCGGGAATGGGGGCGTCGGGATGACGAGCATGATAGAGTTGATACCACAGTGCTGCATTTTTCATTACTTTTTATTTCAGGGGGTTTAGCGTCGAGGTGTGATTCGAGGACTATTGGCTGCACACGATTAGGGCGAGACCAGGAAGGGGGTTCTTCTTGCAAAGACATCGAACAAACACCGTTCAAATCAGCTCACTGCCATATCATACACTGCCTAGCTTCAGGAGAGAACATGCATCGCATTGATCCATACCAGGGAAACAAACCTATCGCCTCAAATTGCCTTTCTCATGACGTTCCTCGTCCTCGATCGCCAGACGCAATCTTACTATAGCTCACACTCATCACCCCAAACCCTCAGGTACGTTAGTAGTGCAGGAGAATGATTTCAAACAAGAGCAGATAGACGCTGCTGGCATGCAAAACATGCAGATACTTTGCAGTTTCAATTCCTGCGATCTGGGTATCAATCAATCAATCAACCAACCAACCAATCAGCAAAATGCCAGCGCTCTCCCCAATCCCGCCCGCCACAAGAACACACACCACTCATCAGTCCAGAACCCCGCTCTCCTTCAACCCCTGCAACAGCTCGGGCTCCAACACCTTCTGCACGCTGACATCCTCCGCCAAGCCCTTCCTTCTCCTCGTTTTCAGCATGAAGTCCCTCGCTGCCTGCTGCGGTCCTGCCATCTCCAGCGGGTGTAGCTTGACTTTCTCCATGGGGTCGCCGGGCACAACGTCCCATTTCGCGAAGACCATTTGGAGACTGGCTGCGCCTTGGGTGTGGATTCGGAGGTCGGTTTCGAAGCCGAACGAGTCGATTACCGGTAGTAATGCTTGGGCTTGGTAGAGAGGTGCTGTGGAGACGTTAGTAAGACTGTATCTACACGACTGGCGGAGGAAGGACTGCAAATTAGTGCTGCGCTTGGGGTGACTTACTTCCTGCTACAGGCCCGTCTGTCAACACATGGCCTCTCCGTTTCGTGAGCACAGTGTACAACGCTGGAATGGCATCCGCTGGTCCAAGCATATGCACGCTGTATACTGGTTCCATGAGTCTCGGCTGTGCAGTCAGGAAACTGCTGTACACGGCTCTCCTGGCAGCAGGTATGATCTGTCCAGCTCCCCTCCTGACTCCTTCCTCCGCCAACTCAACCTTCGTGACTCGGAACTTGACATTCCGGATCGGTTCCTCGGCGAGCGGACCCTCTCTCGTCGCCCACGAGAAACCCTGTTTGATTGATTCGCGAACCATCTTGAGGAGTTTCTTATCTGTCGTACTGGGAACTGTGTCATCGACGAGGACGTTCGGACTCTGCTCTTCAGGACCAAAAGCCCATATTGAGCGGCTGGCGAGGACATCCCAATCGTGGTTCTCCTGGAAGAACTTCGCGACTTCGCGCGCGCTTTGACGGGCGAGCGAGACGCGACTGGCTTCGATGTCCTCTGCGATTCCGTCATCGAGCGGCTCAGCGACCATGTAGATCTTGTTCAGCTTGTTCTGGGTTATCGCGTAGCACATAATGGCCGAAGTCTCGGTAACTGTCTCTGCGAAGCGGACGACGGGATCAGAGACTTTGATGTCCATTTCTGCGTAGAGAGTGCGCAGGTCGTGGAGAATGCAGTCCATGTAGAGTTCGCCGGTGCCAAGGACAACATGTTCGCCTGATTCTTCGACGCGGGTGGTGCAGAGGGGGAATGATTTGCTGATTTTGCGGAGGCCTTCGAGCATTTTGGGAAGTTCCGAGGGGTTAATTGGTTCGACGGCAACTTTGAGGACCGATTCGGTCATATGGCGGACGGGGCGGAAGATGTAGAGGTCTTCATTGTTAGGTGGTTCGAGGGGAACGACGGTGGCAGATTTGGCAATGCTGTTGCTTATGCCGCTAAGCAGGACAAGATTACCGGCAGGCAGCCCGCTTACCGGGATATTGTATCTGCTGCACGCTATGCGTACGTCGGTTATGGTAGCTTTGACTGCATCTTCGGGGTCATCCAGGGTGTAAGATTCTCCGAGGACCTGGACTTGGGTGTCTGGGTAGACCGTACCGGACATGATGCGGCCGTATGCGTCGAAGGAGGAGGCGTCGGTGTTGTTGTACAATTTCGTGATTTGAACCACCAGAGGACCTTCAGGGTCAAGCTTACCCATCGCCGCACCAATTGTGCTATCAAGTGGTCCAGTGTAGTAGTTCGCTAGGTTGCGTGCTGCGCCTTCCTGTGGTGATGGGATATGTTGGACCACCATGTCGACGAAGGGTGACGCGTCGCCGAAGAACTGAGCACATACCAGCTTCAGCAGCACCTTAGCATCCGCCTTAAGCTGTGTGGGCTTGAGAGCGATGTCGAGGGTAGCGAGAGTATCTGCTAGGTCCTCTGGACTCTCGGACAGGGTGTGAGAATAGAGCTTGTACATGGGCTCGAGGACCCAGTGTACGAAAGATCTTTTGGCACCTTCCTCAACCGCTTTCCTTGAGAACTTGCGCGAACGGGGATTGTAGAAGATGTCACCCCATAAGCGCTTCGCAAACTCTGATGGGTCCAGTTTTGAGAATTTCTCCGAGTATTGTTTTGCGAAGGAGGACAGTGTGAAGACCCAGTCCATGTCGGCGCAAGCGAAGGCCACGTTGCCCTTCTCTGGCGATAGCCTCTTTCTCTCGCCAGCTCGGCCAAGCACGCTCTCGATGACGGAGTTGACCTGCTCGACGACATGCCTCACTTTGAAGTATGCATCGGTCGGCGGCAGTTTTAGCTCCAACATCAACCTGTCCATCTTGTTTATTATCAGAACCATTGGCAGGTCTTCCCTAGCCGCATACTTGATTATCTGCTCGGTATTGATCTGTAGGCCCTCGACAACATCCACCACAATAGCGACACCATCGACCAGCCTCATACTGGCCGCAACCTCATCGACAAAATTGACGTGACCAGGGGTGTCGATGAGGTTCAGCATATGTGACTTCCCCCTCGTGCCCTGCATAACTAAGCTGATAGGCGCAGACTTGATGCTCAGGCCCCTCTCGCGCTCCAGAAAGTGGGTGTCGGTGTAGCGCAACTGCTCGTCCCTCCGCCTGCCCACCCGCTTGTCTAGCCGCTCTTGAAGATCGTGTGTCTGCTGAACCAGCATATCCACAAAGGCAGTCTTTCCGTGGTGTAGATGGCCTGCAATAGCGATGTTTCTTATGCCCTCTGGAAAGCTGAGCAGATCACTCATAAACTCTCTTGAGTAATAGACAGTGGGCAGATCGGCCTCTTGCACCTGGAACTTCTTCTTCTCGACCGGCGCAATGATGGGCACTGATAGCGGTTGGGCGTCTTCTTCCTGGACCAGTGTTTCGACATCGTCGCCGTAGAGCTGCTGCGCCGAAGGATAGTACTGCTTGTCCTCGTGTAGGACGACGGCATTGGAAGTACCATCGACTTCCATGAGCGCCTGCTCGTCGTTGACAGCTTCGGCCTCAGCTTCGGAATCTTCATCGTAGACGTATGAAGGGCCTGCATCCACGCCATCCTGACCTTCGTCGTCGGAGGACACAGCTTCGCCTATGTAGTTTCCGAATTCGTCGTATAGGTCGTCCATGGCGATTTATGCTGCGAAGAAGTTGGTGTGCAGGTCAAGACAAGGAGGACGGCGGTCGCGTAGTCGCAGCGGAGCGTAGCACAAGATGGCGAGCAATACTGAGCAAGAGTAGAGGAGTTGTAACGGGCTACCTTGCTGGTCGCTGCCTCGATTTCCGCCCAAAAGTTTCGAGAACTTTTTGACATGCGGCATGGTCTCTACATGACTAGTCCCAATATGGCAATTGTTCCTGCCGTGGACTATAGAAGTAGATTTGACACGGGTCGAGCATACAGGGAATGGCAATAGGTAGAAAGACATGACATGTGTTTGCTTGGATTACTTTTGAGTGTTAGTGTCCTACATCATGCTCTCAATGACCAGCGCACTCGCACCTCCACCACCGTTGCAGATCCCGACTACGCCAATTTTGCCCTTGTTGTGCTTCAGCACACCCAGTAATGTGGTGACGATTCGTGCTCCCGAGCCTCCCAGAGGGTGTCCCAGTGCTACTGCGCCTCCGTGGATGTTGACCTTCTCGTCCGTGATGCCAAGCAGCTTCATGTTGGCTAGAGCAACCACCGAGAAAGCCTCGTTGATCTCGTAGGCGTCGACCTGGCTCTGCTCCACCTGTGCGTGCTTGAGAGCCTTGGGGATAGCCAAAGCCGGAGCCGTTGTGAATTTCGACGGCTCCTGGGCTGCGTCTCCCCAGCCCAGAATCTTGGCCAGAGGAGTGACACCAAGCTCTTTCATCTTGGCCTCTGACATGAGCACGACGGCACCGGCGCCGTCACTGAGAGGAGAAGCGTTTGGAGCTGTCACCGTTCCGCCATCTGGGAGGAAAGCTGGCCGCATACTCCGAAGCTTGTCGACGTTGAGGTTCTTTGGCTCCTCGTCTTTCTCGATTGTGGCGCCCGGCTTTCCCCTCACGCTGGGCAGAGTGATTGGGGCGATCTCGAAGTCGAATTTGCCCGAGTTGGCGGCCTGCTGGGCTCGCTTGTAGGATTGGATAGCGTAGTCGTCTTGTTGTTCTCTGTTGAAGCCGTGGTCCTTTGCACACTCTTCGCCTGATAGACCCATGTGCTGCTTCTTGCCGTATGCATCTGTGAGACCGTCTCTTAGTACACCATCAACCAGGGACTGATCGCCGAACTTGGCGCCAGTTCGCATGTTAGGTAGGTAATGAGGAGCGTTGGACATGGATTCGGTGCCGCCAGCAACGACGATGTCTGCGTTGCCCGTCATGATGGTTTGCGCCCCGAGGACCATCGACTTGACGCCGGAGGAGCAGACTTTGTTGATTGTGGTGCAGACTGTTGAGGCTTCGAGGCCAGCGCCGAGGGCGCATTGTCGAGCTGGGTTCTGGCCAACGCTGAGGGCTGTCAGTGCTGAAGGCTATGACTTGACTGCTAGACTTACTTGGCTTGCAGAACGTTGCCAAAGAAAACCTCCTGCACATCCTGCGGCTTGATCTGCGGTACACGTTCGACTGCAGCCTTGATGGCATGGCTGCCAAGTTGTGCAGCGGTCAACGAGGACAGCGTGCCCAGGAAGCAGCCAACTGGGGTCCTGGCTGCAGAGACAATGTAGACTGCTGGTAGCCCAGATGGCTTGGGGTGGATGCCGTTAGTCGCCATTTTGTCAGTGTTTGTGGATAGTAGCAAGGTAGAATTGGAGAGAGGTTGCGAGGTATGCAAAGATGTTCAAGTCAACTCGAGTTACGGGCGTTGTTTCCCACGTGCTGAAGAGACCACGGCGGCTCGAGTCGGTGAATCTCCAAAAAATTGATATGCAGGTACGAAGGCTTGCTCCCCACCTGCCATCGCCCACCACGCCAGCCGGAACGAACCTTTCATATTCCGAATGCGTTGAATGATTGATAACCTCAACATTAGTGCAGGAGCTATAATATGGCACTCGAGGGACTAGTAGTCAACACTGTCTCTGACCGCCAAAGACGTCTGCGCACACCTACTACCTTTTGCAGGAGCTGAATGTGCACTTCATCGTCGAAGGACTGCTGCTTCATCGCTCACCCCCATCATGCTTGACTGTGATTCGTAACTTGAAGCCGGATTCGCGATGTCACCACGGTGTAGCGCATCGTTCTCGATACCCTTGCTAACCCGCAAATTGTGTAGGCAGGAATGTGCATACTGTAGATGGTAGGGAGTAGATACAATACCTAGGCAGGTAGCGACAAAGAGAGCTCCAAAGATGCGTCAGCGGGCCCCGTGGCCGGGAGCACCTCGGAAGGAATTTGTATGAAGTCAGGTACGTACCTAGCTGCAGCAGAATAATACTCCCACACCGACAGCTGCTAGGAAGGATCTACGCTCCATCTCCCCAACCTGATACACGCGTGAACATAGTCCAGCCCATCAATCATGGCATCTAAGCGTGCATTCGCCCCGATATTGAGTGTTGAACGAGCCATCAGCTCAGCATCATGGCCTTCATCCATATGCTCTTCCTGCCGTAGACAGCTACAGCTGAACCAAGCTTCTTTGATCACTGCACGCCGACCAGCAACGCGACTGCTGTCGACATCCTCGGCTCTTCACAAAAAGAGCTCTGCCTCGACCAAGTCCTTTCGCAAATCCCCCAAAGTCGACTCTCCCAACGTCAATGAGCATGTCCCCGACAACAAGGCAACGAGGAACAGAGATGACGAGATTGACCCCTACGATCAAAGCGAACTCGAGTCAGGCATCGCTTCGGCCGTGGCGCGTCTCAAGGATGCTCTTACGAAGACGAGGGATGCCGGCAGGGTAACCCCGAACATGCTCGAAGCTTTACCCGTCGAACTCAACGTCAAGCACCCCGACCAGTCGAAGCCAAAGGGCAAATCAGAAACACCACATCATGAAAGAGCAAAGCTAGGCGACATCGCCTCGGTGGTGCCCAAAGGCGGCAGGATGCTCCAAGTCTTCGCTGCTGAAGAAGCACATGTCAAGCCTTTGACTGCCGCCATCATGGCTAGTGATTACTCCCTGACGCCCGAGGTGGACAAGAACAATACCTTGTTGATACTGGTACCTGTACCGCCTGCCACAGCCGAAACACGGCAGCAGGCCGCGCAAGAGGCGAAGAAATGCTTTGACAAGGCAAGTTTGGACGTCAGAAATGCACGAGGGGATGCCCAGAAAAGGCATAGAAAGATGGAGCTGAACAAGCTGGTCATCCAGGACGAGCTCAAGAAGGCGCACAAGAGCATGGAAGATGTTGCAAGGAAAGGCCAGGACGAGGTCAAAAAGGTCTATGAGAATGCATTGAAGACGCTGCAGCAGTGAGCCATCGACTCGCTTGCACCAAATACATATTCCCACCAGTATGACACTGGTTCAAAACATCCACGACATTACCTTCAGTTTTCTACCTTGAGCCGCCATTCACCCAAAACTTCGAGACTTGCATTGTGTTCGCCTTGCCCGGATCGGCTCCTGATACTTCATGTAAGTGCTCTCCGCGTCGTTGACTTCTTCATCCTCACTGGCAGAATTGGTGTGCCGAGCCGTGCCTGGCTCCTGATTTGGCACTGAGCAGCTTCACTGTTTGAACGGTGATGCTACGAGCTTCGTCGATCGACGCGCAGTTCTGCAGCCAAGAAATCAATCTGCATGTCTGTTTGCTTAATTAGGCAATCGAAAAGATCCACATGCCTACAGCGGAGAACTGATCAAATTACTTCTGCCGCCGCAGCCACAATTCCTGGTACCTTCCGCCAAAGGTAGGAACATGGGGCTGCCACGGGCGACCTGCATGGAAGCTTCTCCGAAGGCTCACGACCCCCCTAGTCTCGAGCACAAGACTTTTGCGCAACGCTGAAACAACTAACGACGCCTGCCACGAACCAGTGAAGTCTGTCCGAATCAAGAAGGCCGGGCTTGTCATGAGCATTTTGATATGCATAAGGCCAATAAGCCAAAAGTTTTGGTTACTTGTTAGTATGCATATCATGAACATGACTCGTACACTAACCTCAATACTTGTTTGATTGCCTCTTTGGTCAATAGCGTTATCAACAATGCAGCATCCAGATTGATAGCATCAGAGCCCTTGATGCAGCCGCAAGGAAGTCGGCATGCAACCGTCACTAGGAGCCATGGTATAAGAATTCGGTGACTTCTAGGGACAGCTGTTCGTATGGATGGCACAGTCTCGACTTCCGCAATTGCCGCCTTCCACAGAGCAAGCAGTCTCCTAGCTTTTGATCGCCAGGGCAGCATATCGTTCAACCGACTGTTCCTCATGTCCAACACACAACGTTACTCCCTGCAACCTGGCAAAGACACTCGAGGTATCGACAGATATTATGATATATCTCTTCCAGACGGGCCTCTGCCTCGCCCACTTCCTCCAACCTCTCCTAACGGCTACTGCAGAGTCAAGACCGACTTCGATATTCAGCAGCGGCCTCCCGGCAACTACACCCCCACCCACAACCACTTGTCTCACCAGTACAGGCATGTTCAGTTTAGTGACTATCGCAGCAAGCCCCGTCACCTCCTTCTCGTCCCGTGGTGCTAGCGGCGTCTCCAGCTGCATGAGCACAGCGTCTCAGGGCAAAACTACGAACGCATTCATGCTAGCAATACGGGTCGCCCTACAAGACGACAGCATAGATCCAGGTGCAATCAAGCTTAGCAGTGTTCTGCTCCCTTCCGCTTATGACCGTTGCTGTGGCAGTGTTGTCTACATGTGCAAACGAAGATTGGCACGTCAGCGCCCGGCTCAGAACAACATGAATGTACCCTACAACCATGCGAGGCTAGATGTATCGACGTCGTGACGGGGAATTTGAAGCAATCTTGACATGAATTCCATGAGGTCTGCGCTTATGGAGGGGGCTTGGAAAGAGGCATGCACAATCAATTCTTTGGACTGCTTCGTCGAGCACCACAGGACTTTTGGCTAGGACATTCAAGAAAAAGAAAGATATCAGCGTGTACTTTGGCAGTCGTCGTTTCTGGAGATGCATCGTTTTATATTATCAGCAAGCACGGTGTACTCAAGTGAAAGGTAGCAGCTATCATGACCTCTTCAGGGGACTCAATATTCATACTGTCGTGGTGATACCATGACTTCTTGTGATGACGTAAGGAGTAGTGGAGATATATCCGGTCCACCCCTGGCAGTATTAGTACTCACAACTTGAAGGAACCAACAGCGATTTCAGCCTTGACTCCCACTCGACTTCAATACCACTATCAATCCGTTGAACCTCGCTGTTCTCAGAGCTCTCGAATCACACTATCGCATCAACACGCATACCTCGCCATGGCCCCAAACCCCTTCTCCCCCCACGGAGCCAAAGGGCCTATTGTACGTCCCCTCCTGTCCTGTCCTTTCCTTCCTACCACTGTTGCTTCGGACTAAAGACCGATACAGCGATCAAACGCCCCACTCATCGCGGTTCTCACTGCGACGGGCGGACTGTTCTTTTGGCTGCGGACCAGGCCGCTGAATAGCCGGGAAACGCTTGAGAGGAGGACCGACGAGATGAAGCCGGACATGAGGAGGCCGTGAGGTGGTGTTGATGGGATGCTTGGGAGGGGGTCGAGTGCAGGTGGGTGGCGTGTTTGATGTGTGGGTCCAGGAGAAGGGAAGGCACCAGGAATGCGCTGCTGGGCGGATCATGGATGGACAAGGGTTGTGCTAGAGGAGTTGACCGGAGTGGAACAGGTTGAATGGGCACGCAGACAGACGAATTGGAGGGCAGGGCACGAATGGAAGATTGATCAGATTGTTCAGTCAAGATCTTCGTTGTCTATTGACAAGTACCCATTGCCATACTAGTGTACATGTATGTAGAAAATGTAGCTGCTAATCCGCAGGCTAGCTCAGTTGTGCGAACGCGGGCAAACAAGAGAAGTGTGGCTGACAACAAAATGTACTAGCTTACTCCAGAAGATCATCTCGAGCTATAACCAGTGACGAATGTCAGCAATGCTAGAATTATCATCCGTCCAAAAACAACCACAGTGGTCCTGTGATGCGGCTTCACGTTTTCCTCTTGTACCGCGACGAGCGAGCCATGAGTTGTGAGACTGGTGCGAAACGGGTTCATCCCGATGCCCAAGACACTAGTGACCAGTCCGCTCAAGTATGAACGTGTCGCCTACCTCTCACAGCCAACTTCCATATCTCGTCTAAGGACTGCGAATCCACGGGGAGACTTCCCATCACCGCATGGTGCACATGGTTCCGAGACTTCCGTGAGTTGAAGGATGGTAGCCCCTTTTCCTGATATCTGTCGTACCATGCCTGCGGATCCCATTTATCTTCGATCACGCCATCATATGCCGCGTCTCTAACAGCATTGCTTGCGGCGTCGAAGTCCACGGTGTGCCACGACTGCTTGGGACCGAATCGATGGTAGAGAGACAACGGGTTCAGCGCTCGCATTATCGTGTACCGCTCTTCTAAGTGTGACGCGTGGGTCATGAGATCCTGCGGGGCTGGCGACATGTATGCAATTCTCCTGACCTCGCGCTCGGCTGGTGACTCGGAGTCAATGCCACCCCGGTCGAACCAGGTTGCAAACCGTTCCAAGCGGAGTTGGTTGGCAGTTCTGCCAACCGCAAAATCCAACCTCGTCTCGAGCCTGAGATAGAGATCGTCCCTCTCCAGTCGCATATCATCATCCTCGCCCGCGTGATTGGACAATCCGACGGGCCCCCTAAACTGCATCAGGTTTTCGGCAGCTACAATGCCATAATACTTCGAGTGTTTTTGAAGGTTTACACGCAAGTTCTCGGGAAGAGTGATTGTAGCTTTGACAGCGCCCCTGAGACAGACGAAAGGTACCAGAGCGATCATGAAGTCTACCTCTTCGACTGGGATACTGCAGCCAGGTTGGATTGTCGGAAAACTTCTCTGCGGTGAATCTTTTTTGGCATGAAACCAGCTGGCGTTGCTGGAAGTATCAACGAAGCATAGTTCAAGTGGCGCCAGGAAAGGGGTGTTGCGGGTCCCTAGGAACTTTGCCAAGTCGAAGCACTTCTTCCAGACGCAGAACATCTGTCCTTGGTCTATGCGGCTCGGGGCTCCAATCTCGACCTTTATGCCCTTGAGTAAGTCGTAGGGCATGCGATTGAAGCCCTGAGAGATGGCGTCCTTAATATCACTGAAGTGAAAGTCCGGCATGGTATTGCTTTCGACAGTGAGCCAGGAGTTACGCTCGTGCTCCGGCGAGATCTTGAAGCGCAATACCGTCCTTCTCCAGAAGATTCCATGATGGTGGACGACCTCGCTGAGCAGTTGGTCGCTGACTTGCTCAAGAGCTGTTATGTACGTGGCGTCGTCGAGTTGAGTCAGAGCGAGCTCATCGTAGATGTGCAGTCGGAGCTCGGCAGGGAGCGTGTCGAGCCTACCCAGACCGGAGCTCCAGCTGGAATTCATCGTGGTGTGTCTTTCGATTGGAACGTGCAGATCAGGGACAACTAACGTGTACCTTGTTCACACAGCAAGCTAGGACTGGATGGTAGTGAACAGAGGAAACTCGCGGCGAGTATCGATCTTTTTATCCATAACGGCATTATGTGTCTGGCTCTATGCAGAGCGTTTTGTTCAGACACTGGTCCTACCAAATCATGGCTCTCGAATAGGATGCGAGCAGGTCCTCACAGGTCCTCAGCCTAACACAAACCAGCAATGGTTCGGCGTTGCGAAATTCAGCTAGCTTGATCAGCAGCCACATGGCTAGGAATTGAATTTTGTCTGCTGGACGAAGTCTGGACGTAATAACAGATGGCAAGTCATGAGCAGATGTCTTGGAGCAAAATATCCTGACGCATATATCGGTCGCAGGCTTCAGTCCAGAGGACTCTATCGCTTTGAAACAGACATTCAGAGCTCCAGAGAGAGATTAGAGCCTCTAACACAATTCTAGTGAGTGCATCATGGCAGACCCTCGAGAAGAGTAGGAGCAACGTACCGAAAAGATTTTGGCTGACATGTTCAAGTCCAGAGCTGCTCCTGCTTCGTTGCGAGTTAGCAATTCGCCAATTGCTTTGGCCGCCATTTCTTCTTTACTATGCTATATACCCTGGTTTTGTGATACCTTCAGAACTTCGGAATGACCTTCGTGTGTGCATGATGGTTGATGTGCTAAACGACAACGAATGTACAGAGTGCATCGAATCGTAATTCAAAGACATGCTGCGCGTGGTGTCCCAAATCGGCCGCGAGACCTGCCCAAACTTGAATCGTGCTCAAACTCGGTCAGCCTTACGTAAGCCAGCTTATCGACCGTCACGAGCTTTCGAGACCTTTCGAGGCTTTCCCGACCTTTGTCAACTATCCAGACGCTGGCACATTTTAACTGCACCGCACCTTCCCGGTGCTCGTGGGCTATGCGCATCATGCGCTATACAAACAAGAGTGCTGGCTGCCAGAGCAGGAGCGTCCTCCATCGAACAACACCGTCATGTTCTTGTTAGGCTGTTACTGCCTCTTTTCATTGTGAGCGGCGAACATATATTCTATAAGCTCTTGTCCTGTGTTTGTGGTCTCTGCAACCTATAGTCAGCAAAGACAGAAGCTTGTTCCTCAGAGATCGTTCCACCATACGAGAATAGTCTTGATGGCTCAAGTATGTGCTTTCGCTAGTAACGCTAGTGTATGCCAAAAGCTATACGACATATCCAAATACTGTGGATGGACCGCTTGGTTCTCTTCTAGCCCGACACTATCTAGTCACCGGCTACCGTGAGCGAGTATTGGCTACGAATCTAGTACGCTCAGCTATGAGCATGATTAACACCTCTTGAGCCTGAAGAATGCTGCAAATCACTCAGAAGTGCTCGCTACACAACATGCTTAGACCCTGTCATGGCAGTACAGCATTGCTGACGACACATGGTGTGATCTTCAGTGAGTGAAAAGGCATCTACTTAAACCTCAGCGAAGGGTTTGAGGCCAAGCACTTGGTTGAGGTTCAGGCACGTTTTGACCGTGAGACTCAGATATCGATCAGTCAGTTGTTCAATCGACACACTCAACAGTATGCCATATTGATTTCCAAGTCTTCGATCGGGCCGGTATCCACGACTAATTTCATATTTACCTACAGCGTCTACCAGACCGAACAGAAATCTTATGCAATCATTCTTGAGATCAGAGACGATGTCCTATCAACCATCAGAACGACTGCAATGGCTGAATCTGCCGCAAGAGGTCCAGGATTTGGTCCTTAATTTCGTCTTTGCCAACCGAACCTTCTTATACTCAGCTAAAGGAACGGCACCTGCTTTCAATGTATGTCGAGTATCCAAAAAGTTTGCTACTCAGGGGGCTGCCGTCAATGCAATACTCCGAAGTGGAACACTTAGAATCGACGACGTCCCTGGCCTTGAGGGAATTGTCACTTTACTTTCGCCCGAGCAAAAACACTCCATGAAGACGGTTACAATCAGCCAGGCTTTATTGGAAGGTACTGGATACAAGCTGAATACGTTGCAACATGTTACGGCCGCCTTGGGCAATTTCAGACTAGATGTGGCAAACGCGCTACAGGTCTACGTCTCCGTCTCGAAACATTCAAGCATCGCCAGGAGGACAAAAAGAAAACCAGAAGATTCTCTCAACTACGTTAACTGGGAGGACGACATCAGAAATGGATTTGTCTCCAAAGTCGAGATGGAAACCATGCTCCTCGATGCATGTGTTGATCATCGCACGCAGTATACTGGAATCGGGCCTCTGTTAAATTGTGTGGCAAGCTATGACATCGAAATGAATGTGAAGATTTGTGTCACATTCATTGAGCGGCAGACAATCACCACCCTCGCCGTTGTCGAGGCCGCGGAACTGAGCACGAAACATTGGCACATCAAGGTGCCGATGCCTGATGGCCAGCAATTGTCAATCGACCAAGGGTTGTCGAAGGACTGCTTCTTGAGGGGCCTCAAGGATGTGAGGAGCCTGTTGAGTCACATGACACCGAAGCGGTGGGCGGCTATGATGACTCTCGGAAGCGGGAGTATGGCACAGTACAAGTGGCTCTGGTTCTATCAGACCTCGGCTGAGGCCATGAACCTAGCTAGAAATTGAACGTACACGGCTCTTCGTACAGCGGGTCGCTTGCTACTGCTGGAATGAGATTCAAGAGAGTCTGATGTGGAAGAGGACAAAGGTTGACCAAAGCCCGGTTTCATTCTCTGGTGGGAGAAAACCAAAGGTCATTAGAGGCATGCATTAGCTAGAGAGACGGCTGATATAAACACCGTTTGCAGAATGAGACAGTGCTCCGTCCCAACGTTGCGACAGCACACAAAGACCGAATGGTGTTGATTGAATGAAAGCAGAAGCAGATTAAGCATGAAGCTCCAGGTGGCTATCGCTAGCGATAGTACCAATTGCAAGTGAGCAAGCCACAATGACGTGTTCCAACCCCCAACGATACCAGCCTCTTGCTTTTCGGATTTCTGGTCTCCTCGCCTGTGCACAACCGCACAGCAAACCACTCATACCTACTTCGAGTTACACTTGCAGGAAGAGCGACTTGCAGTAGTTCGATATTCTTGTGGTCTTTGTACCCAACGATGTCTTGGACGCACCTTTCTTCGTTCTCTCGTCCACTACCGTGGAGCGCTTGGCGGAAGCGTCCAAGCTTCTATCTCGTGGCCTTAAGAGCCGTATCACAATGCATGCTAGAACTGGTCAGCGCCATCGTGTATACGCTCGAGAAACTCGCAACGAGTTGAAGGTAGGTTCTCTTACTCAGTCTCAGTCAGTCCAAGACACGGCGTAAGTGTGTGTGGGCAGGCGAAAGGATTAGGCAGAACCAGGCACCATCGAGATCGTCGTGCTTGTTGACTGCCATCATTTTCGACAAACTGTGCTTAGCTGAGCTCCAGGCCATCTGCCTGGCACTACTCCACTACCTCACCGTCTTCTACCACGATCCCCAGGAGTTGCACCTTGTTTCGATAAAGTATAATGAAAGATTCAACCTGCGTCTGCCTGCTCACCGGTCACATGCGTTCACGCGATGTCTGGTCTCACAGTGTTGGTGGTGCAATGACCGCCGTATTTAGTACTGCCCGAATGGCGCATCATTCATCAACATTCTGTTTACTTCGCTCAAATTCTCAATCCATCTCCTGTTCCTGTTATATTCAATGCACACCGCAGTTTCTGGAGAGATTGTTTGAAGAGAGCACAACTTCCGACTGACAGCCGATATGCCAGCAACAAGGAAGCGTACAGGCGCGACTAACGCGACAGGCAACAAGAAGCAAAAGACCAGCACAGGACAAAAGACGAACCGGCCGGAAATCAAGATAGATCAAGGCTTCAAGGACGATTGTGAGAACACCTGGTCACTTGTGGTACGTTGCTAAAGACATACAGCTGTGGTCCACGTCCACATCGACGATGATGGTACGATCTGGGATGCTTCTCTCAACCTCAGCAACGTCTCCGGTAACAACAACAAGGTAAGCTAAGTCGGCCACTGCAAAGCAGCACTTCTGATCACTCGCGTAGTTCTATGCACTTCAAGTTCTTGTTGACGACAAGAAGAAGAGCACTTACTACTCCCACACTCGGTGGGGGCGTGTGGGTGAAGAAGGACAGGTCAAGACCTTGAAAGAGACTTCGTTGGCGAACGCCAAGCAAGAATTTGAGAAGAAGTTCAAGGAGAAGAGTGGTCTCGAGTGGGAAAATCGCATGGACAAGCCAAAGGACAAGAAGTATACTTATATCGAGAAGTCGTACGAAGATGACAATGAAGATGAAGAAATCAGTGACGGAGAGAAGGACTCGAAAGCTCCCGTCAAGGGCGAGCTCGACCTACCAACACAGCGGTTGATGGAGCTCATCTTCAAGTAAGCTTGCAGGATCGAACAGTCCACAAAAGCTGACCATGAACAGTCAGAATCATTTCAACGCAGTGCTGGAAGAGATCGGCTACAACAAGGACAAGCTCCCACTTGGCAAACTCAGCAAGGCGACTTTGAAGACTGGCTTCGAGCAGCTCCGAGAGCTTGCTAGCCTGGTCAAGCATCCAAGCTTGGCAAAGAACAAGTACAATCGGGATCGCAAAGAGGTACGTATGACCCACGATGCCCACTCATAAGCTAATGTATGCAGGTAATCGAAGAGTGGACCAACAAGTACTATTCGACCATACCTCATGTGTTCGGCCGCGATCGTCCTCCAATGATCGATAACCACGATGCCATCACCAAAGAAGTTGCCATGCTGGACACGTTGACCGATATGGAGGTGGCAAACACGATCATGAAGGCCACTACGAAATCCAAAGATGGCACTAGCGTCAGTCGACTTGACCAGCAGTTCAAAGACCTCAAGCTCAAGGAACTTACGCCGCTCGATAAGAAATCGACTGAGTATACAGAATTGCAGAAGCTACTATTGAACACCAGCAGTGATGCGCATGGACTACGGTATAGGCTCCAGGACATCTTCCGCGTGGAACGGCCTGGGGAAGCCGAGAGATATGAAAAGTCAATCAAGAAGCTCAAAGATCGGCAAACTTTCTTGCTTTGGCATGGATCGAGGACGACAAACTATGGCGGGATCTTGTCTCAGGGTCTCCGAATCGCTCCCCCAGGTAAGCAAACAAAGACTGGAAATCTTTCGGTACATTTGGATGAGTACTGATGTAATGGCAGAAGCACCACTGAATGGCTATGCTTTCGGCAAGGGAATCTATCTAGCTGACTGCTCAAGCAAATCTGCGAACTACTGCATGTCTAGCATGAGCGGTGGCGTTGGAATTCTCCTTCTTGTTGAAGCTGAGCTGTCAAGGCCGATGTACGAGATCGATACGGGTGACTCGAACGCGGAGGAGGCAGCTAAAAAGCACAACTGCATCGCGACAAAAGGCATCGGTCAACAAGTGCCTTCAAAATTCAAGGACGCCGGCTGTGTCCACGAGAGTTTGAAGGGAGTGCAAATGGTAAGTCAATCCTCCTCTGCAATCAAAGTTATGCCCGGCTAATGAGTACAGCCTGACGGGAAGTTGCGCGATAACACGCGTCACAAAGGTGGGTATTTGCAGTACAACGAGTACATCAGCTACAATGTTGAGCATCTGAAGATCAAGTATCTGCTAAAGGTCGCGATGTGAGGGAACGACGGGTAAGCTGAATGCTAAATTTTTCTATGCGCCCATTGACGGGTTTTGGTCTGCAGGACGAACACGGCTTAGTTTGCATTAGATAGCACACCAGGAAATTGGGTATACATTACTTTGAAACACATTGCAATGCGATTCAAAGCTGGAAGCTCGACATTAATCAGCAGCTGGGAGGAGCACTCAAGTCCACTCTCCTGAGCCAAGACCATTTCTGCTGGGTCTCCCGTGGTTTAGCAACGTCCACATGGCTGTGTTTCGGTTCGAACAAGATGGTCAAAATCCTTTGAATGAGTGCGTTGTAAAAGTTGCATGTTGATTTTGCATATTCCTGGCATTGTGTAGCTGTCTGAACTCCACCAAGATGTGCAGCTCCCGGAACTGGGGAGCATAGAAATTTTCAAGGAGTAGTGCCGAGTTGTCGAGCAACAGCCCAAGTCTATCGTGTACCTCTCACAATTGCCGAGCTCCACCTCCACATTCTCCGCATAGACGAGTTTCCTCAAATGCTCTAGCTGCAGATCTTCCCGTCAAGCTTTCCTGGCACCCACACAAGCTTTCGTACCCGTCGTCATTTATGCATTGCTTGGTCGTTCCTATCTTGGGTGTCATCAGAATAATATACCAAAATATTCAGGCGACAGTCCTGCTGAGAACTGTAGCAATGGTATGATAGTCTTCGAGGCGAATGTCTGCTCACTTTGGCGAAGCGAATGAGAAAAGGTTCCTCTTCGCCTGCCCTGGTCCATTAGCTAGCACACGACGTCATTAGCATGTATCACTGCAGCAGGACGGCGTGCAAGCTCCATCACGGCACGGCGTACGACCGGAGTACCAGCGACCCTCAACGGACGTTCGAGTATTTATGGTACTCTGTTCTCCGTGAGACTCTTCGATGTGGCACCTCAGTCCCATCCAGTCCCAAGTTTCACCGCCCATCATGTCGATCACCAATGTCGACATGCTCGCGTTGGCTACCAACCCTCTTTACTTCAACACCTTAGCTGCCACTAATATCACTCAGCCAGCCATATCACTACTGGCCTACGATACAGCATTTGAGCAGTCCGTCGTCTATCCTAACGCAACAGCAAGGTTACTTTCCAACGAGTCTTGGGAAGCATTTCACGAGGCCGGTATCTACGATGCTTCTCAAAACGCCCTCTACGTCGCTTCAAACTATGATAATCTCGAAGACAACGTAAACATAACAGTCATCTATTTTGACAACGACTACAGCGTCAAGAACATCACTTCGACTCAGTTCCCCGGCCTTTACGAAGCGAACGGCGGTACAACATACTATCCCCCTGGCTCAGACATATCCTCCCCACCACCGAATCAGCTCTGGTGCGACGAGGGTGACTTCCAACATTATTCCGCTCTCGTCTCCGTCAATCCCGCGTCCAACACAAGCCAGGCCGTCAACAACAACTACCTCGGCAGAAACTACTCGTCCCTCAACGACGCTCGTCAGCATCCTATCACAGGTGACATCTGGTTCACAGACGCAGCATACGGCCGCTTCCAGTTCTTCAGGCCCATCCCAACAATCCCACAGCAGGTCTACCGCTTCGAGCCAACGACCGGTCACCTCCAAGTCGTAGCATCCGATTTCGACCAGCCAAACGGAATAGTAAGCCCCCCTCTTTCTCCGGAAACCCTCGGTATCCTCTCGTCTAACTTATCTCACAGGAATTCTCTCCGGACCTCAAAACGCTCTACGTCTCCGACACAGGCGCCCAGCACTTCAGCGCAAACACAACCCGCCCGGCCACCATCTACGCCTTCAACATCAGCAGCGACCACCGCACGCTCTCTGAACGTCGTACATTCGCCTACGCCGACAACGGGTTCCCGGACGGCGTCCACGCCGACATGGCCGGGAACATCTGGGCCGGATGTGGTGACGGCGTGCACGTCTGGAATAGTGCGGGGTTGTTGTTGGGCAAGGTGTTCATCGGAGAGACGAGCAACAATTTTGCGTTCGGGCCGGATCTAGGCGATGGCCAGGGACATATCATGTGGGTGTTTAGCAATTCGAGGTTGTGGGAGGTCAGAGGTTTGAGGGTCGAGGGCAGGGAGGTGTGTAAGGATTGGAGGGGTTTGGCTAGTTGTGGGATCGAGGGTGCCAGTGCACCTGGTGGGAGTAAGTGAGAACGAGCCAGAACACATGGATACGGTGTGTACACAGAAGGAATGATATCATTATTACAGACCTCATCTTGGTGACAGAGATACAAGTTCCAACCCAACTTTGCCCTCCTGCAGAGGCCAGCCCTCCAAGCAATGGTGGCCTTTCCAATCTACAACTGCTACTCGACAGGTGAGAAACACGGCGCATACACAGTCATCGATGACAGTACGAGGCCACGCGAGAAAGACTCACTGCCCTGCCCACTGACTTTGTAGCTCCGCAATAGTCTTGGCCGTTGTCCAGCCCATCCTCTGCTGCACATTTTCCAAGAACGTGATAGCTGCGTTCTGTTCCGCTTCGTCCTTCAAATAGCCCCCACAAGTCTTCAAGACATGTGAAGCTTCGAATATGGCATTGTTGCAGTCCTCGTTGCTAACCGCTAGTCCCACAATGTTTCTCATGCCATCGAGAACAACTCGCTCGGATTGCTTGCGCGCTCGAAGAGACCCGAATCCTAGTCTTGTCAATTCTGGATCGTAAATGGCGAGGACAACACGAGCGAGATGGTAGTATTGGAGGGCTGTGACCTGTGCACGGTGTGCCATGATCAGTTCCGGCCAGGGTTTGAGAGTATGACCAGATCGCGATGTGGGTCTCGCAAGGTGAGATGGGAGAGGGTCTTTCGGGGTCGAGGCGCTACCTGGAACAGATGCCGGTGTCGAGACCACTACTCGAGGCGTTGGGCTCATATTCTGCCACAATGGTGCAAAGTCCCAGGGTTTCGTCCTGAACCAACTCTCGACATCAGCGTGCAGTTCGTGCCAGCGTTCCGGGGCCGGGGTCTGCGCAGGCGCAAAAGCGTAGTCCAGGATTGTGGCGAAGATGAATACGATGCGATTCGCCCAGTCCTCGTTGCGGGTGCTGTCATCCAAGAAGACCGAGGAGTGACGGAAGTTCTGTAAATTGATACCCAGAGGCTGCTGTTCTGTGAGTGAAACATAGATATGCTGGCGTATCGACACCCAGCTTGCGGCTTCGCGGAGCCCGCCGTCAGCTGCAAAGGCCGAAACTGAGTCGAGAATCTTACGCGTACCGAACAGGTGGCATCTGCGATCATCGTCTACTCCAGTCAGTAGGTGGTAGAGGTTTGTGTACCATAGATGCTCACCATGTGACAATTCTTCGTGTAGGCGCATGAGGACTACCGCTGCCAGCAGGTTCTCGTCCCAGTGAGCAAAAGGATCGTCCATTTCTTTGATCAATACCTGGAGACACTTATCCGCATACACAGGGGACTCGTCGTCTTCCACATTCGTGATCATGCTCATGTGCCGTGAGGCTAACGCATAGATGCCGTTCGCGATCACCGGATAGAGCGGCACCCGTCGAGGGACTTCTTGGCCGAAATGTAAGTACGGATCTGTAGTATCTATCTGGCGAGAGCACAGTCAGGAGTTACGTTGCTAGCACTGAGAGGCAATTCCCTACCCATGGTGCCAAGACCTTGATGTAGTAATGGAACAGTCTCGCTTCGTGCTGAGTCTCGCATGGCCAGCTTGCCCTGAACACCAATGATTGTGAGGCGGGCTTGAGCAATCTGGGGGATTGGATGAGGTCGCTTCTTCTCCGCTTGCTCAGCCGAGATGGAGACTTGTACTCAGCATGGACGAAACTTTGCTCGGGGGAGTAGTGTGGAAGATCGGGTTGAATGATGTCCAGCTCAACGTCTGCAGGAATCCCCCTGTCATGCGGCAAGTCCTGCAGTTGGTCTAGAGGGTTCTGGTCGAGCTCGGAGGTAGACTCTGTATCCGCTTGGGCACCTTCTTCCATTATAGGTTCTTGAGCAGCTCGGCGGGATCTTGGTCGTGCCTGCTGGTTGGCAGACCACCTATCTTCACGGTCAAATTCAACAAATTCAACTAGTGTGTGTGAGTCGCAAGTATCTCTATGGTGTAGCTCCGTAATGCATACCTTGAGAAGGGATATCGACCCATTTCTGAGATGTATCGTAAACAAGACTCTGCTTGATGGTCCTATCATCGTCTGTCTTAAGATTGACCGTCGTCACCGGACGGAAGCGATGCCTGGCTGTCTGAAAACAAGCGCGATTGTTTTCGCGACATTTTTGGCATTCTTTTGAGGCATCGTCCCGGACGCCTGATTCACAGCAAGTCAGGTAAGCCTGGAATGCACGGTGAAGGATTCTCAGGCTCACACTTGATATGCCTTTCTCTGCAAGCTTGACTATGTTTTTTTTCAGAAGGCGGTGAGCTCAGTGGTGCGAGGAACTCACCACCCAGTCCGTGCACGCATGTTCTGAGGTTCTCAAGTCAGCGACATGATGGCTGCTATCGACAATGACAATGGTAGAAGGGGAAAGTTTACCCCGCTCTCGGAGTCCGGGGAAGTACGGGCGGGGGCTACCGCACCTTTCCTGTTTATTATTTTCGGACTTTGCACATTCCATAAAATCGTGAAATCGTGAAATCGTGAAATCGTGAAATCGTAAAATCGTGTATGCTGCTTCCGCTGTCGCTATCGCTGTCGCTATCCTCGTCCTTGCCATGCTACCGATAGCTGCATATGCTGCCGCAGGTCGCTTAGGCGTTAGTAGTTAGGTATTAATGCATGCCCGTAGTGTATACACGTTCCGGACTAAGCAGGTATAAGTAGGTCTAGTACCTATCGCTTAATGCCTTCTTTACTTATACGTAGCTATGCTAGCCGGTCGTCCTAAGGTTAATCTTAGCTTATTAGCTATTAAGATTTACGACTTCGTCGTCTAATATAGTTAGACGTAAAAAGAGATTCTTACTTAGATTAATAGAGTCCGTGGTATTAAGTGCGGATATAACGTGCTTAAGAAGTTTCTTAAAGCAGAAGGTATTATCTCGAACTAGTCTATAAAGAAAGGTCTCTACTAGGATAATAGGTTTATCTTATTAGTGCAACGCGCTTATAAATAGACCCTATAGGATAACGAGAAGATTATATAGAGCTTACGATAGGAGCCCGCTTACGTAGTAGTTAGTACTCGGCTTATCGAGTCTATATAACGAAAGTACAATTAGTCTCGAAGAGACCGTACTATCGAGAATTAACTAGAGCGCCTTTAGCGCATAGAGGCTATCATCCTTAAAACTATCACGTTAGGCATTAGACGCAACTAGAGCCGGAATCATTTCTATACCTATCTTTAGGTACGCTATCTAGCACTTTAAATACGAGAGGATCACGTTCGAAAGGTCCTCTACGATATTAATAATATATATAGACGTAATTAAAAGCCGGAGTATAAGGTTATATAACGCTACGAAGCTATCTATAAAGGGCTAGATTACGTATAGTCTATTAATAGCTATAAGAAGTTTGCAAACTTTAGTATCGAAGTCTACGCTGCGATAGACGCTTATTTAAGACGAATTATCTAGGTTTACGTTAGGGTCGCTAGCCGTAGGCAGGTCGCCGTCGCAAAGCAGTATATTTAGATAGTCCGCGAGTACAATATCGTCTCTTACCGTATTCGTTCTAATCGTAGATCGAAGATACCTTTTATTGCTAATTTATAGTTTTAATTCTACGTTTAGCACCTCCGAGACACCGAAGTTCTTAGTAATTAGTCCCTTACAGACGAAGAGACACGAAAGCGCCTTTAAGAGTGCTTTATCTATAGAACAAGTACACGAAATATTCGAATTAAGAGTTTCTAGTCTCGGATCAAAAAGCATTAGTTAGCACCTTAGCTTATAAGTATACCCGCTATCTAGCATCCTCTATATACGTTACTAGCTAGGTTAAAGGCGTATATATATATTATAGGTAAAAGACGTCTTACCTAGCAAGTCGAAGCTTATAGGAAGGTTTATCGAATACCTCGTATCCTAATCGCTTTTCTATTCTTAAAGCTAATAATGCATACTATATTAGGTCTTATTTAAGAATCTGTAACTACGATAGTTCTATCGAAGCGAGAACAAGTTAGATCGTATTGTATAGATATATATCTTCTTATCGCTTCTTTAAGAGGAGATTAATACCTTTATAGAAGTTTAGAACGCATATCGGATACGTAAATAGCGTAATTAACTATATTACGTTACTAGAGTTCCTAACTAGCTTTACTTCGGGCGCAACTATCTTCGATATAATTAGCTTAACGCTAAGCGTCCGACTAAGGGCTACAGACCTAATACTAATCTATTAAATAAGCAGGAGCGGTTGCTTAAAGACTATAGTACGTAATAGCTTAATCGCCTCTTTCGTTACGTACACTAATGTAGCTAAAGACGAGGACTAAGTCTTTATTATAAGCACTAAGGTATAGCTAGATAAAACGCTGCACTAGATCTTCGCCGAGGTTAATAAGCAAGACGGTATTACCGCTAATAAATTTATTTAATAAATTCCTAAGCGAAGGATTCTTATCTCGAAATAGTTTCGTATATTAATCCGGCAAGCACGAGACTATACCTCTATTCGCGGCAATACGCTAGACTTTACTACCCTCTCGGATACTGCTAGAGAGTAGAGAGATGCATATCTTAATCTAGCCTTTAATACAACGCTCACCGAATAAAGACAGAATAAAGACTAACTTTAGACTGCTATCGAGGACGAATTACTTAACGATTTCGATACGTATAGTCTCGATTAAGCGTATAGTTATAGTAAGTACGGTACACCAGTAAAGATAGAGAATTAAGACTCTAGAGACAATAACTTCGCTTATATATACTAAGGGGGTTATAGACTAGTATATGCTAGCGAGTAGTACTATTTTAAGCCTATATAATCGTTACTACCCTATTATTTAACACTTTTCGTTTCCTACTCTTTACTCGCTCGTCTATTACCTTAACGCTTATGCGCCCCCCCTCCTTCCCTCTTCTCTTAATATCGTCCCTTTTATCTTCTATCTACGAGCATATTAAGGCTCTAGACTCTATCTCTTTCCTCCTTTCGGCTCTTACGTTCCTCTTATCACGTATCTAAGCTGCTACGCATCTAGTCGAAATAGCTACCGCCTACTACGATTATAATAGTTAGTATCTAGCGGACGTTAATCTTAAGTATAAATTCCTCTTAAAGGATACGCTTAAATGCCCGAGATATCGAAAGAAGAATATTATAACGTATCTAACGCGTAGGTATAATAGACCTAAAAGCCTTCCTTAACCGAGTAATACTATGCTTAAGATCGACTTACCTACTAAGCCTAAACGGGATTCGATTGCTAAGTCCCTTAAGAAGTCGGTATCGTTATTTATACCGCTAACTACCGAGTCCGGAGAGTCGTCTACTTCTATAAGCTAACGAAGCACTAAGCTATCTAGCTAGCTTCGCGATAATACTGAACCTACAATACACCCGCGTGCCTAGAGAGCAGGCGCAGCAGCTCTTAAAGAGTCCGTCGGCAAAGAGCTACGAGCGAAGAAATCCGAGTAGGATAAAAAGACCTACTACTAGATCTGCTTAAAGGTTTCTTTATTAAGGTATAACCCCGACGAAGATGATAAATTCGAGCACTGCGAGTTTAAGGTTAATCTTATTATTAACGACCTACCTATAGACACCGAGGCACTAATAATGCTAATAATAGACCTTATACTATAGAAGTACAAAAGAGAAGATATCCTTAAGTACGCACCTACAGCTAATACGAAAGGCAACTATCTTTTTGCTATTAGCAAGCCCTCCGCAGATAGTATTAATATTGCTATCGATATTCTACACTCGCACTAAGTACGAGTAGGTAAATTAATAAGTATTATAGGATTTTAAGAGCTAAAAAGGACCGGCAACTAAGATAAAGACAAAGACAAAGCTTATGCTGGAATACCGACTTAGCATATCTTTCTCGTTAATAAGCCGGTAAAGGCTAAGAAACGAAGAGCTACGACTATAATACCGATATTAATTAAGTAGATAAAGACTAGGCGAGATAGCAAAGCGGCTAACTTAAGCAGAAGCAGAACCCGTGCGGCGAACGATAATAAGAATAGATAATTTGTTAATACTATAACTATAAAGGATAATAGCCGTCCTCTTCCTAATATTAGTGCTCTAGAATAGTAGCTCGATAGTATTAAGAAAGAAGTAAAGTTAGAGGTACGTGCTAAGTCTCGTAGCCTATCTAAACCGCGCAGCCCTGCTAAACCACGCAGCCCTACTAAACTACGCAGTCCTAGTAAGATATAGGCTAGTTTATCTAAGCTAAGCAGTCCGAGCAAAATAGAAACTAGCTCTAGAAAGGTACTATTAAAGGAAAAGCTTCGATATATTCCTATTCGAACTAAAGGACGTCGAACTCGTGCATAAGGACTTTACGCATAGTTATAAGTATAAGTCGAACTATAAGCTAATCGTATATCCTTTACCGAATAGAATAAGCTCGTCTCGACGCTTACGAAGGATAAAATAGATGCTAGGTTAATAAAATAGCAAGACGATAATAGGATAATAGTATCTCGAGACGAAGGCGATAAAGATAAAACCGTTAAAGATAAAGATTTAGAGGAGAGAGGAATATCTCCGTTGTCTTCTGCTGCTTAATCGAATCTTTTTCGATAATAGCGTAAAGCGCATAATGCGTACTAAGTTAAAGACGGACTTAAAGAAGATAAGGTAGGCCGCATAGTTATCTACTCGGCTAATAATAAATTTGCGCTCCGCAAGAACGTTTAACGCCGACCGACCTAATTTAGCTAAATATATTTAGCTAAATCTAACTCTATAACGAGATTAAATCTAGCTAGACGGCTTAAAATATAGTATTAGCTAGTGTTATTTGCTATACTAGTATTATTTAAAGAGATTCGAGAGAGAATTAACTATATTGCTGCTTAATAAGAAAAAAGACCATTTGCCTAAATATATTTAGGCAAATGCTTCGGCTCCTTAACCCTCTCTACCCCCTTTTAATCTTCCTATAGTTATACTTACTAGCTACTTACTTTAGATAAACTAGTCCGAGCCTGCGTTTAAATCGATATAGTAATAGTTAGATGAAAATATCTATAGCTAAGTAAAAATATCTTTCTATAACTATTATCTTATTACTTAAGCTTAGTATATTGTTATAGTCCTACTTATAGTATTCTTATAACTAATAGTATCTACATGCCGCCGCTTAAACTCGGTTAGATAGGCTAATGTAAAACGTTAGAGTGCAAGTCTACCTATATAAGAAAGCTACTCCGTCGCCTTTAATTTCTAGTCTTTAAACCTTAATCATCATCCTCCCTAAAGTATCCTAATACTTTCATTATGCCCCCTAAACGCAGCTCGCCTAGGAAAGGCATAGGCTAATAAGGCTAATAAAGTTAACAAGGCTAATAAGATCAATAAGGCTAATAAGGTTAATAAGGCTAACAAGGTTAATAAGGCTAGCAGAGTTAATAAGGTTAGGCTACTAGACGATTAACTAGATAGTTAGTTATCCTATAGCGATTCTAAGTATCTGCACCTCTTGCTATACAGACTAGTTAGGTTGCGCAACCCTCTATCCTACTACCGCCTATACTAGGTAACCTATCTCATACACTCCAACCCTTAGATATTGCTAGTCGCCGTTTTAATTTCTAACGACGAGAGTAGACTATCGAAGAGTTCGTAAACGATCTCCTAAATCTAAAGAGTACTAAGTCGTTAATACTTCTTACCCTTTAAGACTTCGTCTAAAACGTAAATACTGCTATCGCTGCAAACTAGATCCTTGCGTACACCTTTACTTAAGCACTTAAAGGCTATATAAAATATACCGACTAACGTCGACGCACCTTCGGCGATTATCTAAAGACTATAGCAAAGAACGTTAAAGAAGGCCGTACGGCGTACGATCGTATATATCGTATAGAGCGAATCTTACGAAACTATTTTAGTAGTTAATAGTACGACTAGTTCTTCTACCCCTATATAACTACTACGATAGCCGATGCATTTAATAGAGAGACTATATCTAATCGACTTAACGAACTCGCTTCTAGGGACGGTGCTGCTAATATAGCGTTATATATCACTTAGCGAATATAGTCTGCTTAAGTAAGACGACTCGAAGTCTCGATACAAGGCGGTAAACGAGGTTAATACTATATTAGCAGCCTTACACCCGCGGATGTTTATAATAGCTTACCTAGTCTTACTAATGCATAGGAAAGAGAACGAGCTGAATCACGAATACTAAACAACGCTATAGCTACGGCCGACCTTATCGCTAGATAAAACGCGCATATTAGTAATATTAACTAGGGTAAGCAAGTAGATAAACGTTAACTATTTATTATAAGAGATGATTATAGCTTCTTATACTATCGAAATCCACCGCAATAACTCCTTAGTAGATATAACCTACCTCGCTTAATCCTAGCCGAGGTTAAAGAGATTACTAGTTAGGCGCTAGCTTCACCTAGAGGGACTTAGGCGCCGGCTTTACCTAAAGGGACTTAGGCACCAGCTTTACCTAGAGGGACTCCTAGTTTAGGGCTATAAAGCAACTTGCCGATAACGAGTTCGCCTCTAGCATCGGGCATAAAGCGTGCAGCATCTTCTCTTCTAGTAATACCTCGATATCTACTAGTTCTTCGTAGCGCCTCTCTAGTCGACGTACCTAATACTAGACTAGCACTAGGCTTTTAAAATCGAGCGCCTACTAGTATAGTCCTATAGCGAGTATAAGAGGTAATCGCCGCTATTAGTAAGAGAACTTCTAGACGTATAAGTAATCTACTATAACGAATAAGAGACTCTTTTATATAAGGCTTAAGAGCATTAACGGTATCTTCTAGTACCTTATAAGGTAGTTTCGAAAGACTCCTACGCGAGTTCGACTTTATCCTTCCTCTCGAGGCTAGTACCCTAGAGAAGAAGCTAGCTTCCTAGGCCGTCTAATTCTATAAATAGCTATATAACCCTAGTATTACCGTTCGAGAATTCGAATAGAGCTTCGGCTAGTATAGAGACGCCGAGATATAGACTACTATTAGCAACCTTAGCTAGATAGCTTTTAGGATCTAAACTACCGGCGGTCTACTACAAGCAGCAATAGCCGAATAGAGAGGATTCTTAGTATATACTCTATCCTCGTTTTAAAGTACGTAGTAGCAACGTTCGATCGAGAAATCGCTATACGAGGCTAAGATTAAGCTACTATTCGCCTAAGTCCTTGCTTAAGTCCGCTAAATAGGGCGAAATATAAACGAACTTTTGCTAGGGCGAGATAGTATATATGCTATCTCTATAAGGCTAGATCGACTAGATAAGAATAACTATATCTATAACCCGCAGCGTAACCTCCGTAGCTAGCTAGATACGTCTATCGTTATTAAGAACGCGCGTCTAAGGATCTAAGCTAATAGTAACTATAATCGATTCTAGGCCTAAGTAATTAATAGATAGATACTTAATATATAGTATAATAACCTAGACGATCCCGAACTAGATCTAAACGATCGGCCTTCTACGCTACTAGTTATATCTAATTAGGCAACCTAATTCTTTATTCCGATATTAGTTCTAGGTGCTACCGAAGCAAGTAATCACTTCGTTCTATTTATCGTTAATCCTCGTTAACGAGAAATCCGACTCTTTAACTTACTAAATATGATTAAGGCCGAGGGCTAGAGGACGCAAGTAATAGCCTAGGTATAGCTTATATTCGAGGGGTCTATAGAGTAGCGATAAGCAACCTAGATTATACCGCAACAGACTAACGGTGCGGACTGCGGATTCTAGATAATTAAAAATGCTCGAGCCTAGTCCCGCTACTCTTAATTAGCAATAAATATTCTAACTAGTTAACTTCGACTTAAGGTTGCACGAACATTAGCCGCTGCTTTTAGAGATGCTCTAGAAGAAAAGCAGATAGCAGGAGGTATATTACAACTTTCCTTTACTAGCCTATTAGCTAGATAGTCTATAATTAATTCTCTTACCTAGCCGTTAATACCGGTACTAGCTCCTTAACCTTAAAGACTAGCACTAATCCCTCTACTAACTCGCTCTTCCTCTAGCAGTCTATCTTCTGCTATAGATATTAATATAGCTTCTGCTATACCTAGTAGACGTTAGACGCCGCAACCTTCTTAAACTTTAATACTATAAAGTTAGACTCCTTAAGGTCTAGTATTATAAGCTCCTGCTTCTCGAACTCTAATACTATAACGTTAGGCTCCTTAAACTCTAATACTATAACGTTAGGCTCCTTAAACTCTAATACCACAAAGTTAGGCTCCTCGAGGTCTAGTATTATAAGGCTCTTCTCTTTAAGCTTTATTACTACGAGCTCCTTCTTCTTAAGCCTCGACTTTAGAAAGTGCAGGGTACTAGCATCCGAACCTAGATGCTACGGATAGAGTTTAGATCCCGGTTATAGCGCTACGAGAAAAGCGTTAGCCTCGACGATACTAAGGATAGGTGATTACTATAACCCTAGTCGGCTAGATAGGCCTTAAGCGTTCTACGTTAATATTTTGTTTAACCTACGAGCAATAGAGTAGTTCGAGCTATAGTATTATAACTAGCATTTAAGAATTAGCGTTTAAGAATTAGCGTTTAAGGATATATACCATATAGGTAGCAAAATAAAAAGAAACCTTTATAACATATAATCTACTCAAGTTACACGGTAGTATTCGTGAAGCAGCGATAGCGACAGCGGCAGCAGCAGCAGCATACACGATTTCACGATTTCACGATTTCACGATTTCACGATTTCACGATTTCACGGAATGTGCAAAGTCCGAAAATAATAAACAGGAAAGGTGCGGTAGCCCCCGCCCGTAGGAAGGAACCTGCATGCAGCGTTGTTTGCCAGGTTTGTCAGCTTGCATGGCACTTGCAGAGCCAAATCATTGTGAATCGATTTCCACGTGAACAGAAGGGAGGCCCGGGTTCAATCTTGATACACCGTTGAGTGCGTTCCGAAGACATCTCAAACCACCTCTGCTAAAGTTCGGTGTCGCTCATATCTGTGTGAGTGACTGAAGGAGGAAAAGATATTCTTTGCCCGTGTTCAAAGGACACTCGCATGATGGATTTTAGTTAAAGAAAGGGGAACACTGATGATGATATTGGTCTTTGCTTTTCGGAATGATTATAAAGATCTGGTCGACACGCTGTGGTATGCAATCTGGCTACGAACTAGCGCGCCTCATGGAACCACTGCGCAGTGCGTACCATGACACGACACTGATCAGCGGCGAAATCGACCTGTGCGATTTCCATGGACCCTTCATATCCTGGAGAGAGTCTCTGTGGCATTCAGGGAGTCGCAACTAAACCGGTTCTTCTCCCAGTCCCACAGCAGCTGATCAGGGTTGTTCTCCTTGGCCTGTATCTTTGGGCAGGCTCGAAAGGTCTTGGCTCCTGTTTGGTCGTTTAATCCATTTCTGTAATCCAATGTCGTTGAAAACTAGATGGTCCACATTAAGTGTACGTAGTCAAAGAAGGTGCTGTGTTAGCCCTGCTTCGCTGCCGCGAGTCACTATGTTTCTCGAGTCGGAAGGTTAGAAGCATTGAGTTGTAGACTACATTTCCCACACGGGAGTCGACGACACTCACAGCTTCGCCTGGCTGCCAATGCCTAACTCACGAATAAATATGTCCGCCGCTCTCTCTCCGACCACGAACGCCGTGCCGCCAGTGTTAGCACCAACGTTCTGCGGCGGAACACTCAGATCCGCCAGCTTGAGTCCTTTCACTCCATGCACGTTCAGCTTGTTGTCCACCACCCCGTTTTTCTCCCTCGGCATCATTTTACACGTCCCGAGCGAATGCCACGTCGTCGAGATGATCGAACGCACTTTCTCCTCGATCGCTTTGTCGTCTTCAGCTGTATACTCGATTCGCGAATCCTCATCGTGAATGAGAGGACCATCGGCCTTCTCGACGACTGCGGCCTTCGAACCCTCAGGGAAATTGGGATGCGACGATGCCAGCTCGCCGCGGAAGATGCTCATGCGCCGCCAGATTTCGCGCGACGCTTTATACGCCCAGACATGTTTCTTCAAGTCGACTATGCCGGGCGCCTGGCCTGGATCGGTGCCCGTATCCTTGAGCCAGCCGACGTCGAAGTCTACGGGGTCTTTCATTGTGGGACCTGTGACATGGATTGAGCCGCGGGAGTACGGGTAGGCGGTCCAGTTTGCTTGAGAGACGTATTCGGCATCGTCAGGGAGGACAGAGTGGTCGCCGTAGTAGGCGAGGTACATAGCCATGATCATGAGGGGCCTGTCCGGTACGTTCTTGAAGTCTTGGTCCCAGGCTTTTTTGAACTCAGGGCCGAGGGCTTCGACTTCTTGTTCGGTAGGACGGAATTTGCCCTGAGCATCCATTGCGTTGGTGCCTAGGAGCTCGTCGTTGTCCCTGATGGCTTTGCTAATGTCGAACCGGCCATCTGAGAAGCCGTTGATTGTTTGTCGTGATGAAAGATTCGTGCGGTAGGCGTATAACGAGAGATGGTGGTCCTGATAATCGTTTCCAACGCCTGGTAGGTCTTCCACAACCGGGATCCCGGCACGCTCAAGGACTTTGGCGTCCCCTAGTCCGGACCGCTCCAGGATGAGTGGAGTGGCATTTGCGCCTGCCGAGACTATCACCATCTTGGAAGCACGTACGGTCCGAGGAGACGTGTATCCCGCAGCCAAAAACTCAGGGTTGGGCATGAATTTTGGGTTTGTCTGATATTCGACTCCCACAGCTCGCTTGTTATCGTCCAGGAGAATTTTGATGACTTGTTTCTCGACTAGAACGTGTAGGTTGGGATAATCTCCGCTCTGCAGCTTAGGATGAAGATACCTGTGTGCAGCGTCCTGACGTCGGCCGTTGGTACCAACGTACCGCAGGTAGCGCTCTACTCCATTGTTTGCATCGAGGTTCTGCAAGTCACTGACCTCGGGGTAGCCGACCTTCTTGGCGGCGTCGAGGAAGGAATCTTCGGCGCCTTTTGCAGTGAAGGTGCCCTTGGAGACGTTAATGGGTCCACTGTCTCCGTGCAGCTCCTTTTCGCCGCGGCCATGATATGTTTCAAACTGTGAGTAATTAGCAATGGGAATCATGAGGAGGTCTAGCAATCTCACCTTCTTCATGAACGGCAAAATCTCGTTGGCAGACCATCCTTCGGCATTCCATGAGTCGAAGTCAGAGCGCTGACCGCGAGTGTAGACCATCCAGTTCATAGCAGACCCACCACCAAGTGTGCCACCTGATGGAACGATGGGATGGCGATTCGCGAGCTGCGGAGCCTTGTTCCCTTGCCAGAAAAGCGTGATTTTGCTGCTGGGGAACAGATTCCGGGGGTACAATGCCGGGTGAACAACTTCTGGCATGCCATAGTTATTAGGGCCTTGCTCGATGACTAGGATGGACAGCTTGGGATCGGCTTCGGCCAGACGTCCGGCTATCACACAACCAGCAAGGCCACCTATCGCAGTTTGTCAGTAAGAGTCGCGATGGGTCGTGACAAGTGAATGCGCTCACCTCCAGCAATGATCACATCTACCTCCTCGAGACCTTCCGGAAGCTTTGTGTACAAGCCCATGATGAGAGAATTTTGGCTATTGAACAGGTCTCTTATCGTCTTTGTCAATACGCAAGAGCCAGGCTATCAGTCTGAACCGAAGCAAGCCTTATAAACTGCGACGAACGCGCCAGCGTGTGTATTGACGGACGAACGCATCTCCTCATCTTCCCCAGTCGAACAGGACGTTCCCCACGTAGATGTCCTCGGTTGCAGTAGGTAACGATCCAGCTTGGAGATGGGTAGCTTCATCCCCGCGCCTGAAGTGAGGGCCAAGCATTATATGTGTCGTCGTGACGGCAATATGGATGATGTTCAAACTAGCGTTGATCTCGATCGTACCGAGTGAGCCACTAGTGGCATCCATTGAACCACTCGAAGTTTACTATTGCAGGCTTAGGTCGCTACGAAGCAATTGGAGTGGCCCCACCGAGCCCGGAAATCTACAAGTGCAGCTCTTGCGGCTTATGCGGACCAAGGATTCACGTGTCGCGACTTACCCACCTGGATGGGTATTGTCATTTTCACACGAGACCCTGCTATAGCCGACTCATGCTACTGCGAGTGCATCAGCATCCTTTAAGATAATCTCGTGGCAGCTGGACTAAGTCTTTCACAGTTGGCAGGCCAGTACGCCAACAGAAACAGTGTTTGTTTCGGCGAGAAGCTTGCCGTTCTTCAAGTGGATAGATATCTACTATCCGCAGTTGCCGTGATGTTGAAGTTGCTGTAGCCAATGGGTCTAAGTCTGGGCACAACTTGAGGAACAGCCGGAACTGGGAGGAACATGATCTACACCGAGTCTAAGCCAGCCTTCCAACCTGCAATGAGCCTACGTGATTCGTGACTGTCCTTCGGTGGATTGGCGTTTGTCTACCTGTCATGGGACCTGATGATCATTCTGGCTGAAATTACCTACTTCAGACTTCCACCCCTCACCGGATTTGAGGCGGCTGACCTCCAGATGATGGTTCGGGCTAGCGACTGAGTTGAGATACAGCAACAGATTGTTGACCGGAAGTCCTGGTTGAATCCCAGTTTCATTTATTCAACGTGCCTGCGTGTGCTATGATGTGATTGATTCGTGGTAGAGTGATGCCCGCCTGATGGCGGGTACCCTACGTAGACTAACCATCGGAGGCTAATGTATACTCCCACCAACACCTGCTGAACATCAGTGCTACCTCGTACATGCCCACGATAGACCCCCGAGGCTGATGACTTCTCAAGGATGAAGGATGAAGCGAGTATGAAACAATGCCTGACCGAAAGTTACCTACTTAGATATGCTTCCCCCATCCCCACTTGGTCTTGTCTTCCGGCCACTATTCGCTTGACTCAATCAGAGTCGTCCCGCTCAGTACGACAATGTGACAATCTCTCCTCAACCCCCACTCAACGCCATCTAAGTACATCTTCCTCGTCTCTGAGATGGCTTGGTTCCTACTACCCATTGAAAGCAACTCTGTTAACCTGAAGACATCGACCGCCACTCCTCCGCGAGGAAACACTTCATGAGCGTGGCAGGGCTGTTCGAGGCGACCTCTGCCCCCCGGTCATTGTTCATGGGCTTGCTCGCGCTATCTGAGAACCACTCGTCGTTCGGAGTAGCCCTATCCACTTCATCGTGACCTTGGTGAAAAAGGATGATCGCTACATGCAGATGCCTGCGAGCTACGACGAGTAAAGAGAGCACCTGCTGGTTCGTACTGAAGTCGTGGTGACGCTTTGAGGAAGGGATTGAAGAGCGTTTTGGTGAATGAAGGGTTGGTATCGTTCCTGTTGAGCCGCGCAGGTCGTTCACGAACCGTATTGTAGTGTCTAGTATTGTGGTCGTCGAGAAGATAAGGTGTAAAAACTTGGTTCCAAATATGCGACGGATGATGAGATGGTGACCTTCCATGAGGCAATTGCTGGATATGTCCTGTGTGTTGCGTCCCTTGAGGTTTGAGTCTCTGCTTTTAACACCCATACAAAGGCCTGTTTGTTTCGGCTCAAGAGTATTGTGAACGATAACCAACGGAGGAGTCGTACCGTGCATGTCATCATTCATCTGCGGGTTCTTGTTTCGATTGCTGAACACTCAATCATGATTGTAATTGGAGCCAAGGACATTTTGTTAGGGACAAGTGAATTGATGTCTCAGCTTTGGCACAGCTCTGGCATCCAAGTGGGCGCCAAAAGATGGACATGTGCAACAGGCTGTTTGCAAGCTCGCGTTCGTAGTTCACGCTAGAAGCTTATAATGCCAACACTCAGCAACGTGAACGACTGAATGAATCTATCGTCCTGCACCTTCCCTTGTCTTCGTCGCTCATTGTCTTCCATATGACGGCTTTTACCTCACTGCCAACTTGCTCGATTGAGTCCATTGCCCAGATTACATCCAAGTGCTCGTACTCGTCGATAACTTTTGTATATACCACGTTCACATATGGTTCTCGTCCTCGTTGGAAGCGTCTCAGCAACCTTCTGCCGTCAACAAGGTCGTCGCTGCCAGCCACCCATAAAGCGAGAGGCGGCGCCCGCTTATCGTACCATGCTGTTCGGCCCTTGTCGCTCTGGGTAGCATTCACTGCTTCTTGTTTTTCGTCGTAAGCCTCTGGACCTCGCTCTGGGCTCTCATCTTCTACCTCCTCGTTCATATTTTCCTCGCGAGTAGACAGGACACACTTGTGCTTCGCGAAACACTCTCGCCCTAGCCACCAGCGCATCGACTCGGAGCTGACGTAGACGGGTGAAAATTGAAAGAACCTATCTCTCAAGCCTCTGTCCCACCTATCGTCGGACCAATTGAACAGAAAGCCGAACACTTTGTAGCCCATGAAGCCATATAGCTTGGCTGGCAGAACAGCATGCGCGTTCATCATGAGTGGAATGAAGGCATGAATGCCGAAGAATATTCGGAACATAGCTGGCGAGATGACTCGCATGAATTTGAAGTACATCTTGCCTATCAGTGGACCAGCATATACGGCAGGCGCAAGCGCGCAGAAGACGCTGATCTTTTCGCCCAGATCGGGCCGCTGTTCCTTAGCAAGGGCAACGAAGGTCTGGGTTGTGCCTTGAGAATGTGCTACCAAGCCGAGCTTGGAAAACCCGGTCTCGCTAAGCACTCTTGAGATGAGGGCAGGCAGGTCCATGACACCCATTTGCCGAATGTTCCAGGCCCACATTCGAGGGTCCATATATTTGAGCAGAGTATGCTGGGGATTGAAGCCGCATCTGTTGTTGCCGAGCCAGACATCATAGCCGGCTTTGTGTAAGTAAAAGGCTAAGCTGTCATCGTCGTTGCAACAGTATGCTCCCGCAGATTGAAGAAGACCATGAATCAACAAGACTGGATATCGCTTTTGACCCTCGGGGATGTGCTGTCGATCATTGCTTTCCGACTTGAAGATATCAGGGCCATGTTCTTTCTTCTCTTCGGTAGTGCTTGGTCGCTGCTCGGTTGGGTCATACACATGCCAGAGGTCAATGACAAAGCCATCTTCAGTCTGCACTTTGAACTTTTCCATTTCCAGACCGACTCTCCGAGCATAGTACCTGGCATCACAAAGTAGCTTGTCAGGACCGCCCTCCAGGGGCTCGTATCGAGCATGAGGTGCTGGGCTGGACGCGCTCGAGCGCCGGGCCGATGCCTTGCTGCTTCTATACGCTTGTCGCACTTTCTCTGACCATTGCCGCTCCTCCTCTTTCCGACTCGCAGCTCGTCTTTGTTCTTCCTTGTAGAAGGGCCTTGTCGCGTTAGGATTGCGGAGGGTCAGCCACATCCATAATTTGTGCAGTAACCTCGGTATCGATGTGAACAGTGCACCGAGCACAATGACAAGAAGAAATCCAGTTGAGAGACAGAAGGAGGTGATACGAAAGAACAAGCAATGCGCGTGCCTGAGCAGTGAGGGAGGCCCATAAAGCGGCAAAGGTGGGAAGAGAGGATGGGTGCGCAGAGGTGCCATGGCTCGATCAAGGTTGACATCCTGCGCAAGCGAGTCGGCTTCCTCTTCTGCTTGCCTCGAGAAGTTGCTATCGCTGCTTCCCTCTTCCACCTCTGCGATGTGCACTGATGGCCTTTTCCCGCCGGCCTGCGCTTTCAAGGCATTGATCTTGTGCGCCTCTTGCAGTGGTACTCCAGGCAAGCGATTTCCATCTTCAGTCTCGATCACAGGATCGAGCGGCGTGATGAACTTTGCTTGGACAGCGTGACCGTCAAGGTTGCGCTGGTTGGTATCGTGCTCTTCCAGCGACAGCTTTTCCGACAAGTCAACATATTTAGTGACAGCCTCTGAATCGGAGCACACTTGCGTCTGTGTCATCTGGGCTTGCGACTCTTTCACGTGCAGCTGCGGTGTGTCTTTGGGTCATAAGAAGGGCATTTCAATGCACCAAGCTGGGGAGGGTCAGTGGTGAGAGAGTATCGCGTTAGCGGTCGCAATGCGCAGAAGACCACAGGAAAACAGTGCATGATGCGGTACAAGATGACAGGGGTTTTTGTGGTCTCATTTTAAAAGTTGTTGAGATTCACTCTGCACCCAGGATACGCATTCTGCTAGCGAACGATTGCGCATTGTGGCGCCCAGTGGTGTTGATCAAATCTAACCTTCGTTAGCGATGGACATTGACTTCCGTTATCGACTTTCCAGGTCTCGCAAGCCAATCAACAGAGCATTCGCCTAAAGTGGCAGGCACTGCGCAGATCTTCACATGCTCGTGCTTGTAAATTTCTAGGCGACGCAATCGTGAGGTCTTAATTAGGTCATCTCGGCCTAAGCCTCGCCTGCTTGCACCACATCGGGGGTACAGCCGAACGAGAGATACAGCTGCTGCACTACAACTGATACTCGCATATGGCGAACGACCGCGTGAAGACACACAACGAAGGTTCACTTGAATGGTACCTGCTCTTAAGACTGGAAGCCGCTAGACTCGTGCCATCACGATCTACTTCAAGTTAGTTCCATGGCTTCACAGTCATATCGCAAGACGAAATTTGATTTCTGAATCTGGTTTCTGACACAGTAACCAACCTATACACAGGGTCCCCCGGAGAGACCTGGCATGTCCGGCAGGCTTTTCGACACCACCAACATCTCAATCGGTCGACTTGTTGGCAATTGTCTGCTTCCAACCTGTCGAATATAGTAGACCTTTGCTATGCCGACCGTACTACAGGAGTGCAGCTGAGCCGGCTACGATCAACGAACCACTATCACCTTTCTGTCTGCGATCGACCTTCTTGCTGGAATTGCCGTTGTGCCTTCAAGGTGTCTATCCGAGTCTATAGAGAGGCCATGAGATTAAGTTGTCTCGACAACACTGTACCTCATGAAATGCGCGCAGCGAAGTTAGCCTAAGGTAGCTGACTGCAGCATGATGGCTCGAGCATGTTGCTACACACATGGAGGGCACTGTGCAGCCCTCCGAAGTGTACAAGCTTCTACCGAGCAAAGGTAACGACAGACTGCTGAGGCCTTTGCCATGTTCTTGTCACGCATGCGGCTGCCTTTCAATGACATAAAGCCGACAGTACCATTCACTGATATGTAGACCGATGGTTGGGACTGCTGTCGGTGGGCAACTGGGCCGAGATCACGACTAGAACCGATTTCCGTCTCTTTGTCACAGCACTGCGCCCACATCGAGGAGGTCCTGCTTTCGTGTCCGAGCAGCATCGGCCACGTGACAGGAGTGTCGTACGTACGTCAAGGATAGCGAGATACCTGATAACGATGGTGGCTGAGATCTGGCTTATCTAGGCCGATCTGTGGACTACGCTGACATGGCTGCTGAACTGCTGGACAGAGTTTGTAGTTGTAGGGGATTGTTCAAGCAGCTGGCATATAGCCTGCTCACTGGAGTGGAGAGTTTGGGAAACGAAGAGCAGAGGCCTCAGGTCTCAGCTCTTCTTGGATACCTGGCCAAGGACACCGACTTCGACCTCCTCAGAATCTCGCTGCTTGCGCTTCTTCTCGAGAGCTTCGTCCGCCTGCTGCAGCAGCTTTTCAGCCGGTCCCGGAGAGTTGGTAGCCAGAGCCTCCCTGGCATCCTTGTCAGACTCCTTCTTGGAGAAGACAGAGGTGATACTCGACACCCAGCCCTTCGGCCGGTCGATTTCGGCATCGTCTTCCTTATCGTCTTTGACCATTTCATAGACTTCGGCTGGAAGGAGTTTATAGGACTTTGCAATCTCAGCGCTGCTGAGGCCTTTATCCTTGGCACGCAGTCGCAGAACCTCGCGTTCGAGTTGTATCAGAGCTTGTCTGGCAGCTTTGTTCTCTTCTTCGAGGTCACTCAGGGTCTCAGCTACTTTGTCGCGCCTGTTCCTCTCTTTCCGACCAGATCTCCACGACTCGAAGATAATCAGGCCAGCTGCGACGCCAAAGAGAAAGGTTTCACTGATGAAGTTGGCGCCAGTCTCGATAGCTTTAGTCTCGGAGAGTGGTTTGATCTTCGGTTTGGGGGGGATTTTCTCCTTCTCGTCGTCGGCCTTCTCCTTAGCAGTTCGTGCGTCCTCGGCTTTCGCTTGCGCTTCCGTCTTCACAGTTGGAGTTTCGGCTTTCCTTCGCTCAGCTTCTCTTTTCGCCGCGTCTCTAGCGGCCTGTCGCTCAAGCACAGCAGCATCCTGCAGGAGCCCTATCCTCCACCGCATGTCCACTCTGTGGAGGGCCTGCGCGAAAGAGACACATGTCTGCCTGAACCCTGGATGTTCTCGGGCCTGTCGTTTGATGTAGTTCTGTAGATTTGTCAGAGCCTATAGCGAGTTTCCAAGGTCTATACTGACAGCAATCGGCTTTGAGAAAGTTCGGATAGCAAGTGAGCTGAACTTCAAAGCCAATGACATTGCGGTTACCGAAGCTCACACTAAATGGATGTGTCGTCCAACACCTGTCCTGCAGAATTGCACAACAGCCTCATCCCACCTAGGACCCGGTAAGAAGGTAGTAATATATACAACTTGAAGCACCAGACATGACAGAAATCAGAGGCACGACCGAGCCATTGTGGTAGCTCGTAGCGACTACTGGTCGGTGATACCTCACAGATGCCTGCACATACGTACCTGATGCTTCAGGCATCAACAACGCAGTTGCCGACGTTGGTGCAGAGGGGAGATTTGATGACATAAGTGGACTCGGCCCGTGGTTGCTGTGCCGACCAATGCCAAGTCATCACATCTTTCCCGATTCGCTCGTACGACGCTTCGAGCACGAGATACTGGATGTCCATGGTACTGCTTCACCAGCACACAGACTTTTGCATAGCACTCGGAGCGCATCTGAGCTCGCCGATCCCACGGCTAAACACAGTCAACGAACAATCAACCCCATGCAGTCGACATCGTGACCACGCTCCAATCCCCCTTCATCCCTCGATCAACAACAACGACAGGCACTCAGGCCACGATCGACCCTTCACAAAGACCATATGGAAGTCCTGTCACCTCGATCAGCCAATGTACCGGTCAAACCAAGGCCAAACATGCAAAAGCCTACGGAGAGGGCTCGCCCCAAACCAGAAGAGAAGCCGACCAATCCGGACAGAATAGACGACAAATGGCGCCCACCCGTTGCTGTCACCGAGCCTGGCCCTGCACCGCAAACGTATTCGGTAGGAAAGAAGCTGGGTAAGGGTGGTTTTGCGGTGTGCTTTGAAGGCAGGACACAGAGCACATCTGAGGTCTTTGCTCTGAAGGTGGTGAAGGCCAAGGTCGAGCAGAAGAAGATGATGGAGAAATTCAGAACCGAGATGCAGATACATGCAAAGATGCAACACCCCAACATTGTCGAATTCTATCGGGCATTCTCTGTCGATGCCCATACGTATGTCGTGCTGGAAATGTGTGAGAACGGCAGTCTCACGGATATGGTGAAAGCGCGATCTTGCCTCAGCTTACCAGAAGTAAGGCGTTTCATGATCCAGATATGCGGAGGTGTCAAGTACATGCATAAGAGAAACGTTATACACCGGGACCTGAAGATGGGAAACATCTTTCTCGACGCCAACATGAATATCAAGATTGGCGACTTCGGACTGGCTGCTGTGCTGGCCGACGATCAGGACCGAAGAACGACACTCTGCGGAACACCTAACTACATCGCCCCAGAAATCTTGAGCAAATCTGGAACTCGCGGGCATGACAGTAAAGTGGATGTATGGGCGATTGGCATTATATGTTATGCTATGCTGATGGGCACCCCGCCTTTCCAATCAAGAACACAGCAAGAAATATACTCGAAATTGAGGAACCTAGATTACGAGTGGAAAGTCGACAGCAAGAACTACATTCCGCAAGATGCAAAGGACTTTGTTGCAGCGTGTCTGAACCTGGTTGCTACTGACAGGCCGGAGATGGATGATCTGGTGGAGTACGACTTTTTCAAGACTGGAGTCATCGCCGACGTGCTTGGTCGAGAGTGTATGCGAGCCAAGCCGATGTGGCTGTTAGAGGCCGATCCTCGCGGCGACCGAGTGAGAGGCGGATATGGCGTCCATCATGAAACCATTTGTGTAGAAAGTGGCGTTGGCCGTACGGCAGACGGCAAGTACAGGCCCTCGGCTGGCGAGAAAGGTCAAGTGTCAGCCCTCGTGGAAATTGAGGCAGAGAATAGGAAGGGATGCGCTCCTGTGACGCCTTTGCCCGAAGGCGTGCTCTACCGACAATTTACTGACCCTGAGCCACAACGCGCAGCATTCCAAAAGTCCGTTGCAGCAAGGCCTCGAAGTAAGAAGCCAATGGACGAAGCACGAGAGATATTGTCTGGCGTGGCGAGCAGACCTCCCATTGTTGGTGCTGAGAGATTGCACTCCGCCGCAAGACCGGTACAAAGCTATGCTGCTCAGCAAAGACAACAGGCAGCGCCTGCTCGTTCGATACCAGCCCGAGCGCCTTTAGTAGATGCAGTGATGGAACTTGAACCGACGACGCCACAACCGGAGTCGAGAGGTCTTCTGAAAGCTCGGCCTGTACGGTCGGCTAGTACACGATCTGCACAGGCTGTGAGCGATGACGCTGTGCCAGCGCGGTCAAGTGCACGGCTCAATCATCTTGACACGTTGTCTGACCAGCTGCAGCGAGACGTTGTCAAGAGTCACAGTAGACAAGACGAGAAACCGGCTCCGCAAACAGGCACTCTCCGCACAAGAGGTATACCGAGACCAAGGAACGTTGCGCAGGAGCAGAAGCCAGAGAGGCCTCCTTCAGCTTTGTCGAACGGGTCATCTGACGACCAGCCACGGAGAGCACGACGCGTTGCAAATTTTAACCTAGAGGTGAAACCTAAGCCAACCACAGCAGTGTCTCTTGCTGAGGTCGAGAATGAGTTTGCGAAGGGCATGATTCTGGATGATGCTCCTGCATTGCCGTCGAGGAAGGTCTTTAAGCCTCGAATGGTTGAAGATAAAGACAGCTTCACACGCGTCCACGGCACGTCTCATACTCACATCATGCGCTCTTTGCGCGACCTGCACACCTCACTCGGCTCCCCCAAGGAAACCTCGTCTTTGGGCAGACCACTAGTACAATCATTACAGCCTTATCCACGCGTCGAGAAATGGGTAGACTATGCTACGAAACACGGCATTGCCTATCTGCTTACAGATGGCTCTCTGGGCATGATTCTTAAATCACGCGAGGAGGATTCGAAAGCAAGCAGCTGTGTTGTAGTACGTCATGCGAAACGCCATACTGAGCTTCGCGCACGGGGCAAAGAGCACCAATATGTACCGCAAGGAACCGGCATCAGCGACGTCGAGTTTTATGAACAAGTCGATCCCACTGAGCCGACCCGTCGGCTCGACGTACCAGCCAGCACGTTCAAACTCGATATTGAGTCGCACGGTTCACAATCCCTGGCGGCGAACGCGCTTTTGTCCGGGATAAGGGGTGCAGAATCACAGCGACTAAAAGAGGTGGGTCTGTTAGATAAATTCGGAAAGTATATGCACAAGCAGATGGGCTCGACTGACCACTCAATCCCACAGCAGGACGAAGAGGCAGTTGGACATCTCATTCATTTCTACCAACGTCTTGGTAATGTGGGCGCCTGGCGTTTTGCTGATGGCGGCATCCAGTTCAATTTCCCAGATCACACGAAGTTAGTAGTGTACCGGGGCTTCGACAGCCTTAGTGAGGCTGAGACATTGGTAGACCTGATCTACCTTGAGGCACGGGACGCGAAGGACATGGCAAGCTATGGGCAGATAACTCACGAGGCACTCGAAAGAAGAGATTTGAAGACATTCAGGCTAAGCGATATTCGACGGCTGACCGGTCTGAGGAGGTCTGAGATGGAGATCATCAGGACGAATGAAGTGGCCGAGAAACTGGACTGGATACGAGCGGTCATTGGATGCTGGATCAAAGAGGGTGGACTAGGCTGGACCGGAGAAGAGAGACTCGGTTGGTCTGGCCTGCAGGAGCGAAGAGATGACAAGAGGACCAAGCTGCAATGGGTGACCGTCGGTCGCCCGGGTGGTGACGCGGAGCCTGCGAAGGACGAGAAGAGATGAGCCCTCTTTTCAGGCATACACGCATGGCTAAAGGTGTATTCAAAGCCTGCAAATTTTGGTCGGGAGGCGCTTGCGCTTTGAGTTTTGGTGCTTGTATGCAGTTGGACTTTTGATGGATGCATTTTCCGCGTGGTTGGTACTGGGTCTTACCAAAGCACAAAATCTGTGCTCACGTTCCACGAACGATCCGAAACCAGGCGTATAATAGTGACATTAAAGGATTGTATCTCTCTGACTTGAGTGAAGTTGATAACAGCTGTCGTCGATCCGGTCTCTTACCAACTGCTACTACCCCAGAGTCTACTAGTACTTCCAGTTTCGGCATCACGTGTCTACCTATCTTCAGGTTACTACTCTTGGCCAGTAAACTCTGCCCTCGCAGCGGTTGCGTCAGCGGCACGTGAGCCGCATGTGAGGGAGCTTGCCTCCAGTCCCTTCGTACCCCTTTCCCTTGGCAATACCGTCATTCTGCCGTTCGTCCGCTCGCTCGTGCTCTCTTCGTCCTCGCAAATATGTGAAATATAGGCTTTACTACATTCTGCTGTGGTGTTTTGGCACCCTCAGATGAGCCAACAGACGCGCGATTTGTGACTTGTCTATGGACCGCTACCAGAAAGCCGTCTTTGTACTTCACTGCTCTATCGTGTAGTCCAGAATCACCGACCGCTGCATGATGACAGAATCAAGGCTGACTGCCCTTAGTATGAGCTTCGCATTGGGTGGATCCAGATTTGCGAGGCGGAATCAGCAGTACACAATACCTTATTAGGTATGCATCAGTTGTGACTATTTTCCCCACCACAATATCTTGAATACCTTCAATATCCTGAATATCCATGTGCACTACTCGCTTCGCTGATCTTGTGCCATCAGTTGCCAGTTGACTAGCATCTGCAGATTCCATGCGAGCATGGGAAGGAAAGCCTAGCTATGGCTGACGCTGATCTCGAAGAGGTACAAACATTAATCAGCCGAGTCTTGCTATCCTTTGGCGGAGCATTCGAGAACGAAGGCACTCGACAGCGCATTTGCGACACCACACTCCGGTCCCTCTGTATGTCCATCGCCGAGGAGCGAGAAAGTTCCAGTGTGCGAATACTTACGAATCCTTACAACGAAGCTGATGAAGCCTTACCAGCAACTGTCCCTCTAAGGCATTGTGAATCATGCCTATGCGAAGGTGTGGTTGAGGTCGGACTGAATCTGGTCGAAATCTTGCGCCAGCGCGCCAAACCCAGATATTTCACGAAGGCGAAGCCAGGTCAAGCTCCAGCTGGCTGTCACTGGATATGCTCACAATGCACAGGCACGTTTGTTATTCGGAAAAGATCAAGTGATCTGAAAAAACACCTCAGAGATGCCCACGGCTTCTCCCAGACACACGTCCAAGACGTTTTCAACCCGAGGAGCGCTGAAGCACTCTACGAGCATTTTGGACCCTGTACACATACGGACGCGAAGAAGAACGAGTGGGATGTCTCTTCGGACCCCGCGGTTCGTGCACAACTAAAGCCGATCGTGGTAGAGCCTGCTCTACCAGACTTGGACATGATAGACTTTTCATCTTTGTCTGAGAAGCAGAAGATGAAGGTGGGCGCTAAAGCTCCTCCACTCTCTCAGACTCCGAGCGATCTCGGTGGGCAAACTCTATTGGGCACGGCGACCTCTTCATCGCAGGAAACGACACATCGCGGCCACAAGCGCGCCAAAAAGGCTGAAAATAACCTTGAAATCCCCCAGTACGCCCCGCATCCTGCCGACTCAGAGGATATGGATACATCCCTTGCAGGCATTCGACACTTTGACGACGCTTTCCAAGATGGTTCCTATCTCACGTCTGGCGATTCTTCCGGGCAGAACTCCCTTGTCCTCCCACACAAGCCGCCTTTGAACAGCATGTCGCGCTTACAGCCCCTCGAAGATATCTTGAGAAGCCTCACCTGACAAGGTGGTGGGGCCGAATGGAATGCGCCATTCCGGATGACCAGCGTATGGCTCTGCCGTCTGCACAAAATCGATAGCTGAAACATGGACGGCGCTTATGCCGCCGACCGTACCGGCCAAGCCATGTTGGGGTATTACGAGCACCGCTGGAGTCGCGAGAGAAAGGCATAGAGACAGCTAAATACCGAAGCTCTCGGACCATACGATCTGACCCTCGAATTCACGGACGTTTTCTACGACGTCTTTCGCGCTCCCCTAGGACACCTTATGCCCTCCTTCATTCGTCACTCGGTGAGAGAGATCCTTCTCTATGGAAAAGACTGCGCCCCCGCCCGCTCGCATGCTCAGAATACTGTCAACAAAGTCTACTTCCTAAGATTGAAAAAAGTGGTCGTGAATGCCACAAGAACAGCGAGATTCTACAGAGATATCAAATCACTAAATCCTGGCTGTGCTCAAATCATCCACTATAATCTCGGTCCCAAGTCGTCGTTCAGCGAGATCGAAAAGGCCAAGCACGACGGTTGGATCGTCGAACAAGCAAAGACCCGCGTGGATCTTCGCAATATGCAGCCTTTCACGTTGACCCCCGATCATACATTCAAGCTCCACTATGAAGCATTTGTTATCATTCACAGAAGTTTAAAGCCTTTCTGGGAGCATAAGGCTGAGATGGTAAGTTTCGTTCTTCACATGCGTTTACATGAAAGCTGATTCGAATAGACTATCCTTTGGGAGTATGGTACGAATAAAGTCATTAGGAGGGGGGCGGTTGACGGGCGTCCAGTTTTCGGCTTGTTGATTCTATTCGATCCTTGATTGTGCTATGCAGTGTTGGCCGTCGCGACCTTTACTACCGCATACACCGACCTGTCACGAACCACCAACTTTATCATCTCCATATCGCCTGTCCATTCCTATCATCGCAGTGCCAGCAGCAAGTGTTGAGACCTGTCCGATGTCTCTATGGTGGGTACAAAAAGATCGAAAGGAAGACTACCAAGAGCTGATAGCCTGACATACACATCTATCAGACAATAGGTCGCTACGTACATTGTGGCGAACAACTTGGCAAGGGTCACAGGCTCTGATTAAGCTTGATCTCCTGCCATTAAGAGCAACCGAAGGCGCCTTAATTACGAACGATCGCCGCCAGCTGAAGCCAGCATACCATTTATCAGAAACTTTTTTTCTCGTGCTGCAGGAAGATCAAGCCCATCCCTAGCCCGCCCATCCTCATTCGCGAATGAAGTCGACTCTTGAGATGAGACTCTAGGCAACCACATGTGCAAGCAGCTCCGATACGCGCTCTGAGGCTCAAGCCGGTCAAACATTCTTCTGTCTGTCTGTGTGTTCTTGTTTCAGGCCCGAGTTCTCCGTCAATGCAACAGAGATGTTCTTGCGAGACTCTCAAGTCATTAGCTATATCATCGAGTTCTGGAGTATGGGGCAGCTTGACCCCTTTCTTCCTCCTCTAGACAATGTCATCAAACGTCGTACGCAGACAGACCCGGGCTTTCTCGATTGCTAAACTTCTGAATCGTTCGTGTGTACGCGATCCTCCATAGGGCTTCGAGATACCCGAGACTCCTTCTTGTCCCAGCTTCTGGGCTCCATTCAGACTGACGTATGGCCAATGTGACATCGATTCGTTTCAAACGACACCGTGGTTGATATTACTGGTAACCTTGGTCGATCCGACATGATGACGCTTCGCCTTCAGATATCGATATTCGTGTACCGACATGGTCGCCAGACTCAGGGTTAGAGCACTACATAGGCCAGTCAGTCCAAGCTCACACTGTTGTACCGCACCCTTTAACGCCATAGTACATACCACAACACAAGAGCGAGAAGCACCAGTATGACACCCAATGCACAACTACCTCCTTGGCATCTGCGCGAAATTCCCATACACGACAGGATGAAAGCTGTAAACCAGAACAGCGGTTCGAGAACGCCGAGTATAGCGTTAGCTTTCAGGCTTGCCCATCTCTGGAAACGTGCAATCCGCTGGGTCACGATCTCGTAGATCATGACGAGCATCGACTTCAGGCACTAGACCTTGTGAGCGAGCAATACTTGCTTGAGTGGGGATGTACTCACCACGACGATGACCCAGACATTCGACCTAGCGATGACAGTGCCTCGCAGAGATACTCGCGCAATACCGAGGATGAATGCGAGGAGAGCGAAGCTGAAGATGGTGCAAAGTAACGTGAACTTGTGTCGCAGAAGCATATCGATTGAGAACTTCATAATCGCGAAGTGTGAGTACTATCGATCTGCGATTGTGCTTGTTGAGGGTGGGAAGGATAGCTGTCGTGACGAGAGATGAAAGCCTCCCGTGTCCTTTTTGTATACATTTCGAACAGAAGACTTGGGATGCGACTCGCGTGTTGCAGTTTGCACTGCCTCTCTTTGTCGTCTATCCTCTTGAGGCTTTGTATCTAGCCCACGAGTATGCAGCACATACGCGTGGACGAACAACACGCGTGTTCGGAAGCTCTTGGCGTTGTCATTGCCAAGTCCTTGGTCAATGGCATGTCATTGGTTACTGAGCATGTCGGTCAAATGTTCTTCCTTCTGCTAACGAACAGCAATTGTGCCATACAACGGCTTTGTCAACGCCTCTGTCCTACACAGCAAAGCACAGCACATTGTGACGGCATCAGCTTAAAACCCGAGTGAAGAAACGTAATCGCGACTGTAAATCTGACATTGGATTTGCCTTGCGTTCGCTACTGAGCGGCCGCATTGGACATAGCGTGTCCGTCTCCCCTTCGAATGCAGGGCATCCAGGTAGGTAACGCATCTTCAAAAGGTCGAGGCCTCTTCGCCAGCAAAGCCGTAGCAGCAGGAGACACGCTGTATGCAGCTGGTGAGCTTGCAATAGCAGCCATCAATACAGCAGAGCTTCCACGTTTTTGCTATCGCTGCTACGCCGGCTCTCGGCCTAGCACAGAACAATGGTACAACGTTGGCCAGCGTCGCGACGCTGAGCTGAAAGTATGTACGGGCTGTCAAGTCGCACGCTTCTGCGGTGCGCGATGCCAGAAGCAGGCCTGGAAGAAGTACCACAAGCATGAATGCAAGATCTTCGCAAAGCTCAAGCCCAAGGTCCTGCCGGAACAGGTGAGGGCTGTAATGACGTTCCTGCTACAACGTGAGAATGCCTTGCTTGCCGATGGGCTCTGGTCGAAGGTCATGAGCGCGACGTCGCATGTAGACGATCTCAAGGCCGCTGGAGGAAATACATGGATGAGTCTCATGCTAATGGCGAAGGCGGTACATGAGTACTCACAGACAAAGGTCGATATTGCCACTATCTTGAACCTGATTTGCATTCTGAAGGTAAATGGTTTACAGCTGTCGACGACCTACGGTGATCCGATCGGTGTCTTCCTCGATCCTACGCTGATAATGATCAACCACAACTGCAACGGTAATGTGATGGTACATCGACCTGACTACACGAACGTCATCGGCTGGCCCCATCGTGTATCACAAGATACAGCGATGCTCAAACTCTTCCCTCTTCGAGACATAGCGCCCGGCGAAGAATTGACTATCTCCTACGTGGATGCCACAGAACACGTCGCAGCACGGCAGAAGAACCTGCAGACGGACTATCTCTTCACCTGTGTCTGTGAAAAATGCAACAAGGACAAGGCGGCTGCTAAAGGACTCTCGGGCATAGATCCAAATCTTGCAAGACAACAAGCGACCTGGCGAGAAGAAGTTGACGTGACCCTCCAGCTTTTGAAGAGCCCGCCTTTCTCTGTTCCTCTTTGTATTAGCACCCTCAAATCAGTCATCGCGGCAATGGAGTCCCAGCCATGCTTCTCCGCTTCCACAGACCCATACCCACGCGCCATACACGAACTGAAACTCCTCCACATGGACGACCACAGATCGGTTGACGCGGCACTCATCTGCGCCCTCAAAGAACATCTCCTCATTGGTCCAGCGATCTACACCTCACTATACTATCCAACGCGAATCGTGAACGCGATCTATCTCCTTCAAGTCTTCGCGCTGCTCGACGACAGCTTCACGCCGTCCCCTGGCCGAGATCCACAGCTCGAACATCAGGCGAGAGAGATCGAGAAGATGGGCCTGAGTAGGAAGAGTTTCAAGTACTGGCGTTTGAGGATATGTGTTGACACACGCGCATGTTTGCTGAAGAGCGGATTGACGGATCTGACAAATGCTTTGGAGATGGAGCAGATGAGCATAGGAATCAACGATCGGCTTGCTGTCCAAGAAATGCTGAGCAGTGAGGTAGTCAGAAGGCAAGGAGAAGAGGAGATGATGAAACTGCTGGGAATGGATGTGGATAGGTGGGAGAGACTGGCCAAGCCAGCACTGAAGACGTATGCGTCCTTACAAACAGGTGGTTGGACGATGTAGCCCCTTGTAACGAGTGAGTTGAACGTACCAGGAGGCTGAAAGCTCGGTACTCAGTACTTTGATACTGGCCATTGAAGAAGGCCTGGCACCCTATTGATGTACTCAAGTCACGTAGAGCTTGAAAGCCCGCGATGATCGGGCGCCAAGCTGAAGACAATATACCCCTTAGATCCCCTCCCATGTCCTGCTATGCAGAGACTCGGGAGAAGATGGGATAGGCAGCATGCGACACAAAATCACCGGCGATCCTTGCCTGCCCGACAACAATGCCGCGGCATGCGGGACAGAGAGCATCATGTATGCTGAGACCACAAAGACCCAACAAGCGTCGCGTGCTACCAGGAGATCAGGGTGCACCACCATACGAAGGAGCATCGTCTTAGGCATGATCACAATGGAAGGTGTACCAGCACGCTCGACGAGGGGCTAGGTACGCCAAATATGATATATTGGCGGTTGAGGCGCGTGAGCAGAAGAAATGCTGCGAGCTGCGCAAACAGCAAGAACCGATCCGCAGAAGACGGACGGATGATGGTGTCCCAATGAACGGCCACAACCATGTTATGAAGTCAAACTATGCATACAGGAAAGCGAAGACTCTGTTTGGTCACGTTGGCAACTCAATGGCTGCTTGCCTATCTGCCAAGACAGAGATGACAATAGTCCCTGCCCCATACCTAAACGCCCACGCTATGCAATGCCATACCACGCTTGTTATGTCGTGCCCTGCTGTATCGTTTCTATCGTTATGCTTGCTTCCACTCTTTAAGAGCAGACGTGTCACGTATTCGGCCAGGTATGCGTAAGTATCAATGGCCAACTGCTTAGCTCCTTCCACTCCTCAAGCTATGCCCCTGTCCCTGAAAATTGCCATATCCGTTCGAACCGGTGTCGACTAGACTCACAATGTCCATGCCAGCGCTTTTGCCTTTGCTCTCCTTCGGTGCAGGCTTGACTTCGAGTCCGCCATTCATCGCGTTGAGTCGTAACAGCTTGATTCGTGCTTCGCGGATAAAGTTGTCGACTGTATCCAAGGCCTGCTGCTGCATCACTGCTCTTGGTGATTCTTCGTAGGCGATCAAAACATTATTCTCTAGGTCAATCCGTGCTTGTAGGGCGTTGGACTCGATCATGGAGATGAGCTCATTCTTGAATATTTCATAGGATGCTGTTGTATGAGAAGACGTGCCGTTGGATGCGCTCGTGCCTGATCTGTCACTTGAACCACCAAACATCTGCTCCATGCTATCCAGCGTCACGCGGCTGAAAGGCTGGAAGTACTGCACAATGCTTTTCGTCCTGATGCTTTGATATATTGTGCTTAGCTGATCCTGGAGGTAAATGTCGAGGAGGTAATCTGCTCGATAGGACTCGAGAATGTCTAGACACTGACTGTACTTGCTGGCACAGAATGAATTGATTGCTCGTCGGATGTGTGGCTCGAGTTCGAGGAAAGACCGGAAATTGGTGTTGTCGAGGACTTTTGATTGAAGCTCTGATCTGTTCATGCTTGCGAGCGCGCAAAGCCCGCCATAAACTGCAACATCGTTGGATGAGATGACTTCATTGTATGAGTCGCCCAAGCTAAAATCGGTGTTGAGGAAGCTGTTTGCCGCCTCTTTGAAGTCGCCCAAACTCATGTACTGCAGGCCTTGCGCTACGCAGATCTTGGGGGCGTTCTTGGCTGTCTCTTCTGGTTTGAACTGCAGGCTTCTAATCTTGGTGACTTGCGAGGAGACGCCGAGCCAGTTCTTCTGCTCGATGTTGATGGCTATTACCCTGAAAGCCGTGCTGGCGATGTGGGCGGGAGTGGTGCAATAGTCTCGCATTCGGTTGAATGACTTGAGGGCATTGGCTAAGTCGCCTGTCTGGTGGTAGTGGACTCCGAGTTCTTCGCTACCCATCTAGGGGCCGTCAATACTAGATACTAACGGAAGACGGTGGACATACCCGTATGCTCTCCCTGATAAGATTGTTTTTGTACTGCTTCAGCTCATTCTCCAGTCTCTTCGTCTCAGCGGCATTCTTCTTCTCTCTTTCAGACAACCAGTTCGCGTCGGTAAGGTCTTTGGCATCTTTGCCACTAACCGAGCTCAGGAGTGCGATTGCTTCGTTGTAGTTGTTGATATCGTGACCCTTCTTTGCCTCTGCTACCGCTAACCGAGCAGCTTCGTCCTGTAGGGCTATTGAGCAGGAAGCGATGAGGTGCAGTCTACGAAAAACGGTCCGACCTGCTAGTCATCAGTGCTAGCTCAGCTAGTCGGCGAACGAGCGCATACCTTTGTAATTTGCAATGTATGACTGTAGGTCGAACTTGGGAGTATCTGTCAACCATGAGCTTCTTCTGCCGGGCTTGTACCATCATGGATTGGGGACTCACCTGTGACGGTGACTGTGTATCGAGGCCTGGTATAGCCTGGCTGCTCTGCCTCAGCCATGACGGTCGATTTGTTGTAGCGAGCGTCAGACAGCAGCTCCGACCGCGATATTCCAGAATTCGAGGATATGCGGTCTGACTCTGAAGCCATGCTGAAGCCGCCCGAGTGCATCATCCCAAACTTTTGGAGGCGATCGCAAGGCTATTTAGGCCCGGTGCAGGCATCAATAGGCTCTTGGCTTGTGCAGTCCGGAGGTAATGCGGGGAGGCAGAACGCGTCACTGCAGTCACTCATTAGGCCACTTAGCGTCACGCGCGCCAGGAGAGTTCACCTTTCATCCTAGAAGTGAGGTTCCACAAGATACCTTCCTAGGCATTGTATGCGATGGGCTCTACATGACTTCGATACGCAAGGGCAGCGCAAGCTCTTCAGACAAATTCACACTTGATTTGGATGTGATGCAATGGACTTTTGTTTTCTTGCGCTCTGCGCTGGTGTATGCTAGTTATCCTTACAGTAAGCTGCTGTTCAGCTGATTCCTATCCATTAAGGATACTCCGTTGGGTATCTCAATCGCTCCAAAATGCCTTGCTGTGTCAAGAAGATTCTTCCGAGAAGCAGTCATTACAGTATCGCTCAAATACAGATTCGGGCATAAGCCATCAAAAGGTCGTTAATACATCTGGACATCATCGTCACAATCATTGCAGGAAGTCCTGCAGAAAATCCTGCTCTTGTATCCACGGCCCCTTCTCCTCGGATGTGGCATTGTGAAATGCATCTGATCGCTTCATGCTCTCAATGTCAAGGTCTGTCACATAGCTGTTGCCATCTGCGAGTGGCACGCGCACTTCGAACTCATTGTGCATCATCATGTCGTCCTTGAGGAGCCGCCGCTGGCCGTCATACACACAGAGAACTCGTTTCTTCATGTTCATCTTGTCCATGGCCATGCCCCAGGATGGTGGATAAAACTTCCTTCTCTTTCGGCTCTTGCCGATAATGGATCCACCACCCTTGGACCAGGTGAAGCCTTTGTTGGATGTCTTCTTGGAGATGTTGCCGCCGATAATGGGTCGATTGAAAGTCACCTTGGCCGTCTTGATAACACCGCGACCGGAACGCTCATTGAACTCGAACTCGGCTTCATTTTCATCGTCTTCCTCCTCCTCATCGTCGTCATCATCATCCTCATCCAAATCATCCACCATGCTGGGCTCATTGTCCTCAAGCTTGATGTGATTGCGTTCGAAGGTCGCTTGAACGTCGTCGTCGTTAGCGACCTCAGCAAGTCGCTGGGCGTTGATGGCTTCTACTGGATCTTCCTGCTGGACCACCTTCAACACGCATTCATCAAGATGCTCGTAGAACTCCTGAGCATTGTCGAATGTGACGCCACAGGTCGAGCACTTGCCCGTGGCATCCTGGCAATAGCTTGAGAGTTTGACGTTGGCCTTGACAGGGCTTCGTTTTCGGCTGTTGGGTGGCGTCTGCTCCACACCGTGGACCGAAGTCAGATGGCGCTTGAACACGTCAGCCCGGTTGAAGCTCTTCTCAGCTGCTGAGCCAGAGCCAGGACAAAACCCGCAGACCATTGTGCCTCGGTAATGTGTAAGAGTGTGCCTGTTCTTGTCATATTTGCGGGCGAAACCTTTCTTGTGATATTCGCAGCTGACGATCGGGCATTTCTCTGGCCGGACTGTTTCGTGCGTCATCATGTGTGCTTTCAGGTCCTTGAAGTGTCTTCCGCATTCTGGATACGGGCAACGCCCCTTGTCTTGCGATCCTTCTTCGGCCGAGTATGAGGATCGAGGAGAAGCGCCTGATCTGAGCGAGCTGATCGATTGTCGGCGCATAACGGCATGTTGCCGCCCGAAGTTGTCTACCGTGACAGGGGCACTGAAAGAATGGTAGCTGTGCGAGGAAGGCGCAGGAGAAGCAGCTGGTGAGAGTTGCGGCGGCTGTTGTGTTGCGTGGTACGTGCCGTACGCCACATTTGGGAATATGTCCGGTTGACCAGAAATCAATACTGGGTCTAGAAGATCTAGTTAGTAGCTGGTCTCACAGATGTTGCACGATGCACTGGAGAAGCCGCAAACAGAAAGACTGGGAAGACGGACATGAAGCTCCGACTGGCGATGTGAGGTCCCAACCCGGCTGATATAAGAAACTGCATCGATGCTTGAAATCATGCTGAGGCAATGAAGACTCAGTTGAGAAAGGGAAAGAATAAGAAAACCAGAATGGGTCTTTGCGCGGCTCGGATGGTGGGCAAGTCATTGTTCTGGCATGGGATGAACAGGTCTTTGAATATGCTGAAGCTGACGTGGTAGGGGACTTGAACACTGCATTGCTCTGCGACTTCGAGCTGAATGCTATCGATCTGATTTGGGCAGACGAACCATCGGCTGATCCAACCCGCTTTGACAGCGACGTGCTTGCAGCTTTGGTAATTGAAACGGTCGGTTCGGGCGATGACACAAGAGGCACAGACGATAGATACTCCTGAACAAGTACACCCGTCGATCTCTGAGCGAAAGAAGAAAGATCTGCGCACTTACCAACAAAAGGTGAGGACGATTTTGTGTCTTGCCCGATGATAGCTTCGTGGTCAAAATTTGCCGACTCGTATCCGTACGCGAATGAGTCGTCACAAATGATTGCCGGGCCGGTGATGAAATTGTTGTTGTACAAGAAAGAATTTGGTGCCAGTTGGGCGTGGCCGGAATAAGGCGAGCCAACAGTCGATGATGATGCGCTAGGTACTGACGGTGCTGAGGTTGATGAAAGTAGCGAGGGAGCAGCCTCAACATTGAACTGTTGCATACTGTTTTGTGACATTGATCGCATCATTTCTTGCTGCCTATAGGTGAACATCTCTGTGGTGGAAGGTATTGAGTGGAAGTAATTATATGGGCCCATTGCATTGCCCATGTACTGCTCCTGCTTGATCTCCTCTTGCTCGAAAGCGAACTGAGAATGGAAGGTGTGAGGATACTGCTCGAAAGCAAGCATCTTAGGACCACGAAGCCGTGACTGTGAGGTGCGTCGCAGTTAAAACGTGGATCTTCCACTCTTCAGGGTCTGCTGCTTGCTTTTTGAGGAGGACGGCTATCAGCACTGTCTCGTTCGAGAAGCAGGGAGGACGGAAACGGCTTGAGTCTCGTCTGAAATGTGCCCGATGAGGTTCGTGAGGCTTGCTGAAAAGTGCTGATCAATGCCTTTACTGGTAAGATCGGTTCCGGTAGAAGGGCCGGATGTGGACAGCACTCGTGAGAGTTGAGGTTAGTCTGGCTTGGGTAGATCGTCCTAGTTAAGAAATGATCGCCAGGTTTAGGACGGATGAAGTTATGTTTGACTGGTTCCTGGCAGTATAGATCGAGACGAGTCTTTGAGGAGGCGAAAATCAATCAATAAGTATACCTAGCCTTGAGTTGTCCATCCAAGCCCCTCGTGGTGTTCACAAAATCTTTAGTTCCTGACGATGATGGAGACGCAACTGCTCTGCCCTACCGATGCGGCTAAAGTTAGTCTGCATAAGCAGGGATACGGTGTGGTCAGTGCTAAATACAGCCCGTTATGTCAATACAAGCTTGAACGGTACAAGCGAGTCCCACATCGAGCATCGGAGCGTGCGTCTGGGCGAACTTTCATGATTCGTAGGCTGTGCGTGGAACTTCTTTCTGATGCATGTAGTTCTTTCTAATGCATGATATGCATTGTTATTTTATGGATGAAGGAAATCTTAATTGGCTCGCCTGTGTCCTGCCGGCCATGTCAGCTGATACCTATTGTAGCTCAAAGATAACAGAACATACATTAAATAGATGGAGGACCTCGTAAGGACGACTTGCTTGCGCTGTCGAAAGATTGGCCCACTGCTTCATGATAGCCTCGTGACAATGCGATGTTCGGCTCGTCCTGACGACCTGCTAGGAAAATGACCCTAACAGTGGACGAGCAGCACCTTGTTTTGGAGGTAGTTGCCAGAAGTGGAAGCCGTGTGGAAGAGGGAAAACGTGGTAGCAGGGAGTACCAAATAGCTTAAACCCTTTATGGCAGCACCAGCCTGTAGTGCGAAAACCGTGTTCGCTTGGAAGTTCGACTCGAGTAGAGCTTCCGGAATGGTGAAGACGTTGCTCGTTTCTGACAAGCCTTTGCCCAACAGTCCATACATTCGCAAGGTGAGTCAGGATCGTTGGACCAATGGTATTGCGGAGCAGCGGAGTGCACAACTGTGTCTTCCAATTCGAGGTAAGGTGGGCACTAGCGCGCAGAGCACTGAACCGATCCGTCTGTCCTTTTGCGAGCCTCTTGCTCTGAGTGAAGAGGAAACGAGAATCCCGGCTAAGGAACATTGGTAATGAGCATTACAAGACAGGATACCCACGTTCTCGGTTATGCAAGTCTTTGGTTGGACGCCTTCGCAAACGTCGGTGTGTCGGAGAGAGACATGTGGCTGCCAGGCACATACATTCCCACTTCTTGTACTTACAGCTTCGTGATTTGTTGGCCAAGCCGTACAGAGGCTGTGCTAACCCTCAATCATCGCTCCGGTTCGTCAACCACTTGTGGCTGCTCTGTTACCAGACCGCCAGAAGGTCTCTTCAGCCACTTTGTACGTGGCTCCTGAATCCTTTCTTCACCATCTCATGGCGATGTCTGCTCTACAGTATGCTACCACGCAAGCATGCATCCATCACCGATTCTACCTTGGTGACCTCACCTCCTATCACGCTGTCAGAGTCATTGCTGTATATCATGGTCATCATTATTGTGCTAAACTAGGTGCTAGTTCACCCCATGATAGAGTCATGTTCTCGAGACATGATGCTCGCAGGGTTGGGTGCGAGGTAAAGTGCTCAGCCAACGTAGGTGGACACGCTTCGCGGTGGACTGAACATCCGGTGCGCCTCCGGTATCAAAGAGCCTCGGAAAAGCTAAGCAAAGAGTACGCTGGTGGACATCAAATTATCACCGGCATCGCTTTGTTTGTGGTGGGCTGCTAGAAATCTCGTTTCACTGCACTCTTTTGCACTAATCTAACGACCCCAATCTCTGCGGGAAGCGTGTCAGAGTCATGCTGTCTGGGACCAGGGTATGCGCTCGGTATGTCAGCAGCTTTTTCCATCCTGCAGGGGAAGAAACCCCGCCTTGCGGTTTCTCCTATTACTAGTGGACTTTGCTGACCTCCACCTTTTTAGTTACTAGCTTCCGAAAGTTGTGGTCTCGTCTGTTCTTGCCCGCGCCAACACTCCCATCCTCAAAGGACTTTTTGCTATGCAACAATTCGCATGTATCTGAACACATTGATATGTGCTCTTAAAAGCAGATTTTTTCGACCACGCAAAGTGCAAACCAGCGTCATCAGTCTCTACGTTAGGTCGAGGTTGACAAAATGTTGTTTGACGAGGATGTGCAGCGTCCAGTACATAGATGGGATCGTTATTGTCGTTCAGTCATGACTCGATAACGCTGTTGAGGTCTTGCATTCTACTTTCCGGCCGCTCTCGCTGTGCACCAGAGCTTCTGCATTATCTAGCCAAATAAACTCGCATGATGTTTTAGAGTTCGTGCATAACTATGCAATTGTTATGCAGACCTCGTGCCTTGTCGCTTCGGCTTTCGTGTGGCTACAGGCTTATGCACGAATTCTAGGAAAAGGTTCGTATGTGCTGCCCATATCGAGAGGCGGCCAGAAATAAGGATCGGCGAGAGCGATGAGGAGGAGAAGCACATCGTCCACTCTTTTTGACTTTGCCCCAGTACTACTCGTTAGTACAAAAGGGGCGTCGTCATTTCTCCGTCAGCAGTGTTGGTGGCGCTCAGAGGCTGGCTGACATAGGCGACGCCGAGATCTCATCCAGTTAGCGCTTCATGCCGTTTCAAGCTAGCGGATTCATCTCCCTAACTTCAACACTGGAGCACTGCCAGAATCGGCGACCCGCAACAAGGGTTTCGAGACCAGCCGTTCTCGACGACAACGAGACCTCGTATCCTTTTTTTATTATTCATGCAACGGGTCAATAGTCTATTCCTCACTTGTGCTTGGAGCGGATCGTAAGAACGCGCTATCCTTGCCATTGGAGGCTATAGCGGAACGTCCTTGCCGACTCCGAAGCGGCTCTGCAGTATAGCAGCAGCAGAGTCTGTCAACATCTCTAGCAGGTGCACTGGTTTGCTCGGCAGTCGGCTTACGTTACGACCAGGCACACTCGCTACGCACTCGGTGTTCGCCCGTTGTTGCTCTGACTGCGAGAATGCCCTCGCAGGTCACTGGTCTCCAGGTACATTGAGCAGCCTTGGGTACGTAATGTCGTCCAGTATCTTCTGCACAAGCTCGGGTTGCTTGCACAGGCTATGCCACTCCTCCGCTTCCTTCACCATCATCGTTCCGGCTAGGATAGTGCCATTAATGGCAATAAAGCCGTCAGCAACACCTGGAATAGCAGAAGCTTCGGCTCTGCGAGGCAGAATGGCCATGACTTCAGTAGTCATGGCCAGGTTGTAGCTGAAGGTCGTTCTTCCGTCACAGCTGATGCTGACTGCGTCCAGCGACCTCAGGTCCTTCCCTTCGCCTATGCAGGCTAGAGCAGCTCGCATCAGTAAGAGATATTTCTGATGCAGATCAGCAGCACTTAGACCCGGCTGTAGCGACGTAGCAAAATGAACGAAGGCGAGGCTCGGATTTTGGAGCAAAGGTAAGCTTTGGTGGGCAGACGACGTCATCGTTTCGCACAGCACACGCCAATCACCATCATCTCCGCCCTTCATGTCTTCAATGGGTAGAAATTGCAGGTGTCGGTGCGGTTGGCTTGCACCAGAATGCTCTCCCGAGTTGAAGAATGCAAAGAGGGAATGACCTTCATGGCCGACGGCATCCTGCTTCCATGCTTGCAAGGAAGCATACGTCAGGTAGAGGTCATCTTCCTCAAGTACATCCGTTTGTGGTTTGTTCTCCTTCGTTGCCAAGATGAAGTGATTGGAGATGACCGGGTACTTGTTCAGCACTAGATTGTGAGTTGGGTTCGTGGCTGGTACTTGCGCTATAAGTAACTCAGGGGTTGGGCTTTCGAAAGGGTCAAAGGCCTTCTTCGGTTTCCCGCTCGTCTGTGGGGCAGCATTGGTCGTGGGCTTCTTCCCCAGTGCTGGGCAGTAGCGAAGTTGTATCTGAGAGCCTTAGCCTTGTTCCCCTAGACACCGCTGGCATGTCGAACTTACTGAAGGCGTCGGCGGGTGTTGTAGCAAGGTCAACTGGGTGTCAGAGAATACGAGATCTTGGCCAGAACGAGCTTGTGTGAATTTGTGTATGACAGAGTTGCGCAGCGACTCCAGGAGTCCCATCATGCTCGGTGGGGGGCTAGATTGACTTCTTTGCAACCTCTTTCCTTTACTACGGCTGATACCAACGAAAGCGTTCCGGCGACTTAGCCACGTTGCCACTAGGAAATGCCAGGGAGGAATATTTTAATAACAATGATATAACGCGTCTCTCTCTGGCAAGGATCTCTCGAGCGGCTTCGTGTCCATCGATATCACAGCCTATTTTCACTCGTATGAAGCTCAGACAATAGTCGCCAAATACTTCGTGTCTCAATCTATGTTTGCTGGGTTTTTGTCAGCGTTCGCCAAACCCGCTGAGGGACGTCATTCAGACAGTGGGCCGAGGATGGAAGCTATTTTTAATCAGACAATCATTGACATCGATCCGCCGACTGGCGTTCGTAACTCAACCATACCTTCCAATCAATGCAAGAATGATACTGAGAACACCTCTCATCTCAAGGTTATTACGACAGTGTTTTGCATATCAACAGGACGTTTTTGAACTGCACTTTATAGTCATGGCGCAATAGGGTGGTGCCCCTGGTTTTTTAACGACCTCAGAATGTCACAAGCGGATGACGCCGGACAAAGCTTCATTGTCTGTTGGAGGTCGAACCAAGCTTGCGCAACATTGTTATGATATCTTCACCAGAGACAGCGTTACCAAACACCGTGGCGTATCTATAGTCTTCTCACCTTGAAGAGCTGAGTTCGTGCCATGATGCAAGGACCCGAGCCGTCTACCGAACCGCGGCCCCCATCAACGTCAACCACCTTCTGGTCGCGCATCAACCCTCGCTTCGGACGCCCGGGTCCAAGTGCGACCGGTTGAACAATCGCTCTGTGATATGGAGTATGTCATGGAAATCTTCATGAGAATCATCATCATCATCCTGCGGGGACGACTCATGACACTCCTCGCCCGGCTCTAAGCCCGCTGTGCTGAAACTGTCGTACACCCGGCAAGCACCCACGTTTGCCATATGGGAAGATGTCCACCATTCCCGCACGTGGCCTCCATGGCTTCGTGCAAGTTCGTCAGTGGTAATGCACGATTTTGTCTGAAACACATAGCACGAAGCAAGATGACTATGAGCCCAGACCCTGTTTCTCAGGAATATGTGAAGCGCGGCTGAGCTGAAAATGTCTCTCCGCTGGGCGACATCACCTCGAAGCAGGTGTGAAGCCGTGCGAATTGACCTGCAAATCTGAGCTTGATGGTTTCCTGGTACCCGTTCGCTCTACAAATCCATTCCGCTATCAGGCCCCATACTTGAGTTTGCCTTACTCCTTTTACGGTCTTTCAAGTATCATTTCTGGGCTGAGATCTGTTTGGAGATAGATCTCAGCGTTTGGCGCCAACGACAGATCATTCCACCTAGGCATTGGGGTATACCAAGAATAGCCGCCTCATTAAGATTGTGCAACACACTGGCGGAGCATCACCTTCTGGTAGGCGATGAGTTTGCAGAAGCTTGTTGATTGAGGACATTGGTTTGACCTGATACAGGTAAACCTCTTAAACAACGCCACCGATATGAACGGCAGCTGTGTGACTTGAAGCTCTCCTTCTCCTAACTAAGGCTATTGCTGGTTGACACTTGCAAGAAAGATCAGACAGAACTACGAGGCAATCCCTGTGACGAAGCGGGTACCGCCTCCGAAAAGCGGCGCAGTGCTCTCCATCATCCTGAAACAGCATGCAATATCCTCAGCACGACAGAGGTACAAATGATAATGGCCTACCCTTCTACAACCGAACATTTCCCAATCCCAGGCGCTATCCGACTTCACAACCTTCGTACAGGATGAATACAGCAGACAATGGATTACAAGTGCAAGACGCCAGTCACCTAAGCCCTGACAGCCTTGCAGCAATGACTTACTTCAGTAGTCACGGAGCGTGCAATCAGAGCCAGCCGCATGAAACATGTACTCAGTGTCATGAACAGCACTGCCAATATCACCCGTGTGTTGGTGCTCATTGTCCATATCTCCCACATCCAAGTTCGCCGTTCGCCCCAACTTATTCAAACCAGGGAACCATGGACAGAATATCTCACCTGTCGCACAAACCAACGTCCAGTTTCTTCCAATACCAAAATCCGTCGTCCTCACGTACAATTAGACAGGTGACTGCGCCTACACAGTACAACATGTCTTCCTCGTTTGTTCCGAATGGTCAGAGCACATTGTCGTCTCAACAGACAAACGCCATAGGCACTGACATGAGGGACTTCCAAAGCCAGGTGTCTACGACGCCTTGTCTATCGTATGACACGAGTCCAGACAGTATTTTTTCGGCACCACACCAACCAGCGATCGCTGGGAATGAATCCCGAGAACTTGGCTCCCCAGCCTCGACTGTCAGCGCCGGCAATAGAGCTCCACTACAGAGAAGTACAATGCCCCTATTGCAGACCCTTCCAGGCCACGAAAGAGATTCTGACAGCCAAGAAGGAAAGCCCTACGATAATTGGGTATCAGCACATGACGGAGACAGTTCAGAGTGGCTGAACAACTACGACTACCAGTGTACATTGGATCGGACACACGATCAACAAGCCGTACATCCAGACAGCCTTGCCGATGACACTCTCCAGCCGCCCCACAAGAGCAGCACAATGCTTCCAGACCAAGCACTACCCAGCTCTGGCACAGAGACTACTAACGACTGGGAACCTATCCTCGGTCTCCAAGACTTCTCAGTCCCACCGTCGTTCGATGACCTCGTCGGCGAGTTAGACCACAGCTCTTTCCCCCTGTATCACCAGAGCGCATACGCACAGCAGCAGCATGACATCGACGAATATCAACAGGAGTTTAATTTTAATGTAGCTCCTTACGGCAACAACGTCTATAGCAACATGCACGCCCCTGTATGCTCTACTGTACCATCTCTCGAGTCTGGTCCGACGCTTGGCGGCACAAACGTTACAGGGAGTCGTGGTCGGCAGGGAAATCAAGATGCGCAAAAGGATGAGCTGCTCGTGCGCTTGCGACAGGAGGGCAAGTCATACAAAGACATCATGAAGATGAACATCTTCAACCTAGAAGAGTCAACATTGAGAGGCCGCTACCGCACGCTGACCAAGAGCAAGGAGCAGAGGTTGCGAAAGCCTGCTTGGGATTCTCAAGCCGTAAGTTTATCCTCTCCTAGTACAGAAGACGAATATTAACCTCGTGTTAGATCCAAGCTCTCCAGGAAGGCGTCGAAACCCTTGCTCCCACTTCAGCCAGGAAGCCGCGAACGAAAGAGGCGCTCGATAAGATCCCATGGAAGAAGGTGGCTGAATGGATGAGAGACAACAGAGGTTGCTACCACTACGGCAACGCAACAGTCAAGAAGAAGTATCAAGAGCTGATCAAAGAAAGTGTCCAACTGTCTCAGAGTCGTGGAAGGAGCACGTACTGAATGAATGTGTTGGACTACACAAAGTCACTCTGTCGGCACATGGCACAAGCCTCTGTTTGATTTGATTTACGGCATTGTTTGGGTGATAATGGCGTTCTTGGTGCTGGAGGACTGCGCGAGAGATACCCCTATAGAGCGTTGCTAGATCCATACCGCCGCTTGTAAGCCTGATATGTAGCTTACCAGCATGAAAGAGCCTCGGAGAATCAAGAATTATCACGGATGTTGGTACAGTAATTCGAGTGGGTTGTCCCTTTCATCTGACGCGTCTCAACGCGTGAACGCGTTCCAGGCATTAAGAGGTGATCTCAGGCATCATCGGTGCACCGGATCTACATCATCGCTATAAGTTGACCTTGGTCAGCTACTTCCCAAGGCCTACGATACCTCGACTAGCTACTTTTTACGTCTGTAGGTACAACTTGCGAGACACTCCACAGCCTGACGACCGAATCAAGAATGGCCTCTCCCAAGCTGCAGAGCGCGCTTCAGCAAGCAGCAAACTCTAGTGACAAATCGAGCGCCTACACGCAGATCCTGGGTGACTTGACACAGTCAACGTTTGGGAACTCAGACGAACAAGCCAGCAGTCTCATCGCTTACGTGGATGCCCTCTCATCTTCCTCTCTTGGCATAATAAGCACAAAGCCGCTACTTACATCGCTAATACAGGCGTTGGCCTCTACTCCCTCTCATGTGAAGGTGAAGGTTGGCGCTCATATTGCAGACAACCTCCAGAATCAGACGGCATCCTTCGAAGAGCAGAATGCTACCGTACGAGACATACTCGCAACAGGCTACGAGGAAGAAGAGGACTGGTCAAAAGCAGCGCAGGCCCTTCAAGGCATTCATCTCGAATCAACACAAAGGCAAGTGCCTGATCTTGTGAAGGTGCAGACGTGGGTACGCATCGTTAGGTGCTACCTGGAGGACGACGATACAGTATCGGCTGAGACAGCTCTAAACAGAATCAAGAACTCGACTGGCGCATTGCAGGTTTTGGAAGATAGTCCAGAGTTACAGCTACACTACCGGTTGTCACAAGCCAGAATTCTCGACTCACGAAGGGAGTTTCTTAACGCTGCGGCGGAATATCTCAATGTCTCGTTTTCAAGAGCAGTCGCGGAGGAAGACAGACTCCAAGCCTTGTCAGCGGCAATCAAGACTGCCATTCTCGCACCTGCGGGTCCACCGCGAAGTCGAATGCTAGGAAAGCTGTACAAAGACGAGAGATCTACAGAGACACAAGAGTATGGCATACTAGAGAAGATGTTCTTAGATAGGCTGCTTTCGTCCGAAGAAGTGGATGCTTTTGCTGGATCTTTGGCACCACATCAGCTGGCACTTACTGCGGATGGTAGCACTGTCCTAAGTAAAGCAGTTCTTGAGCACAATCTGCTGGCTGCGAGTAAGCTGTACGACAACATCTCTACTGCTGCGCTCGCCGAGATTCTGGGGCTGAAGGACTCGAAGGACGGTACGGCGGCAGAAAGAGCTGAAGATTATGCTGCGAGAATGATTGAGCAGGGGCGGTTAAGAGCTGAAATCGATCAGATCGATCTTGTGATTCGCTTCGAGGCCGTGTCTGGGCTGCCATTCACGGGCGAGGCGAAGGACTTACGGCTGTGGGATATGGCGGTCCTGGGCGTGGTGGAGGACGTTGAGAGATATGCGGAGAGTATTACTGAGGCTTTTCCTGACTTGTCAGCGGAGGCGATGGTGAGTGGTTAACAAGAGTACAAGAACGACTAACGACCATATGTGATATTGATTTAACGAAAAGATGCCGTCCACCAACAACTCCTACAATTTCGGACGGTAAAACTGGGTGATGCACAAACGCACCATAAGTTGTGACACCCACCTTTCAAGGGCTCGGACCGAATGAAGCATACAGCAACGCACGCGTTTGTTGGCTTGTTGGCGGCCTAACGACTTTCGTCGTCGAATCCAGCGACAAGAAAAGGTATTTCAAGATCCTGCGAATCATGAAGATAGTTAGACGCAGGGAGCCTAACCAAAACACGACAGGATACCAGCGCACTCTGAACGTGAGTGCCATAAGTACCTCGGGTCCTTGTTCCATTGGTCCATAAATTCATGGTTTGGCGAAATTCGTCCCGACAAATGCTTTAAACTTTGCGGAGTGCAGCCCCAATCCGAGAAATCGCTGACTCGGTTTGACTCGATCGACAAATCATGTTGTTTTGATTTGGAGACTGGTGGAAGGTGCTACTACCGTGCATGATACCCGATCCTTTCATGCCGCCCGTCATGAACGACCCTCAAGGCAAGTGATGCCCGTCGAATTTGACCTCAGGCGCAATAACAGGTTTGTGTCTGCCCATGGGGTCGTTGCGTTTCTCTCTCTTATATGTCGTCAAATTCGCGTTTTCCCTGCTCGTGTTTTCTATAGTGCTACCTTTGTTTGTACTACTTCAAGAACTCCCTTGCAACCACATCCGACAGGCAACATCATCTGAAAACAACTCTTCAGAACACTACGGGATCAATAAATAGTTCAGAAGACCAACAGTCGGCACGCTCAACAGTCCCGGCTGCACCAGCAGAAGCGAGAACACATTCGCCTCGCGAAAGTCACAGAGAGCGCAAGGACCTGCGGCGCATCGTATTACACAGTCTGCCTTTGGGTTATTGCTAAAGTAGGCGACATGACTGTCATTTCATATTTTCTATCGCCATGGATGCTTCTGCTGCTCCCAATCCTGTACTACGTACTGCCATATTTGAGAAATCCTAGCCTGGCAAAATGTCCTGCACCGTTCCCAGCACAATTCTCCAACTTATGGCTAATGTGGCAATGCCGCCATGGAAGACGTTATCTGGCCGTCGACGAAATGCACAAGAAGCTAGGCAAGGTGGTTCGGATTCAACCAAATCATGTCAGCATTGCGGACGATAGTGCCATTCAGACCATCTATGGTCATGGGAACGGCTTTTTGAAGGCGTAAGCACGAGGACGAATGTACCTGACAAGGCTGATCCTTTGCAGTGAATACTATGATGCTTTTGTCTCCATCCGACGTGGTCTCTTCAACGTTCGAGATCGAGCAGAGCATACTCGGAAGCGAAAGATTGTGTCGCACACATTCAGTGCGAAGTCTATTGGCCAGTTCGAGCAGTACATCCATGTCAACCTCGAGCTCTTTCTTGAGAAGTGGACAAGGAAGTCTGATGAAGCGAAGAAACGGCCACAGACCGGAGGCTATGCTTCGATTGATTCACTGCACTGGTTCAACTATCTAGCCTTCGACATCATTGGAGACCTTGCCTTTGGCGCACCGTTCGGTATGCTCGAAAGAGAGAAGGACTTTGCCGAGATCCGAGAGTCAATGGATGCACCGCCGACAACGGCACCGGCCATCGAAGTGCTCAATAGGCGAGGTGAGGTTAGCGGGGCCCTCGGCTGCTTCCCTCAGCTCAAGCCATATGCCAAGTACATGCCCGACCCCTTCTTTAGCAAAGGCGTGGAAGCAGTACAGAACTTGGCAGGTATCGCCATTGCTCGAGTGAAGGAAAGACTTGACAACCCTTCGGACAGGGTCGATCTTCTTGCCCGGCTCATGCAAGGCAAGGATGCAAAAGGCGAGCCGCTGGACCGAGAAGAGCTCACCGCTGAGGCACTTACGCAACTCATTGCCGGCAGCGACACAACGAGCAATACATCGTGTGCAATCCTGTACTACGTCCTCCGAACACCACACGTTTTGCAGAAACTGCAAAAGGAACTTGACAACGCCAACATTCCTGCCGGTACTGTTCCATCATATGATGCAGTCAAAGACCTTCCCTACGTTCAAGCTGTCATCAACGAGACGATGCGCATCCATAGCACTTCGTCGCTTGGTCTACCGCGGCTTGTTCCAGCGGCATCCCCCGAAAATCCCAGCCCCAAACCTGTTGAGATTGCAGGCTACACTTTCCCACCAGGAACCGCGCTGTCCGTGCCATCTTACACCATCCATCATAGCAAGGAGATCTGGGGAGACGATGCCGATGACTTCGTGCCAGAACGGTGGGAGGAATCAAGACTGACAGCAAGACAGAAAGATGCGTTCATTCCGTTCAGCTATGGGCCAAGGGCATGTGTTGGGAGAAACGTGGCAGAGATGGAGCTGAAGTGCATTGTGGGGACTGTGTTCAGGAACTTCGAGTTCAGGGACGAGGACGAAAGCCCGATCTTAGAGACAAGGGAAGGGTTCTTGAGGAAGCCGTTACACTTTAACGTCGGACTAAAGAGAAGGGTGTGAAGTCTGGAAGTCCTTGACTGTATTTACACGGCATCGGGAGTGCCTTTGATATTTCTCATCCACCACACGATATCCCCTTTCTCAAGTACTCTCTCTGGGCCAACTGAGTCCTAGGTCACACGGACATCCGTTCCATCGTTGCTTTGAAAGTCCATTGTATGAAAATGTCTTGACTGATTGCATGGGTATGATTGACGACCATGTGCACATGCTCAGCTAGCAAAGCGCGTGGCGCCGTCTAAGTCGCGTGTTGCAGCGAGGCTTCGCAGCCTCGTTACTGTCCGTCGCAGCACATGCTTCGCGCTGCGGAGTTCTAGCTTGAGGAAGTCATCAAGAAACATATCTCATCATGCGCAGCTTAGGTTGTGCCTCAGTCAGAGCACCGCTATGTAAAGGCCTGGTGAAAGATACGGCTCTGCCACGATGGCGGACATCACGCACAATCTACACATCCGCGAGCGGTATCCGGCCATATGGCTTTCAGACATCGACACAACCGAGCCCGCGTCAGCACCAGCACGAGTCCTCGCAACGGGGAGGGAGTCGTCCACAAGGCTTTCTGCCTGTGCCGTTCGTCACAGAGCAGCTTGCAGGTGCGACGCATTCTACTGACCTATTCTCGAGGTACGTTGGCCACCCACCGATACAAAGTGTGCGTCTCTCGGAGCAGGTATTGACCAAAGCAGGCTGCTGAAAGAGAGGATCGTGGCAGTGTATGGTGAGATTGTGAGTTGCCCTCTATTCGACCGGGTTCCAGATGCTAACATATATACAGGAAGACAGAATGGTAGGTGCTCGGTCTAGACGTGGCAGCATGCGAACCCAAAGGCTCAATGCTAACCATGTCCACCCTCCAGGCAGCGACAGTGACGGCCTCCCTTTTGTTCCTTGAAAGCGAGAGCGACGCTCCGATCTCCATGTATATCAACTCACCGGGCGGCTCTGTGTCAGCTGGCCTGTCAATCTACGACACGATGCAGTATATCACGGCCCCCATCTCGACCATTGTTCTCGGACACGCAGCCAGTATGGGATCACTTCTCCTCTCAGGGGCATCGCCTGGAAAGCGCTATGCACTACCTCATGCGACAGTCATGATGCATCAACCGAGCGGCGGCTACAGTGGAACCAGCGCCGATATCCAAATACATGCGAAAGAGATACTGAGGATACGAAACCAGCTCAATGGCATATACAGTCGCCATTTGAATGATAAGAAGGTGGTCGAGAGGCGGGGAAGGGAGATAAGCCTAGAAGAAATCGAAAAACTCATGGACCGAGACTACTTCATGAGCGCCGATGAGGCAAGAGAGTTGGGGGTTGTGGATGAAGTGCTGCCCAGTCGCAAAAAGCCGCAGGGTGAGGAAGAGAAAACTTGATGTGCGTTGATGTTTCACATATATCCAGACTCAATTCAGGATTCACGCAGCCCCATCCACGGATCGTGTGCAGGGCCTCATACAGAAGGAGCCAGGCTACTGGCAAACACGAGCTCGAGATAATCGAGAGGAGTGTGAACGGCGGCCCAACCGCTCGAAACGATACATCAGTTTGCGCCTGTGCAATCTGGCTCGGCTGAAAGGACATCTAGTAAGTCAGAGCATGTATACATCGACGGCATTGCGCATTCCAGAAATGGCCCTAGGTGGCAGAGCAGAGTGTCCTAGTATTACTATCTCGAGGCCCGCAATAGACTCATTGTTACTGGGTGGACACTGAATTCCAGATCCACTCTAAGCCCGGCGATCACCGTCAGAGCATAAGACCGAAGCAATCAACGAATCAATACTTCAATCTTCCACATCAACTTGGTCTTTCACAAGCCCACTACTTTCACCCGTCTCTACGACATTGCTGATATACATACTAGGTGCTATCCGTGGTACTGACCTTATCACGATAGATCGTCTCAAATATCTGTTCAGTGACTTGTGCGAGCTAAGCAGCCGTACCTAGCCCCATTCGACGCAACGTCCCAGCAAATAGGAAGAGCATTGGTTGCCGTCCAGACATAATACATACACTGGACATCCACGTATCCACCACTAGTCATGGCTCCTTCTCAATCCACCAACTTCAAGCTCAGCAAAGATGAACTACAGAAGCTCTCAACCCTTGCAATAGCTGCCAAGCGCAAAGCTTACTGTCCTTACTCCAACTTCCGCGTTGGTGCAGCCTTGATCACGGACAAAGGCTCCTACCAGCAGGGCTCCAACGTCGAGGTCGCGAGCACGCCAGTCGGGACATGCGCTGAGCGATGCGCCTTAGCACCATTAGTCGCAAGTATCGAGCGGCCAGAGCTACCGCGGATGAGGGGATTGGCAGTGAGCACGGATATATGGCCACCTGCGAGTCCTTGTGGTATGTGCAGGCAGATGATAAGGGAATTCTGCGAGCTAGACATGCCGATCTATATGTATGGGCGGAGGAACGATGAAGGACAGGATTATCCGCAAGGTATCAGCGAGACGGACGAGCTGCGCATTTGTGGCGAGCCAGTCATCATGACGATCGGCGAGTTGTTGCCTATGGTGAGTGCTCAGTCCCCGTCGACTTCCCGGTGTACTGTCGGAGCTGACAGTCTTCCCAGAGCTTCGGGCCGAACGATATGGACAAGCGGGAGGTTAGGACTACAAACTCTGGATAGCTTCATGTTTGTTGTGCACCAAGGTCAACATCGCCCGTGGGAATCAAAATCAAATAACGCAAGACAGCAACTGGCGTACCGGCTTCTCCCTCTAGTGTGATGACATGTGTCCGTTTATTGCTCGGACATTTCTGACCACTGCTATCGCATATCTGCCGCGAACAATAATACGAAGACTGCTTGTACTTGGGCTGGCATCAACAAATCCCAGAGGCATCCAGTATTTCCTTTCCCAGATCTGAACCAATGGCAACATCGTCTGCATCGATCCGTCTACTTCTTGTGCCGATCCCCTCGCTCAGTCCGTGACAAGGATCTCCAAGATGGGTGAAGGATGTCCGCGCACACGTATGACCACCATAGACGGCTAGTGGTCAGGGCCGTGTCAGGACGTTTCGCATCATCCTCATTGTCACGAGTGTTAGCGTCGACTTCAAGGAGAAACTCTTGCTGAAAGCTTGGGAGATAACACCGTGATTCTCGAGCCAGCATTCGAAGCAAGGATGGCTGCCACTATTGGAACAGAAAGTTTACTGGGACGTAGGACTGTAACGGTCACAGAACAAGCATATGTGTCAGGATCTTGGCAAACATCGATATCACGTACCAACTGTCAGATTGGAAGAACTTCCTGCTTCTAAGTCGTACCTGGGTTGTCGCTGTCCTGCCCCGGCACTTGCGGTTCAGCAAGTCCCCGACTGAGATGTTTTTGGCACTGCTTTGCCACGAAGTCGGGTACGTCTGTGTTCGGTTCCACGTTCCATTGAATCACGCTGTTGGACATCATGTGCAGGCTAAGCACTTGCAACTGTCCTGGGGAGCTTCAGACATGGATGACTGATGAAGACCGTGGTCAGTTGCGGATCGGCAGGAGACGGGGGCTTATACATTTGGCCCTGTGCGGATCCCTCGAACGCTTTGCTGCTGTACCAAGGGTAAGGTGAAGTGTGGCTAGATATCAGCTTTTCAAGATGCGCTTCTGAGGGTCACAAGGTAATCGTGCGACTTCCAACGCATGAACCTAAGATGTTGTAGAGTATAATTTTGTACATTGGTGGTTCTCTGGCGATCTCAGCCTCCACTGTTCACGAGTCATCCTTCAAGCGTGCAGCGCGAGAGCCCTCATCACCACTTGTATCTTACATGGCCACCTTTATCTTTTCCAGAGACCATTGGATGGACAACAGATAGCCCACAGCACAGCACTGGGTCATATCTTGCACCTCCAGCTTCTCTTACATACTCCTCAGGAAATTGGCCTCCCTAATATCCTTCCGTCTCGCTCCCCTCATACTCTGCGTCAGCTCCCTTCTCTTCTGCGCGTATTCCATCGCTCCCTCCTCACCGCTCGTCAGGTCTTTGCTTTGCTCATGCATCGGCACTGGCCTCTCCATGCCCTCCCTCAGTTTCGCCTGTTTGCGTTCGTACTTGGCGCGCATCTTCTTGGTCATAGCGTTCAAGTCTACGCCACCGTCGATGTTCGATTTCGGTGCATTCGGATCCGCGACGAGGTTCCAGAGCCAAGAGGGGTACTCTGTGTCTTCAAGCGCGAGGAGCGGTTTCGAGGGTTGTTTGACATAGGAGAGGGCGGGAAGCGGTGTGCCACCGGGTACCGAGGATGTAAGCTTGATGGGGGCGCCGGCAGATGGGCTGGGACTTGCGGGCGCGATTGGGGTTGTCGGGATAGAGGAGGATGATGGGAAGAACGGTTCGGAAAAGGGCTGAGTTGCGCCTGGTGTTGAGGAGTTGATGGCTCTTGGTGAAGAGGTGCCGTCGGTAGTAGTGGAAGGTGGTGGTGTTGCTGGGGCTGCGTTCTTTGTCGCCGGGACTGTTGCGACTGTTCGGAGGGAGATTCGTGGTGTCTGTGTTCGTGATTGCAGCGTTGTTCTTGAGCTTGGTTGCACGTCCGTCATGCGCTTCAGCAGCGTGCGACGACAGTTGGAGCAGATCATGATGGCAGTTTGTGTGAAGAGCCAATCTTCAAGCTGTGCTGGGTACTGGTCGCGGCTCCAATGGTGACACGATAATCAACCATCTACAGCACTTTTAGACGCAGCTGGAATCTCAGGCACTTGGGACGCAACGAAGATACTATCGGGCAACTTTGCCGAACATACTTCTGCTGCCACCTCGTCGGCGCTCACTCTTGGCTTGGATTGAAGAATTGACTTCCACCCTCACGGTGTGGCTGAACTCTAAAGAGGCCTCATTCGCGGTTCATGCTGACACATTTAAAGGTTACTATCATTATCATTATATGGGATATCGCTGAGCTTGGCCAGAGGACGCTGTCCATATGGTATCTGGCGCAACTATTTTCGACCTCTTTGTCCTCTTATTCCCTGAGGGAAATTCGCACCATGCTTGTGTCCTCCTGCCACCCTGTTGACGAACTCGAATACCCATTCGGCATTGCCTGCTGTTTGCTCCACTTGTTTCGGTGACCTCTATACTACAGCATGAGCCCAATCACAAGCATAGCCACCATACTTATCGAAGCTGTCGACGTGATGCCGAATCCCGTCATGGCAGCATTGGTCTGCGTGCTTTCCGATTCTTGAGCTGCTGTCGTGCCTGTTGTCGAGATTGCTAGTGCAGCGCAGCCAGCTCTTGTTCCCGCCACCACTTCCTGACCAGTGCTTATTCCGTATGCATCCACGGTTGGACAGCCATCGGCTGAGCACTTCTGGCTCAAGGAAGCGCTAGGCACGAAGGCTGTGACGCCTTTGTTTGTTGAGTTCTTTAGGCCTGTCCCGTTGGCCGCGACGGCCTCGACCATACCAAATTCCTGGTAGCCCTGAGCAGTATAATTCGTCTCGAATCCGTTCTTAGGTGTTTCGCCAATCATAGTCCAGTCGCTATCACACGCAGCACGTCCGTAAATGCGCCATTGAGCTACCTCGGTCGCACCGTTCCAACTCATGTAGTATGTCGTGTCGTCGTCCGTGCTTGTTGCATACGTGTAAAGCGCCGGCGTATCATATGGGGTCAAGGTGATGTTGAACTTAAATCCCCGGTAGTTCATCTGGCCATCGGATGCAACGGCCGCTCGATACAAAATGGTTCCATCGGGAGCATGTTCCGTCACGCAAGGTTGGTTTCCCCAATTGAGAAAGGCATTTGAGTTGGCCCAGTCATCCCGGTTGAGGATTTCAAGGTTGCCTTGACTGGCAGAGATCGGTAGATCTTCAGGAGCTGGGAAGGATTTGAGTAGTTCGACTGTTGGCGGAGTAGCGTCATGGTTGAGCTTGATGATATAGCCTGCAGAGTGTTCGGAAGACTGGTTGAAGCCGTTGGAAGCGTTGTCGAAGAAGGACAGGATGTCGGTGCTAGCATTGTACGACACCCATCTAACATCGTGCTGATAGGACCAATTGAGGCCGTTCTGAAGTTGGAAGTCGGACAATTTGCCTCCACATCTCCAGATGATCTCGCCTGTTTGGCCGTTGATTTTGAACAGCGTACTGGTGTGTCGGGAGGAAACGAGGTAGTCACCATCGTCATTCTTGTCGACAGCATTCATGTGGAAGTAGTCCCATGGAGACAACGCACTAAACCCGGAACCTGCTACTTCAGATTGATTGGCATCAACATAGCTTTCCGATAGTGCGACATGCTCAATAGCACTCCATTCGAAATTCAGCTCTCCTGTGGTCAGATTGTGGTCCTGGAAAACTCCATTCTGTATCCAGCCTTGCCCATCAGTGATGTTAAAAGCGGACAGGTCATATGGCATGGGATGATAGATCGTAGTAAGCGCGCTATCGTTAACGACTTTGAACTCGTGCTGATCAATGGCACCCATTCCGTTCATAGCGGTGACTGTTTTCACGGGCCGCAGATTAGTGTCCAAGATTACATCTTGACCCCGAGCAAAGCCAAGATATTGATACCCTTCGAAGTAGCAGAGATGATCGCTGCCATTGTATTGGCAAACCTTGAAGTCGTGTACTCCGGCACCACCAGTGACACCCCAGCCGAACCATACGGGTGTTCCGTCCTGCTCGTAGATGGTAGCACTTTGCTGAGGGCTCTGATAAGGCGCCATGAAGATATATCCGGGAGTAACACCATCTTCGGCCGTGTCAACGAATAGCTTCGACGGGTACAAATCAGGTCGCGATTTGAACTGCCAATAGTTGTCGCCTAATGGGTCTTGATCCTGTGCTATTACTGTAGTGGCCAGGCTCAGCCAAAGGCCTGCCTTGATAAATGAGGACAACATTGGTGGCACTGGCTGCTCGAGTTTCAGATTCTCGTGGCACAGTGGCAAGCGACAGCAAGTTACAACAAGGGAAGCAAACGTTTATGAGGCTGGCAGCCGTCCTTCGCTAGAGGCAAAATACATGCATTGGCTTTAGCCTTTTCCTATTAGCGCACCCAAGCGTTTGGGGGTAGTGGATAGGCGCTTCCAGCCATCAGGAAGACCCGTTGTCGGAGAAGGAGTCAGCCGTATGTCGCACGCAACAAAACAACGCGCGTCCGCGTAAGATCTGGAAGTGTACCCAAGCCGGACATGTCCAACATAACGTTGCCCTTGGTCAAATCTACACAATATCTAAGCGTCACCAAAAAATCAAGATCAAGGGCAAGGATCTATGCGAATCAGGGCCTTCTATTACGGGTAAGTGCGGTGATCCTGCGAGTATTGGCCAGAACTTTAACTAGTGTCTGCACTAATTCTTGCCCCCTCTGCTTAGCCGCACATTTTCCCTGGGTGGCGGCCCCACCCTTCGCATTTCGCTTGCGTTAGTTCATCCTGAAGTGTCTTAGATTTGGTCGTGTACATACCACGTAGATGTCGCACTTTGCAGTCTAAAGGACGGATACCTGTACTCAACGACCATAATATACTTGATTCTCAATGACCTCCTACCTTTCTCTGAAACATTGATACTCGCCGCTCCCAGCCGCTCAGATTGTAAATCTAGGGAGGCTGAAGTGCACCGCCCGATGCTCCAACTTCTGCGCAGCCCACTGCATGCGAGTGTCCAATGGAGTGCGGGGAATGCTGGTCATCCTAAGACTTGCCGAGCATACTTGTAGCTATGGCAGAATGACGAGTTGGACTAGCGTGTGGTCTCGTTGTGGAGGATGCAATGGCATGCGAGTCGAAAGTGGTTGTCCTACAACGGATTCACAGCGCCAGCAGGCCTTGCGACATAGTACGAACAAAATCAGGAGGGACGACCTTGCTACTTCGAAGATACACGTATGCTGCCACCTCGACTGCGCATCCAGATCACCGTCCAAGCGAAATGTCTTGTGGCGTAAGGTCGCAACGGACCGCTGGTTTAACAGCCTTCACTGAGCAGACAGCGATGATATCCGCAACGCTGGATGGCTTAACGAGTCCTTGGGCATTTCGCTTTCCATGTGTTGAGAGATCTGTTGAGAGCCTTGCAAACCTGTCCCGATCAAGACAAGGCTGGCACGGCCACTTTCGGCGAACTGCAGTGCAGAGCCAAGTCGCTCCACTTTGCAAGCAGTGCTGAGGGGGGGCAACTTTCGTTCACAGAAATTATTTGACAGGCATGCTCAGGCTTGCTTGCATATCCGACCTTGGACAACATTAATCATTCCAACAATGGCCGCCAATTCTGCTACCTCGCTCAAGCGCAAGCGTTCTCGTACGCAGAGCTGACAATGCTTACGAGTATGAAACTAACCCTGCTGTAGGGGCGCAGTCGCTGCCACCGCCTGAATTACCCAAAATGGTCGCTGAGCAACATGCTCCTATTCCCTCCACCGACAAAGACACCCAGAGACTGATTGTCGTCCTCTCGAATGCGAGTCTCGAGACCTACAAAGCTGCCCATACCGGCAAATCTGGTGGAAAGGATGAAAAGTTCTCTCTCTTGAACAGCGATGAGCACATTGGGGTCATGCGAAAGATGGGCAGAGACATCAGCGATGCTCGACCAGATATCACGCATCAGGTGTGCAACAATCAGCTGGCCTTCGTATTAGTTCCGTTGACTGATCCTCATAGTGTTTACTGACGCTACTCGACTCTCCCATCAACAAGGCTGGAAAGCTCCAGATCTACATCCACACCGCCAAAGGCGTGCTGATCGAGGTCTCTCCCACCGTCCGCATCCCTCGAACCTTCAAGCGATTTGCCGGTCTCATGGTGCAGCTCCTTCACAAGCTATCCATCAGATCTGTCAATTCACAAGAAAAGCTTCTGAAAGTCATCAAGAACCCAATCACAGATCATCTTCCGCCGAACTGCCGCAAGGTCACCCTCAGTTTCGATGCCGAAGTTGTCAAAGTAAGCGACTTCATGCAGACTATTGGCCCCAAGGAAAGCGTTTGTGTCTTTGTCGGAGCCATGGCGAAGGGCAAGGATGACTTTGCAGACGCTTTCAAAGATGAGGCTATCTCCATCTCGAACTACAGCCTAAGCGCAAGTGTTGCATGCAGCAAATTTTGCCATGCAGCCGAAGATGCTTGGAATGTCATATGACATTACTGTTAAGGTACGCCGCTACTCACTCCTGCAGGTCGATTTTACAACCTCCCCCATCCTGTGGGTCCAGCGACGGCTACGATCATAACATCATGCCTGGTCTGCTTGCCGCAACTCCCTGCTCTGATCACATGTTCAATTGTTGCGTTGGTTTTCAACAATACAAACAAAAATTGACATGCCCCAAAGCTTTCCCTAGTCACAGTTGAGATCGACAAACTGTTCGATAGTTGTCATGCGACGTGGACTCGTGATGACAATGCGTGGAAATGTCGATGCTAGGTTGGACGAATATTGAGACGACTTTCAACGGCCCATACGCACCTCCCTCAACAAGATCTTCTTTCCAATATGACAGCGTGGTTGAAATACAAAAGTGTTCGCCTAATGCAGCAATTCGCGTGTCAGCCCGGTCAGTGCAAAAGCGAACGAGTTCGGCGGCTGGGCATTTTAGAGCGAATATACCAATCAGATTTGCTTTCGTTGACCTGAGAATCTTTGGTTGGCCGAACTGGCGCTTTTCCTTTGCAACGCCCACGATCGTGGGTAGACTGCATCAATCTTTGCATCAACGTTTCACAAGATCTGCTCACGCTGCATCAAGAACGCTCTAAACGTTTGTCCCCTAGTGCGCGGTAGTTGCATCAACCGCCCAACAAGGTGCCGCAACTAAACGCGAATTTGTCGCCTCAGAATATCGGTGTGTGGCTGCAGAAAGGCGAGGCGAAAAATGCATTTGGACCCAAACCATATGAGCGACTCGCTCCGAACCGCCAACCACAACCCTTGAAGATCTTCCACTCCACTCCAGTTTCTGCTTGATCAAGGCACCGACTCTTGTCTTCAACCCACTTCTTCCACTTCCGCTAGCCTTCTGGGTCGTTCTCGACGTGGCAGACTTCCATTCATCATGTATCAACCTATCATAAGCTTGACCAACAACCTTTTCTGGGCCGACTATTATGCCTCATCATTCCATACTGGAACCGCGAATCCTCCACATGACTCCGGTCGCCTACGCGGGGATGTCACTGCCTACCACGGCACGAGACCCTCCTCACGCTTCATGAGGATGTACCTGTCGACTTTGCAGCCGTCGTCTTTCTCACTGCTCCCGGAAGCTTTATACGAGTTGCATGTCTCATACTTCTCGGCACCTAACGACCTCTTGGATCTCTTTCGTCTGCCGCAAGTGAGCTCCTCAGCCAATCACTCCATTTACAGCCATTGGCCTCATATCATTACATGCCATCTTCTTCGGAGGTTCCTTGGACAGTATTCCGTCTACTAGGCGGCTTGACTTCAGGACATAACTATTGAAAGCAGAACTAACTCGAACCTGCTTGTCTGCACGCATCAGTCTTGCTTTTCATCTAATAGACTAACTTCTCGTACTACCACCAGAAACACTTATTGGTACCAGGCCTGCATTATCTTCGGCCAAAAGCAGTCCCAGTCTGTCATCACAATCTTGCTCAATCTCCACTCTCAGTATCCCCAGACCTCTCCGGATCCTCAGGCGCAGCCTAGGGTCAATCGCTCGGCCAGAGGAATGCCCTCGTCAATTACACTCACTGTCAAATCGTTGCCTCAATCAACCTCTTTCTTTCTCTCAGCACTTCAGCCTCTTGACTATGTCTATAGAGGTCGCGTAGACAATACCATTGGCTTCGGTACAAAAGGTTCACCACCAGATTTCTGGATATCTCAAGAGACACCCGGTCTGGCAGCGGGAGCGGCACATGTGGCTTTTCCAGCCAGCTCACGCACCAACGTGCAAGACTTCTTCGTTGCAGCACTAAAAGCAGGTGGGAAGTGTCATGGCGAGCCACTACTACGCGACTCTACGACCGGTTACTACAGCGCAGCAATCATTGACTTCGACGGTAACAGCATAGAAGCGGTCTTCAGGCCAGATCTTCTTGATGAAGGCTACGCAAGTCGACCGAGTAGTGTCTCGAGTGTTTCCTCAGCCAAGTCGAAACCAGCCATGAGCACGAAAGCACCGAGCGTAGTGTCTAAGATCACTACTGCCCGGCAGTCATCAGGGGAAGTCAGAAGTGTTGCTCCATCACACGCACCGAAAGCAACTCCAAAAGCACCTTCTCAAGCCTCGAGAGCACCCACCTCGGCTTCACGACCTCCAACGCAAGTCAGCAGAGCTCCAACTGCTGTGCATTCGCAAACAACTCGACTCCCGCCTCACACCTCGAGGGCTCCGACAGCCATCTCTCGTTCACAATCATACCATTCCTCAGCACCACCGCCTTCACTTCAACAACAACCACAAGTCGTACAACACACCACTCCAACCGGCGAAGTAGTAACCACTATTGTGAATGAAGCCTGCGGTGCCCTTAATATTGCAAAAGAACTCGCCAACCACATACGACCAGCTCTCGCTTCTGCCAATACTGCTCCAAACATCCATTCGTCCTCACCACCTGTCGATCCCAACAGTCACAAACCGAGCGATACCATAGTCGGCACCTTACTGGGCGTGGCAGCCGGCGCAGCTCTACACTATGCTTACACGAAAGTAACGGAAGGCGACAAGAAACGCGAGGACGAGTTCGAGGCTGCTAAAAGAGAGGCTGCGTATCGACCTCCCGTGGCAAGAACGAATACAGAGCCTAGTTATGCCGACGAGCGGATGTACTACTATCACGAGTACAATCGAACACCTGCCAATCAGCCATACGCCATCGAGGCGCCGCCAAGTGAGTATGGGTACTCACGTCACGAGCCGACTAGAGCGGGAAGTCAACGGTACATCACAATGCAGGAAACCGATGAGAGATTGAGCGAACTTGCGCCGAGTACGGTGAGACCTCGCCGCCGGTCAAGTTCCAGTGGTGTCGATGGAAAGTCATTGATGTCTCAGAGCAGAGCGAGCCATAACCCTGGAAGCAAGAGTCGCATGATAGAAGCTCCACCCACCAGTTACAAAGCACCGACGGCGCTAACGCAGGTTGAGACAGAAGTCCAGTCAAGGACATCTGGGCGGTCAAGGTCAAGGAGCATGGCCCGCTCTACGGTGCGCTCTGCGTCTGCATCAGGCGAGAGCAGAGCGAGCAGGAAAAGCAGTCGACATGGCAGTGACGAAGATCTGCGCAGCAGAGCCGAGAGTCATCTCTCGAGACGAACGAACACGAGCAAACAGACCGGCAGCGACGGGGACTTGCGAAGCAAAGCAGAGAGTCGCACATCGAAACGGACAAGCGAGACTAAACAAGGCAGCGACAGCAAAGAAGACCAGCAAAGCAAAGTGGAAAGTCGAACATCAAGACGAACAAGCGCGAGTAAACAAGGGAGTGGTAGCGGTGATCGCGCCCCATCCGCCGCGCCATCCGAGCGCTCAGATGCACGGACGGTGGTGCCTATCAAGATCACACCGTCAGCGGCTCCATCCAAAGTACCGAGCCAAGGTGCCTCCAAGGCCGCCAGTCGAGCACCGAGCAAAGCCAGTACGCTTCGTCCCGAAGACAGACCTCTACCAGCCAGCCGAGCAGGCACGACGGTCAGCGCGAGCGACTACCACTCCACACACAGCAAAGCGAACAAGACCGTCATTGGGCGCATGCTGGAGAAAGACAGGAGTGGAAGTGCAAAGAGCGAGCTGACCAAGAGTGTGGTGGGGAAATTGGAGGATACGGATCGGTTGAATGTTACAGATAGAGAGGTCGATCCCAGCGATAGTGTGAGTCAGGTTAGCAGTGTTAGGAGTAAGAGGAGTAGCCGGCGGTGAAAAGAGTAGGTAGACAGACAGGACGACCAGGGCAGGGCTTCTTCTTCATGCAGATGGAATTGAGGCTATTGCAGGCTAGGGATGTCACATAATGACGAGCAACGAGCATTTCTGAGCGAAGGTAAGGCAAAGTGAACCGTGTGGAATATTAGTGACAATAGTCATTTGGCTGCTTGATCCTGTGGTTCTATTCTGGGGTATATGGAATCATTCAATCAACCATGACAACTCTTGCATCTTCGCGATTCTGCCAATACTTTGACGCTCCTCGACATGTGTTACACTGCGCAACTGACACCTGCTCACACCTTGGTCTTTCCCAGCATATCGGCAAGGTCGTCAACGTCCGCATCCTTCTTCTGGCTTACAGGAGCATCCTCTGCTTGGTCAGCCTCATGCAACGTCTTCTCTCTCTTCTCTTCCTGCTCCTCCTCTTCTTCGTCAACCTCAGCCTCTTCTTCGTCCTCATCCTCGTCCTCGCCCTCTAGCTCGTCGAGGTCACCCAGACCCCAGTGGTTCTCGGGGTCATCATCTGTGCCTTTCTCATCTTTCCTCTCCTCCAACAGAGCACTGAGTTCTTCGACACTGGTGTCTTCTTCTTCGAACTTGTTGCCATTTAGTTCCACTCTCCGCAGCGCAGGTAGACCATCTTTTGCCGCCTGCAGCAGAGCTTTGACACCAGGAGATGTGATATCGTTGTACTCTAATCTCAGCACTTCCACGTCCTTGTTGCGTCCCTTGGCCAGCGCCTCGAAGACCTTGATGCTTCCCCTGGCCCCAAGCAGATCGTCTCCTACACCGAGCTCCTTCAGTGCCGGCCACTTCGGTACAGCCTTCGCTAGTGCCTGCGCACCCTTGATGGTAAATGTGTTGTCTTGCAAATCAAAGACTTGCAGACCTGCACAATTCGACAGACCGTTCGAAATTAGCTCTGCAATACCCTCAGGCCGTATACCATTCTGCGTCATCTTCACGCTCTTCATGTTGCTGTGTGCCTTGTAGGCTTGTGCCCATGCTTCCATGCTGCCATTTTCTAACCTGTTCCGACCACAGACGACGGATTCCAGGTCTGGGATGGTTTTGCCGTCTTTCCGCGCTGATTCCTTCTTCTGCGCTAGCTGTGTGAGGGCTTCTGCTATTGAGGTTCCTGCTATTGGACCCATGCCATTGTTGTTCAGTATTAGATGCTGGAGAGGGGTGTGCTGCGAGAGGAAGTCGACGAGGGGATCTTTTGTCTTTAGGCCGAAAGCATTATCACTGAGATCTACCATGTGGAGGTTCGGACATTGTAAGAAGGCTTTCACAAGGTGGTCGAGGGCGGGAGGGATTTCGTCTACGAGACGCTGTGTGAATATGTCGTGGAGGTCAGCAAGTTCGAGGCTGTCTTTCGATTTCAAGATGGCATTCGCAAGGCCTTCGCAGGCGCCAACACCAAGCGTGTTGCCCGACAGGTCTATCGATTTTACATCTGAGTTATCGAGGAGTGGTTGAATATGGCCTGCGATGTCTTCTTTTGTGTCAAGTTTTAGGCCTTTGCCTGCTAACGAGAAAGTCGTCATCGTGAGGGTTTGATTCTTGGGTGTATGGGAAACGTTCTACTGCTGAGTATCAGACGTTATTGGGAATTGGTAAGCAGAGAGTTGAGAGGGCTGTCGGTACTTGATAGAAATAAATTGTTTGGAGATTCGGAGATCTAGCCCACCAATGTCGGCGTGACAACCTGGAAAGGACAATCAACTACGGCGGGAAACGTTTACTAGTCGTGCAACATTCTACCCGCGTACTTAGCAGTAATGCATGCACTCGAATCCCTCCTACAACATCGACGTGTCGTTCAGAAGCGCAAACTCTAGCTGTTGCCGCGAATCCTCACCGGCTCTCACCGAAGTCGACTTTGAGGTGGTTCGATATGCTGAAGATTTCATGCTGAGGATTACAAAGCAAGGCCGGATGGATATCGAGCTATACTCCGAGCACCTTCATGCTATGCTATCTCGGGCGAAACTCTGCTCGTTTCATCGAGGTAGTGGACCATTCTCCTCACCAGCGAGTGGTATTGCTGGATGCTTTCGGTCGAACCAGCGGTATACAGCTAGGTGAGCTATGCTGACATAGGAAAGACCTTACAAGCACCTTCCGGAGATGACGTTCGCTTGAGACAGAGGTAGGTACTACGTTGAGCGTAGGCCAAGCATCTCACAAGGTATACATGTATATAAGGAGATCGCCCCATTCACAGTACTTCTGCAGAAACAAACCTCAGCTCACATTCGCAACCACTCCACGAACACCAAAGGGCACCGACTCAAGATGGGACCACACATGCAACCCATCAAACTTTGGGGTCAGATGGGTTCCAATCCACCTAAAGTCGCCATGATCCTGGCCGAACTCAGGATTCCTCACGAGGTCATCCCCATTCCCATTTCGGATGGTAAGAAGCCTGAATACCTCGCCCTCAACCCCAACGGCCGCCTACCAACCATTCAGGACCCCAACACGGACCTCACTCTCTGGGATTCCGGTGCAATCATCGGGTATCTGATCGAGCGCTACGATACGCAACAGAAACTCTGCTTTGTGCCTGGCACAGCTGAGGCATACCTTGCCAAGCAATGGCTCTACTTCCAGACGACCGGGCAAGGACCGTATTATGGACAAGCGGTATGGTTCAAGAGGTTTGACCACGAGCACCTGCCCAGTGCCTTTGAGCGGTATGTGAAGGAATTGTATCGGGTCTCGAATGTCTTGGAGGAGCATTTGGCGAAGCAGGAAAAGGAGTTCGGTGAGGTCGCAGGCTTTGATGGACCCTGGCTTGTGGGAAACAAGCTGTCATATGCTGACCTAGCATTCGTACCGTGGCAAAAGGTGATGCCAGTTGTTTTGGACATGGAACAGTATAACGAGGAAGACTATCCTCACCTACAAAAATGGATTGGCAGAATGGCTGCGCGAGAGACGGTTGACAGTGCGCTGAAAGCTGCGTTCCAGCAGTAATGGACGAGGCAAGAATCTATGGGTGACTTATTGCAGGATAGCGTTGTGTGTGCAGTGAAACACTCTCTGAGCTGCAGCAGCAGTCAGTCCTCGAGGTAGCTGCGAAGTTGTCAGCCAGCCATCTTCCACCAAGACAAGATTTGGGATGTTGCTCAGAAGAATGCTGTACGGATGTTGTGGTTCGAACAGGACTCGCCATTCTCATGGATTTTTCTGATCAGGGAGCATGGCGTACAAAGTGGTTCATGCATGGCCATCAGACAGAGGTGGTGTTCCTCAATCGAGTCTATGCGCTGATACACATTGCTGGAACGGCCGGGTAAGCAGCATGTCTATGCTCGACGGACAAAGCTGATTTGTGCAGCTTCATTACCTGATATTATTACGTTGCGCCCAATCATTCAGTTTTTGCAATGGCTCGCCGGACACTTACTCTGACAAATCTGTTTGCTTTCATCACATTCACGTTCTACCCGACCATGCCCCCGCGATTGCTGCCCGAGCAATACGGCTTTTTGAATACTGTTCGACACGACAACGCTCAAAGTATCTGGATCCAAGGCGAGGTTGTCAATTCTTTGGCTACAATGCCCAGCATGCAATTTGGTGAGCCAGAACACACTGCAATCTGCGGAGAAAGCAGCTAACGTTGTGACTCAGGATATGCTTTCTGCATCGGTTGCACCATGTTGTTCCATTCTGGCATTCTCCGGTGCGGGTTGACCACAAAAGGGGCTCGCAAGAACAGGTTCTGGCAATGCTTCTACATCTTCGTCGCCATAGGATATCCAGCGATGGTACTCGGCACAATCGTTGCCACAGCGAATCATTACTGGTTGGATGCATTGATGGCCACGATTGTTGCGACATTAGCATTCTTGTGCAACAGGATTCTTCTGATACTGGTACCGTTGGAAGACTACCTGATGTGGGTGCTGAGGTTAGAGAAGCCTGTACCGAGCACAGGTGAGAGTTTTCATCAAAGAGGAGGCACCCTGTAGATGCCTAGCATCAATGTTTGTGAGACACAAGTACAGTACATAAAGTACTAAGTTAAGATAGGGACGAGGCACGTGGGATTAAGCCTTAGCGCCGAAGTCTAAGCGGAGAGTTCGCGCCAGGAACGAGTGTCCACTGGAGCTGCGTCTCGGCGCAATCGCGCGTCCCCAGCTCTAACCCCCAAGCTCCCCGACTCCTCCGAGCCTCGAAATGAGCACACATCCTTTACCACTACCTCACAAGCCTACTGGTATTCACCACGATCTTTTTACCGCCTTCGCGCAATCCCATTCGTTTGACTGCATTAACATACTTTGTTGTATCCCGACACAACTGCCTACGCCTTTTTTTTTTCGCGCGCTACAATGGCCGATACTCAAGAAACATCAACCTTAGCCGAGGGTGACATCGACATGGAAGGTGGTGAAGAGAACCCCCTTGAGTTAGAAGGCGAGGACGAGGATGGCGCAGCTATACCTCCCACACAAGACCCAGAGGAAGACGCGAAGCCAGCAATTGGCAACCCGCAAACAAGATTCCTCGACTACCTGCGCTCGCCCATGATCGAGCTGAACATTGGCTCAGGTGACAACGCAGCAATTATCTCAGCACATCGCGCAATCCTTACACAGTCTCCCTACTTCGCAGAACGACTCACCGATGGAGTCTCAAGCGCCGATGAGCCGGACGAAGATCTCGACGCCATGGGCTGCTTTCTCCAGTACCAGTACACAGGCGAGTACTTCCCGCGACGCCTTGCCAATCAGCCCGACGGCCTCGAACATGACCCCTCTGTACCTGCCATCGACAGCACAGGCGACCAACTCCTCAAACACGCAAAGGTTTACACACTGGCCGAGAAGCTGGGTATGCCTGAGCTTCAGAGCCTGGCGCACAGCAAGATCCACAGAATCAACAGCACAGCCATTGGTGAGATCGCCTACGCGCGCTATGTCTACAGCCATAGCTCGCTCGACGACGTTACCATCAGAAAACCAGTCGCTGCCTTCTGGGCTACGAGGTCGCATGTGCTGCGACACGAGGCAGAGGCAGAGTTCAAGTCCATGTGCCTGGAGTATCCGCAGTTCGGTTTCGATGTCTTGTCACTGGTGTTGGATGCGAGAGAGAAGAGGCAAAGGGAAAGAGAAGATGTGGGTGGTCCGCATGGGACGCCGGCAAGTGGAAAAGGGAGAAAGAGGATGAGGCCTAGCGTAAACATCTAGGAGATACGAGAGAGGATGACACGAAATATGAGGACAGCCAGGCGACCAAACTTTCCCAGTGGCAGAAGCCATGCTTGCCACGTTCCTGCGGCCACGAGCTCGACCAGCTGCACATCCGCTGATCGAGTTGCATGACTGCCCTTTGTGAACTGCTTCACCTGATCAGTCTTGTACAATACCGCTTCGACTACTGGTCATGTACATTACGGCTGGACAACACGAAGAACATTCAGATGTCGATTCATTCTCTGCTTCGTGCTGTCGGTTGGCGGTCGTCTGCCGGCTCAAATTGCCTCTGGTAGCCATCAACTGGCTGATTTGCCCAGACGCCGTTGCTGCCAGAGCATGGTTCACAGGGTGTGCAAGCTAGCTTGCTGCTTCCACCCTACGTGATTGGTCCTCATTTGAGAATTGACCACTTACCAGAGGCAGTTCTTCACAATCTCCCATTCACGCCCCATGCCTCGATGACTATGCCTTAGCGATAGAAGTTCATCTTCATTCATATCTGCTTTCCAGCATTGATATGGTCATCTCGCCAAGTCCACGGCATCTTCTCTAGAGTAAGGATCACGTTCCACCCTAGGCGTGATGTGGACAATGCCAATCTCAGTACCTAACGGGAGATAAAGATCTGGTCAAGTTCTGTCCACCTCTTCTCCACCGTCTAGCTGAATTGCACCTTGACTTTGGGCACGGGCGGAATCATCTTGATCTTCGCAAGATCGCCGAATACTGAGAGCAGCGATTCGTTCGAGTCGACGAAGCCATGCCACCCCATTTTTCTGGCTTTGTCCGAGCTACACATAATCAGCGTTGCCTCAGCGTGTACAATGCTCGACTTACCTGAATGTCAACGCGGCGGGCCTACACAGTGATCCGTCGATAAAGCCAAACACTCTGTCCACATCTACAAGCTCTTTCTGCGCCAGATCGTTCTCTTCAGCCAACTTCTTCCACGCCTTTTTCACCTTGTCCTGTTTAACCCAACTCACCAATGTGAAAGTCCTCGCCCCAACACCCTTTCCACCATAGCCTCTGGGGTTGTGAGGTGTTTCCCACGACTCATACTTGGCGTCATCCTGAGGGCCCTGCCAGTCGATCCCGTACCAACCTGCCATCCTTGGCCAGAAAGCTTCCCACGCGAATGCACCTCCATCAAAGGCGTTGAATTTCTGGTTCTTCGCGGCGGGCGTCAAGACCGCCCATTCCTCCATGTATGCTGCTATTGTTAGCTTCGTTGGTTTCTCACGTAGGGCGGAAGCACTCACCATTCATCATAGCAGCACTCATACTACAATTCATCTGCCAAGCCTTCACGTCTCCTGGCCACTTCAGCACCTCTCCCAGCTCTTTCGTCACAGCAGCGTACACAGCAAGTGGGAACGCGGCATTCATTGCTGCATCTGGCACTGCACCAATTATTGGCCCCGGCATCAGCACGTTCCAACCAGTGGCCCCATTACTTTCAGCTGAAAATTTGAAGACGCTGTCCTCTTGCGGATAGTAAAAGTTGGGTTCGTCGGGAATCTCGACGCGTGGATCGGTCTCTTCTTGGGGCAATTTGGTAGGACCGTGGTGCCCACCATAGTTCTTCGCGCCAGTCTGCAGCATGAAGCGCTTCGGTGCGATGTTCGCAGTCTTCAACGCACCGATGAAGTTGTCGAGCAGCAGCGAGTTGACCCTGGTCATCTCCTTCGCATCGCTCCAGAGACCTTTGCCCTCCTTGGGCGCCGGCTGGAGGTATGTGAAATAGAAGACATAGTCAGCTTTCACGCCTTTGTCCTGCAGGACTTGAGCGATTTCAGAAGGATCCTTGAGGAAGTCGAGTGCGATGTGCTCTGCGTTGGCTGGCAAGCCGCCCGGAATGTATGGTGGGCGGCGTGAGAGGCAATAGATCTTGGACCAGCGTTGAGGCGACTGGGAGAGCACGCGGAGCATGTAGTGGCCTGAGATACCGTTCGCGCCGGTTATTATTGCGGTTAGCCCTTTGATGTCGTCAGGGTAGACCGGAAGGCCATGATAGATGTCCTTGGTTTGGACCTGTTGGATCGTGTCAGACATGCTTGTGATGTGGATGTGGTGTGACCGAAACAAGAGCTGTGGAATTGCGAATCTGTGGTGGACATGGCTTGCGTGTGCTTGGTCCTCGATAATCAAGACGCATGAAGATGAGTTCACTCAGCTCCAACATCTCCAACTTGGAGCCCGTGCCAATCATGCGGAGGTGGTGGGACAAGGTTCTCCAAGGACCGCGGCAATAGTATCACTTTTGCCATACATAATCGAAATCCAACTCTTCAACACCCGCTTCTGCATACGCTGCCGCGAATGACGCGCAATGATCAGAGAGGGCCATCGATGATTCTAATTCCCTTGCCAAAACAAACTGCTGCATCAGGCTTTCCAGGTTTTGCTATCAGGCAATCAAGAGCATTCGAAGCTGCCCAGAAAGCCCGACTAGATTTATCTGGGGAGGTCATGAAGGTCGACTCATTTACTGACGACGTAGAGACCTCAGCCGCTGATGTGCATAGATAAAAGTATTCGAGGGAAAGTGGTATATAGAATCCTCTTGAAAGATTGCAGTAAATGTCATTAATATGAATATTTATGTACTTGCTCATCAAACAGTCATTCTCCGGAGAGTACGCTAATACGCAGGAAACATGTTTCGAGAAAGGGAATCTTCTGTGATGTCGAGTACACCACAGATAGCAGTCCGATGCTACTGAAGCTTCTGAAGGACTCTTTGACAGGTCCCGTGGTGCGAGAAAACACCTCTGCTCTCGATGTTTTAAGTGTGCGGAATGTCTGGAATGTGCTTGTGTGGCCACTGCATGCTGCTCTTCCAACATCATGCCCTGTCGTACGGTACTTCGCGATACCCTAAGCCCGATCTTGCGTATGTGACAGCGGCGACGCTGGTATGTTGGGTAGGATATCAAATGGCCTTGGCGTTCGGTTATCGTCCTCCGGACGCGGTGATGGAAGGCTCGGGACGTCAGTGTCCATGCTCGACGTGTTGCGTAGATGTCTTGGCCGGTCGGTGGCTGACGGTATAGGTGTTACGGGGCTAGCGTCAGAGACCGATTGTCCTTGGTCACTTCCCACTCCTCTTGCGTTCGTTACGCGATCATGTGTGGTGCGTGGCGCCGCAGACTGAGTTTGTTTTACTCCGTTACGTGGTTGAGACAGATCTTCTTTGCTCCGATCGTGAGGCATCTCATACGGTGCCACTACCCCAGCATGGTGCGTTGGCGACAGACCCTCAGAAAATTTCGAGACGCTGGCGCTTGGTGGTAAGAGGACGTGATCGCCCGATAGACTTCTTGGATGGTATGGATGACTCGCAACGGACGTCGGCCCTCGTCGAGGGTGATCCATGATCTCATGGCGTTCGTTGGGGCCAGCAGCGGCACCGTAGGTCCATCCTTCCGATGTGACATGGCTCGGTGCCTCGTATATCTCCCCACTTGGACCTTTCTGATTGTAGTACTCTGGATTGCTTTCCACTGCAGTATCACCGGAAGTGTTGGACTTCTCGGGTTCCGGATCGACATGCGACGACTTGCCGAGCCAAGAGAACACATTTTTGCGACTTTGCTGTGTTTTCTTGGTACCACGCTTGTTCTTGCGATGCCGCCGAATGCAGCAGAAGAGAAGAGCTGCGAGGATGGCAACGCCCCCCACCGTGCAAAGAGTGGCGATGACAGGCACTTTCCACTTGTTTTTCGAGCCCTTTTTCGGCTGTTCTTCTCTTCCGCTGTCGCTTCCGCTGTCGCTTGCTTCGTCGCTGGTAGAGTATGGGTAGTACGTCCTCACCTGGACCGGGTATGGTGTTGAGAACAGATCGTCTAACGTGCTATTAAGGCCAGTCGCTTGGAAGTCGTCGCCTGGACCCGCTGCACTAGGATATTTCAGCTGCGTGACGACTGACGCGGGCAGCATGAATGTTGAGTTCGAAGACGCATTGTACTTGCCGGTCCACTTCAAAGAATTGAGATCAAGGACATCGATGAGAGTGTCCGATCTCAGTGATCCACCCAGCTTGTCTGTTCCGCCAACAGTGATCATAGTTGTCGGATTTGGTGAGAAACAGACGTTGCCTTGTCGACCGTGGGCGGCAACAGGCGTGTACTCCGTGACTTTCGTCCACTGAAAGGCAGGAACAGAGAGGACCCACAGATCGTCTCGAACATTCGGGTCGTCGCTCAAGTAGGTGCCATCATAGCCGCCATAAACAAAGATCTCATGAGACTTTCCATCCTGTGTCGGTACCACCACTGTGCAAAACCCTGCTAACTGTGTTGGCCCCTCACTCTCGAGCGTCTGCTGTGTATGCCATGTATCAGCATCTATGTCGTAGATAGAAAGCTGGGTCATGAAAGGACCGTTCTCGGTGTCGCGAGGAGGCGAGACAATATAAAGGTCCCCAGGTATCTCGACACCCCCAATTGCAACCAACACACCTTTCTTGCCATATGGCAACCATACCAGCGCACCCTCCGATCGCGGGACTGTATTATTAGGCCAAGTCATGTACTCAAAAGCTGCGTCGTTCGCCTTGGTCATGTCGACCTTGATGAAAGTGGAAGATGCGATAGTTGGGTGGTTATCTCCTTCATCATCACTGTTGTACTCCAGTTCGGTGCGATTCGCCGAAACCATGCCACCGAAGTAGAAGCCTAGACCTTGATCTGGCGAACTCGCATAGGCTCCGCTCGTGATGTTATCGGAAACACCATCTGTCGGCTGGTTTGGGCTGACACCTTGATCGAACCTCGAGACCGACGGGTCTGCTGGGAAGACTTTGCCGAGAATGACCGTTGTCAGTCCAATGGGCGGTCTGTCTGCCATTCCACTATATCGGTTAGCAACTATCATGAGCCAGTGGTGAAAGCATACCCAAATGTGTAGAACTGGTAGTCGTTACTAAACATGCCGCCGTCAACATAGTTCGGCGCCGCAGTGTCCGACGTCTCGGGTAACCCATGTATTAGGTAGTCGTCTGTGTTATTATTGGCAACATCAAAAGATTGCGTGAGATCGATCTGATAGTATACCCCATACGAGTTCTGCACAATGCCAGTGTCCTTCCACTCGCCGTTGCTGTTGAAGGTCCCATTGGTCAAGATACCCCCTTCGAGTATTATCTTCGACTGAATCTGACCACCGCGCAGGCCTTGCCAGCTTGCAAGGTTTGTGGCTGCTTGCGTGTGTCCTGTGAGAAGCGAAAACACAGAAAGGCAGCATATTGGAACACATCGACGACTCAGTCGAGTCATCATCACTACTGTGTCTCGCAATGTCAACACAGAAATATGCGGCTGTGGGAGAGACTGTAGAACTCAAAAGGTTATCAGTGACTGACACGAACGGCCAGGGCTGCCATGCGTTGTAGGTGTTGGAGGTATTGCGTCAGTGGGTCGTCAAGCCAGAAGACTGTTGGCTTTGTACTGGGATGCGTTCGAATGATAGTGTCTAACTTCCCAGAGATCAGTCATTGGCAAACGAAAGGGTTTCAATGACACCCGCGATTGAATGATATTCCGTCTTCGACTGCAATTCAACCGCTCGACTTGCCTATGCACGTAGTGGACCAGAGCGGGAGGGGAAGTTATTCTCATGCCAGAGCCAGATCGCACGGCCTTGGAAGGGCATATCGCTGGCAGGCCGCAATGTAGACACCTAGGGCCGACCGAGAAACATTGGCTTCCATTGCTTGAGCCTGGTAACCCGAACATGGAAGCTCGCTGGCTGTGGATCTAAACCCCGGCCAAAGCGTTTACCCTGACCTCGGAGAGTGCACCAGGACGTTGACGGTCAACATAGTTTGCACTGGCGCTGATGCGCTATTAGCTAGAGAGTAGCCGATGTGGGTCTTGACCGGCAGACAGTCTCAGAACGGTCAACCGATAGAAGCCAGGTTGATGCTCCGCTGCTGTCCTTGAATCCTTCTCCGTCAGGTCTCTGCGGGCGGCACAGTGTTAACCGAAACAGGCAAAGTGCGTGATGCTGTATTGCACATCAACCATGTTTTGGACCCGAAAATAGTCGGTAACGCACAGAGTGAGACATGACTCTCGACTATCGCTCTTCCACGAATGGCCGACGAACACGCGACGCGGATCGTGAGGTGTACGTTGAATAGAGCAGCACAGCGTTATATGAGGTGGAGGCGTTGTGTTCGCTGTGTCTGTTCATGATCGCCAGGCGACAAAGATCGCTCTGAAGCTTGAGGACTTAACAAAGGTAAGGATAATCCTGAAACTTGACTGCATCCACACCGGGGCGAAGTGTGAACCACGATGCAGGAACCAAGATTTCCAGGCGTCCCGCCAACTTTGTCCTTTCAAGCTCATCGCGGCCGCCTCGCTTGCAGCCAGCTTGGCAGGGCAGCTGTCGGCGATTGGTCCCGCAGAGAGCGAGCCCCATAAGACTATGAATGGTAGAACGCTACCTACTTTTTGGGAAAGATCTGTGCCGCTTTGTCTCCTCTTCCCACGAGGTACAGCACAACTGCGCTTCGGCTGTACGAACATTCAATGGCATGCCGTTAGCATCTAAAAGGAGATGTCAAATCAAGGACGTAGCACGATCGACCCAATATTTGCTTCAGCCTCGATATATTGCATTATTTCGTGGTCCAACTGCAATGGCTGTCACCATCCTCAAAGGATGCTCAGCAACTCGTTCGTGATCATCCATGGAGTTGCACAAGCTGATGAGACCGTTCGTCTGAGCCAAGGACAACGCTAATCCAGCTAGCCTCACTATACCTGCACCCGGTGATGAAGGATCACAGAATCCACTGCATGGTAAGCTCCTAGCGCTGTCGACCCGATCCCATCCACGAGAAGGTCCTTGCATCTTTCGTTGATCTATGCTCCCAGCCATTTCTAGTCACAGATTGCTATACCTACGCTTGGCCGTACACATGACGGCCATGGATTGGTGCTAGACAAGCTAGGACAGTCCTAATCTAAACGGTCCAACATTATGAAAGTGATGCCATCTCATGCGTTCGCCTCTTGACCCTGTGGTTCTCATTCAGACCTTCTGCTGCAGATCCTCGCCCTCATTCATGGCAATCTGAGTCTTTTCACTCGTTATTGACTTACAGCTTCTTTCGTTTCACGAAGGCAGATCTAAATATGAAGTCTTCTTTAGCTTCAGCTTTAATATTCACAGCAGGACTGCGCCTCACTGCTGCGAATGGTAATTCGACCTACGAGAAACCGGCTCCGACAACAACGTCCGAATCCGCGTCATGGAGCATTTGGCCAACCACAGAATGCGTACCTTCAACCGACCTCAAGACCACCACGGATTATGTGACAGTAACCGGACCGACAACCACTAAAACAGAGACGAGGACCGAGACAAAGACGGACACAGAGTACCAGACCGTCACGCAAGTCAGCACTGTTACTGAATCTGCCTCCACTGTGTCTGTTCCAGTCACACAAGTCTACACGGTCACCATATCCGCCACAGGTTTAGCAACTGTTACTGAGACTGCTACAATCACAGAAGCCAAGTCCGGTGCCGAGTCTGCCACTGCCACACAACATGTCTTCTCAACAGTGACCGAGACATCAACGATCACGCAAGGCAATGATGAGGTTGTTACGGCCACGACCACGCAAGTAGTGACCGTTAGCATTTCTGCTCCTGTCCCAGAGTCTATCACGGTCACGGAAGTCGATACAATAACCGAGTCCGCTGCAACTGTCACTGTGGTATCACTTGCGACCAGCTTGCAGACACTCGAGCAGACAACTGAGGACATTGTCTCGGCGGTAGCAACCATTGTGGATACGGCTACAATCGTCAATGAAGTCACAGCAACTGTCACCATCGTGACCACAGCCACCGTTCGACAGACCTCGACAATCAACAACGACGTGACGGCTACCATCACCAGTATCGGCTCAGTCACCGTGTCTGCCGAGTGCTCTTCATCTTGCAGTCAGGAGTTGACAGGCCTGGTCACCTGCCCATCGAGGATCATCAATCCAACTTACACCCCTCCTACGCCGCTTCCATCGAATTACCTCTGGGGCTGCCCCCCAGGGAAGCTTTGCCACCCCAAGCGTGAGTGCTGCAACTTCGAACAAAATCCACCCGCCGAGAGCTACGTTTGTGCTCCCGAGGAATGCATGCCAGTGGCCGACCTACCGCCCCTGGAGACCTGGCTCGACTACGAAAATGTCAATGATACCTGCGCCTGGTTGACTCCCATGGACGATTATTTTAACCTCAACCCAACGTTCTTTGGCCTGGACTTCGACATCTTCAACATCTATGGACAACCCTCATGTAGTCCTGTTTTGCCTCCAAGCATCGTCACTGTTGAAGTTCCTTCACCAGTCACAGTGGCCACTACAGTCACAGCTCTGGTCACATCTGGAACCTGGGCGGCATGGCCAGCTCCTCCCGAGGTCACCAAGCGTGCCGACCTTTCCGAACGTGATCTTGAGAAGAAAGCAGTGGCAGTTGCCAGTGAATGCTACGCGGTCTGCGATTATGCTGCTGCTGTATACCAGAGCATCGGAAATGCTCCGGAGCTCTGTTCCTCCGACGGACAGTGGAGCTCTGCATTCGCGAGGGTAACCTCTTGCACTGAGAAGTACAGCGCCACAGGTGTGACAAGTGTGGCATCAGTGCTCAACGATCCAATACTTTACTGCCGGCGGAACTCCAAGCGGCAGAACTTGTTTGGACGGCGTGCAGTCGTATAAGGTCCGGCACGAGGTTGCCCGTCTCGGATACAGTGTCACGGCTTAGGAAGCTTGAAAACTGGCCGCGATTATACTTCATGGAATATGACCTTTGATGGAATACATAACACGACGCTTATGAAGAGACAGTAGTCGCCTCTTCTACAAACACTTAATGCAGAAGTTTATGATCATGTCGTTACCTGTTCTGTGCTGCGTCGTCTGTGAGTATGAGGAAATGTGCTTGAGATCGTCCAGCCGCAACGTCGAGGCACGGTGGGAATTGGTTGTCGGTCGTAGTCCGAGTAGATTCATTGCGGCACTCCGTAGCTACTGTGTAGGCTCACCACTCTAGACACGCCCACATTTAGTGGTTAATCTGAGCAAACAAGCGAGTTTCCGCAGTTCTCCGCAAGTGATATACACCCTGAGCAACCATCACGATAAGCAGGGACAATGACCAAAGACAGATGACATTGCTAGCAGGTAGACTTCGAAATACAATCAACACCAGCGCCACTATTCTATTTGTCGGCAGGGTCCAAAGGCTTCTCGCCCTCGCTCAGCGTCTCTTTCTTCTTCTGCTCCGCAGGCTTGCTTGGGTCGCTCTTCATAGGATCGCCTCCCTCTTCATCATGTGCCGCGTTGCTGTCGTCCGTGTTGGAGACTGGACGTGCCAAACTGCTCCCAGACTCTTGTGGGGCGCGGCCTTCTCCAGCTCGTGACGACTTGATGTCTCCTTCTTGAGGGCTGTCTGAGGGCTTTGGCGAGGGTGTTCCCATGGTTGTGGCGTTGGGCTGGTCACCTTTCGTTGTTGTGGCATAGGACCGTGGAAGCAGCGACGAGCCTAGAGGATTGTCAGCAGTAAGCAAAGGATGTTCACCGTGCTGGTGACTTACTTCGCAGAGGAGCTGCTCGAATGGATGCTGCGCCCGTAGGCCTTGCGAGACGGCGGAGGATCGCGGACATTGTGGCTGGGTGTGTCGAATTCCGATACAGCGTTCGTTGCGTGAGTCAAGTCGGGATGGTTGTTCTGCAGATGTATTCGGACGTGACCTGAAGGTTGAGCAGTTAAAAGCAAGGTGTGTCTCTACGGTTGGAGCTATCGTTCCGCAAGCTGTTGGACTCGCAGCTTATGGCATCATGCAAGCATCCTTCGGCAGCCATCATATGCATGATGTCACGTAGACCAGGGAGTGAGGCTGCTTCTCCCCAAGTTCTGTTTGTTATGGGTCAACGATGCAGGAATGGTCCCCACCTGAGATCGATGAAGCAAATTGACGCTTCGAGTCTGCTTATGTTCAGTAATTCAATCTGTCAGTTGAGAGACTTAGCTCCTTTGCGAGCCTCTTATACACTCGCATTCAGTGGACGATGTTGAAGGAAGTAGCATAGTGATCGATGTCCCGACGGGTGATACATCCGGAATCTGCGCCCGCCGTAGGGCAGAACGAATTTCTACTGTGGTCTACATGCTGAACCGTTGTTATCGTCGTCGCCTACAGCATGTACCGAGAACGTGTGCGGCGTCTTCTCTCCGAACTCCACAAGAGATGTTACGAAGAGGAAGATGCTGAGGACTGGCAAAGACTGACAGGCTTAGCTGACGGAAACCGGACCGTACTACTCATGTGAAAGTTGAGTCGATGTTTGCACTATATGATGGAGATCCACGCAAGAACAGCTCTAATGTGGAGCACTCAATGACATTGGGTCCTCCCAGAGCAGCAGGCGGTTGAGAGCAATACTGTATCTCGCAATGACCAGGGTTGCTAGTCGTATACGCTGTAGATGAAACTAAAGCGATGTGTTACTGCAAGAACCTTGGGAATTCTCTGCTCTCCGCGATGTATAAGTGGAAACTCGGACCGGGTCATCTGGTCTACACGACTTTGCACAATACATGCTATACACTGGTCGATTATGCTGATTATGCTTGTCAGTTTTATTTGGTTGCTGATGGCTTGCAGGCACTGCACAAGTACGACCCCTCCAGATCAACCACAATCGCGTCTGCGGCAACCTATTTGAATTCCCAGTTCCCCTCAACCTCGCGCAGCTTTCCTTTGGTCCAATCGCTCGGTCGTTTTCATGGTTTCCGAGGTCATGTAGTCGGCGGCGGGACCAGCGACCGCGATGTCTGCCAGCTCCCCGTTCACAATCCCAAACATCGCGTCTTTGGTGCGTAGATACGACTTGTGTCCCTGCACGAACCAGAACCCAAGAGAAATAACCAGCATAATGCCGAAAACCGCAATCGCCCAGTTCATATCCGCTGCCTGAGGGTTCGGGGCATCGGGGAAGAAGAAGAAGACAGTCGTGACGGCGCAGTAGATGACGCTGATAATGTTGCAGGTTTTGCCATAGCGTCCAAGGTGGAATGGAATATCACTCGGTAACTTGTCGCGGCCCACAATGAGCAACACCAGGATTGGGATGGCGTAGGAGATGGTTAGCGCAATGGTACTGACACTGAAGATGGCTTGGAGGACAGCGTTCGCGAAGAGCCATAGAACACCAACGAGGCCGATAAGAACACCCTGACCCCAGACTGCACGGAGGGGCACACGCCAAGTCGTGTTGACGACAGCAAAGTATCGGTGGAAAGGGATGCCACCGTCACGCGCGAAACCCCATGTCAGACGTGATGAGGTAGTGGTGAGGCCAATGTTTTGACCTACACCGCTAATCACGAAGAGCGCGAGCAGGACAGTCGCGGCAATCAGACCCATGCTATTGGTACAGAGCTCGACAAACGGCCAATCAGCTTCGAGTATGGCGGGCAAGTCGGTAATACTGGCCAAACTGACGGCCATGAATATCCAGCCTGAGATTGCGCCAGTGAGGACTGAGAGCCAGAGAATCAGAGGACCGGTTTTGGATGCGTTGGGCAGCTCTTCGATCATGTGAACACAAGCGTCGAAGGCTGTCAAACCGTAGGCTGACTGGAGCAAGCCGGTGAACCAGGTGACACCGCTAGGCCAGCCGGATTGGTTGATCCATCTGCCAAAAACGAAGGAAGCGGATGCGAAGTCGAGGTCTGACCTGACGCCGACGCTGATGAGCAGAGCCAGCATGAAGATGAAGAAGAGCCCTATGAATGTTATACCGACGAAACTGTTGATCCGAGGAAGGATGTTGTCCCTTCGACAGGAAGTCGCGTTGATTATAGTCAGTAGAAGCGTAACCGCCAAGTAGACTAGGAAGTTGACCCAACCATAGTTTGCAGGCGCCCAGTCTGGATTACTGATGAGCTTCAACTCGAGAATGAACTCTGTCATGAACGCAGATTGTGATGCAGTCAGGGTCCACCAGCCAAACGTATTGATCCATGCGCACATATAGGAGAGGAACCTGCCCGTTGGCGTTGGCCAAAGGTGGTACGTCCAGTATGCTTGACCCAAGGCTGTTGGCATGGCGCTGGTCAGCTCACCAAGAGAGACCGCGACGCACAGGTTGCAAATTGTGACTAGGACAAGACCCCATAGAATCGTGACAGGTCCGCCGTTGCTGATACCGGTCGAGAGGTCCTGTGCGAGCGTCGACCAGGTTCCCAGAACACTGAATGCCAGGCAAAACATGGTCCATGGTCCAAATTGACGAACTAATTCCTGCTTGTGACCACCAACTTGGGCGAGCTCTTCGGCATCGGCCTTGATGACTTCATCGCGGCTGGCGCGGTGACTCGAATACCGCGTTTCGTGGCGACTGCGAGCTGAAGTTGATGCTTGCCTTTCTGGATCCATGTTTGCCGGTGTCGTCGTGAGGAAAGACACTCAGAAAAATGAGCGCGAGCGCTTGTATGAGTGACTGGAGATAGCGCTGACATGCTGGCCACGACGTCGTGCCACGGAGGAGCACGATAAGCCTAAGGAACTTGCGGCAGCTTTTGGGTTCAATCGCCTCTGACTATCGCGAAAGAAGAAAGCAGTGCCGAGTGGTTCAGACGCTTTCTGGGGAATGGAGCATATTCCGCGCTTCCGCTATCGGCGGAGTAATAACAAAATTCGATTCGTAGATTGTCGAATCTTTGAACATTCATGGCGACAGTGCTGCTCATACACGCGTCAGACAATAGTCGGTCTTATAATGGGAACAGGCTAAGTGTGTCACTCGCATAAAGTCCGACTGATAATGAATGGACTTTCGCATGGATGATAGCCACACGCCACCATGACGAGCACCGTACGGCACACCAGTCCCCACGCGACCACCAAGTCATCACTCATGAAGATGCAACTATGAACTCTTCGTCCCATATGTCTGTATGCAAAGCAATCTTCTGACGAGCTAGTCGAGCTTGTGACACTTGATGAGGACCGAGAAGCACAGTGGAAGATAAGCCGTCCCGCTTGTGAGTACGGGTGAATCACGGGGTGCGTGTGAGAAGTTTAAAGTTTACGGCAGAAGGAATGAACACTAAGCAGAACCAGAAGCACATGGGACTGGTTGTCAGATTGTCCGACGAACTATCTACGAGTTGGCTAGATGTAACGAGTTGAGCGCGGAATTACAGGTGCGAGGGCGACCACCGATACGAGTACAATTCAAGCTACTTGGTAGATGAAATGCCTCTAGTTTAGCTCTAACGATGACTAGCCGGAAATCGAGCACTAGCTTATCTGTAGCAGTTATTTTGCCGCTTACATTTTTGTTGCATCTGGCTCGGAGTGCTCATATCGATCACGTGAAGTTCTAAGCTCTTGCCTGCGGTCGCCTTTGCGCTCGGACGTCAAGATGTACAGTAGAACAACAAGAGCATCAGCTCCTGAATAACATTCTCGACCAGCCTCTCTACACAGTCCCGGATGGCGCTGGGCTTGACGGTTGTGACCAGCCCATGGTGTCAATCATCGAGCTTACCTGCCCGAGACTGACACAACCTGCACAGCGTTTCTGCCACATTCAGTGAAAAGAATCGGACGAGCGAAGTCCTCTGCTGGGCGCGTAGCAGAATTGCCTCTGCAGACGCGGAACCCGATAGCATTAACACTGCATGCAAAAGAGGAGGCAGGCAATAATATATGAGCGGCTTCACCTACTTCGAAGTTCATCCCACCGCAATGCCGTAGCCGGTCTACCCACATGTGGTTCTTCACGTCCGCGGCCAGTCATCCTGTCTTGTATTGTCAAGGGAAAGATCGCAACCCACGCCTCCGGCCGTGACCGTCATGCACAATGCAACCAATGCTTCTCTGCATATTGAAAACCCCTGCAACCGCAGCCAATGCAACTTTCCACGACCTCCACAGCCTTTGACTATGTTACAAGCGGCATATTGACTGACCGAAAAGCAGTAACCGAACCTCCTGTGCTGGGAAAATCAGTCGCAAGGATCTTACCGGGACCTTAATACTTGTGGACGGTGAGCTATCAGAGAAACAAGGGATGGCTGAAGACATGGAGAGTTTTGACCATTGTGTCGCCCAGGCCCCGATATTTGCGGCTGAGGGCCCCGCGGTCTTGTCAAAAGCATTCTGCAGATATTAAAATGGCACAGGTTCTCAATAATAATGGCGCGATGATCTGGACATGCTCCAGCTACGATGACTTCCCTTAGAACCGCAGGCTCTTCACACACGTCGAGGCATAATGAGCTGCTGCCAAGGCCAATTTATGCGGCCCTTGCTTGCCCTAAGAGCTTACACTCCGGGGTTTGCGGGGAGAAGATGGAAGTTTCAGCCCACCCTATCTCTTTTGCCGAGGCTAAAGCGCCTCCGAAGGCTCCATTACCTCCCCTAGCAACGTGAACACCTTCGACAACGACGACTGCACACCACTTCAGATACACATTCATCGTTGAATTCTCAGTCGATCTGGTGCTTTCTATACAGCTCTATCACGCCATACAGTCGACCTTCAGCAACGGAGGAACATGCCTTCTGTAACAACAGCCAACTCGTCCGCACGACACCACTCGGTATCCTCAACGGCTGAGCCTAGTCGACAAGTCACTCCAGAACCCAGCGTCGTACCAAACTTTGTCGCACCAACCACGAAGACCGACGACTTGTATACCACGCCCTCAAGCTCAACTGCTGGGTTCTTCCAGAGTCCACCACATGTCCTCAACCAATATCACGATGATGCAGCATTACGGCGTGCTATGAGACTCTTTCTTCCAAGGCCTGTAGAGCAAGCTGTGCGTGATGATCTTGCGGCTTTTGGTGATCGCGTTCTCAGCCGCGAAACGCTAGGATTGGTTCTCGATGCTGAGCGCAGTCTGCCCTACGTGAAGTCATGGGATACTTGGGGCAAGCGTCGTGATGAGTTGATCACTAGCAAAGGCTGGCAAGAACTACAGAAAATGGGAATTGAGGAGGGCATCGTCGCGATACCTTACGAGAACTCATACGAGGAGTACTCGAGGATCTACTGGTGTGCCAAATACGTTATATGGTGCGGGAGCAGTGCGTGGGTGAACTGTCCAAGCTTGATGGTTGACGGTGTCGCCAGTCTTTTCCGCACAAAGCTCAGTGGCAACAGCTTGGGAGGTGAACGGGCTATCGTACAAGATGCATATGGACGCCTGATCTCGCGAGATTCAAAGCAAGCTTGGACTACTGGACAATGGATGACGGAACGACAAGGTGGCAGCGATGTCAGCATGACTGAAACCCTCGCTACTCACTCGCCTGATTCGAGGCGTGGACGCGATGCCCACGGCAATGACCTCGGACCTTGGCGATTTGATGGTTTCAAGTGGTTCAGCAGCGCCACGGATGCGAACATGATGGTGTTTCTCGCCAGGACCAAGAAAGGTATCAGTCTGTTCTATGCGCCTATGAGGAAGATGCTGGAGACAAAAGATATCCTTGGACATGAGACCGAACTCAACGGTGTATATATTCAGCGGCTGAAGAATAAGCTGGGAACAAAGGCACTGCCCACGGCAGAGTTGGAACTGAAGAATGTGCGGGGCTATCTTGTCGGTGAGGAAGGAAGAGGAACTAAGGAGATTGCAGTGGTGCTCAACATCGCCAGAATCCATAACGGCTTGACAGCTATTGGACTATGGGGCAGAGGGTTATGCATAGTGAGAGCATTTGTGAGGGTGAGAGTGGTAGGTCGCCGGCCCCTATGGGAGCGCACTGGATTTATGAGAACTGTCGCACGCATGCACATCGAGTACCGTGCGAATGTTCTCTTCAATTTCTTCGTCTCAGCGCTGCTAGGCTGCGTTGAGCAGGAACAAGTTGCTGCGTTACAAGGCCAGGCTAGCCATGGGTCAAGGAAAACCGGAAAGTTGCCTGGCGTCAAGAACGCTACCACAGCTGAATGGTTGCTACGCGTCCTCACGCCAGCCTTGAAAGGACACTGCTCCAAGACGGCCATATCTGGGTTGCAAGAATGTATGGAGAGCATGGGTGGCGTGGGATATCTGGAAAACGACGATATGCAATTCAACATTGCACGGCTTTATCGAGATGCGAACGTCCTACCAATCTGGGAGGGCACCACAGACGTAAGTGAGCCTCGTATGCTGCTTGAATCTACTAACAGGACGTGCAGATGATGGCCGATGACTCGGTGATAAGAGTTCTGTACGGCAAGAACAAGAAAGAAGTCTTCGAAGCTTTGGACAGCTGGGTTGCTGAGATCATCCAGCAAGACTTGGAACAAGCACAGAAGGTCGAAGTCTGGTGGCAAGAATTCAAGATCCTCCTTTCCAGCGCGCCCAAGGAAGAGCTTGAAATGAAAGCTCGTACTATCATGGCGAGACTTGTAGATATCGTGCAAGGATCGCTACTTATCCTCGACTTCCAGTCTGACAACGACGAAGTAGCGAGGCTGGTGATGGAAGATTGGTTTCACCAAAAGCATGACAACGCTAGACTGGCAGCTGAAACCACCTGGAAGGAGCAAGCAAATTCGGACATGAAAATTGTGTTTGGACAGGTCGGCCCCAATTCTGATCGCGCGAAGCTCTGAACAACGACATGTGTCTAGGACCTTCCCGGCACTGTCACAGGATGGAAAGGTTCGAGATATCTTACTGCCTCAACGATCGTCGGCACATGCTAGATGCCTGACCGGAGACAGCAGCCACACGTTAATAATGATGATAATAATACCATTCCTAACTCAACCTTCGTATAGTATACTACCTGTTGACCTTACACAGATACAATTAAGGTGCCAGCTTATAGAGCAGGAACAGTGCCTGAATCACTATCAATGCGACCGAATACTATACTGACGCATTAGCAAATAGCATGCAGAGCTACTGGTAGAGCGCCAACATCTGACGAGCGTGATCCACGAGCGTGAATGTCCAGGGGAGCGCTCGAAAGCAATCGCCGATACGGAATGCCAACAGACAAACGCCTTAGTTAACAATGGGAAGTTGTAGGCACTGAAGAGAGGTGGGAGAGATGCAGCATTGTTCAGCGCATGGAGGCAGACTATCTAGGTCGTGAACGTGCGAGTCTAACCTTAGCATCTAGCATCGCTCGGAAAATGTGGTTGGTTATATAGATGTGGGATCTTGAGCCAGCAAGCAGACATACCTTGATACCCGCTAGCCAGGCAAGCTTAGGAATAATGCGTAGGACGCCCGAAGGTTTCCTCGTCCGCACAGTCATTGCATCAAGTCCTTCCCATAGGCACCCTCGAAGGACTAATGTACATCACTGATGCTCAGTGTGACAACCGGGGCACGCGATCTTCTCAGTGTTATGCCAAGAATTCTCGGTTTGGTTCCGGGCTTGGCAAGCGATGATGACATGGGCAGAACTTTCGTTCTTGGCATTACGCGGCGAGAGCTATGCATTGTCGTCCACATTTTCGTCTGTTGATGATACGAGTCTTCGTTTACGTCAGCGACGACGATGATGTTGATGACAAGTTAGATCAAACAGCGACACTTCACAAAAAGAACTTAGTGTGCACCTATGCGCAATCAGAATAGTAGAACTATGATGGTTCGCACGCTACAATAGCATTTCAGTACGTGAGGTGCTCTCGGCTATCATGCGAGTACGCATTGTCTGAGGTCGATGTTCTTCAGGGTCAGTCGATGGGATGACTTTGTAGCTTGGAGATGAGATTCTGCCCACACCATATCTCAGCGGGATCTCAGTAAGCCTCTGCCATGGAGTACACCAAGACCGCCAAGAAATGCTGGGGATTGTCGCCACATCTCGCAATGGTTTATATCGAGGCGCTGTCCAGACATCGAGTACGCTTCCGTTAACAACAGTAGCAACCATGGGGGAATCAGCCAGCTCTACATCAGGCGAGCCTCAGTCGGAAAAGGGCTCCTTCAGGCGCAAGATGAATTCCATACATCCATTCAGTGGCATGGTCCGAGATATCAGGAACAGGCTACTTTCGAGGCACTATCTGACTGATTGGACTGATGCTTGGAATTACAGGGTCGTGCCCGCCACAGTCTACATGTATTTCGCGAAGTATGTTAATCTTGGAATGCGATGCATCTCAATCCAAGGCTAATTGTAACAGCATTTTGCCGGCTCTCGCCTTCTCGTTCGATATGTTCAACCGCACTGACAACTCCTTCGGCGTCAACGAAGTGCTCCTAGCCTCAGTCATAGGCTGCTGCATGTTCGCAACCATGAGCTGTCAACCCCTTGTGATCGTTGGAATCACTGGCCCTATCTCAGTCTACGCATATACCACCTACAACCTGGTCGATGGTCAGAACTACTTTGTCTTCTGGGCATGGATTGGCATATGGTCAATGGTCTTGCATTGGCTACTTGCTATATTCAACGCCAACAATCTTCTAGTGTACGTCACTCGATTCAGCTGCGACACCTTCGGCTTATACGTCGCCTTCATCTACCTCCAAAAGGGCGTAGAAGTCTTACTCCTGCAATGGGAAGGGCAACCGGCCGACTCCCCACAGCCATACCTTAGCGTAATGGTTGCATTGTTGGTCACTATTGTCGCATTGACGTGTTTATCAATTGGAGAGTCAACGCTACTACATCGAACCCTGCGAAAGATCATCGAGGATTACGGTACGCCACTCACGATTATATTCTTCTCTGGGTTTGTCCACATCGGCTACATGGGTAGCGTTTCCCTGCAGACATTGCCAACAAGTACTTCATTTCAGCCTACTGCCGATCGAGGTTGGCTTGTACCTTTCTGGGAAGTGTCGGCGCGTGAGGTCTTCCTCGCCTTACCATTCGCCATCATCCTTACAATTCTGTTCTATTTCGACCATAACGGTGAGTGCTACCGTATAGCAGCGTGTTTCTTACTGATTATTCTAGTTTCCTCTCTCATAGGTCAAGGCTCAGAATTTCCACTACGCAAGCCACCCGGCTTCCACTGGGATTTCTTCCTCCTCGGCATTCTCATGGGCGTTTGTGGCATTCTTGGCCTTCCGTTTCCTAACGGCCTCATCCCCCAAGCACCATTCCACACCAAGTCACTAGCCATTACGCATTCAGAGGTCAACGAAAAAGGTCAAGCCGTCCTCATAACCGATGAAATTGTTGAGCAGCGAGTCTCACATCTCAGTCAAGGCCTATTGTTCCTTGTTACAATGACTGAGCCCTTGCTCATCGTCCTCAGCCAGATTCCTCAGGCTGTCCTCGCAGGTCTCTTCTTCGTGATGGGCTTGCAGGCACTTATGGTCAATGGTGTGGTTCTGAAGTTGAAGTTTTTGTTCCAGGATAGGGCTTTGGCAGATCCATCCGACCCGTTGCTACAAATTCGTCGGAAGTGGGTGCTGTATTCTTTCGTTGCGTTTGAGGTCGTTATCTTCATCGCTACATTTGCTATCACGCAGACGCCGGGCGCGATTGTCTTCCCTGTGTTCATCGCCTTGATGATTCCGGCCCGGTCGGCTTTAATGCCAAGATATTATGAGAGACAGGAAATGGAGTTGCTAGATACACCGACGGCTGGGGAGAATGTAATGGATAGTATACGTGGCGATAAGCTACCCCTCTAGGTGTTTAAGAGTTTGAGGAGGGTGTCAACCACTACATTCTAGCATTACAAGGGCGGTGGTCTCGTATTATAAATGCTCTTGCTAGCGACTTCTGTTGTTATTTGTGCACACCTAACCATCCTGGTTATATCATAAGAAGAACACCCCGAGTCACTGATTAATGTTCTATAGTGTCAATGCACTAAAGCCTCGATGGAAGAAGCAACAACGACCGCTAAAGCTTAACCTGCCAACCCTTAAGCTTCACATCTCGCCTTATATATCGTCTTCCTCCCTATCAACTCGTTATGCGTTCCACTTTCCGTAACGCGACCACCATGGAGAACATAAGTTTTGCTAGCATTTCGCACAGTTGACAGCCGGTGAGCAAGGGCGATTGTGATCCTGTTAGACCAAAGCGACGCTTTTAACAGAGCCTGCTGCACAATTGTTTCAGATCGTGTGTCTACTGCGCTGGTGGCTTCGTCAAGGAGAGAACTCTAGGATTCCGTATCAGTGCCCTAGCAACGGTGAGATGTTGCCGCTGTCCACCTAAGAATTGGTTGCCGCTGTTATTACATTGTGTGCTGAGGCTTTCCGCCAGCGAAGACTCAAAGTCCCACGCGTCCACCGCTCGGCGAGCTTCTTCGATGCGCTCGTCTAACATTAGTAGACTAGCTCCTGGAACTCTGTATGACATGTCATCTCGCACTGTGCCTCGATGTAGTGTTGATCCTTGCTGCGCAAGGGCAAAGCAGTCTCGATATCCAGTTGGACTCAGCTGGATCGGTGGTCGTCCATCAACTTCAATCGAATCCCTGACTGGATCGTAGAAACGCTTCACTAAAGCCATCATGGTGCTCCTGCCACATCTTGAAGCACCAAATAGCGCGATAAATTCTCCTTTTCGAGTGCTTAGAGAGACGCCCTTGCGGACCCTGATGCCACACCGGTAAGGATAAGTAAAACTCATATCGGTGGAATCGATGGACCTCGCACTGCCCTTCGGTGATCGGTCTTGATTGAGCGAAGTCTCTGCGGTTTGCGGTTTGGGCTTTTGTAGCCAGACGATGTAGTCCCCATCTCATCTAGCTTTGGTGCTGCTGGAGGTCCTAAACATCTGCGCGATAGCTTGACCGGAGAAACAAATGTCTATGAATGCGACCAAGTAGGCAGAAATAGAGATCTCGCCAAAGGACACAAGACGGGCGCTATAGTAGAAGCCGAGGGAGGGTAAGAAGCACTCCACCGGTGGTGTGAGTGCAAACGCAAGCATCATGAGGAACACAGACCAGGTGGACTATGCGACCGCAAGGTCTAATTCGAAGGTGTATCGTGCTAACACCGACTTTCCGATTCGGAGACGAGACAATGCGGACTGCATGACGACTTCGGACGTGATGGAAGCGCCAGTGGAGTATCGTTTGCCTGTGTCTCGGTCGAGTTTGGTCTTCAGACGGATACGGCCGCAGCCTAAGACGACTAAGGAAGAGTAATCGTGCCTTTGTTACGCCTATCAACAGCACTATAGCCTTGAACCATCGTCAATCAACTGCGACTGCGATGTGCCTTAGTTTCCTCGCGGTCTCTATGAGCCGTGTGTCCTGACGTCGTTCACGTTGAAGATTGATGATCTGGACGTTGCTGATGTTGCGGCGTGCTGAGCCAGGTCACGTGACCCACAATCTTCGGAGTATCTCTGCTGCGCGGACACGTCTGTATTCTGCGGGGCCCCGTTACGGCGGCACTTCCGATTTAGCACCGTGATGGTTCCCGATGCTGAATTTCATCCCGATACTGGATCAGGATATCTATCCCCTTGAGAGTCGCGACATCGCACACGGAAGGACAGCCGAAGCTCACCCTGGTATATCAACAAAGAGTAGTGCAGTTGCATACATCTTCTCCTTCTCCTTCTCTACACCAAAAATCATCAGTGAGTCACTTTCCACGTACCTTCGAAGTCCCAAGTTGATTTTGCTGACATTGCCTTGTCAACAGTGTCTGGAAAGCTTGTTCCTCTCACCGTCATCAAAGGCGCTGGCCACGAGTTCATCTCTCTCCCGCAGGGTGAGAACGCAACCGTTGCCGATTTCCACTCGTAAATCTTCTTTTCATTCTCTGCTTCGTTCCCCTTCATCTAACGTTGTCTTCAGCATTCGCACAAACACGACTGATTCACCCACATACTTTACCTCTGGCTTCTACAAGATCGAAGCAGGTCCAGCAAGACCCGCTTTCTATACCTTCGAGGAGACCAAGTATGTATTGAACGGACAGATCGATATTCTCGACGAAGCCACGGGTATCACGCATCACTTGGTTCCTGGAGACTTTGCTTTCTTCAATGTCAACACCAAAGTTCAGGTTCGTCGTATTCCCTCTTCCTATCTCGGCTCATGATCCACTGACAGCGTTTGTAGTTTTCAACCAAGTCCAGTGGCTTAGCATTCTACGCTGTCACAAGACCTATCAAGACGCCGCATCACAACCTTATAGGCCGTGAGGAGGATGTCAAAGCCAAATCATCGAAGTTGTAATTGATTGATGAAATTATGAAGTTTTCTATTAAGCATTAGACGCATCAGTACCACACCCTGATCTTGAACTTCGGCTGGTTACCTTTTTGCTAGGATATTCTCTAGATAGCCTTTGCTTGTGTATGATAATGAGTTAGGGCTATATTCTATATGCTACCTCTTAGAAGCTTAGCTTAAGCGTAGCGATCTATATGATTTCTAATAAAAACCTAACCCCTAAACGATAAAGGATTGATTTTAGGCTCTTCTCTAAGGAGTAAAGTAAAATCTAAAATTTAAATAAAGGAGAGGTATAGTCTATAGCTCGTAGGTTTCGCTATATTGTAGTGATGTTTAGGGTTTAGGGTTAGGGTTTAGGGTTAGGGTTAGGGTTAGGGTTAGGGTTAGGGTTAGGGTTAGGGTTAGGGTTAGGGTTAGGGTTAGGGTTAGGGTTAGGGTTAGGGTTAGGG